>Ga0073934_10003183_pt1 | contig 31135 bp, 29 predicted proteins | sample LarsenN4metaG_FD_76834 | JGI IMG/M metagenome (GOLD analysis project Ga0073934, IMG submission 76834) | Hot spring sediment bacterial and archeal communities from British Columbia, Canada, to study Microbial Dark Matter (Phase II) - Larsen... ...
ACTCCCACTTTACCTTCAGAGAACGCTTCGATCCGTTCTTTGGGGAAGGCTTTATCTCCATTCGCCAGGTATTCTATCGTTCCCAGAGACCCGTCGGGGAAGGTGAAAGTAAGCAGGACATTGTCCTGATGGTAACGACCGGCATCCGGCAGGGCCTGTGCGGTTACAGAGACAGGAACAGAGCCGACTAAGAATGTCAAGAAATCGATGAAATGGCAGCACTCGCCAATAATCCGACCCCCACCCTGATTCGGATCATGCAACCAATGAGAGAGTGGGAGATAGCCCGCGTTTACTCGGTAGTGGATCACAAGCGATTCCTGCCGCTTGTCGAAAAATTCCTTGAGGTGGAGGGAGAGATCCGAGAACCTGCGGTTGAACCCGACCATCAACAAGGGTGGGCCTTGCGGGGCCGTTTTTTCACTTTCCGGAACATCTCCTCCATGATTTCTGCTCTTCTGACAATCCATCTGGTCGCGTAAATGGGCTTCGATCTCTTGCAACTGGTTTTCATCAATCGCGATCGGTTTTTCACAAAAGACGTGCTTTCCGGATTTCAAGCCGGCTAATGTCAGCGGGGTATGGAGGTTGTGGCGGGTGAGCACTGCAATCACGTTCACATCGCTGTCGGCCAATATCTGATTCTCGTCGGAGCTGGCGTAGCGGAAACCGAACCGCCTGGCTGTCTGGGCGGCAGAAAGCCCGCCAGGAGCTGCGATTCCGATGAATTCTACATGCGCGACCTTGCTGAATGCAGGGAGCAGGACCGTTCGGGCAAATTCACCTGCGCCAAGGACCCCCATCCGAAAGCGCGCTTCGCCTGGACGAGCACGTGGTCGGAAAGGTCTGGCTGGTAACTCTTCCAATTCGATCTTCGTTGCCAGGGACCGAGGCGGTACCGGACCCGGTGTATATGAGATTAACACGCCCAGGTAAGGTTCAGGATTTTTTCCCGAGATCAGGTCATACGCCTCCGGGGCGCGGTCAATCGGGTACCGGTGAGTGATCAGGGGCTTTACATCGATCTTTTTCGCAGCCAGGAGGTTGATAAAAGCCTCGAGGTTGCGTCCCTCTGTCCAGCGGACGTACCCGATGGGGTAATCCTGTCCGCCTTCCTCATAAGCTGGATCGTAGCGTCCTGGCCCGTACGACCGAGAGTTTATCAAAGCCAGCTCTTTTTCGTAATAGACTTTGCGCGGCAGCTCCAATTCCACAGCGCCGACAGCGATCACTTTGGCTCGATCGCGGGCGATAGAACCTGCGAGGCGGACCGGGTCTGCTGAAGGAGAATCGGCGCAAATCAGGATCACATCAAAACCATTGCCGCGGGTAAACCTCTCAGCAGCGGATTCTGCCTGTTCTCGGAGGACCGCGAGCTCAACCCCCATCTTACTGGCGAGGTCCACGCGCGCGGGATCCAGATCGACGCCGAACACGCGGCAGCTGGCGGCACTCGCGATCCCGGCAGCCAGAAGACCCACCAGTCCAAGCCCGATCACGGCAATCCGCTCCCCGATCCCTGGCTGGCCAAGCCGAAAACCGTGCAGCGCGATTGCACCTAAAGTAGCGAACGCAGCCGATTCACTATCGACCTCGTCTGGAAGGGGCGTCATCAGATTTTGAGGGATAACCGCATATTCTGCGTGGACGGCGAATCCACCCCCTGCACAGGCGACCCGCTGTCCTATGTGGAAACCGGACAGGCTCTCGCCGACTGCAACGACGATCCCCGAGGAGGAATATCCTAACGGCATTCGCTGGTCGAGGCGACTCAGCACTGTTTCGAGCGTGGACAGCGGACCCTCTCGCCTGGCTTTGTCGAGAACCTGACGTACCAGATCGGGTCGGGACCTGGCTTTGCCGATCAAGGACTTTTCAGCGAAATCCACGATCATTCGCTCAGTCCCGGTTGACACGAGGGAGGCAGTCGTCCGGATTAAAGCGGAACCTGGTTTTGGGGTGGGGACCGGCACCTCCGCCACAACGGTCTCACCAGTGCGGAGGTCTTGTAGAAGTTGTTTCATCGACAGCGGACAGGTCTCGTCAAATTCAGGATGCTGACTTCTCAGTATACCGCAACTTGCAGATGATTATTTGGGAATAAGCCAGCATCCCCACCACACCAGGCAACAATCTATTCGAGTGGATATGCTGGTTTTTGAGCGGATTATCGGGAGGGAGATCTCAGCTTCGAGGCATATTTCTTACGGAACTTTTCGACTTTCGGCGCGATCACGACCCGACAATATCCCTGACCGGGGTTGCGGGCAAAATAATCCTGGTGATACTCCTCCGCTTTATAGAACATCTCGAAAGGCTCGAGCCGGGTGACGATCGGGGCAGGCCAGACCTTTTCACGCTCGAATCTTTCGATCACACGGCGTGCGATCTCTGATTGCCTGTCGCTGTGGTACAGGATGATGGAGCGGTACTGGGTGCCGACGTCTGCCCCCTGGCGATTAAGGGTGGTCGGATCGTGGAATGTGAAAAAAATTTCCAGGATCTCCTCAAAGGAGATCGCCTGGGGGTCGAAAGTGATTTGAACCACCTCGGCATGGCCCGTCGCGCCGGTGCAAACTGACCTATAGTCCGGAAAAGGCAATGTCCCACCGGAATATCCCACCTCCACCTTCACCACGCCGTTAAGATCTCGGTAGATCGGGTCCAGGCACCAGAAGCAGCCGCCGCCGAGGGTTGCGACCTCCGGGGGACCGGCCGGGGTCCGAAGTGTTGTGTTCATCATGGGAATATTACCTCCTGAGCGGTTAAAGTTACCTGTAAGAAATCATAACATCCAGTTAATTGAAGGGCGAATATTGACCGATCTTACCTCTGCCCGCGCTCCATTTCCTACGTGCGGCTGTAGTATCCGGGTTTCCGGACCAGGTCGTCGTGCCTGCCGCGCTGTGTTATCACCCCGTTTTCCATGACCAGGATCTCGTCCATTAACTCCAGCCCGGCTGTTCGGTGCGTGATCATTAAAATCGACCTGTTGTTCGGTAAATTTAACAAAGTCTCCAGGATATCAGTTTCAGACCAGGCATCCAGATTGGACGCTGGCTTGTCGAGAATCAAGATCTGAGCGTTTTTCAGGAGCGCGGGCTATTGCCAGTCGCTGGCGCTCCCCGCCGCTCAAACGCGCCCCCTGCTCACCGATCCGAGTATCGTAACCTGCAGGGAGTGACAGGATAAAGTCGTGTACTCTGGCATGCTTTGCAGCTTTCTCGATCGCATCCATCTCGGCTCCCGGATCTGCTAGGAGGAGGTTGTCGAGTATACTCGCATTGAACAGGCGAGTCCTTTGTGACACGAGGCTGATTACCGATCGGACATCATCCGCCAAAAGATGGCGCAGATCTTCCCCACCGAGAACTATCCTGCCCTCGCTGTAGTCCCAAAACCGCATTAACAGGTTAACCACGATCGTCTTACCTGAACCGCTCGGACCGATGATGGCCATTCTTTTTCCTTCAGGCAGGGAAAACGAGATTCCATGAATTGTGAAAGTATTCGCAGAGATTTTATTGACTACCTGCCTGGCAGCAGCGATGACTTCGTCCATGCTGGCATCCTGCCGACCAAGCCGGATGTTCTCTGCAGCGCTGGCGTTGAACAGGAAAGGTCTTTGAGGTACCCAGGCTACCTGGTCGCGCCAGCTGGCTAACGAGATCACTTCGAGTGGCAATCCGTCGATCCTGACCTGCCCACGTTGGGGGTGAACAAAGCCCAGGAGAATATCTCCAAGAGTGCTCTTTCCGCTCCCGTTGGGGCCAAAAGGGCGAGGATCTCACCTGCTTCGATCACAAAATTAATGTCCTGCAGTAAAGGACGTTCTTCATCGAATCCGAAGGCGACCCCATCGAATTCGATCCGGGGAGACTTCCTGCATGGAGTAAAGACCGCTCCAGGACTTGAGATCGCCTCTGGTTGTTCTGGTCTCATCTCGAGGATGGACAAAATCCGCTTCATGTTCTCGGCTCCAGCCATGCCCGCGTGGAACCGCATCCCCAGCTGCCTGAGCGGCAGGTAGAACTCCGGTGCGAGGAGCAAGACGAAGAACGCCCTCTCGAGAGTGAGACACCCGTATAACAGGCGCAGACCGATCTCGACGGCCACAACTGCCGTGCTGATCATCTCGATCCACTCAAGGACGAGAGCAGATAAGAACGCCACTCTCAAGACGCCCATCGTGGCGCGGCGGTGATCATATCCAACTTTCTCGATGACTTTTCACTGGTCCTTACTGCGACCAAATATTTTCAGCGTCTCCAGACCCTGCAGTACATCTAAGAAATTAAGAAATGCGCGCCCATCGTGCCGAGAAGCGACCACTGCTGCTTGGTCAATTTCTCTGCCCGGTCCCCACTTAAGATCATGAATAGAGGGACGAGTGGAGCGGTGATGAGCATCACCAGCGCAGAAATGCAGTCGATTGGAAAGATGGCTGCCAGGATGATCCCTGGAACGAGCACAGTCGCGACCACTTGAGGCAGGTAGCTGCTGAAATACTCATCTAGTGATTCGATCCCTTGGGTAAGCAGGTTTACCAGATCTCCTGTCCGGACGCCGGGAGATGAGGCGTGCTTCTTGAAGAATCCAGGTCCAAGTGCGTCTAAATGTGCGTAAAGGCGCCCGCGGAACTCGGATTGGACTCGTGTTGCGAGCAAAGCGGCATAAGCTTTGCCAAGCCAGATAACTCTCCCACGAAGCAGGATCACACTCATCAGGAAAACGAGCAGCGGTAGAATTTCGGGAACCCCCGCTCTATGAAGAGACGCCAGACCGGCTATCCGACTGATCAGCCAGGCCTGGACGACAGTTACGATTCCTCCAAGGAATCCTGCCAGGACCACCATAAAAAATACCGCACGGTGGGGAAGCAGGAAGGAAGTAATCCTATTAATTGCTATCAATAGGTGAGCGATTCGGGTCTTGCCAGCACGCGATTCCGAAACACCCAGTAAGTCCAACCCTGATAAAGCAGGACGATGGGCACGAAAATCAAAGCCACAATCGTCATCACACGCAAGGTATAAGGATTGGAGGCTGCGTTGTAAATATTGAGGCTGAACGCAGGATCGATGGTCGAGATCATCACGTAGGGGTACATCAGCATGAACAGGGTGGCGATGGCTGCTGCGATAGTGACAATGGTCGCGGCGAACGCCACGCCGTTGCGTTTTCTGCGCAGGAAGTAGCCCACGAAGAAAAGTGCTGCTACACCGGTTAGAGGGATCACTCCGGGATTCACACCTAGCCGGGCGAGGATATCTGTCGAGAGATACGTGCTGACCAGCAGTAAGACATCGAGGATTGCAGCGGGTATCCAGATCCTCCTGGCTGCCTGCAAGGCGTATTCGTTGAGAGGCGATTCAGTCTTCATCGAGAGGAAGATCGCTCCATGGAGGATAAAAATCACGACGGTCGTAACCCCACTCAGCAAGGCGTAGTGATTAAGCAGGTTGGAGAAGCCTCCAACATAGTTCATCTCCGAATCGATGGGCAGGCCGCGCGCCAGGTTTGCGAAGGCGACACCCAACAGCAAGGATGGAACCAGACTGCCGAAGAAGATCGACCAATCCCAGAAATTCCGCCAAAGTGCGTCAGGACGCCGGCTGCGAAACTCGAAAGCGACTCCCCGGAGAATGAGGGCGAGCAATAGGATAAAGAAGGGCAGGTAGAATCCGCTGAACAACGTGGCATACCACTTTGGAAAAGCTGCGAAGGTTGCACCACCGGCGGTCAGCAGCCAGACTTCGTTGCCGTCCCAAAAGGGACCGATTGTGTTGATGATCATCCTGCGCCGGAGATCTGTTTCTGAAGCATCCGGTCCTTGGCCGAGGAAGGGCAGCAGCATCCCGACACCAAAATCGAATCCCTCGAGGATGAAAAAACCGGTATATAAGACGCCGATCAGGATGAACCAGAGTGTATTCAAATCCATGGTTGTTCTCCAGTTAGTAGGGAAGCGAAGAGACCTCTGTGAGAATTAATCCTGTGCTTCGGCTAAAGTGAAACCGGGATCTGACCGTACCGTGATCTGCTCAGCTTCCGGAGCCGGCGCGCCAGCCCTGGCAAAACTTACCAACAGATAGACGTCCGCCACCATCAGGGCGGCGTAAACCAGAGTAAAAATAATCAGCGAAGCCAGTACCATGCCGGCAGGAACGGGAGGTGAGACAGCAGCATCCAGCTTCATCAGACCAAAGACGACTCATGGAACGCGCCCGATCTCGGTCATCAGCCAGCCCGTGGTGTTCGCCAAATAAGGAAGAAAGATCCCGAAAGGGAATAACTTCAATGCCGAAGATCGCTGGACGACAGCTTCTCCCATGATCAAGAAAAGCGCGTAAAGAGCTAACGCCCGCATCAGGAATCCAGCTCCGACCATGGCACGAAAAGACCCATAAACGAACGCGACCGGGGGGATGTAATCCCCTGGACCATATTTGGCCTCGTATTCGGCTTGCAAGTCGTAAATACCCTTGACCTCTCTGAACAACTGGTTGAAAGCGAACAGGCTGAGCGCATTCGGCAGACGGAGAGACCAGATTTCTCTCCTCTGCGACAAATCGCCGATCGTCAGTAGTGAAAGCGGCGCCGGATTTACCGAGTTCCAGAGCGCTTCAGCTGCAGCCATTTTCATCGGCTGCACTTCGACCATGTGTTACGCCTGGCTGTGACCGTTGAGGATCACCAGAACGACCGAAATTGCAGCGAAGATCCCGCCTATCTGAAATGACCGTCGAAATACATCGATATCGGACTTGCGAAGCAGGTGGTAGGCGCTGATCCCTAAGACGAAGAACGCGCCCGTAACAAACCCAGCCATAATCGTATGGGGGAACATGACCCATACGTTCGGATTCAAAACCAGCGAAAAGAAATCCGTCATGACAGCCCGTCCGTTTTCGATCGTAAAACCGACTGGCTGCTGCATAAAGGAGTTGGCAATCAAGATCCAGAGTGCCGACAGGTTGGCACCAATTGCGACAAATCAGATCGCCGCGACGTGCATACCTTTTGAGAGTCGATCCCAGCCAAAAATCCAAACGCCGAGGAAGGTCGATTCCAAGAAAAATGCCAGGAGCGCTTCGATTGCCAAAGGCGCTCCGAAGATATCGCCGACGAACCGCGAGTACTCAGACCAGTTCATTCCAAACTGGAACTCCTGGACAATTCCCGTGACAACCCCATAGCGAAATTGATCACAAAAAGTTTCCCCCAAAACTTCGCCATCCGTTTGTATACTTCCTGCCCCGTTGTCACATAAACCGTCTCCATCAACGCCACTATCACCGATAATCCCAGGGTGAGCGGCACGAAAAAGAAGTGGTAGACAGTTGTGACGGCGAATTGAAGCCGAGCGAGCAAAAGCGCGTCCATATATCTCACTTGGGTTGGTACGCAAGCAGCGGGGAGGGGTAAGAATTCGAATATTGTTTACAAGAATAGTAAATAAAGGCGTAGAGAGCAATTTGAGAATGTCATCGAATCTTCGTGATGTTTGTCACAGAATCCCCCGGCTGATGCCAGACCAATTTTGTCAAATATGCCAGAATCCGCGCTGCACCTGGAGGACGTTTTCGGCTGTGATGAATGCATGCGGATCCAGCTGATATATAAGGTCGGTCACGGCTTTTTCGTCCTTTCGAAGGACGCTGCAGTGCAGGATGGCTACCGTCCCATCCATGCCTCGAGCGGCTACTTCGGTCACACCATAACCCGCCTGGCGCAGACCCTCCACTGTTTCCGGTCCCCGGTGTTGGCTGACAACACGCAGGTGGGTGTAACCGATCGCAAGACGGTCTTCGATGCCCATCCCAACCACCAGCCCGGTGGCAAACCCGGCCGCGTAGCCCAGAATTCTAAAAGGGTTTCCCAAATTTGACAGGACAAGGCTAACGGCGCCAACGTAGACCGCGGCCTGAGAGAATCCGAAGATCCAGGCAAGCTCTTTCCGCCCGCGCATGACCATTCGGATCCGAAGCGTGTAGAATGAAATGTCGAGGACGCGCAGCCCAAATATGATCAGACTGGAAGCGACAAGGTCAATCACAGGCGACTCGTTTAAGCACGCCAGAAACCACGCCGGATGGGCCGGATATCCTCCGTGGTGATGAACGCATCACCGTCGACTTCGTTGACCATTTCCCGGACCCGGTCGACATTCTTCCGTAAGACACTGCAGTTGAGCATCGAAACCGTCCCGTCCTTCCCGCGAGCGGGGATCTCCGTGACAGCGTATCCGGCGGCTCTCAATTTTTCGGCAATAGCGTTTCCCCGGCTGGTGCTGATGATCCGTATGTGCGCGTGGCCGATCGCCAGTCTTTCTTCGATCGTCATGCCAACCACGACGCCGGTCGCGAAACCAGCCGCGTAACCCAGGATATTCAATGGGTTGTTCAGGTTTCTGAGCACCGAAGAAATGGCCAGGACAAACACGGTCGCCTGGAAGAATCCGAGGATCCAGGCGATGATTTTACGGCCGCGCATGACAAACAAGACCCGGAGCGTGTCCAGGGTCATATCGGTCACGCGGAGAAGAAAAATCAAAGCGGCGCTCAGGACCGCCGCTGTCGTGATATAAGATTCCATCATCATTCAATCGATTAAGTTAGATTTGATCTCCTCGGGATTCAATGCCGGAAGGTAAAGACGTTCTGCGTATTCCTTGACCATGCGCCGCACGCTGAACTGCGGAGCCAGGGTGCGAATGGACTCCTTCATCATCCCGATCCAATCTCCTGGCAGGCCATCCGATGAGCGTTCTTTGTAATAGAGGGGGATGATCTCGTTTTCGAGGATCCTGTACAAACTGACTGCATCTTCCTGATCCTGTCTCACCGGGTCTTCGACATCCTCATCAACCCCGATCGCCCAGCCGTTCTGCCCGTTGTACGCTTCTCGCCACCACCCGTCCAGGACGGAGAAATTCAGAACACCGTTCATCGCAGCTTTCATCCCGGAAGTGCCGGAAGCTTCAAAGGGACGCCGAGGCGTATTCAGCCAGACGTCGACGCCTTGCAGAAGATACCGCGCTAGGTTCATGTCGTAATCTTCCAGGAAAACCAACCGGCCTCCATATTCGGCTTTCTTCACTATCCGGTATACCTCCTGGATGAGCAATTTACCAGGCTCATCGGCAGGGTGGGCTTTTCCGGCAAAGATAATCTGTACCGGCATATTGGGGCGATTGACGATATCGAGCAGACGTTCCATGTCCCTCAAGATGAGATTGGCACGTTTATATGTGGCGAAGCGACGGGCGAAACCGATAGTCAGGGCGTAAGGATCGAGCAAGGCGCCAGCAGCGATCACCTGGACCGGGTGGACATTGTCGTGCAGCCATTGCCCGCGCGCGCGTTCGCGCATGTAATAAACCAGCTTGCGCTTGAGGTGCCGTCTGACGGCCCACAGCTCACTGTCCGGGACTTTCTCAATTGCGTTCCACTCTTCGGGATCATCCAGACGATCCATCCAATCTGGGGCGAAATACCTGTCGAAAAGATTGCGCAGTCGGCGGGCAAGCCAGGAACCGGTGTGCACGCCGTTGGTGATGTACGTGATCGGTACTTCTTCGGGTCTGAGTCCAGGCCACAGGTGGTTCCACATCTTCCTGGCAACTCTGCCGTGGAGTTCAGAAACTCCGTTGCGGTATCCAGAAGTCCGTAGCGCGAGGACGGGCATACTGAAAGTGCTGCCCCAGGGATTGAGGTTGCGCGCCAGATTCATGAACCCTTCCCGGTCCATCCCGAGCTGCGGCCAGATGAGGGAGAAATATTTATCGATGAGCCACTCGGGAAACTCGTCGTTTCCGGCGGGGACCGGAGTGTGGGTTGTGAAGACCGTCGAAGCCAGGATGCGCACTTTCGCCTCTTCGAAGGTGTAACCTGATTCGATCAGCTCCTTGGCGCGTTCAATGTTGAGGAAAGCTGAATGCCCTTCATTGAGGTGCCAAACACTGGGGTTGTAACCCAGTGTTCGGAGGGCGCGTACTCCCCCAATCCCAAGGATAATTTCCTGGGAGATCCGGAGATCGAGGTCACTGCTGTATAGCCGGGCGGTCAGCTCGCGATCAGCAAGGGTATTCCCCTCTACATCGCTGTCCAGCAGGAACAGCTTGATCCGTCCGATGTTGATCTCCCACAGGCGGTTCTTGACTTCCCTGCCTGGCAATTCGACAGAGATGGTCAGGGGTTGGCCGGATTCGGTGATGATCGGCAAGATGGGCAGATCTTCGAATTTCAACCGGATGTAGTTGGCTTCCTGCCAGCCATCTTCGGTGATATGTTGGGAAAAGTACCCCTGGGTGTACAGAAATCCAACTGCAACCAGGGGAAGGCCAATATCGCTCGCGCCTTTCAGGTGATCGCCTGAGAGAACGCCCAGACCTCCGGCGTAGATCGGCAGCGTCTCATGAAGTCCAAATTCTGTGGAGAAATATGCGATAGGACGGTTGTTGATTTCTGGATGATTAAGGATGCACCAGGTATCCTGGGAGCGCATGTATCGGTCGTACGCATTGAAAATCCGGTCGTAAAACTCCAGATAATATCGATCCTGAATGATCGCGTTTAATGCAGCGCGCGGCACCTGGCGCAGAAACCGGATGGGGTTATGGTATGTCCGCTCCCAAAGATCGCGGTCGATGCGGATAAATAATCGTTGAGCATCGGGATTCCATGTCCACCAGAGATTGTAAGCGAGCTCAGACAGCCGCCTGATCCGCCTGGGCAGACTGAAATCATTTGGGATAATGGAACGGAAAGATTCCATACACAACTACCTCGATATTAGAATACCTTCCGAAAAACTTGCCTATTGTTGAGCTTCGAGCTTCACCCGCCGGGCAAGTAAATAAGCCGCGATGATGACGCCAATCAGGAGAAAGACTACCCCCAGTGGCCAGCACGTGAGAAGCGAGAACCCACCTTGAGGTTCAGCCTGTGCGGCAATATTCAGACTGTTCGTGCTCGTTGCTTGGACATCCATGAGGTTGACCAGGGTGATGGTGGGTAGAGAAGTGAAAGTCGCAGTCGGAACGAGCGTCGGCAGAGGTGTTGGAGTCCCCGTTGGCGTGACCGTCGGGGTCCTGGTCGGGACTCCGCCAGCGTCAGCATAAACCTGGGCGGGACGGGAGCTGAATAATGAGCACAGAGCAAGACCCGCGGCCGCAATTGCGATCAGCAGGGTATGTCTGGTTTGTTTCGTCAAGGAGAGCCAGTCTGTGCGCATGATTTAATCCGGTAGCTGGTCAATATTGTAACCCAGCCCCAGGAGAACAACAATTCTCTCCAGAACGATCTCGGCGACTTCGGATTTTGTCATGAGCGGCAGCACTTCTTCTCCCCCTTGAGCGTCGAGTAGGATCACCCGGTTCGTGTCAACGGCAAATCCAGCATCGACTGCGGTGATGTCATTGGCGACGATCAAGTCCAGGCATTTTCGCTCTAATTTCTCCCGGGCATTTTCTTTCAGCATCTGTGATTCGGCGGCAAACCCCACGATAATTCGAGGGAAACCGGACTTAGACTTGAATTCCGCAACTTCTTGAAGGATATCCCGGGTGGGTTCGAGCTGGATCTTCAAGGGACCTTCCCGGCGTTTAAATTTCTGAGAGGAGGCAGCAGCAGGCTTGAAATCCGCCACCGCTGCGGACATTATGAGCGCGTCGGTGTTGGGGATCTCCTGCTTTACCGCCAGCAGCATCTCATCTGCCGTTACGACCTCCACCAGGTGCGCTCCTGTCGGAACAGGCAACTGGGTAGGGGCGCTGATCAGGGTTACGTTCGCGCCTCTATCCAGCGCAGCCTGGGCGAGCGCGTAGCCTTGCTTCCCAGAAGACCGGTTGACAATCGACCTCACCGGATCGATAGGTTCCTGCGTCCCTCCTGCGGTAACCACGATCCTCCTGTTCTTCAGAATCCCTTCCCGGGAAAGCGCGTGGCGCATGTGACCCAGGATATCCGCTGGTTCAACCATCCGGCCGATCCCGCTGAGACCGGACGCCAGATGCCCTTCGGCAGGTCCAATGAAAACCAGCCCTCGCCTTTTGAGTATTTCAATATTCTCCCTGGTAGCTGGATGGAGATACATGCCTCCGTCCATGGCCGGAGCGACTAGCACAGGGCAAGCAGAAGCCAGTACCGTTAAAGTTAAGAGGTTGTCTGCGATGCCATGAGCCAACTTGGCGATGGTGTTTGCGGTTGCAGGAGCTATCACCAGGAGATCGGCGTTTCTTGCCAGCCCGATGTGCAGGACATGACCCTCGGATCCCCACAGATCGGAGTCCAGGAAAGCCCGTCGACCTGTGACCGACTGGAAGGTCAGCGGAGTGACGAATTGCAGCGCGGATTGGGTTAGAACTACTTCTACCTGTGCGCCTGACTGCGCCAATTTCGAAGCCAGATCCGCGGCTTTATATGCAGCGATAGAACCAGTGACCCCGAGCAGAATACGCTTGTTTTCGAATATGGCTGGCATGGTCGCTCGAATCCTGTCAGCCTACTGTTGTTGCCTCAGCTGACGAACTGCTTGTATTGGATACCCAGTCATGGTCTGGCGATAAACTCAATCTTGATCTCGATTTCATCGTCAACTGCGATGACCCCATCGACACCTATGGGATCAATGCCAAAATCGCTCAGTAAGATGGCGGCGGCGGCTTCACCCGTCAAGGTGTCTCCCTGAAGATGAACGCTTGCATCGAAAGCGACGGAATTCGTGACCTGCCGGATGGAGAGGTCTCCAATGATTTCCAGAGAGATCGTTTGACCTTCCTGGTACTCTGTTGGCAGACCTTTGATTTCCCGGGGGATGAAGGTCGCGAACGGATATGTCTCGCTTTCGAGGATCTGTTCGCGAACGACGCTGTCCCTTTGATCATCACCCGAATCGAAATCAGCCATCTCGATATTGACATACCGAATGATGCTGTTTTGGGGGTTTTCCACATCAATCAGTATTTCCCCTGTCACATCACCGGTTGTCCCAATCGCTATTTCTGCCCGATTGTTTTCGTTGATCAAAGTCAAATTGGCTTCGTAAGACACTAGCGATTCGCCGGGGATGATCTGAAAAGAGCGGAAGGCAACGCCGCCAGGAGGGTACCCTGAATCGCCGCTCGTCGGAGGTTGAGTGGCTGGATTGAGGGGATCGGTTTGACCCGGAGCGGGGTAGGATCCAGGTATACTGATATCTGTTGGTGCGCTTGCTTCATCGGTTTCGGACTCTCCTGGAGCGGGATAGGCGGTCCTGTTCACTCCGAGGGTGTCGGTCGGTGCAATCGCTGCATTTTCATCCAGCACTTGGGTCTCAAGGGACTCGGTCTGGGGTGGGGGCCCGCCACAGCCGATGAGGAGAATTGTCAGAGCCAACGCTAAACAAATTGGTTTGAACATCTTCCATTTCCTTTTCAGCATCTTGCGAAATTATACATGCATCTCGTATTGGGGATTGATTGAGTTTCCCGGTAGCGGATGTTCGGGACCAAGCGTCGATTTGGTCGAAAGAGAGGCATTAATGGAATTGAACAGCGACCAGCCGATCGTGGTGTGCAAGGTCGCGTAAGATCCTGACATCCGCGGTTGGTAACTTTTGGAGGAGGTCCGCCTGGATCGAATCTGCCTGTGAGGGATCGATTTCTAACAGGATCAAGCCTCCCGGGGCTATGCAAGAGAGGGCAGAGTCTATCATCCTGCGGATAACGAAAAGACCGTCGGTTCCTCCATCGAGTGCGGCGTCTGGTTCTTTTCCATAAACAGCCAGGTTTCGTAAGACCCCGGTGGGAATGTAGGGCAGATTGGCAACAATCAGGTCGAACGGAACAGAAACGGGGGGGATCAGGTCTGCCTGAATGCAGGAAATCCTCCCAGCACAGCCATGACGCTCAACGTTCCGTGATGCCACCTTGAGCGCCTGGAAAGAGATGTCGGAGGCGATTACGCTGACACACAAGTCGTTGCGCGATAGGGCGACTGCGATGCATCCGCAGCCGGTTCCGATGTCCGCGGCAAGCATTTTCCTCCTAGATTTTCCGAGCCATTGCAGGGCGTATTCGACGAGCAGCTCAGTTTCTGGGCGAGGGATGAGCGTCGCAGGCGATACATAGAAATCTAGACCGAAAAATTCCCATTGCCCAATCACGTAAGGAAGCGGCTCACCCTTGGTCAGCCGTTGCAGGGCCGATTCCAATCGCGCCGATTCATCCGCGGAGGGTTCGAACTCCGGATGTGCGGAAACCCAGGCGCGCGGGCGATCCAGGACGTGGGCGAACAGCGTCTGGCTGTCCAGGAGAGGCGTGTCGCTATTCCTGGACAGGCTCTGTGTGGCTTTCCGTAGTATTTGGGCGAGATCGGTCAAGCTTCTATCCCCACAGCTGCCATGCGCTCCAACTCATCTCGCGTGGCCAGCTCGTCGATGAAGATATCAATCTCTCCGTCCATCACCGCCGGCAGATTGTACGAGGAGAGGTTGAGCCGGTGATCCGTAACCCGCGATTGCGGATAATTGTACGTACGTATCTTCTCTGAGCGCTCGCCACTACCCACCTGAGAGCGGCGGGTCTGTTCGATCGCCGAACGCTGTTTTTCCTCCTCGATAGCATAGAGCCGGGCGCGCAAGATGCTCATGGCGCGCAATTTATTCTGCAACTGGGAGCGCTCATCCTGGCATTGGACGACAATCCCGCTGGGCAGATGGGTGATCCGGACTGCGGTGGCGTTTTTCTGCACGTTCTGGCCGCCCGCTCCAGCGGATTTATATACATCGATCCGGATGTCACTTTCGGGGATCTTGATCTCGACATCGTCGACCTCTGCCAGGACCGCCACAGTGGCGGTAGAAGTGTGGATGCGGCCCTGTGCTTCGGTGAGCGGGATCCTCTGGACGCGGTGGACGCCGGATTCATATTTTAGGCGCGAGTATGCCCCCCGCCCTTTGACGAGAAATATGATCTCTTTAATTCCACCGATGCCGATTTCATTCAGGGACAGGACCTCGATTTCCCAACCTTGTCTTTCGGCATAGCGAGAATACATGCGGAACAGATCGGCGGCGAATAAGGCAGCTTCGTCCCCCCCGGTCCCTGCGCGAATCTCGAGGATCACATTCCGCCTGTCGCGTGGATCTTGCGGGAGAAGCAGGCCTTTTATCTCCTTTTCCAGCTTCTCTATGCTCTGTTCAAGCGTTTCAACTTCCGACTGCGCCAGCTGACGCAGTTCATTATCTTCTGAATCGAGAAGTGAGCGCGCCTCCTCCAGCTGGACGAGTGCCTGACGGTACTGATACGCTCTCGTCATAATTGGTTCCAGATCCACCCGTTCCATATTGATCTCAGCCGCGCGCTGATAGTCGTCGCCAACCTCCATCAACAAACGGTTGAGTTCTTCGTACCGTTTCTCGATTCCTGTAATCTTTTCGAGCATAAAACTTATTCTGATCTCTACATCGAATAATTTATAACATATCCCCAGGATCTCGGCGACACATTATACCACCGGCCTGTCAAATCCGTTTCGCCGATGCTTTCTGCCAGAATAGAAAAAGATCCGCCAGGATTGACTGGCGGATCTGGTCTGGAGCAGATCTAGAAGCTTCATTCGAAATTGAAACGCCAGTTCAACCCGGCGGGCGAGTCATCGATGTGGACTTTCTCGTGACCCGGTTCTCCCCAATTTGGCGCGATCCCATGGCATGCCGTAAAAACCAGCTTGATCTGGGTGGAGATGTCCACCACACCCGAGCCTGACAGACCACAGGAGTATGTGGTGTGAATGTAAACAGCGCGTTCCACAGTGAAGATCCTCGACTCATCAGCCGGGACTGTGAGGAAATAAAAAAAGGATCCACTCAGCAGGCTGATCGAGGCCGTTTGCGAACTCTTATTTGAAATCTCGAGGCGGACCAGGTCTGGTTCGTCCTGGGCGGATGCTGCGGTCACACCTGCCAATAATGCGGTCAGCATGGCGAGGATCGAGACCAATACCAAGCGTTTCTTCATCGTTTACTCTCCTTTCATCCGTTGAGGACAGCAGCTTGAGCAAGTCGCTCACCGTAATCTATCCTAATGATTTGCGCTGATGCGGTCAATGAGGTAAAGGTACTGTTTTGCCGGTAAAGGGGTTGAGGGAGAAAAAGAAAACCCGCCAGCTGAAACTGGCGGGTATTTGGAGTCATTCTGGAATCGACAGGAGCAAGCCTATTTGTAGAACCAATTTATTCCACCGGGGGCATCGGGAACGTGGACCTTCTCGAGTCTTGGTTCTCCCCAGTTCGGGGCGCCTGCACAGCGTGTGAAGGTCAGCCACATGAATCGCGTGATGTCAACGGTCCCTGAGTCGGATGTCCCACAGGCCCAGGTGGTCCGGTCGTACACCAGGCGCTTTACAGTGAACACCTTGGTCGATTCCGGCGGAACCGTCAGGTAGTAAAACGTGTTCCCATTGGTCAGGCTGATCGAGACTGGTTGATCGGATTTATTATTGATCTCAAGTTCAGCCAGGGTCGTTTTGGCGACAGCTGCGGCAGTGGCAACGAAAAGTGCCAGCAGCAGGACGAGAGAAATTACGAGGAGAAATTTCTTATTCATCGGGGTTCTCCTTATAAACCTGCTGATCGAGGTAGAAGACTGGGATGTGTAACCAATGTCCGCGACATCCGTCTCTTGATTGTCTTGTTGCGTTTCACCTCCCTTCAACGAGATAAGACAAGCGACTACCAGAGAGCGGAAGATTATGCAGTTACCCCTGAGATTATCCGCCCCGGCGTTTCTCAATAAAATTATATTTGAAAAGGCAGAACCTGTCAAATTTGTCAGAGCGGAGCCGGATGAATGATTTGGTTGTAACATAATTTTCGATAAAACGTTATGATATCTGAGGGGCATGAAAGTTTTTTTCAGGTCAAAAACGACTTGCAGTCTGAGTGTATGCATGCTATAATGATAAGGATATTCCCCCTTGAGCGAGTGATTATCCCCAGATTGCAGGCAATTTCCTTCCACGTACCCCACCGCGCTTATTAATAGCCATTAGATTTCGAATAAATATCCTCGGTAGTTCAATAGTTGCATCACTTAAGAGAAATGCTCGGTGGTGGGTTATCTCTTCAAACGGGCAATCGGTACATTATTCAAATACAAAGTGAGAAAAAAATGAAAGTTATAGAGCTTGAAAATACACCTTTAGGGGCATTGCGTCAGATAGCAAGAGACCTGGATGTCCAAAACGTGAACCGTCTGAAGAAGGAGGATTTAATCCTTCGCATCCAGCAGGCAGAAGCCGAAAGAGAAGGGCTGGAACTGAGAGGCGGAATCCTCGAAATTATGAGCGAAGGGATCGGTTTCCTCCGATCCGGTCACTACCAGCCAGGACCTTATGATGTCTACGTCTCTCAATCTCAAATCCGCAGGTACAGTTTGCGAAACGGCGATCTCGTAATCGGACACGTCCGACCGCCGCGCGAATCAGAACGGCATTACGGTTTGCTTAAAGTGGAGACGGTCAATGGGATCGATCCCGAAGATGCCAAGCGCCGTCCTGTATTCGAATCCCTGACGCCGATCTTCCCAGACGTTCGGTTTGACCTGGAGACAGACCGGTTTACGCTGGCAACGCGGGTGATCAATCTGATCACGCCGGTTGGACGCGGGCAGCGCGGCCTGATTGTATCCCCTCCGAAAGCCGGGAAAACGACGATCTTGAAGCAGATTGCGAATGCGATATCTACCAAATACCCCGATGTGCATTTAATGGTTGCGCTGATCGGCGAGCGTCCAGAGGAAGTTACAGATATGGATCGATCTGTGGAAGCTGAAGTGATCTCATCCACATTCGATGAGCCTGTGACTTCCCATGTGCGCGTGGCGGAAATGGCCCTCGAGAGGGCGAAACGCCTGGTCGAAATCGGGCGGCACGTCGTCATCCTGATGGATTCGATCACTCGCCTGGCTCGGGCGTACAACCTGGTCGTCACTCCATCGGGGAGGACTTTATCCGGCGGCATCGATCCTTCCGCCCTGTACCCTCCCAAACGGTTTTTCGGTGCTGCTCGAAACATCGAAGAAGGGGGTTCGCTGACCATCCTCGCGACCTGCCTGATCGACACCGGCTCCCGTATGGACGACGTCGTCTACGAAGAATTCAAAGGCACCGGCAACATGGAATTGCACCTTTCACGCAAACTTCAGGAAAGGCGAATTTTCCCCGCGATCGATATCGAGCGGTCCTCCACCAGGCGTGAAGAGTTGCTGCTGGGCCCAGACATCACGCCACGGGTCTGGTTGATGCGCAGGATGTTCGACCAGATGATCACAGCTCCCCCGCACGGCGCCGGGATGGACTCTGCCACCGCGACCGAAGCGATTTTGCAGCGTCTGGCCAAGACTGCAGACAACCAGGAGTTTCTGGAGACGCTCCACGAAACAAATCTATGATCGATCTATGATCGAGAAAATCGAGCCCCATCCTCCCGGAGTGAACCGATGGGTCTATTGGGGGGCGTGGATCCTGGCCGCGGTTCTGGTAGGGTTCGCAGTATACCTGGGATGGCGCGGGACAGCTGCTGCAGCAGCCAACGAGGATATTCCAAGCTCCCTGGCAGATTCTGCTCCGCAAACACAGAGCAGCACCCTCACCTTGCCACAGTTTAGTGGTCTGCCCGCGCGTGAAGCAGCTATCACCAGAGAGACGCAGCTGCATACAACGATCCCCACACGATCGCGGCAGGACCCAATAGAGTACACGGTTGTAGAGGGCGATTCTGTATTTGGGATCGCCAATGCATTTGGGGTGACGCCAGAATCAGTGCTTTGGGCAAATTACGAAGTATTGAACGATAACCCTGACCAGCTCTCTCCTGGAATGGTGCTGGTGATTCCTCCGGTAGATGGCGTTCTATATCAGTGGCAGGAGGGTGACACGATTGCCGGTGTCGCGGAGCGGTTCGAGGCTGAAGTCGAGGACATTCTGGGGTGGTCTGGGAACAAGTTCGATCTCACCAACCCGGTCGTCGAGCCAGGGACTTATGTCATGGTGCCGGGTGGACATCGAGAATTTCGGCAGTGGATTGTCCCGACCATCCCTCGCGGGCAGGCAGGGGTATCGAGTTCGCTGTACGGAGCAGGCACCTGTGATGGGGGTTACGAAGGCGCTTATGGTACAGGCGGCTTCATCTGGCCTGCGGACAATCATTATCTTTCGGGCAACGATTACTGGTCTGGTCACCTGGCGATCGATATCGCGGCCGGGTTTGGAGCCGCTGTTTATGCAGCAGACAGCGGCGTCGTCGTATTTTCCGGCCCGGCTCTGGGAGGCTATGGCAATATGATCATGATCGACCACGGGAATGGGTACCAGACTTTGTACGCTCACCTGAGCTCGATTCGCGCCGGCTGCGGCGCCAGCGTGCTGCAGGGCCAATACATTGGAGCTGCCGGTAACACCGGTCGATCGACCGGCCCGCACCTGCATTTCGAAGTGCGCTATCTGGGAGGGTTTGTCAACCCCTGGTTCGTGCTACCAGCCCCATGACGGGATCGGAGGTCGTTATGTCAGCCGAGCTGTCCGAATTGAAACCGGAGACCATTGCAGAGACCGACAATTACCAGGTCTGGCGCGTCGAAGAACCGGATGGAGAGATCACCTATCATCTGGAATTGAACAGTGTCACCGTGCATTTCTTCACGGAAGAGTGGGAGGAGTTTCTTACCCTAGTCCGGGGCCTGATGCGATAAGATTACCGTGAAGTCAATTCCACGTAGCCTATCACTCCCCGACAGGGTGGGGTCAGATGGGTAGAAACGTGCGCCCAATCCAGAGGTTCACGCAGCGACCAGGTTGTGTGGATGGCGTAAGCCAGGCAGCCGGCACCCCCATTATAGTTCGCAAGGGTAAATCGCCAGAGGTCTTCGTAGCTGCTGACTTCGCCGGGAACCGCCTGAGTGGCGTTCCTGATGGTCTGTCCGACCTGCCCACAGTTTGCCAGGATCCCCTGAGCAAAAAGCATTACGCTGAAGTTGGCGTGAGTCAGGTTGACGCCCGCCGGGCAATCTACACAATCTGAGTTGACCTCGTTCGCCAGAGCACCGCGTAAGATCTCGCGTTCGTCGTCTTCCAATCTCAGGTAGCCGCTCGCACAGGCTTCTTCGGCCAGGACCAGTGGGCAAAACTGTCTAAAAAACGAGGCATTCCAGAGCAGCACCGTGTCAGCTCCCAGATCAGTCAGCTGCCCCAAGCCGTTCTCCTTAACCACCCGGAAAGTCCCCGGCCAGAACTGGCTCTCCTGAGCAAAAATGTTCTTCATCAGGCGGGCGGGGAGTCCGAGCTCCCGGGAGACGCTCAAGATCTGGGGATCGAACTGGTTTTGCCAAAGATCGACCATCGGCCGCGCCCTGGCCAGTCCGCAAGCGTCAGCGTAGCCGTTGGGTAGAAGCCCATTGTTGGGGCAGTCCGAGGCATCCACCAGCCCCTGGAAGATCAGCCTCCCGGCGAGGTACTGGTAGGGTTCGTCCGATGCCAGCAGAGCTTCCTCCGTAGGGGTGGAGAGCCACAGCGGCGGTCCACCAGGAGGAGGGAATGCCTGCCAGACCTGAGCACAGCTCTCGACGGGACCGCCTTTCCATTGAGGACTGAGAACATCAACAAACCAACCTTCCTGGGAGGGGTCTAGGGAAACTCCGCTTTCCAGGACACGGACGAGGCCGGTGAAATGTTCGCTGGAATCGCCAAAGCTCGAGTCGGCCCAAAATTCGACCGGCGCGCCCCCCAGCGGGGTAGGTTTTAGAGAGATTTCACACACATTGCTTTCGCAGGTTTGTTCCACACCGTTCATGACAATGTGGATTGCTGTAATCGTTTCGTTCGGCAGGGGCTCTTCTCCGGTCAGGACGAGCTTTGGGATTTGCTGGCAAAAATTCTTCGGCGGGCTCAGATCGCAGCCGGTGATAGTCAGCCATACTGTGGGAGGAGGTAAATCGACGACGACTTCCTTCCTTCCCGTTTGATAACCTGCGAAATAGGCGTAATAACCAGGACAGGGAAAAGTCGATTTCCCTTCTCCAGCCTGTTCACAAGGAGGGGTGGATTTCCAGGTCGTGTAAATCTCCTGCCCACACTCTTCGAGGATCTCTCCATCCAGTGGCAGCCCCTCATGATTGATGGAAAGCTGGCATGCGATTAAATTATCCGTCCAGCGAATTAACCACCATTCATATTGAGCCGAATCGACGACGATCGTCGTCTGCCGTTTTAATTCTTCCTCGTCTTCTTGCGCGGCAGCCGTTTGACCTCCCCAGGCGATCAGGGCGATGACCAATAAATGAGAGAGCAGGAGAAGACCCTTACGCATCGCCTGACACATCTTGGTATAAAATTATCATGTTCAAATGAGATTGTCAACCGCCTTGCCTCGCCTTTCGGCCCGTGATACACTCAATTGCTTTGCTGCTCTTCACGAGTTTGAAAGCATGAATTCATCTTCCGCTTCAGATCTTGCGATAAAATTTGGTGACGAGATTATTTCTGAAAGAATGGTTGCATGCCGCCGACATTGTATCTGATCGATGGTCACGCATTGGCTTACCGGACGTTTTACGCCCTGACCAGAGGGGGAGGCGAACGGTGGGTGACACGGTCTGGTGAACCGACAGCTGGCGTGTATGGTTTCGCGAGCGTTTTGCTGCGACTGCTGGATCAAGAAAAGCCGGAGTACCTGGTCGTTGCGTTCGATATGGGGAAGACTTTCCGGGATGAGATCTACGCGGAATACAAGGGAACTCGAGCAAAGATGCCCGAAGAGCTTGCGTCTCAAATCGGGCGGATCCGGCAGCTTGTGGATGCATTCAACATCCCACGCCTGGAGGTCGAAGGTTACGAAGCAGATGATGTGTTGGGCAGTGTGGCCAGGTCCGCAGTCGAGGCTGGTCTCGGAGTTAAGATCATCACGGGTGATCGAGATCTATTGCAGCTCGTAACGGACCGCGTTATCGTCAGCCTGCCGGGGAAATCGCTCTCCGATTCCAGAGACTACCTGGAGAAGGACGTCGTCGAGGTGTTCGGCGTGCATCCGAATCAGATCGTCGACTTTAAGGCTCTTGTCGGAGATAAGTCTGATAACATCCCTGGCGTGCCCGGCATTGGAGAGAAAACCGCGCTCGAGTTGTTGAACCGGTATGGAACACTGGACAACATTTACGCACATCTCGATGAGATAAAAGGGAATTTACATAAAAAGCTCGAGGCCGGGAAGGAAAACGCTTACCTGAGCCGAAAATTGGCAAAGATCGTCACGGACCTGGTGGTCCCCTTCGATATAGAATTGGCGAAAGCCGGGAGGTATGACCCGGAAAAGGTGGAGGATCTGTTCCGGGAACTGGAATTTCGCTCCTTATTATCCCGGCTGACAGACCTGGTCGAGACCCAGGGGAAAACAAGCCCGGCGCGGGGTAAACAGCTGGAGATGTTCGCAAGTCCGTCTCCTACTGTGGTAGTATCGATGGAAACCTCCTTGCCTGAAGCTAGCGTCGTCGATTCACTGCAAGCGCTGGAGGATCTTGTCGCCGATCTCGCTCAAGCCCAGGAAGTCTCCTTCGATACCGAAACGACCTCAACCGACCAGATGCAGGCCGAGCTGGTCGGCATTTCTCTGGCATTAGGACCCGGATCTGGTTATTACATCCCAATCGGTCATCATGCTCCCGATCGCGGACAGCTCTCGCTTCAGACGGTCCTTGATGCGCTTGAAGGACCGCTGACCGATATCAGGCTGCGAAAGGTGGGACACAATCTCAAATATGATTTTGTGATCCTGGCTCGGCACGGCTTGCGGGTGAAGCCACTGATTTTCGACACCATGATCGCCGAATGGCTGGTCAATCCGACCTCAAGAAACCTCGGTTTGAAGAATCTCGCCTGGGTCCGGTTGGATGTCAGGATGACCGAAATTGAGGATTTGATCGGGAAGGGAAAATCTCAACGCAGCATGGCAGAAGTACCGATCTCCAAAGCTGCGGCTTATGCTGTTGCCGACGCGGTAATCCCGCTGCGATTGATCCCGCAGCTCGAGAAGGAGCTCAAAGAAAACCAGGCAACACGGTTGTTTGCAGAGATCGAAATGCCGTTGATCCCTGTCCTGGCGGATATGGAAATGACAGGGATCGCTCTTGACACGGAATTTCTTCGAGGGATGGCGGCGGATTTAAACGCACGTTTACAAGGTATTGAAGCGGAGATCTTCCGAGAGACCGGCTGGAAATTCAATCTCAATTCGCCTCAACAGCTGTCTGAAGCCTTGTTTGGAAGACTTGGGCTGTCGCCTCCGAATCGAACCCAGCGCACGTCTTCAGGTTTTTATTCGACAGCAGCAGAAATTCTTGAAGCCATGCGGGGTGATCACCCGGTTGTGGATTGGATCCTTGATTACCGCGAATTATCGAAGTTAAAGTCGACTTACGTGGATGCTCTGCCGCTTCAAGTCAACCTAAAGTCCGGCAGGGTGCACACCTCGTACAACCAGGCGGGATCGGTGACCGGCAGGATCGCATCTTCCGAACCCAACCTGCAAAATATACCCATCCGGACCGAACTCGGCAGACAGATCCGCAAGGCATTCATCGCGGATCCGGGTTATTATCTTTTGAGCGTGGATTATTCTCAAGTTGAATTACGGATAGTCGCCCACATGGCGAACGATCAGGCGATGTTGGATGCCTTCCGGAACGGACAGGATATTCACACTGCAACAGCAGCCGCGATTTTCGGCGTTCCGATCGACCAGGTCACACCCGCTCAACGTGGTCGGGCCAAGGGGATAAATTTCGGTTTGATTTACGGCATGAGTCCCTTCGGACTCTCTCGGACGACGGACCTGACCCTGGCAGAAGCGGAAGACTTCGTCATAGCCTATTTCAGGCAGTTTCCAGGTGTCAAGGAGTTCCTGGATAGTTTGAAGCGCCAGGCAGCCAACCAAGGGTACGTCGAGACCTTACTGGGTCGTCGACGCTACTTCCCGGGGTTGAAAACCCAAAGCAATCCAAACACCCGCAACCGGGAAGAAAGAGAAGCCATCAATGCTCCGATTCAAGGCACCGCGGCTGATATCTTAAAGATTGCGATGATCAGGGTACCGGCGGCTCTACGAGACGCTGGTCTATCCAGTCGAATGCTCCTGCAGGTGCACGACGAGCTCGTATTGGAATGTCCGCAAGAAGAGCTGGTAGAGACAGCAGACCTGGTAAGACAGGTGATGGAATCTGCCTACACATTAAGAGCCCCGCTGGTTACCGAGGCGCGATATGGGCCGAACTGGTTCGACCTCCGGGCAGTTGACAATACCAAGCCATCTCAGGGGATGGGATGACCATGAGCGAGAACAGCTTTCAAGACGCGATGAACCTGGGCCACACAGCCGCCTGGGATCAGAAGTGGGAAGACGCAGCTGTGTATTACAGAAGAGCTCTGGAGCTGGCGCCTCGAGATTCCAAAGCGCTGATCAGCATGGGCCTGGCTATGTTCGAACTTGGCCGGTATGATGAATCTCTCGAATACTATCGAAAAGCCAGCGAGTCCAATCCCGAAGACCCCCTCCCTTTTGAAAAGATTGCCCAGATTGCAGAATTGATCGGGAACGTGGCTGATGTTCCGCGGGCATCCCTGCGGGCAGCCGAGCTTTATCTCAATCTGGGAGAAGGTGAGAGGGCTATCGAAAATCTCGCCCGGGTAACACGGGTTGACGTCGGTAACCTGGCTGCGCATTCCAGACTGGCGATTATTTATGAACGCCAGGGGCGGAAGCACCAGGCTGTGACAGAATATCTGACAATTGCCAGCCTGTTCCAGCAGAAGGGACAGGTAGAAAAAGCTGTTCAGGCGATTCGACACGCGTTGACGATAGACCCGAACAGCAAAGAAGCGAGGCGGACGCTCGAATTACTCTCGCAGGGAATGTCGCTTCCGCAGCCTGTTCGATCCCGGCTGGCTCCCAATCGCTATAAAGACGAAGCACCCGAGCTGATGCAGGCTCCTCAAGGGGCGCGGCAGAAATCGAGTGAGGTCGATCCGGCGCAGGAAGCACTCCAAAGATCGCTGGAAGTGCTGGCGAGTCTGGTCTTCGAATCAAACGATGAGAGCCAGGAGGACGGAAAAGACCAGACCAAAGGATTCCAGGCTATCATCCGGGGAACTCAAAAATCGCTCTTCACCAAGAAAGTAGAAAAAACGAGTGTGGTCACACATCTCGGCAGGGCGATAAACTTTCAAAGTCAGGGTTTCGAAGAAAAGGCAGCTGAAGAACTGGAACAGGCAGTCGAATCAGGGCTGGACCACCCGGCAGCCTATTACGACCTGGGAGTCATCCGGTCGGAGGGTGGGCGGCTGGAGAGCGCCGTCCGCTATCTTCACAAAGCAGCCGAATCGGACGATTATTCGTTTGGTTCTCACCTGTTGCTCGGAGCGAATTATCGAAAAATGGGGCGCGAGACCGAAGCAGCGCTCGAGTATTTACGCGCGCTGAGATACGCTGATGGCGAGGTCGTCCCACCTGAATCAAGAGAAGATATCCGTCAGCTCTACGATCCGCTGATCGAAGCATTGTCCAGGCAGACCGATCCGGAATCGAATTCCAGAATATGCGATACAGTGGCTGACCTCCTCTACCGTCCGGACTGGCGCGAGCGGCTGGAGCAGGCGCGGAGAGATTTCCAGATCGACGAGAAGTATGCTCCTGCGATTCCGCTGGGGGAAGTCATCAGCCAGGCGAGCGGCAGTCGAATCATCGAGTCGATCATGAACATCCACAAATTGGCCCGCCAGGGACATATGCGGTCCGCAATGGAAGAGGCGTATTTTGCATTGCAGCATGCTCCCACTTACCTGCCGCTGCACACGTATATGGGTGAACTCCTCTTGCAACAGGATAGGATCCCGGAAGCGATCACAAAATTCATCACGATCGCGCAGACTTACAGCGCACGCGGGGAGACCGAGCGAGCCATCCACATCTTGAGGCGGGTCTTGCGCACAGCGCCAATGAATTTGAAAGGGCGAATACATCTGATTGAAATCCTCGAATTGAGCGGCAGGCGCGAGGAAGCGATCAATGAGTATCTTGATCTGGCAGAGGTCTACTACAATCTGGCCGATCTGGAGCAAGCCCGGGGTACTTATAAGAGGGCCCTGGATCTCGCCAGGTCGGTTGGGAAAGACCAGGACCTCGCGATCAGAATCTTACATGCCCTCGCTGACATAGACCTGCAAAGTCTGGACTGGCGCAACGCCCTGGTAATCTACGACCAGATACGCAGAGTCGATCCTGGCGACACCCGGGCACGGGAAAACCTGGTCGAAGTGAACCTGCGGCTGGCACAGCCTGCAAGGGCACAGAAAGAACTGGAGGATTATTTACTCCACCTTGGGACCAGCAGACAGAACCAGAAAGCAACAGCGTTTCTGGAGAGACTGACCACTGAGTATCCCGATCAGCCATTCTTACGCTGGAATCTTATCGAGAATTATAAGCAGCTCGGACGGTCTACAGATGCGGTCCGGCTGTTGGACACGACGGCGGAAGAAGCGCTTAAGTCTGGAGACCGCCTGGCTGCGATCCAGATCATCGAAGAGATCCTGAATCTCGATCCTCCAAACCGAAGAGATTACCAGATTCTTCTCAATCAGATCAGGGGCGAGTCGCAAAAATAGCAATCGTTGAGAAGTCTTTCACTTCAGGACATAGAATAAAGTCGAGGTCCGGCTCTCAAACTCTTCGAATCGAACGGACACTTCGACCAGGACGAGCCCAGGCCTTGGGGAAGTAAACGGAAAGGATGCAGTGGAAAACCCACCCGAGTCTGTGGGCGCCATCGCATGGGTTTCCTGGCTTCCATCTGGCATCAGGATAGAAATACTAACGCTCGCATTCGCTACCGGGTTTCGGTTCTGATCCTCTACTTTCACAAAAAGAGATTGAATGCCCTTGGAGGCCATTACTGCATCTCCGGGGAATGCCTTCACAGACAGATCCTGCACCGGTAAGGGGCGCGCGCCTTCAGGGTTTGGAAAGAGCAGGCGCGGATCCTCCTGATTTCTCTCGAAATATTCTTTTCCCAGGTTTCCCAGGACCACCCTCGACCCGGCTGGCAACTCGGTATGCCATTCGAAACGAGCCAGCTGGAAATGCTGGACAATGATCCCGTCCATTACTTCGAGATTGGAGATCGGGTATCCGAACTGGGTTACTCCCCCGTACCGGTCAAAAAATTCCAGGAATTCGAAACAGACCTCAAAACCCGTCTGAAGGAATTTCCTGCAAGAGTTCAACCCCGGTCTGTACTCGAGCTCGACCCCCGGCTTTCTAAGTAGGAACCCAAGCGGGGTTTCATCGATATTGTCCGGAGAAAGACTGTAAGGGTTCAAAACGAAATGGGCTTTTTCGAAATATTGGACCTGAGCTCCTAGTTCAGGGTCGAAAAATGCGTCTGTGATTGGCAAGCCATAAAGCGCGATCTGGTTTGGGACGCGTGTGTAATGAGCCAGGAATTCATCTTTAACCCAGTGACCTGTTTCTATATAATAAAAGGCGTTGCCCGCTTGCGCACGTGTATATACCCCCCAAGTGCATAAATTGAGGATCTGCAGGAAAAATATCCCCCAGGCGGTTTTCCCACGCACAAGTTCATTATATGCAGTTTATCAGGATAGATCAATGTTTTTATCAATCATGAGCCGTTCAAGGTGTTCAATATCGCCGTCCCGCTCTCGGAATCCGGAGCAGCGATCCAGATGGTTTTCAAGCCATCACGGTAAATGGTGTTGAATCCGTTCGAATCATCCCAGGTGGAATAGTCCGCTCCTTGAGAGATGGGAGTCCCAAACCGATTCGACGCGTAGCTCAGAAATGCCTCGAAGAACTGGTCCACATCCTCATCAGTTTCCCATTGCATCGCCAGCACCATGGCCGTTTCACCGGCGGCGGAGTTCGAATAAACCAGGTAAGTATCGCCATCCCACCCTGCGCTTGCCTCTTTGGCGTCATCTTCATCGATCCGGGAGGAGGGATCCTCTCCCAGAGCCAGGATGAGATACGTGTACCACTCACCCATCACGCCCCTGTCGATCTCCTCCCATCCATCCCCCAGGAGTCCTGTCAAATCTTCGATAGGGACCTGTAATGGTATATCGTCCGGATACTTTTCGGGGTGAATGATCTGTTCGGTTGTGACTGGCAGGTCCCGATAAGCCTGGTCGACAGCCCGCCATCCCCCCTCAGCGTACAACTTTTCCACGAAGCTCTGACCGTAAGTGTATGGAAAGAGGAAATCCTCTTTTAAGAATGCAGGGGCGCTGTCGTAAACCGGGCTCTCATAGTTGCTGTAGAATTCTTGGATCTCCAGGGCATCCTGGGCTGTCGCGAAGTTCGCGAACCACTCGAACTCTAGGAGCGAGGCGTCTCCTTCAACCAACGCCTGGATCGCTGCACAGCGCTCTGAATCTTCTTCGCAGGCTTCATCGGTATAATTCAGGCCGTCTTGAAAGTCAAAGTTCTGATCCTGGAGGGCATGCGTATATTCATGGGCGTATGTCAGGCGCTCAACGCCCTGGAACCCCTCGCCTTGAATGACATACATTTCCTTCGTCTCGTCATCGTAGTACCCGGAAATCTGTTCGCTGAAAAGTTCGATGTAAAAATCGTACAGTTCAAAATCGGGATCGAGCAAACCGAAGACAGAAAGGATGAGCGCATCCTCTTGAGCTTCCTCCAAGGTGTAATCTTCGAGGAAGTCGTCCATTACACGCTGGCGTAACTGCGCTGGGGTCAGCAGAGCTCTCGATACCGACCCGGCTGGCTGCAGACCGCGCAGCTCAACGACCTGGTCCTCGATTTCGTCCATCTCGGCGGCAATCTCGGGGGAAATTTCGGATGTCGAACGGTCCGGCGTCGCTTCGGCGGGAACAACCTCCTCATCCACACCGGAAGATGCGGTGGGCGTTGGTGTGGCAACGGGTAAACCCTCTCCGGAATCGAATGGATCCACCGTCACTGCTGGCAACTCGGGAGTTGCAGCGAGTAAGTCCGCAGTAGGCGCGCCAGTAGTTGCGCTGCTGGCGATGAATAACCCAAGCCCACCAATGCCAATTACCGCGACACAAAGGCAGCCGATAAGAGCGATCGCCCCGACGGCAATAATTATTACTTTTGTCTCTTTGTTCATCTGGCTGACCTAATCCAGAGCCATTCTTGGGAGGGTAAAATTATCTTGAGATTGACGAAACATGAATTCAAGACCCGCTCCGGCAAGATTTTAACTGGCTTCCCTGAATAGGGCAATAGCGACTTTAAAGATTGATCTCCCTTGCTCGTTTTCCGCGTTTCGATTAGGATAAAATTCACCATGGAGATGAAGATGAATCCGCTTCGTGGACTGGTCCTGGCAGGGGATGTGATTGCTATCGCGATCGTGACGCTCGCTGGTTTTACCAGCCACGCGATCCTGACTACGGCAGGTTCCAGGGTCTGGGTGACGTTCATACCTTTGACAACCTCCTGGCTTCTGGTCGCGGCTTTGATGAATTTATACAATCCAGAAACTCTCAGCGATCCCCGCCAGCTTTGGCGCCCAGTTGTGGGTACTGCTTTCGCCGTTCCAATGGCTGCGTGGCTGCGGGGGCTATGGCTTGGCTCCCCAATCCTGCCGGTATTCATTGCGGTCCTGATCGGTGTCAGCGGGCTCGTCCTGCTCATATGGCGGAGTTCGTTGCTGGTTATCCTGTTCCTCAGGCGGCGTGGGAATGAATGAGACAGAGCTGATTGAGGCAGCACGTAAGGGGGATTTGGATTCGTTCAACCGCCTGGTCCTGCTCTACCAGGACATGGTTTATAACCAGGCTTATCGGGTCCTTGGAGATTCCCAGGCAGCGGACGATGCCACCCAGGAGACTTTCATCGCGGCTTACAAGAATATTCGCCGTTTCCGGGGTGGATCGTTCAAAGCCTGGTTGCTGCGGATCGTGACGAACGCCAGTTACGATGAATTACGCCGAAAGAAACGCCGTCCGACGACTTCACTCGAGCCCCTGGATGATTCTGGCGATGAGATCGAGACGCCGCGCTGGATCGCAGACCCCGGAGAATCTCCCGAGGAATTCGCCGCCCGGTCGGAACTGGCGAAGGCCATCCAGCACTGCCTGGAGGGATTACCGCTGGAGTTCCGCGTGGCGGTGACGATGGTGGATATTCAGGGGCTGGATTACGTTGAAGCAGCTGCTGCGCTTGGTAAACCTGTCGGTACCATAAAAAGCCGGCTGGCGCGCGGCCGTCTGCGTCTGAGAGACTGCCTCAAGGCGTTCAGGGAACTTTTGCCTGTATCGATACGTCTGGAAATGTAGACAAATGTCGTAGGTGTGTATTGGTGTAGGGAAAGCTACCATGGGAACTAGGATTTCAGAACGCGACCTGGAACTGTTATCGGCCTACCTGGACGGTCAGGTTGATGTCCGTGAACGCGGCCGTCTGGAAGCCAGGCTGCAGGCAGAAAGTGAACTTCGGGTTGCTTACGAGGAATTGAGAAGCACGCGCGCTGTTCTAAGGAGCGCGCCCAGGATGCGGGCGCCGCGAAATTACACTCTATCTCCGCGGATGGTTACCGACAGGGCGGCAGAGCGGCGACGTTATCCGATCTTTGGTCTCGCCTCGGCACTCGCTTCTGTCTTGTTTGTCCTGGTGTTCTTAAGCGATTACTTCGTCGGTCAGAGCTTAAAGCCGACGGAGCTGGAAACCCTCGCTGCGGCTGAAAGCACAGAGCTGCTGATGGCGCCGGCAGCCCCACTGGAGAAAAGTCAGGAGCCTGGATTTCAAAGCGCTGCTCCAGGGGATGTGGAAGTCATGGGTACCGAACCAGTAACGGAAGAACCTGCAATCACCTTAGGAATGGAGCGGATCGGCCCAGAATCGACTCCCGCCGGAGAACCGCCTGAGGAGTCAGAAGCAGAGGTCCAATCTTATGGGCCAATCGAGACCGAGGAAGTCTTTTCTCTTCCCGAAGCCACTGCCCCGCAGCCTGTCCGCCAGATCAACATCGCCAGGTCGATCCTGCGCGTGGTAGAAGTAATCCTGCTCCTCACTGCCGCAACGACCGGGATCGCTG
>Ga0073934_10003185_pt1 | contig 31104 bp, 28 predicted proteins | sample LarsenN4metaG_FD_76834 | JGI IMG/M metagenome (GOLD analysis project Ga0073934, IMG submission 76834) | Hot spring sediment bacterial and archeal communities from British Columbia, Canada, to study Microbial Dark Matter (Phase II) - Larsen... ...
AGATGTCGGTGACGCCGTTGGTGTCGCCGGGGACGAGGTCGGCGGCGTCGGAGGCAAAGGCGACGAAGCGGCCGTCCTCGCTGATGGAGGGCGCAAAGCTCGGCGCTGTCGCTTCGGTTGCGACGCGGAATTCGCTGGTGGCATCGGGCAGGGTCGTCCAGTCGGCGTCCACGGTCAGCGTGGTGGGGTCGTTGGCGAGGACGCGGCGAATCTGACCTACCCCCAACCCCTTCGTAATCTCCACCAGCCGGCCCACGTGCTCATCCACCGTCATCGTGAGCGTGGTCTTGCCGATGGTGTTGGCGGTGAAGATGTCGGCGAGCTGGTTGCCGAGCGCCAGGCCGACTGAGACCCGCGCGCTGCGGCCGGTGTCGCGGTCGTGGATATAGATGTCGCGCACGCCGTTGGTGTCGTAGGCACCGATGAGGTTGGTGGCGAGCGACTCGAAGGCGATGACTTTGCCGTTGGCGCTGATGGCGGCGTTGCTGCTAGCACCGTCGGCTTCGCTCACCACGCGGAATTCGCTGGTGGCGTTCGGCGTGGTGTCCCAGACGGGCGCGACGAAAAGCGTAGTGGGGCTGTTCGAGCTCACCAGACGCTCTTGTCCCGCGCCCGTGCCTTTGAAGATGTGCACGCGCCGGCCAATGTGCTCGTCCACCGTCATCGCCAGCGAATTGCTGCCGATGTGGTCGGTGCCGACGATGTCGGCGGTGGTGTTGCCGAGATGAAGGACGGTGCTGACGACGGTGTTGACGCCGCTCTCCCTCACAAAGATGTGCTGGGTGCCGCTGGTGGCAGGAGAAGTGAGGGCGGTGGCAGCGGACTCGAAGGCGATGGCCACGGGCGTCGAACTCGAGACCGAGGGATTGTCGCTCGGCTCGGGAACCTCGGCGCCGCCCGGGCCGACCGACAGGCGGGTCGTCGTGCCCGCCGAGCGGTCGCGGACGTAGATGTCGCGCACGCCGTTGGTGTCGTTGCCGGCGAGGTCGGCGGCATCGTAGGTAAAGGCGATGAACTGGGCATCGTCGCTGAGCGAGGGCTGGGCGCTGGCGGCACTCGCTTGCGCGCCGTCGCTGCGCAGCGACACCAGGCCGGTGGTGCTGGCGCTGATGAGGCGGACGAAGATGTCGGTGACCCCGTTGGCGTCGCTGGGGACGAGGTTGATGGCGGCAGACTCAAAGGCCAGCGCCGTCAGCGTCCCGTTCACCGCCGGGCGCCGGCTGGCGTCGTTGGGCTCGCCGCCGGTCGCGGTCAGGCTCAGGCGGCTGACCGCGCCGGTGAGCAGGTCGAAGATAAAAACGTCGCTGGCATTGTTGGTGTCCGCCGCGATCAGGTTGGTGGCAGCCGATTCGAACACCACCCGCAGGCCGTCCGCGCCCAGCCGGGGGTTGGTGCTGGCCCCGTCCGCTTCGGCCCCGCTTGCGTCCACGCTCGCCTGCGCCACTGCCCCCGACGTGCCCGGGTGAATGAGGAGGGGCATACTGCGGGTGGTCACCTGCGGTGGCGTGGCCGAGTCCGTGGCCCGCATGCTGATCGCAGGCTGGCCGGGAGTCACGGGCGTGCCTGCGATCAAGCCGGTGTCGGGGTCGAGCGTGAGCCCGACGGGCAACGTGAGGGGGTTGCTCCAGGTGACCGGATCCGTCCCGCCGGTTTTGTTGAATTGCACGCGGTAGGGAAGGCCGACGGTGGCGTCCGGCAGCGTGGCGGTGGTAATCACGAGCGGCTCAGCGACATCAATGGTGTAGTCTTTCGTCACCTGTTGCATGGGACGGGAGGCGTCGGTGACGCGCACGGTGAAGGCGAACGTGCCGGTCGCGGTGGGCTGGCCGACGATGAGGCCGGTGTTGAAGCCGAGCACCAAGCCGTCGGGCAGCGCCCCCGCGCTCACCCGCCAGTCGTAGGGTGGCACGCCGCCTTGCACCACTACCGCGTTGTTGTAGTCGCGGGTGCGGACCGCGTCGCCCAATTCCGTGGTCAGGATCTCAAGTGGCAGGATGACGCGCGGCGCGCCCTTCTTGCCGCAACCCGCCAGCAGCGCGCAGGCCAGCAGCGCGAGGACGGCGCAACCTATGGTCCGGCTGGATTCTTTCACCGCTCGGATTCTCCCCGGTCAGGAACCCCTGCACCTATCACAGAGGCGCAAAAGGCGTCAACTGTTGCCTTGCCTCAAGCTGCAAATGAACATCCGCGCCTCATTTTTTGATTGCTTGCCATACCGCTTTGCGGCACACTCCCCGCGCCGCTGCGTTTCGGGCACAGGGACAGAGCCGGTGGCACGGGCGTCTCGCCCGTGGCGTTCGCACTAATGACCCAATCAACCAATCATCCAATCAACCAGCAGCAGCCCGGGCTCGTCCGCGAGCTGCGGCTCCCCGACGTCGTCGCCATCGTCGTGGGCGTCGTCATCGGCTCGGGCATTTTCCTCGTCCCCAGCGATATTGCCCGCTCCCTGGCCTCGCCGGCCCACGCCCTGCTCGTCTGGATTGTGGGCGGCCTGCTGACGTTGTTCGGCGCGCTCTCGCTCGCCGAGCTGGCCGCCATGGCCCCGGGCGCCGGCGGCTTCTACACCATCCTGCGCGCAGCCTACGGCGACCGCGCCGGCTTCCTCTACACGTGGTCGTTCCTGCTCCTCATCAACACCGGCTCGCTCGCCACGCTCGCGGTCGCCTTTGGCATCTACGCCGCCCAGCTCGTTCCTCTGAGCGCCGTTGGCCAGAAGGTCGTTGCCGTGGCCGTCCTCCTGCTCCTCACCTGGGTCAACTGCCTGGGCGTGCGCGCGGGCAAGTGGGTGCAGAACATCTTCACCCTGGCCAAACTCTCCGGCATCGCCATCCTGTGCGGTATCGTCTTCTGGCACCGCGCCCCCTTTGCCGCTGTCGCTGCCGCGGACGGCTTCTCGCTCGCCAGCCTGTGGAACATTCCCTGGGTGGCGTTCGGGGTGGCGCTGGTGGCGGTGATGTGGGCCTATGAGGGCTGGGCCTGGGTCAGCTTTTCCGGCGCCGAAATGAAGAATCCCACCCGCGACCTCCCCATCGGCCTCTTCGTCGGCACGCTCATCGTCACCACCGTCTATCTCACCGCCTCCACCGCCTACTATTCCGTCCTGACCGTCGGCGAAATCGCTGGCGCCGCGCGCGTCGCCGCCGAAACCATCGTCCGCCTGGTTGGCCCCGGCGCCGCCGCCTTCATCTCCTTCCTCATTCTCACCTCCATCTTCGGCTCCGTCAACGGCACCATCCTCACCGGGCCGCGCTGCTACTACGCCATCGCCGCTGACGGCCTTTTCTTCCGCCCCTTCGCCCGCATCCACCCCCGCTACCACACCCCTGTCTTTGCCATTGTCTTTCAAGGATTCTGGGCTGCTCTGCTCACCATTCTCGGCACGTTCCAGCAACTCTTCACCGCCGTCGTCTTCGCCGCTTGGATTTCCTATGCCGCCGTCGTTGCCGCCGTCATCGTGCTGCGCCACAAACAACCCGACCGACCGCGCCCCTACCGCGTCCCCGGCTATCCCTGGCTGCCGGTGCTGTTCATTGTCGCTTCCCTTGCCATCGTCGCCAGCGCCACCCGCGCCGAGCCGCTCCACGTCGGCGTCAGCATCGCCCTCATCCTCGGCGGTCTCCCCGTCTTCGCCCTCCTCCGTCGCTCCTCGAAGGCATGATCCTGCCGGTCGGTTTGGCGGGTCAGGCCTTCAGGCCTGACATTACAGCGCAGAAAACTAGGCGGGCTTTAGCCCCTGAGGGAATCCCTTCTCCCCGATGATGTTTTCTGAGTTCAACCCAGTGGCTCCTGCCACTGGGCTCGGTGGCACAGGCCTGCCCGGCCGGCCCCGCGGCCGCGGGGCAGGCAGGCTGCGTTCGGAATGACAAATGGATGGTGGACCCTACTTCTCGACGATCTGGTCCTTCAGGCCGCCCAGCGCGCCCAGCACTTCGTTCTTCTCCCGCGCCGGCACGCGGAATTTGTCCAACGTCGCCACCAGGTGCTTCACCGCCACATCCCAGTCGGCCTCGGTTATTCCCAGGCCCGCGTGCGCCGTCTTCATATCCCGCCCCACATAGAGGCAGGGGCCGCCGGTGGCCGCGCACAACTGATCCACGATCAATTGCCGCACGCGCTTGGCGCTGTCGGCACTCATGCCGCCGAAGAACCGCCCCAGTTGCGGGTCGTTCGCCAGCCGCGGGATGAAGTCGTCCACCACCGCCGCAATCGCGTCGTAGCCCCCCAGCCGCTGGTAGAGCGGGTCGCTCGCCGTCGGTCCCGCCGGCGTCGGCGTAGAGAAATGATCGTGGGCAATGATCCAGTCCCGGCCGCGCTTCTCCAGCACAATCGTCCAGCGCGCATCGAATGATTGTTGGGCGCCGCTTTTCAGCATGAGGTCGGTGCGAACCGTGGCCGCCGCCCAGGCGAGGTTACCCCGCTGCTGCACCTGCAAATCGGGGTTCAGGATGAGCTTGGCTGCGGAAAAGTCGGCAAAGAGCTTCTTGACGCCCTCGGCGTACTCGTTCCAGCCGCTGTACTTGACGGGCACGATGTCGAAGAAGAGGCGCCCCGGCTCCTGCGAGTAATAGGGCGCAACCTGCGCCGGGTCCAGCGTCGCCCAGGCGTCAAGGATCTTTTGCAGCAGTGCCTTGAAGTCGGTGCGCGCTTGCGCCGCCGCTGGCTGTACCGCCCCCGCCAAGACCAGTGCTCCCACCAGAAAACACAACGCTGCCATTACTTTCCTGCTCATGTTTCCCCCCTGATCGAAGGAATCTTCCGCCCGGCAGCCTACTCCCTCGGCTTTCCGCCTGTCAATACGACTCCCCTCCTGGGTGGTTCGGAAGAGGTGCTTCGCACCCGCTCTTTTGGTATCATGGCTCCCCGGTGCGCTTTCGGGAGGGGAATCATGAGGCAGAAATCTATTGTCTTATTTGTTTGCGTCTTTGTTCTCTGTTTCGCCGCCCTGCTGGCTCAGGAGCCCGTGGCGGAGCCGCAGGCCCTCCCCATCAAGAACTTCCTCCGCATCAACACTGACTTCTGCACCGGCGGCCAGCCCGCGCTTGACGGCTTGGCGAAGCTGAAAGAGCAAGGCGTGCGCGCCCTCATCAATCTCCGTCGCCCCTCCGAATACGACCACGCCGCCGAGGAAGCCCGCGCCAAAGAGCTCGACCTCCGCTACTTCAACCTCCCCGTGGACTCGAACGCCCCTACCGACGAGCAGGTGGAAGAATTCCTGAAGCTTATGGCCGACCCGGCCAATCGTCCTGCTTTCATTCATTGCAGCGCCGCCAACCGTGTCGGCGCCTTCTGGATGATCTGGCGCGTGCGCGCCCAGGGCTGGACGCTGGAAGAGGCCGAGGAGGAAGCTGACCGCATCGGCCTCGCCAACCCCAAGACCCGCGCCTTCGCCCGTGACCACCTCGCCCGCTTCGCGCAGAAAGCCAAGGACTGATACCGCCGCCTGGATCACAATGGAGATGAGCTTCAACATCTACTAAACTTCCAGCAATGAAACGACGAACCTTCGTCAAAGGGACGGTTGCGTTCTTGGGCAGTGGGCTGCTTGACGCGACGAGCCCAGCCAGCAGCGTGGAGGCGGCGCTGGCGGCAGGCGCCGCCATCCCCAAGCGCCGGCTGGGCAAGACCGACCTTCAGGTCACCATCATCGGCCTGCCCGGCTGGCACGTTGGCCGCATGCGCAGCGAGCAAGCCGCCCTGAACCTCATTGCCCGCGCCCTCGACCTCGGCATCAACTTCTACGACTCCGCCCCCAGCTATCTCGACGGGGAATCCGAGCGCCGCTTAGGGAAAGGTCTGAAGGGCCGGCGCGAAAGAATCATCCTGATGACCAAGACGCTCGCCCGCCGTAAAGCCGAAGCCGCAGCCGAGCTCGACGCCAGTCTTCGCCGCCTCGAGACCCCCTACCTCGACCTCTGGCAGTTCCACGCACTGGGCACGCCCGACGAAGTGGACACGGTCTGGGGCGCGGGCGGCGCCATCGAAGCCGCGTTCGAAGCCAAGCGCGCCGGCAAGATCCGCCACTTCGGCTTCACCGGCCACCGCAACGCCCGCGTCCATCTGAAAGCCGTAACCGAGCACCACGACCAGATGGAAACCGTCCAGATGCCCATCAACCCCGTGGACCCGCACTACGAGAGCTTCACGCGGCTGGTGCTGCCGGAAGCCGCGAAGCACGATCTCGGCGTCATCGCCATGAAAACGGTCGCCAACGGCACCCTGGTCGAAGACCGGGTCGCGACGCCGGAAGAGTGCCATCGCTTTGCTTGGTCGCAGACCCGCGCCGCCGATGGCGGGGCCGGCGTCGCCACCCTCGTCGCCGGGCTCGACACGCCCGCGCAACTCGACGACAACGTCGCTCAGGCCCTCCGCTTCAAGCCTTACTCAGAATCGGAACTTGCCGCCCTGCTCGACTGCACCCGTTCCTTCGCCGGCATCGAAACCGAAACCTACAAGCACCCCTCCCGCACCTGGCGCACCTACCCCGCCCAGCCCGTACTCTGAAAAAGCCAAAGCCCCAGCCGAAGGGCTTGACCCGTTCAAGCCACAGGCTCTAGGCTTGCCCCCACCGGTCTTTCCCTGAGACGAACCGCAAACCGCGGAGGTGGCTGATGGCCAGGCAGCTCGAAGCGCTCTGGGCGGACTATGAAGAGCACCACCGCACGGCAGGCAACAAGTGGTGCCACCTGGTGGGGATTCCGCTGATCGCCGCTGGCCTGACGGGCTTGCTGGCGGTGGAGGTGGCCCGCGTGGGCGCCTGGCCGCTAGAGGTCTCGCTCCTGCTGATTCTGCTTATGGGCGGCGCCTACGTCTGGCTGCACGCGGGCCTGGGCGTCCTCTTCACCGCCTTCCTGCTTCTGATCTATCTGGGAATGCGGCAGCTTGACTGGCCGGTGGCGCTCGCGCTGTTCCTGCTCGGCTGGGTGTTTCAGTTCATCGGGCACGGCGTCTACGAAAAACGCTCGCCCGCCTTCTTCAAGAACCTGGCGCACCTGCTGGTGGGGCCGCTCTGGGTGACCAACCACGTCATCCCGCTCCGCCGCTGAAGCCAGCGCGCGTGCCCGGGTGCTAGTCCATGAACCCTGCTGAGACAGTTGCCCTCGGCGCTGCCTGGTACGTCGTCTTCCTGCTCGCCACCACTTGCCACGAAGCCGCCCACGCCTGGGCCGCCAAGCTCGGCGGCGACCCCACTGCTTTCCACGCCGGCCAGGTTTCGCTCAGCCCGCTGCCGCACATCCGCCGCGAGCCGTTCGGCACGGTCATCGTGCCGCTGCTGTCCTACGCCATCGGCGGCTGGATGGTGGGCTGGGCCAGCGCGCCCTATGACGCCGCCTGGGCGGAACGCCACCCGCGCCGGGCCGCCTGGATGGCGCTGGCCGGCCCCGCCGCCAACTTTGCGCTTTTGCTGATTGCTGCCGTTCTGATTCGTGCAGGTCTATGGCTGGACTACTTCGCCGCGCCGGAGGTCGCGCGCTTCACGCAGGTGGTCGCGGCCACCGGGCCGGGGGTCGGGCAAGGATTGGCGGTCGTGCTCAGCATTCTCTTCGTCCTCAACCTGCTGCTGTTCCTCTTCAACCTGATTCCGCTGCCCCCGCTCGACGGCCACACCGCCATCACGCTGCTGATGAGCGAGGCCACGGCGCGCCGCTTCCGCCACCTCACGCACTCCTTCGGCATGCTCGGCTTGCTGGTGGCGTGGTTCCTCTTCGGCCGCGTCTTCGGGCCCGTCTACGTCCTCGCTCTCAATCTCCTCCACCCCGGCGCCGCCTACCACTAATTGAGCTTTTGGCGGGTCAGGGCTTTAGCCCTGACATTAGGCCCTCTCAGGGGCGGGGCTTTAGCCCCTGAGGTCAAGCTACTGGCCGGCGTTGAAGATGTCGGCCACCACCTTCCACGTCCCGTCAGCCTGCTTCTTCCACGCCGTTACATACTTGCCTTTTTCCGTCATCGGCTTGCCTTTGGCGTCGTTCAGGGTGAGCTCATAGGTGCCGCGCGTATAGCCCAGGTCGCCCGAGCGTGCTACCTCCACCTGTGTCACCGTCCAACTGACCGCAAACCCCGGATTCGCAGTTAGCTCGGCCGCCCACTTCTCAATCGCGGCTCGGTCGGTGAGCGCCGGGCCGTTCGGCGGCATGATCACGCCACCATCGGCAAAGAACGAGGCAAACGCCGCCGCATCCTTTGCGCCCGTGACCTTTGACCATTCCGCATCCCGCGCCCGCAGCGCCGCCTCGTCCGCTGCGCGCGTGTCCGGCGGCTGCTGCTGGCACCCCGCAGCCAGAATCAAGAGCCCGCCCAGCAAAAGCAATGAACCCCTGCGCAATTTCTTCATGGGAATGCCCCCCTAGAACGGAATATGCGCATTCTACTGGTATCGGCGGGGGAAAGCTAGGACTTCAGCGATTTCAGGTAGGTGCGGAAGGCTGCTCCTAGCTCCGGATGTTGCAGCCCGAGCTCCACCGTCGCCTTCAAGTATCCGAGTTTGTCGCCGGCGTCGTAGTGTGCGCCCTCGAAGCGGTAGGCGTAGATGGGTTTTGACCGCGCGTAGAGCAGCAGGCTGTCGGTAATCTGAATCTCGCCCCCGCGTCCCGGCTGGGTGCGGTCGATGCAGGTGAAAATCTCCGGCTCCAGGATATAGCGTCCCACCACCCCGTAGCGCGAGGGCGACTCCGCCGGCTTGGGCTTCTCCACCAGATGTTTCACGCGAAACACCCGCCCCTGCCACTCCGCCCGCGCCGGTGGATTGACCGCCTCGACGGCCAGCATCCCGTAGCGCTCCTCCGTCCCCGCGGCCACCTCCTCGGTTGCGAGGATGCAGCCCGGATGGGCCTCATAGACCTCGATCAACTGCCGCACACAGGGTTTCGGATGATCAATGATGTCGTCGGGCAAAAGCACGGCGAACGGTTCATCCCCCACCAGCGTCCGCGCACAGCCAATTGCGTGTCCCAGCCCGTGCGGATTCTTCTGCCGCACCGACCACACCGTCGCCAACTGCGAAATCCGCCGCACCAGTTCCAGCTCTTCCTTCTTGCCGCGTTCCTCCAGCATCCGCTCCAGTTCCGGGTCGCTGTCGAAATGGTCCTCGATGACGTCTTTGCCTTCGCTCGTCACCAGGATGATGTACTCGATGCCGCTCGCCACCGCCTCCTCGACCGCGTACTGGATGACGGGCTTGTCCACAATCGGCAGCATCTCTTTCGGCTGGGCCTTGGTCGCCGGGAAAAACCGCGTCCCCAGCCCGGCCACCGGCAACACCGCCTTGCGAATCTTGGATTTCACCGCCATGAGTGTGTCAGGAACGCACCGGAGCCGCGGTTTGTTGTCGTCGGTGTTCCTTGACCATGTCCGTCAGGCGGCCGAGCTCGGCGTTGCCCCCGCTCAAGACCGCCACCACTTTCTGCGCCGGCTGCTTCCCGGCAAAATAGCGCACCAGCGCCGCCACGCTGGCTGCCCCCGACGGCTCCACCACCAGCTTCTCTTCCTCCAGCAGCCGCACGGTGGCTTCCACGATTTCTTCCTCGGAGACGAGCAACACATCGTCCACGTACTGTTGCGCCAGCGCAAACGTCAGCTTCCCCGGGCGGTTGGCCACCAGCCCGTCGGCCACCGTCGCTGCGTTGGGCACCGTGGTCGGCTCGCCCCGCTCCAGCGACACCTTTAGCGAAGGATTCACTTCCGGCTGGACGCCGTAGATGCGCCCGCGCCAGCTGCTTTGCTTGAGTACCGCGGAAACGCCCGCCACCAGCCCGCCGCCGCTCACCGGCACCAGCACGACCTCGGCAGCGGGCAGTTGCTCGAGCAGCTCGAACCCCAGCGTGCCGTTGCCGCGAATCGTGCCCTCGCCATCAAACGACGGGACGATGGCTTTTCCCTGCTCGCGGCTCAGCCGCTCCACGGTTGCCGTGCGCACGGCAAAATCGTTCTCGCAGAACACAATCTCAGCTCCGTAGCGCCGCGCTGCCTCCACTTTATTGGGCGCGCTCCGCTCCAGCATCACCACCGTCACCCGCACGCCCAGCTCCTGCCCCACGTAGGCAATCGCCTGGGCAAAGTTTCCCGACGAGCCCGTCACCACGCCGTGCTGGCGCGCTTCCGCCAGCTTCGCCAGCAAGCCGCCGTAGGCGGCGCGGATCTTGAACGAATGCGTCCGCTGAAAGTTTTCTGCCTTCAAGTAAACCTGCTGGCCGGTGCGCGTGCTGAGCGCGTCGGAAAACAGCAGCGGCGTCACCCGCACCTTATCTCGCAGTGCCGTCCGCGTCTGCTCGAACTCCTTCAGGCTGAACATCTGTCCCAGCATAGTATCCGCACCCCGCCTTTACAAGCCCACCTGACCTCTGTGCTAAAATCTCGGCTACCGGATAAATACGTTTCCGCTGGGCCAAGCCAATGCAGAGACCACGAAATGCCGTAGCAGTTTTCTTCTTTCTGCTTGTCGGCCTCCTGAGTCCACCGCTGGCGGCACAATCCAGTCCCGCCGTGGCCTGGGAAAAGCAATTCGAAGGCGACATTGACTGGTACGTGCGTACCTCCGCTGCTGTCCTCCTGGTTCGTGCCGCAAACACCATCTTCGCCCTCGATGGCCAGGACGGCCGGCAGCTCTGGGCGATGAAAGGCCTCGACACCCGCGGCCCGCGCGGCCGCAACCTGCTCGAGATTCCCGGCACGCCGTTTCTGCTGGCGAAACGCGCGCGCCCCGACCATCCGAATGGAATGGGTGCGCTGCTGCTGATTGATCTCTGGACCGGCAAGAACCTGATGCTCGAGTTGAACGTCGAAGAACTCATCCACCTGATTCCTTACTATGACCGCGAACGTTTCCTGCTCGTCAGCAGCCCGGTCAATGCCGCTGTTCTCCACTCGCCGCGGTTTCAGTTGCGACCGCTGTTTGAGCACCAGTATGAAAAATCTGACTGGAAGACCAAGTATCCAGCTAGCTTCGGCGGGCCGGGTATCCGTTTTGCAGGTTTTTACCAGCTTGGCGGCCACCTCCATCTTTACCTCGTGGGCAGCGGGGTAGGCTTCGAGCTCAGCCGTGTCGAGCTCGCCAAAGGGAAGCGTGCCTGGAAATTCGGCAAAGGTTTCCGCGCCGGCAGCCTGGTTCCGCCGCGCCTGGTCGGAGACAAATTGTTGCTGGCGGGCACAGAAGTTTTTGCGCTGGACTCGACTACGGGTAAGCAAGCTTGGAGTGTCAAGGGGCTGGGCAAAATCATCGACTGGTTCCAGCAGGGCAGTTTCATTGTTGGCCTGGCGGAGAAAGCAGCGTTTGCGCTCGATGGTTCGACGGGGAGCACCCGCTGGCGTATCGAAAACAAGAAAGACACCACCAACCCCCTCTTCTATGAGGAGCAAAACCTGTTGGTCTTTGCCCAGGAGCCCGAACAGAAGGCTGAACACAAGTCCGAATTGGTGGTGCTCGACGCGGCGAGTGGCCAAGTGCAGCGGCGGGTGCCCCTGCCCTTCGAAGACGATGCTCTGTTCATCCGAAAGGTCGGGCGGAACTTCCTCTACCTCAACACGGGGAAAGAAGCCGGCCTCTATGATCTCTCCACCGACAAGATTCTCTGGAGGGAGGAATCGCCCGACGCCGCCTTTGAATCGGTTTCCTTCCTCACCGCGCAGCCTATGCCGAAAGTGGGCGCGTTCGTTCTCGGAGACCTGCGGCAGGACCGGCCGGGAGTCGGGAGCATCATTGGGGGCCTCCTCGTGAGCATCGCGTACCGCTATGCCACCGGGATGTCAAGCATGCCTCAGGCCGACCAGGCTACCTGGATCCTTCCGGAATCATCCGAGGAACGTCGCTACCGGCTTGAGGACGCCTGGGAAAAACTCCGCGGGCAAGCCAGCCAGCACCTTGGCTGGCAGAGCGTGCTAGAGCGACTCGAACCATTCCTGACCGGCAGCGACCCGGAAATTGCTGCCTACGGCACCGAATTGAAGGACGACCAATGGAAGCTCTGGCGCATTGACCCAGTCACCGGCGAGCGCCGGGACTGGGTTCTGACGGGCGAGCAGCCCGACTTCATTCCCGCCTTCGGCCTTGCCTACACCTACAAGGACAAAACCCTGCGCGCCTTCCGCCTCGCCGCCCCCTGATACAGTGGACGGAGTGAACCTCCTGGTGACGGGCAAGCCCGGCGTGGGTAAGACCACGCTGATCGAGCACGTTGCGGGGCGGCTCCGCGGCCGCCTGCGCCTCGCCGGCTTCACCACCACCGAGATGCGGGATTCCGCCGGTCAGCGGATCGGCTTTTGGATTCGTACCCTCGACGGCCGACAAGGCGAACTGGCGCGCATCGGGCTTCCGAGCCGCGTGCGCGTGGGCCGCTACGGCGTCAACCTCGCCGCCTTCGAACAGCTCGCCCTGCCCGAGCTCGCCCGCCGCGACGTTGATCTCCTCGTGATTGACGAAATCGGCAAGATGGAATGCGCCTCCGGCCGCTTTCGCCGCGCCGTGGAAGACGCCCTCGATGCCCGGGTCCACGTCCTGGCCACGCTCGGCATCGGTCGCCTGCCCTTCTTCCAGGCGCTGCGCGAGCGCCCCGACGTCGAGCTGATCAGCGTGACCGAGCGCAACCGCGACGCCTTGGTCGCCGACCTCTCCTCTCGCTTCTAGGTTTTCCGAGTGGCACCGGCGTATCGCCGGTGGGACAGAGGTCCGTGCTCGGTCAGCACCGTCACTCCACGCGCCAAGGGAATCCTTTCGAAGGTACGGGCGACGTACTTACCAACTCGGCGTGCGGATTCCGCCGGAAGAATCTTGCTGTTGTCGGCCAGCACGTAGAAGGGCTTCCCGAGCGCCAGTGCCTCGCGTTGCAGCACCCGCGTCCCGATCTTGTTCACGTAGCGGCCAAGCGCGATGGCGTCGGCTCCGACTACTACCGCGTCCGCCTCCCGCACTTTGCCCGGCAAGGCGGCATCTGCCACCAGCGTAACCCGCATCCCGGCTCGCGCCAGCTTATCGGCTAGCCCGCGGCCCTCGAGCTGCGGACGCCCCTCCGAGACAATCACCCGCGCAATCTTTCGCTTCGCGGCCAGCAGTGCTGTCTCGACTGTCGAGCTGCGGGAGTAGGTGAGAACCACAGCCCGTGGCGGCAGCCGTCGGGCAAACCGGCGGGCGATTCTCTGGTTGGCCGTGCGGAGTTCTCGCTGGAACCGTGCAAGCCTGCGCTTCAGCCGCCCGCGATCAACGCCTACAGTCTCCACCGAGCGCAGTACGAGACACGCTAGGTTCAGCAGCGGCGCCATCGCCGGCTGGGCCGCCAGGGTCGCCTTGGCTAGGCTTTTCAGTTGCCGCTCAAAGACCTGCGGCGGGGCTTTACTCGTTCGCACAAACCGGAGCCAGGCCGCGGCCGCGCGGTCGGCGAGCTCAGCCGCACCTGAGCGACGGTCGCGCGCCACCGCCCGAATCTCTTTCAGCGCGGCAAGAACGGCATCCGCCATCGGTGAGGCATTCTAGCGCCTACGCGAGGTGCGATGCTAAGATGAAGCGGGCAGACTTCGATGGCACTGATTCTGGGAATCGAGTCGTCTTGCGACGAGACCGCCGCGGCGATTGTCGCCGACGGCGCCCGCATCCTCGCGAACGTCGTCAGCTCGCAGGTGGACCTGCACGCGAAATACGGCGGTGTGGTGCCCGAGCTGGCCTCGCGCGCCCACCTCGAGAAAATCGTCCCGGTCGTGCGCGAGACCTTCGAGCGCGCCGGCCTGCGCTACGCCGACGTGGACGCCATCGCCGTCACGCAGGGACCGGGCCTGATCGGCTCCCTCCTCGTCGGCCTGACCTATGCCAAGGCCATGGCCTGGGCGCTCGCCAAGCCGCTGATTGGAGTGCAGCATCTCGAAGGCCACATCCACGCCATCCTGCTCGAGCAGCGGCAGAAGAATGGCCAGGCTCCCCCGCCAAAGGCGGGGCCGGGCATCGAGTTTCCCGCCGTTGCCCTCATCGTCTCCGGCGGCCACACTGTTCTCTATTTCGTCGAGCAGGAACCCATTTCGGCGCATCCGGGTCAATTCCGCCTCCGCTACCGGCGCATCGGCGAGACCCAGGACGATGCCGCCGGCGAAGCCTTCGACAAAGTGGGCAAGCACCTGGCGCTCGGCTACCCCGGCGGGCCGGTCATTGATCGGCTCGCGCGCGCGGGCAATCCCGACGCTGTCGTCTTCACCCGCCCGCAACTCAAGCACGGCACGCCCTACGACTTCAGCTTCAGCGGCATCAAGACCGCGGTCGTCCGCTACGCCGAGCGCGAGCAGATGGCCGAAGAAATCGCCGCCCGGGAAGAGAGGCGTCTTGCGGGCAATGCCGATGTGGCCGCGCTGTGCAGCCAGAAAACGCTCGACCTCGTTGCCAGCTTCCAGAAAGCCGTGGTCGAAGACTTGACGGAGCGCACGCTGGCCGCGGCCGATGATCATGCCGCTCGTTCTGTCTTCGTTTCAGGTGGCGTGGCCGCCAACAGCCTGCTGCGAAAGATTGTTCAGGAGGAGTGCGCGGGTCGCGGGTTGCCGGTTTATTTCCCCTCGGTTGCCCTCTCCACCGACAACGCCGCTATGATTGCCGCTGCCGCTTACCCCAAGTTCCTCGCTGGCGACTTCGTCACCCTGCCCAGCGAGCCGGGCTTCCAGTTCAACGCTGATCCCTCGCTCCCGCTCGGGACAAGCGTCTCCCTCGGCCGCTAGAGACCGTCTGTCCGGAAGAGGTGCTCGGCACCCGCTACCTGGGCAGCCGGAACGGTACCTCGATCAGCGTTATCACCTCAACGAGCGCACCCTTCAGGCGCAGTGGCTGGAAGCGCCATTGTCGAACTGCGTTCACCGCCGCCTGCACGAGCAAAGGATGTCCGCTGATGACTCTCAGGTCTCGCACGGTTCCATCCGTGGCGATGATAGCTTCCACTTTCACGGTGCCCTGAATTCTTGCCTCCTTGGCAAGCGGCGGATATTCCGGCTCAATCCGATGCACGGGCTCCCATCGCTCAAGGCTGCTCAGCCGTACCCGGAGTGGTGCTGATTCCGGCGTTGGTTCTGCGTAGACTGCAGGCAGCAGTGGATTCATCCCCATCGCCACGGCGTAGACGCTTGATTCGGCCAGGCGCGCCACCTCGCTCGTCAGAATCTCTTCGCTGCCTTGCCGGCCGATGAGAACCGCTTCGTCTCCCGGCGCAGCCGGCGCCTGGCCGAGCCGCGCAATGACCGCGTTGGCGCTGATGGCCAGAATCGGGCAGCGCTGCCCGCCGATGAGCACGCTGCCTTTGCCCTGCAGCGCGCGCGGCACGCCGTCGGAATAGCCCACCGGCAGCGTCGCCACCCGCGTGGGCTCGCTGGCTGTGAACACGCGGTGGTAGGAGACCGACTCGCCCGGCGCGAGCGTCTTGACGTAGGTCACGCGCGCCTTCAGCGTCAGCACCGGCTTCAGGTCGAGCTTGCGCTCCTGCTCGGCTTTTTCCGACGGGTAGAGGCCGTAGAGCATGATCCCCGGCCGCACCAGGTCCAGTTCCTCATAGGCCGCCGGCAGATTCAGAATCGCGTCGCTCGAGGCCGCGTGCCGCAGACCGACGTTGATGCCGCGCGCCGATGCTCGCCCGCAGACTTCTTTGAACCGCGCCAGTTGCACCTGGTCGAACTCCGGGTCCTCCGTGAACGTGGTAAAGACCCCGTCCAGGACGATGCCCTTCAGCCCCGCGACGTGCTCGATGAACTCCAGCGCCCGCTCGTGGTGTGCCCCGACGCGCCCCAGTCCCGTATCCACCTTGATGTGCACGTGCGCAGACAAGTTCACTCGCGCGGCAACGCGCGCCAACGCGTCCACCAGTTCGGTGTAGACGTTCTGCGAGATTCGCAGTTGAATGATCGCTTCGGCATCGGCGGCGCTGAAGGGTCCGAAGTTGAGAATCATCCCGCTGATGCCTGCCTGCCGCAGCGTGCGTGCTTCGTCGAGCTTCGCCACCAGAAAGTGTTTGACGCCTGCCCGTGCCAGTGTTTGTGCGACACCGACCAATCCATGCCCGTAGCCATTCGCCTTCACGACGGCCATGACAGGCTTGCCCACGCGTGCCTGAATCTGCCGCACGTTCCAGGCCAGGTTGTCCGTGCTGATTTCAAGCCACGGATCCCATCCGGTTGCCTCGCGCGGAGTGGGGGTGTTCGGGGCTTGCAGCACGTGGGGCGCAGAAACTTGTGCCGCGCGGCTCGAAGTCAGGGCGGCCATCCCGGCTGTTCCCAGCAAGGCAAAGAACTCTCTCCGGCTTACTGCCATCTCCCACCTCCTGCTACCCGCTAGCCTATCATCGCCTGTCCCGTATCCGAGCGTATGTGTTCCGCAGTTTTTCGAGTAGAATCGCTCGCCCACAACCTTCAGCCTGCGATACGCCATGCCGCAGCCCGCTCCACTTCGCATCGCGATTGATACCGGCGGCACCTTCACCGACTGCGTGTTTGTCCGCGACGGGCGCCTGGAAATCCTGAAAGTTTTCTCCACCCCGCGCGACCCGGCGGAAGCGATCGCGAATGCGGTGGAAGAAATCCTCGGCGGTTTCCCGGCCGCCACGCCCATCGAGTTGACCCACGGCACTACCGTGGGCACGAACACGGTGCTCGAGCGCAAGGGCGCGCGCACCGCGCTGGTGACCACCGCGGGCTTCGAAGACGTGCTCGTCATCGGCCGCCAGTATCGCCCGCGCCTCTACGATTTCTTCTTCAGCAAGCCGGCGCCCTTCGTTCTCGACCGCTATCGCCTGGGGGTGCGCGAACGTGTCGCCGCCGATGGCTCCCTGGTAACGGCGCTGACAACAGCCGAGCTGCGCCGGGTCGTCGCGCGCATGCGACGACTCCGACCTGAAGCCGTTGCGGTCTGCCTGCTCTTCTCGTTTGCCCGGCCCGAGCACGAGCGCCGCATCGCGCGCACGCTGCGCCGCGCCGGCTTTCTGGTGAGCGCTTCCCACGAAGTTCATGCCGAATTCCGAGAGTACGAGCGCACTGCCACCACGGTGGCCAATGCCTACCTGATGCCGGTGCTGGGCCGTTACCTGGGCGAGATCGAGCGGCGCGTGCCAGCCGCCCGCCAGCGCGTGCGCGTGATGCAATCAAGCGGCGGCACGATTTCTGCCGGCGTGGCAGCCGACCAGCCGGTGCGCACAATTCTCTCGGGTCCGGCCGGCGGAGTCGTGGGCGCGCGCTACGTGGGCGAGCTGGCGGGCTTCGACCGGCTCATCAGTTTCGATATGGGAGGCACTTCAACCGACGTCGCGTTGATTGACGGCGGGCTGGCCACCACGAACGAGGGCAGCGTCGGCGGCGTGCCGGTGGCGGTGCCCATGCTCGACATCCACAGCGTGGGCGCCGGCGGTGGCTCCATCGCCTGGTTTGACCGCGGCGGTGCGCTGCGCGTTGGCCCGCAATCGGCAGGGGCGGAGCCCGGGCCCATCTGCTACGGGCGCGGCACCGAGCCGACCGTCACCGATGCCCACCTCATCCTCGGGCGCCTCGACCCTGATCAATTTTTGGGCGGGCGCTGGCGACTCGATGCCGCGCGCACGCGTCGCTGGATGGCCCGCGCGGCCGGAACGCGCTTCCGAAGTCTGGCCGAGTTCGCCGGCGGCATCGTGGCCGTGGCCAACGCCACCATGGAAAAGGCGATTCGCGTCATCTCGGTTGAGCGCGGCTACGATGCGCGCGACTTCACACTGGTGGCGTTTGGGGGCGCCGGCGGGCTCCACGCCTGTGACTTGGCCGCGGCGCTCGGCATCGGACGCGTGCTCGTCCCGAAATTTCCCGGCGCGCTCTCAGCGCTGGGCATTCTGCGCTCGGATGTGGTCAAGGACTACGTGCAGACCGTCATGCTGGCTGCCTCTGGTGCGGGTGTTGTGCGCCAACTCGCTGCTCGGTTTGCCGGGTTGGAGCGGCAGGCTCGAAGCGTCCTGCGTCGAGAGGGGTTTCTCCCCGCCGAGCAGCGCTTTGAGCGCGCGCTCGACATCCGCTATCGTGGCCAGGCCTATGAGTTGACGGTTCCGTTCACGCCCGGCTTTGCACGCGCCTTTCACCGCGCTCACGAACGCCGCTACGGCTATTCTGATCCCGGGCGCCCGATGGAAATCGTCAACGTCCGCCTGCGCGCCCTCGGCCTGACGGATAAGCCCGCGCTAAGGCGTCAAAGGTTTGCTGGTTCTTCCCCGCGGGCGGCACACTACCGCCGGGCTCCGGTGTATTTCAGCAACCGCACCTGGCCGACTGATTTCTATGTGCGCGAGCGGCTGCGAGCCGGCAACTGCCTGCGCGGGCCCGCCGTCCTCGCCGAGTACAGCGCCACCACCGTGCTGCTGCCCGGCTGGCGCGCCCGCCTGGACGCCTACGAGAACTTGCTCCTGGAGCCCGCGCCATGAAAGTTGACCCGGTAAAGCTCGAAATCTTCAAGAACCTGTTCCACGCGGTCGCGGAGGAGATGGGGGCGGCACTGCGCCGCACCGCTTTCTCGCCCAACATCAAGGAGCGGCGCGACTACTCCTGCGCCGTCTTCGATGTCACCGGCCAGGTCATCGCCATGGGCGACCACATGCCGGTGCATCTGGGCTCGATGCCGATGTCGGTCGAGGCGGCGCTGGCCGCGCTTGCGCTTGAGCCGGGCGACATCGCCATGCTCAACGATCCCTTTGCCGGCGGCACGCATCTGCCGGACATAACCTTGGTCATGCCTGTGCACTTCCGCGGCCACCGACGCCCGTTCTTCTATGTTGCCTCGCGGGCGCATCACGCCGATGTCGGCGGCGCCCAGCCCGGCTCGATGGGGCTGGCGCGCGACATCTATCAGGAAGGCCTGCGCCTCCCGCCGGTCAAGCTCGCCGTGCACGGGCGCCTCCGCCGCGACGTGCTGGAGCTGCTGCTCGCCAACGTGCGCACGCCCGGCGAGCGTGAAGGTGACCTGACGGCGCAGATTGCGGCCTGCCGCACTGGAGCGCGCCGCCTGGAGGAATTGGTCGCCCGCTACGGCGCGCGCGAGGTCGCCGCCTACATGCAGCACCTGCTCGACTATTCCGCGCGCATGATGCAGGCGACGCTCGACTCCATCCCGCCTGGCAGCTACGCCGCCGAAGATTTCCTCGACGACGACGGAATCACCGCCGAGTCCATCCCGATTCGCGTGCGCATCACCGTGCGCGGTGGCCGCGCACGCCCGATTCGGGCACGCGTGGACTTCACCGGCTCAGCCCCGCAGTGCGCTGGCCCGGTCAACGCTGTGCGCGCGATCACGGTCTCGGCTGTGTTCTATGTTTTCCGCTGCCTGGTGCCGGAAGAAGTTCCGGCGACGGCAGGTTTGCTGCGGCCGATTGAAGTCATCACGCCGCCGCGCAGCATCGTTCACGCTGACCCACCAGCGGCCGTGGCGGCAGGCAACGTGGAGACCTCGCAGCGCATTGTGGACGTGCTGCTGAAGGCGCTGGCGCAGGCGATTCCGGACCGCATCCCGGCTGCCAGCCAGGGCACGATGAACAATTTCACCCTGGGTGGACTCGGACCCGATGGCCAGCCGTTCGCCTACTACGAAACCGTGGCGGGAGGCTGCGGCGCGCGCGCCGGCGCCGACGGCGTGGACGCCACGCACAACCACATGACCAATTCGCTTAACACCCCCATCGAGGCGTTGGAGCTCTTCTACCCGCTGCGCGTGCGCCGGTATGCGATTCGGCACGGCTCGGGCGGCCGCGGCCGCTGGCGCGGCGGCGACGGCGTCATCCGCGAGGTGGAATTGCTGACCGAGGCCCAGTTTGCCATTCTTTCGGAAAGACGCAAGCTCGGCCCCTGGGGCCTCGCGGGGGGTGGCGCCGGCACGCCCGGCGTCAACTGGCTCCTGGTGGGAGGCCGGAAGGAGCGACTGCCCGGGAAGGTCACGCGCGTCGCGCCGCGCGGGGCGGTGATCCGCATCGAAACTCCCGGTGGCGGTGCCTGGGGACGGGCGAGAAAACGCGAACCGTGAATCGAGAACCGGGAAACGCGGCGAGGGTTACAGCGACGGAGGCAGGAATTCCGGCAGGCGCAGCTTCGATTTGGCCAGCGCTTTCTGGAGGGCTTGCTCGATGGTGGTTTCCGTGACGTTGCGCACGGTGGCCAGCTCATTCACCAGCAGACGGTGCGCCTGCTCGAGCATCTTCTTTTCGCGGAAGGAAAGCACCTTCGACCGGCTGAGCGCCAGCAGTCCCTTGAGCACTTCGGCCACGTCGTAGAGCGAGCCGGTGCGCATTTTTTCGCAGTTCTGCTTGAAGCGGAACTTCCAGTTCTTGGGCGAATCGCAGCGGCCGTTCTGGAGTGCATTCAGCACTTTGGGCACTTCGCTGGAGCGGATGATGCGCCGCAGGCCCACCGCGTCGGCATTTGACACCGGCACCGTCACCTTCAGCTTGTTGGCCAAGATGCGGACGAGATAGAAGCTCTCCGCCCGCCCACTCAGGCTGCCGTTGGTGATTTGTTCGATGACACCCACCCCGTGGTTTGGGTAGACTACCTTCTGCCCCACTTTGAACATCGGCATGCGTTCCACGGCAGGCAAGAAATTCATTTTAGGTCACTTTGGCTTTGGGGTCAAGGCGAAAAAAGCGTGAAACCCTGCGCGGGCCCGCGTTGTCCTCGACTCCGCGCTTGACTATAATCACAGCACACGCGGGAACTAGGATGCCGGACGTGACAGCCAGAATTCGCGCCAAGCTGGAAGCCGAGATCGCCGCACTCGACCGCGAGCTCAACCACGAGCTGCCGAAAGAGCTGATGAAGGCGCGCGCGCACGGCGACCTGAGCGAAAACGCCGAGTACAAGTTTGCCAAGGAGCGCCAGGACTACGTGGCCGCGCGCCTGGCACAACTGAAGAAGCGTCTGGCTGACCTCTCCTTGCTCAACCTGAACAAGATTCCCAGAGACACCGCGGGCTATGGCTCCACCGTGGTTCTCTATGACACCCAGAAGCAGGGCGAAGTCACCTATCAGATCGTGACTCCGGAGGAAGCCGACGCCGCGCGCGGGCTCATTTCCACCAGCTCGCCCATCGGCCGCAGTCTGCTGGGCAAGCGGGTGGGCGATGTGGTGAAAGTGCAGACGCCCGCGGGGGTGCGCGAGTTTGAGGTTGTGCGCCTTACCACCATCCACGATGCGTGAGCGCAGCGGCGGCAACGGGCGGCTGCGGTTTTCTTCGCCATGATTACCCGTCAGATCGGCCACGCCGGCATCTGGCTCTTCGAGAAGATAGTGGACGCGCTGGCCGCCACCGGCATCAACCCCAACTTGCTGACGCTGCTCGGCCTGATGGTGAACGTGTGGGCGGCGGTGATGTTTGCCGCCGGCGACTTCCCCGTCGCCGGCATCATCATCCTGCTGGCCGCCGTCTTCGACCTCACCGACGGCCCGGTGGCGCGCAAGCAGGGGCGGGTGACCACCTTCGGCGCCTTCTTTGACTCGATGATTGACCGCTACTCGGACATGATTCTCTACATGGGCCTGCTCGTCTACTACGCCCGCATCAGCCGCTTCTTTTACGTCGTGCTGGTGGCAGTGGCGATGGCCGGGTCGTTCATGGTGAGCTACGCCCGTGCGCGCGCCGAATCGCTCATCCCCTCCTGCAAGGTCGGCTTCATGGAGCGGCCCGAGCGCGTCGTCCTGCTCATCATCGCCAGTCTCGCCGACCGCATGGCGCCGGCGCTCTGGGTCATTGCCGTCCTGACGACGGTCACCGTCATCCACCGCATCGCTTTCACCTGGCAGGAGACCCGCGCCCGCCTGGCAGACGGGCAGGCTGGCCGCACCCTCCCCACCGCCGCCCCACCTGGCTAGTTTTTTTTCTCATATGTAGCTACAATCAAGCGGGAGGTAGCTACATGACAAAAGTCGGAGGTCGCGAGTTCAAAAATCGCCAGGGTTACTACATGCGCAAGGTGAAGAAAGGAGAGACCCTGATCATCACGGAGCGCGGCAAACCCGTGGCACAGGTATCACCTGTGAGTGAGTGGCAGGTTTTGACTTTGGAAGAGAAGCTCGACGAGATGGCACGCCAGGGACACGTCCGCAAAGGCAGGGGCAGGCGTTTACGTCCCTTCCGGCCCATCCCGCTGCGGGGGAAACCCGCCTCTCAAATCATCATTGAGGATCGGGGTTAGTGCTCTACCTGGATGCCTCGGCGCTCGTGAAACGCTACGTGCGCGAACAGGGACGGCGAGCGCTGGAGTTGCGCCTCCGGGCCGACCAGTTGCTTTATAGTTCCGCCAGTAGCTTCGCGGAAGTCCACGCAGCTCTGGCGCGCAAGCATCGGGAAAGAGAAATCACTCAAGTCGAGTTCCTGCAGGCACGAAATCAGTTCGAACGGGACTGGATCGAAATCCACGAGGTTGCTGTGAACGCTGAGACGTTAAATCCAGTTCCGCCCCTCGTCGAGCGCCTTCGCCTGCGCGGCATGGACGCAATTCATCTGGCTGCGGCAATCTGGGTCGAACGAAAGTTCGCTCAGAAGCCAGAAGTTGTTTCGTCCGATCCTGCTTTACTTCACTCGGCGAAAGGGCTTGGATTCTTGATCTTCGATCCTTCACAAGTCACTGAGTCGTAAGCTCTCATGAAGCTGGCGCTGGCGGTGCATGGCGGGGCGTGGGACATTCCTCCGGAGCTGGTCGAGCCGCACCGCGCAGGCGTGGCGCGGGCGCTCGAGCGCGGCTGGGATGTGCTGACGCGTGGCGGCTCGGCGCTCGATGCCTGCGAAGCCGCCATCACGCTGCTGGAAGACGACCCGGCCCTCGATGCCGGCATTGGCTCGCACCTCAACCGCGCGGGGCGCGTACAGCTCGACGCCATCCTGATGGACGGGCTCTCGCTCAAGGCCGGGGCGATCGCTGCGGTCGAACGGATTCGCAACCCCATCCAGGTGGCGCGGCTGGTGCTCGAGCGCAGCGAGCATATGATGCTGGTGGGCGCGGGCGCGGAGCAGTTTGCCCGCGAGATGGGGGTAAAGCTCTGCGACCCGGCCGAGCTGGTAGTGGCACGAGAAGAAGCGCTCTGGTCAAAGAACGCGCAGGCGCTAGCCGCCGGCTGCCCGGCAGGGACGGTGGGGGCGGCGGCACTGGATGCGCAGGGCAATCTGGCGGCGGGCACTTCCACCGGCGGCCCCGCCTACAAGCATCCCGGGCGCGTCGGCGACTCGCCGCTCATCGGCTGCGGCTGCTACGCCGACAATCGCACCGGCGCCGTCTCCACCACCGGCTGGGGCGAGGCGATGATGAAAGTGGTGATGGCCAAAACTGCCAGCGACCTGCTCGGCACAGGGCTTGACCCGCATGCGGTGGCGGAAAAAGCTCTGGCACTGCTGGCCGAACGCACAGCCGGCACTGGCGGGCTCATCATCGTGGGTCGCCAGGGCCGGGTCGGCGCCGCCTTCACCACTCCACGCATGGCCTACGCCTTCCGCACTTCCAACTCCAAACCCACGATTCACTGCTGAGACAAGCACCACGCTCTTTTGCCGTTTTCCGCTTTTCGGTTGCAACGAAACTTCGGTGGGAATAGGCTAGGCAGGTCATCTAGGTCGGGTGCAGCCGACCTGCCTATCCGCCAAGTTGTGTGGCGGACCTGCCCAGGAGGGACTTGATGCCTCCCATTACTTTCAAGCTGAACGGCAAGTCGCAATCCGTGGAAGTTGACCCCGACACACCGCTCCTGTGGGTGCTGCGCGACACGCTGGGGATGACCGGCACCAAATATGGTTGCGGGATTTCCTTTTGCGGGGCCTGCACGGTGCATTTGGAGGGCGAAGCGGTGCGCTCCTGCGTGACGCTGGTGAGCGACGTCGCGGGCAAGGCCGTCACTACCATTGAAGGCCTCTCGCCCGACCGCAGGCATCCGCTCCAGCAGGCCTGGATCGCCGAGGACGTGCCGCAGTGCGGCTATTGCCAGACGGGGCAAATCATGGCCGCCGCGGCCCTGCTGGCGAAAAAGCCGAAGCCGACCGACGCCGATATTGACGAAGCCATGTCCGGCAACATCTGCCGTTGCGGAACCTACCAACGAATCCGCCGTGCGATTCGTCGTGCCGCGGCCGGGATGGCCCCGCCGCCCACACGCGGCACCGTACGGCAGCCGGCCGGAGGTGCGTGATGGCAGCCACGAACGTCACCGCCAAGGTTACGCGCCGCGACTTTCTGAAGACCACTTCGGCCGGTGGCGCGGCCCTCGTCATCGGCTTCTATCTGCCGTGGGAAGCCGCCGCGCAACAGGCGCCCCCGCCGCCTCCACCTCCGCCGAATCCCTTCAATGCGTGGGTAAAAGTCGGCTCGGACGGCAGCGTGACGCTGACGGTGGCAAAGTCCGAGATGGGCCAGGCCGTGCGGACGTCGCTGCCGATGATCCTGGCCGACGAACTCGAGGTGGAATGGTCGCAGGTGCGGGTGGAGCAGGCGCGCACCGACCCGCGGATTTATCGCAGCCTGGGCACCGGCGGCAGCTCCAGCGTGCGCGAATCGTATCTGCCGCTGCGGCAGGCTGGCGCCGCCGCCCGCAGCATGCTGATTGCCGCCGCGGCGCAGAAGTGGGGCGCGAGCGAGAAAGACTGCACCGCCGAGAAGGGTGCCGTCGTCCACCGGCCCACCGGCAAGCGGCTGGCCTACGCGGAGCTCGTCGAGGCGGCGTCCCAACTGCCGCTGCCCGACCTCAACAGCGTTCCGCTGAAAGATCCGGCGGAGTTTCGCATCATCGGCAAGTCCGTGCCCCGCACGGACACGCCGGGCAAAGTGGACGGCAGTGCAAAGTTCGGGCTGGATGTGCGGGTGCCGGGGATGCTCTACGCGGTGATCGCGCGCTGCCCGACTTTCGGCGGCAAGCCCAAGAAATTTGACCCCGCGCCGGCGCTGGCCGTGGCGGGCGTGAAGAAGGTGGTGGAGATTCCGGCGGTCGGTCCCGGTGCCTTCACTGCTGGTGGCGTAGCGGTGGTGGCGGAAAGCACCTGGGCGGCCATCCAGGGACGCGACGCCCTCGAGATCGAATGGGACCTGGGCCCACATGCGAACGAGAGCAGCGAAAGCCTCAAGAAGCAGTTTGAGGAGTTGACCCGACAGCCGGGCAAGGTCATCCGCAACGAAGGCGATGCGGACGCGGCACTGGCCAGTGCAACAAAAAAGGTGGAAGCCATTTACGAACTGCCTTTTCTCTCTCACTCGCCGATGGAGCCGATGAACTGCACCGCCGACGTGCGCGCCGACCGCGCCGAGCTCTGGGCCCCCACGCAGTTTCCGGATTGGAACCAGGGCGCGGCGGCGCAGGCCACCGGCTTGCAACCTCCGGCCGTAACCGTCCACACCACGCTGATGGGCGGCGGCTTCGGCCGGCGCGCCCAGGCGGACTTCGCCGTCGAAGCGGCGCAGGTGTCCAAAGCCGCCGGTGCACCGGTACAGGTGGTGTGGACGCGCGAGGACGACACGCAGCATTGTTTCTACCGGCCCGCCTCCTGCCATCGCTTCCAGGGTGCCGTGGATGCGGACGGCAAGCCGCTGGCGTGGTTCCACCGTATGGCCTCCACCTCCATCAGTGCCTTCTGGGATCCGCCCGACCGCGCGAAACCCGAAGAGTCGGAGGTGGGCGGCGCGGCCAACCTGCCCTACGCGTTTCCGAATCTGCGCATGGAGTACGCGCCGGCGAAATCGGGCGTGCCGGTGGCGTGGTGGCGCTCGGTGGAGCACTCGATGAACGGCTTCGTTACTGAGTGTTTCCTGGACGAGTTGGCTGCCGCTGCCGGCGTTGACCCGCTTGAGTTCCGCCTGCGCCTGCTGGCCGAGCCGCGCCGGGTGGCCGACCCGGTCTCACCGAACAGCCCACCGCTCGACACGGAGCGAATCAAAGGCGTGCTGCAGTTGGCGGCGGCGAAGGCTGGTTGGAACACGCCCGTACCGAAAGGCCGGGGCCGCGGCATTGCCTGCCACTACTCCTTCCAGACTTACGTGGCGCAGGTGGCCGAGGTGTCAGTGGGCCCGAAGGGAGTGCGCGTGCATCGGGTGGTGTGCGCGGTAGATTGCGGGCGCGTCATTCACCCCGACCAGGTGAAGGCGCAGATGGAAAGCGGCATCGTCTATGGCCTGAGCGCGGCGCTGCACGGGGAAATCACCATCGCCAACGGGGCCGTCAAGCAGTCAAACTTCCACGACTATCCGGTGCTGCGGATGAACGAGATGCCGGAAGTGGAAGTGCACATCGTGCCGAGCACGGCGGCGCCGACGGGCGTGGGCGAGCCGGGCGTGCCCCCGATCGCGGGCGCAGTCGGCAACGCCATTTTTGCCGCCACCGGAAAACGAATCCGGCGTCTGCCCATTCGCCCCGCCGACCTGGCCTAGCCCAGCAGGGCCTCTTCACGGCCAAACATCTTGTTGGTGTCTGGACGCGCGGGGCGCAGGGATTCGCGCGGGCGGGTTGACCCCAAGCCGGTGGGCGGAGTAGCATTGCGATTTCGCACCGCTCGTAAGATTCCGGCAGAGGGGATCCAGTGAAGGTTTACACGGGCGAGAAAGTCCGCAACGTCGGTCTGACCGGCCACGGGGACACGGGGAAGACGTCGCTGGTTAGCGCCTTCCTCTACACGGCCGGCGCGGCCAACCGGCTGGGACGGGTGGACGACGGCTCGAGCGTCACCGACTTCGACGAAGAGGAAGTCCAGCGCGGCATCTCCATCTGGTCGGCGCTGGCGCACGCCGAGCACAAAACCCCTGCTTCCGGTGAGGTGAAAATCAACTTCATCGACACGCCCGGCTACAACCTCTTTATCAACGACACCAAGGCGGCGCTGGTGGCGGCCGACAGTTGCCTGCTGCTAGTGGACGCGGTGGCTGGCGTCGAAGTGGTCACCGAGAAGGCCTGGGATTTTGCGGTCGAGTACAGCCAGCCGGTTGCATTCATCATCCAGAAGATGGACCGCGACAACGCGAGCTTCGAGCGCACGCTGGCGAGCCTGCGCGAGCGCTTCGGCCGCGGGGTGGTGCCGGTGGTGCTGCCGCTGGGCGAGGCCAAGAACTTCCGCGGCGTCGTTGACCTGCTGGCGATGAAGGTCTTCAGCTACGAGCCCGACGGAAACGGACGCGGCAAGCCGGAGGAGATTCCCGCCGAACTCGCCGAGGCCGCCAAAAAGGCCAAGGCGTCGCTGGTCGAGATGATCGCCGAGGGCGACGACAAGCTGATGGAAGTCTTCTTCGAAAAGGAAGACCTCGAACCGGAGCAGCTCCGCGCGGGCTTGCGGGCGGCCCTGCGCCAGCGTCGGGTGTTTCCCGTGATTCCGGCCTGCGCGCTGCGCAACATCGGGACCGACCGCCTGCTTGACTTCATCGTGGACTACCTGCCGGCGCCGGTGGAGCGTCCCTCGACCGGGCTCGGGACAAGCGGCGCAGTCATCGGCACCAGCCAGCCGGACGGTAAGGGCGAGAAAATCTCCCGCAAGATTGACCCGCAGGAGCCGCTCTCCCTCTTTGTCTTCAAGACACTGGCCGACCCCTTTGCCGGGCGCATCAGCTACTTCAAGGTAATGAGCGGGGTGCTGAAGAACGACGCGACCCTCGCCAACTTCGTGCGCGGAAGCCTGGAGCGGTTCCAGCACATCTCGGTGGCGCAAGGCAAGACCCACACGCAGGTGGCCGAGCTGCACGCAGGCGACATCGGAGTGGTGGGCAAGCTGAAAGACAGCCTGACGGGCGACACGCTGGGCGAGAAGGCAGCGCCGATTTTCTATCCGGCGGTCAAGCTCCCCGAGCCGCTCATTATGTTTGCGGTCGAGCCGAAGACGCGCGCCGATGAGGAGAAGATGAGCGCGGCGATGCACAAGATTCTGGAGGAAGACCCCTCGCTGCGCTTCCAGCGCGAGCAGCAAACGCGCGAGCTCTTACTCGCAGGCTCGGGCCAGCAGCACATCGAAATCGTGGTCTCGAAGCTCAAGAAACGCTACGGCGTGGACGTGGCGCTGAAGGCGCCTAAAGTGCCCTATCGGGAAACCATCCGCAAGAAGGCCGAAGCCGAAGGCAAGCACAAAAAGCAGACCGGCGGGCGCGGGCAGTTCGGCATCTGCCGGATCAAGATGGAGCCGCTGCCGCGCGGCACGGGCTTCGAGTTCGTGGACGACATCTTCGGCGGGGCGATCCCGAGGAACTACATCCCGTCGGTGGAGAAGGGCATTGTGGAAGCCGCCTCGAAGGGCTATCTGGCGGGCTATCCGGTGGTGGACTTCCGGGTGGTGCTCTACGACGGCCAGTACCACGACGTGGATTCCTCCGACCTGGCGTTCAAGATCGCCGGCTCGCTCGCCTTCAAGAAATGCATGGAGCAGGCGCGGGCATCGTTGCTCGAGCCGATTATGAACGTCGAAGTCTATGCGCCGCAGGAGTTCAGCGGCGACCTGATGGGTATCATCAGCGGGAAACGCGGGCGCATCCAGGGCTCCGAGACGCGCGGGCAGTTCGCTGTCATCAAGGCGCAGGTGCCGATGGGCGAGATGCTGGACTTCGCCACCGCGCTCACCTCCATCACCCAGGGGCGCGGCAGCTATCATATGGAGTTTTCCCACTACGACTATGTCCCGCCGGAAATCGAGCAGAAGATCGTCGCCCAGGCCAAAGCCGCCCGCGGCGCCGAACCCGAAGAAGCGGAAGAATAACCCGCCTGCGAGGCTTTTCACCTTCAAAAAAGAGACTTGCGATGGAGCGTAACCTGAGGTATCAAAGGCAGCAAGTCCCGCTTGACTTTCGCTTTTCTTTTGCCTAAGATTGGAGGATAAGTGAGTCTACGAAAGTGGCCCTGAGACTCGAAATCCGTGACCCAATACATGGGTTCATTCATCGGGAGCCGCATGAGGAGGATATTATCGACACGGCTCTGTTCCAACGACTGCGAAAGATAAAGCAACTTGCTCTGGCCACGCTTGTTTATCCCGGAGCGGTACATACACGCTTTGATCACTCTGTTGGGGCATTTCACATCGCGGGCCGGATTGCAGGGAGACACTTACATAGCGAATCAGAGCGACGAATAGTTAGGCTCGCTGCACTGCTTCATGATATTGGCCATGGCCCTTTTTCTCACGTGTCGGAGGAAATACTCAGGAAGTTTGCTGTGCTGGAAAGGCTGCAACTCAAGCCAGGACAACAGGTGCACGAACACCTGACAGCTCAAATTATCCGAACCAGCCCAGAACTCAGAAGGCTGATTGGTGAGAAAGAACCGGAACAGATCGTGGGATTGTTGGAGGGGACTTGGGGAGACAGTATTTTGAAGGCGATAATCTCGGGCCCTTTGGATGTGGATAAGCAGGATTACTTGCTTCGTGATAGTCACTTTTGTGGCGTCAAGTATGGTGTATATGACTTGGACCGCCTGACTGAAACTCTTCAAGTTCACGAGGATGGTGAAGATAAATTTTTGGGGCTATCTGGTGGAGGTATTCACGCGCTCGAACAATTTGTATTAGCAAAATACTATATGACGACACAAGTGTACAGGCATCGGGTCCGTCTTATTACAGATGCGATGATAGTTCGTGGAATCTCGCTTGGAATCGAAAGTGACAAAATCGACTGGCTTAAAGATTTGTACTCATACGATGGCTCGGAGCAGTATATTTTCAACTATTTGACTTGGGATGACGAGCGACTTACCACGAGGCTTTTGGACAGAGACACTCCCGATGGCTACGCAAAGGGATTCTTCAAGCGGCTAGCAGAGAGGCGCCTTCTCAAGCGGATTTTCTCAGGGCGCCCTACGGACTTCAAAGACCCAGAAATACGCAAGAGAGTTTTTGAGGCGTCAGACACGTTTCTGAAAGCATTGGAAGAACAAGTTGCGAACAAGTATAGTTTCGACAAGAATCTCGTGATCGCGCAGCCCGTGAGTCTGAAGTCGGTGCGTGCACAAACCAGTGAAGGTGAAATCATTGTATTGCATCCGGACGGTGCCAGGCCCTTTCATGAGGAGTCGGCTCTTTTCAGATCAATTGATGAGGCAATCCGTGAACAGTATCTTGAAGTATACGCGCCTGTAGAGTACGCTGACGAAAAACAAAAGAAGAGAAAACGGCGGGAGTTTCATAGTGAGATTATCTTGCTCATTGAAGGGCTGGCTGGCGAATCCAACGTGTTTCAAAGTGGAGAAAGTGCGGGAGGGGGCGAATGAATACGACGGACTTTGTGATTCTGCTTGTTGAGGCCGCTGGAGGGAGTATTCAGGGTCGAACCGTCCTTCAGAAGAGAGCCTTTTTTGTGTCTGTTCTGTCTGATCTCAAGCTCGACTTCAGAGCGCATTACTATGGGCCATTTTCTCCCTCGATTGATGCAGCGGTCTCGCAATTGAAATCTTTGGGTTTCATTGATGAGCGGACCATAGGATTCGGGTCTATTGGAACTCTTGGTCTCGAAGTAAAACGATATGACTATGTGCTTACGGATGACGGACAGAAAATAGCCGGATCTCTGAAGAAGAGAAAGAAGGAAGAATATGGAAAGATCGTAAATAGCCTCAAACGCATAGAGAAGGCAGGCAATCCAAACTATTCGGAACTGTCAATCGCTGCTAAGGCATTCTTCATCTTGACGCAAAAGGCAAAGCCTATGGCACGTACCGAAATCATGCGGGAAGCACAATCTTTCGACTGGAGAATTGACGATTCTTCGCTTCAGAGGACTGTGTCGTTTCTAGAGAAATTAGGATTAGTGAACAAATCATAACTGATTTGTTGACACTCACACGCAGGCTTCTTTAGAATCCGGCGCACCAGAGACGTTCGCAGCTTCGGATGGGGGAGAAAGCTCCGAGGCTGTCGTGAGAATTCCAGAAGCGGTACCGAGGGCGAGGAGAATTTTCCCTCTGCGGGCAGCGAAGGCAGTCCAGCGGGCAGCCACGATCGCGCTGGTGGTGTGGGCGGCGCTGGCGGGGCTGGGCTGCGCGGGTAAGCGCACCGCCAAAGCGGCGCGGGCCAGGGTTCCTCCTGCTGCGAAAGCCGCGCAGAAAGGGCTCCCACCCGTCCCCGCACGTTCCGTACCGAAGCCGCTGCTCGCGTTCCATCCCCTTACGACGTTTGGCAAGCAGTTGCTGGCCCCGCCCCAGGTGGGGCTGGCGGGCAAGTCGGCGGCA
>Ga0073934_10003187_pt1 | contig 31093 bp, 29 predicted proteins | sample LarsenN4metaG_FD_76834 | JGI IMG/M metagenome (GOLD analysis project Ga0073934, IMG submission 76834) | Hot spring sediment bacterial and archeal communities from British Columbia, Canada, to study Microbial Dark Matter (Phase II) - Larsen... ...
CGCCGAATTTCATTAAATTAGCCTCGTTGCAAGCAAGAAGAATTATGCAATCTCCTTCAACACCTCCCGCGAAATCACCAACCGCTGCACCTCGCTCGTGCCCTCGCCGATCTCGGTGAGCTTCGCGTCGCGCCAGTAGCGCTCGACCGGATAATCCATGATGTAGCCGTAGCCGCCGTAAATTTGGATGGCTTTGTTGCAGGCGCGCATGGCCATTTCGCTGGCAAAAAGCTTGGCCATCGCCGCTTCTTTGACAAACGGCTTGCCGTCATCTTTCAAGCGTGCGGCATGATGGACCATCAAACGCGCGCCGTGGATTTCCGTCGCCATATCCGCAATGTACCAGCGAATCGCTTGAAACTCGGCGATGGCCTGGCCGAAGGCTTTGCGTTCTTTGGCGTATGCCGAGGATTTCTCCATCGCGGCCTGCGCCAAACCGACAGCCATGGCGCCGATGCCGATGCGGCCGCCGTCGAGAGTTGTGAGCGCAATTTTGAAGCCTTCATTTTCTTTGCCCAAAAGATTCGCGGCCGGCACGCGGCAATTGTCAAAAGAAATCTGTCGCGTGTCAGAAGCGCGCAGTCCGAGTTTGTTTTCTTTTTTGCCTATGACGAGGCCGGGCCAATCATGCTCGACGATGAAAGCGGAAATGCCTTTCGCGCCGACTTCCGGATTGGTTTTAGCAAAGACGACATACGTTCCGGCATAGCCGCCGTTGGTGACGTACATTTTGCTGCCATTCAAAACGTAATGATCGCCTTTTCGCGTTGCGGTCGTCGTCATCGCCGCCGCGTCCGAGCCGCTCTGCGGTTCGGTGAGGCAAAATGAGCCGAACTTTTTTCCGGCCAGCAAATCCGGCAGATATTTTTGTTTTTGCGTTTCATTGCCGAAGGCGGCAATCGGCCCGCAGCACAGCGAGCAGTGCGCCGCGACGGAGAGCACGGTGGAGCCGCAGGCTTTGGCGATTTCTTCAATCATTAAAGCGAATGAGAGCGTATCCATGCCGGAGCCGCCGTGCTCCGGTTGAAAGCCGATGCCGAGAAAACCCAGCTCGCCCATTTTTTTAAGATTGTCCGCCGGGAAGGCCATGGTACGGTCGATTTCAGCGGCAATGGGTTCGATTTCTTTTTTGGCAAATTCGCGCACGGTGTCGCGCAACAGCGTTTGTTCTTCGGTCAGATACATGGGCAGATCCATTTCAAAATTTTAAACATAACTTGCAACGGAAAGAGAATTTACTCGCCTCTGAAAACCGGATTTCTTTTTTCCGCAAATGCGGCCAAAGCTTCGCGGCGGTCTTTCGTTGGGATCACGCGTTTGTAACATTCGAATTCGATTTCCAGCGCACGTGACAACGACTCGTCCATGCCACGCCGCATCGCTTCTTTGGAGGCTCGCACGGCGACGGGCGCATTCGCCGCAATTAATTTCGCATAATACAATGCGGCATCGGCCAGCTCGGTTTCGGGAACGACGCGATTGGCGACGCCATGGGCTAAACATTCATGCGCTTCAAACAGGCGCGCGGTGGCGATCCATTCCATCGCGCGCGCGTAGCCGATGAGCCGCATCAAACGCTGCGTGCCGCCGGCGCCGGGGATGATCGCCAGCGCCGTTTCGCGCAAACCCATTTTCGCCGTTTCGGATAAAACCCGAATATCCGCCGCCAGCGCCAACTCCATGCCGCCGCCGGCTGCGGTTCCCTGGACCGCCGCAATCACCGGCGCCTTGATATCGGCAACGGCTTGAATTGCCTCGCGAATGCCTTGCACGGCTTTCTCGACTTCCGCTTCGGGAATGCCTTGCCGCTCTTTCAAATCCGCGCCGGCGCAAAAGTGATTGCCTTCGGCATTCAAAATGAGAACGCGCAATTCGCGGCGTTCGGCGTCGCGATTGGCCAAATGCGCCGCGGCAAAAATTTCGTTCACGAGCTGGCGATTCAGCGCATTCACCGGCGGACGATTCATCGTCAACCGGCCGATAAATTCTTCCACACGATAGCGAACAAATTGAAACTCGGCCACGGTCTCCTCATGAAAAAATACGTGAAACGTAAGACGTAACCCGTAATTTACGTTTTACGCCTTACGTTTTACAAATTACGGCTCACAACAAAACCATCCGGCACATCGATCTCCATCTGCAACAAACCCAAGCCATGTGTTTTGCCCTGGGCATCGGTTTTCAAGCTCTCCGAGCCGCCGCCGCCCAGCGAATCGTGCAAAATGAAATTGAGCGCGAGCAAATTCGGCACTTCGTAGCGCTCGACTTCGCCCTGGCAAATGGCGTGAAAATATTGCTTCACGCGTTCAGGCGTTAAATTTTCTCGCAGCAATTCATAACCTTCGCGGGTGTAAGCAACGATTCCCACATTGCTGGCGTCGCCTTTGTCGCCGCTGCGCGCGTGGGCGATTTCTGAAAGTCGTATGCGTTTCATTTTCTGGTTGCTTGTGACTCGTTGCTGGTAGCTTGTGGCTCGTTGCTTGATCCTGATTCCAGCAACCAGCGACAAGTAACCAGCAACCAGCTCACTTCTTCTCCAACGAATGCAGCGAATCCAACCCTTCCGGCAACGGCAGCACATATTTGATGGGCTGCACTGTGCCGTCTTTACGAACTGTGCGCTCAACATGTTTGCATTTGAGCACCGAATGCTCGATCCAAACGTCGTCTTCGATGATCGTGCCGAAAATGTAGCTGGTGCCTTTGATCAGCACGTTGTTGCCGATACGCGTCGGAAATTCGTCGGCGCCGGTCATGTTCACGCTCGATTCGATGCGGCAATTTTCGCCGATGGTGAGATTGCCCTTGACGATGTCGCCTTGCAAAATTTCCGAGTTGCGGCCGATACTCAAGGTTTGATGCGCATACGTGCTCAAATTAACGTTCTCGTGAATTTTAACGTTCTCACCGAGAACGACATTGCCTTCCAAACGGGCGCGGCTTTTGATAATGACACCCTTGCTGAGTTTGACGTTCGGGCCGAGGTGAACGCCTTTGCCGATTTCGATATCAAGCGGCGCGCTGGTTTTGTCCATTTCGATGATTTGATCGATGACTTCGTCGGCGATAAAGAAATCGTCCTTGTCGGTGAGCATGATGATATCCTTTAGCCGCTCGTAAGCCTTGTCGCGCGCGATCTTTTCCATCTCTTTCAGCACGCTCTTGTTGTTGAAGCCGAGCGCGGCGCTGGGATCTTTGGCGCGCGAGGCGCGGACGGTCAAGCCGTTCTTGTTGAAAATCGAAATCAAGTCGGTGACATAAAGCTCGCCTTGCGCATTGTCGGTTTGCAGCGTTTCGATATAGCGCCTCAACGGTTGCGCCCTGAAAGCGTAGACGCCCGTATTGAACTCGCGCAGCTCCAGCAGCTCGTCGCGGCTGAAACTGTAAACGCGATGATTGTATTCGACGCGATAGGGCTTGTCCGGCGACATGGCGAGAATGTCGCGATGCTCGCGAATCTCGATGACTTTGCCGTGATCATTGCCGGAGGGCCTGTCCTCAACATCTTGCGCCGGCACGCGCAGGATGCGGCCGTAATAATTTTGCGCCGGATCGCCCTGATAATCCGCGGTCAGCACGATCATATCGCACGGATTCTTCTCGAAGTCCTTGCGAAAATCACGCACCGCCTCGCGATTCAGCAATCCCATGTCGCCAGGAAAAACATAAACGGCGCCGCGATAATCGGGACTTGGCAAGCCCTGCAAGCCGACGCGCACCGCATCGCCGGTGCCGCGCTGCTCGGCTTGATGTTCAAACACGCGGCCTTCGGCCTTGCCGATGGCTCGCGCCACCTCCAGCGCTTTGATGCCGACAACGATGATCAAATTATTGGTCTGCAAGCCGTCGCGCGCCGCGTTGGTCACGCGCGTTACCGTCGGCACGCCCCAAATCGCGTGAAGCATTTTGGATTTTTCAGATTTGATCCGCTTGCCGTGTCCGGCGGCCAGAATCATTGCGACGGAGGATTGCTGTTCATCAATCTTCGAAGATAATTCTTTGAGCTGCGAATGTATTTCGCGAATGTGTTCCATGGATAAAACCTCTTCGTCAAGTTGCAAGTTCAGTGGAGATAACGAGGCTTGAAACAGATTAAAATTCAGCCAGTTCAACATGCGGCTTGATTTTGTCTTTGCCGACCAGCGCCGGCCAGTACGAAATGATTTCCGTCGCTTTCGGCCGGCCGCCGGCAAATCCGGTCACGCCGGGCGGACCGCTGGTCACCAACGGCACGATCTCCATGCCGAAGCGATTCACTTTTGCTTTGTCTTTGTCTTTAACGCCGACGCGCAAAACGATTTCCGGCGGATCAATTTCTGGCACGATGCCTTCATGACAAACGCCGGCGCCGAGAAATTCGACGCATTTATTTTCTTCGGAGAATGTGACGCCGTCGAGCTCGAGGCGCTGCCAGATAATCTCGGCACACAAACGCGCTTTCGCCAGCGCTTCCGGGCCGGAAATTGTGAGTTGACCAATCGTTTTGAATCCGCTCTCGTAACTCACGCTGACTTTGAGAAATTTCGTCGGCGCACTGCCTTTGACGCCGTACACGCGCACGCGATCAACACCGGCTTGCTCGAGTTGAATCGAAGTAAAATCGGCGATCACATCCGGCGTGATGTAGTTAGCCGGATCGCCCATTTCATACACGAGCTGCGACGTGACCGTATCGACGCTCACTTTGCCGCCGGTGCCGTCGTGCTTGGTAATAAAAAATTCACCGTCGGGATGCGCTTCGACGATCGGATAACCGATGCGCGCGAAATCGGCGATCTCGCGCCAATAGGTGTAATTCGCGCCGGTGCATTGCGCGCCGCATTCGACGATGTGGCCGGCGACGGTGCCGGCTGCGAGCTTGTCAAAATCGTCCGGCTTCCAACCGAACTCGTGAATCATCGGCCCGAGCACGAGCGAGGGATCGGTGACGCGGCCGCAAATCACAATATCCGCGCCGCGATCCAGCGCCTCGGCAACGGGAAACGCGCCGAGATAGGCGTTCGCCGAGGTGATTTTGCCGGCAACTTCTGAAAGCGGTCGACCATCATCAAGATTTTTAAATGACTCGCCCTGTTGCTGCAACTCCGCGAGCCGCGAGAGAACATCGTCGCCGGTCACTGTTGCGATTTTGATGCCGGAGAGGCCGAGTTTTTTGATGACATCGCCTGTCGCGCGCATGCACGCCGCGGAGTTCACGCCGCCGGCGCTCGCGATGATTTTAATGCCCTTCTCTTTGCATGCCGGCAGAATCCGCGAAAGCATCTCGATGAAATCCGTCGCATATCCCGCGTCGGGATTGCGGCTCTTGAGTTTTTGCATGATGCTCATCGTCACTTCGGCCAGATAGTCAAGCGTAAGATAATGCAGCGGACCTTCACGCACCAGCCGCACCGGGCCGAGAATCGAGTCGCCCCAAAAGCCTTGGCCGTTGGCGATGAGAATGGGAGAGCGTTGGCTCATGCGTTCGTTTATTCAGATTGATCGGTGATGAGTTTCGTGCGAGTAAAAGCCAGAATCTCGCGCGCTTGATCGACGGCGGTTTTTGCTTCTTCTTTTGAATACCAAAACGGCACACCGGGCGGATACTTCGCGTCAATGTAAGTAATAGCGATTTAAATTTCGTGCAGTCTCTCGAAATTCTTCAAAGCTTGGGTCAAGCCCGACACACGATTTGAGCAACTGATTCAAGTTGTGAATCTGCTCAAGTTTTTGAATTTTCGCAATCACAAAAGCTTTGAAGCATTTTTCCCCAACTTGATGCGCGTGATAACAAACCGTATCGGTTGGCGGCTCTTCGTAATAGGCCAATATTGCTTCCGCTGCAAGTAAATCGTTATGCGCTTTTGTCAGCCAATCTTCAAAATTCATGCTATCTGGCATAAAGCACCCGTCCTTTCTCTAAAATGTCTCGAACGAACGGATTTTCTTTTCTCAAACAGCTTTCAACTTCATCCGGCGTGTAGACAATAAGATCCATCGGACAGTTGAAGTCATCAAGCATCGCTTCGATTTTCATGGCTCTTTCATCCGGGCGCGCAATTTTTGAATTCATGATGATCAAAAGATCGAGATCACTGTACCGCTTCGGCTTGCCCCAAGCCCACGAGCCGAAAAGAATGATTTTTTCAGGATGGTATTCCCGCACAATCCTTTCAGTCATTCGCTGAATCAAGTCTTTGGAAATCCCGAAGGTGTTTTGTTCGATGGCGATCATTTCAATTTATTGCTGATCTTTATCAAGGGCGTCAAGCCGGGCGATCATTTCACGAAGCTTTTTAAGTCGCACGCGAATAGCTTCTGGGCGGACGGCCATATGCACCTCGTTTCACTTCATCACGAATAACGTCCCATTCGAATTTACGTCGCTGCGCATCATCGTGATATTTTCTGAGCGTCTCAAAGGTAAAATCTGCTTTTTGCCCATCGTCTTTTGAGAAAAGTAATTTGCCATAAGCCAAAATTTCAAAAGCAAGATCGAGCGGCGCGTCTTGCAGCGGCACGACCTCCATATCATCGCGCTGCAATGCTTTGCCAAGCTTTGACATCAGTTGCAAGCGGCGCGTGAAACGCGAGCGCGAATCACCGGCGGGATAAAAATAAACGGCCACGTCCACGTCACTCAGCGGTCCGCTGCGGCCTTTGGCGATGCTGCCGAAGAGATAGGCGAAGGTAATGTCGGCCTCAGTTTCAAGGGCCTGAGAAAGTTTTTTGAGAATTTCTTGCATGGCAGCTTGTTTTTAAGCGTATTCTTTTCTTGTAGAATTATTTCAGCGCCTCCAGCCATTCTTCTATTGGCGCTGGACGCGGAATAAACTCTTTTACATCATCATCGCCATAAACACTTTCAAGATACAGCTCAATGGCTTCGACAATATTTCTTTTGGCCTCAGCGACAGTGCGGCCTTGCGAAGCAACGTCTAATTCTAAACATAATGCTGAGTAGAGCCGTCCTTCTTTTTCGATTAGGACATGAAGATCAAGCGGCTCGGCTTTTCCATTTCTTTTCATAGCATCTCAAATTTGCGCTATCTCACGCTGGAGGCCTTCGTCAATCCAAGTCTTCAGCAATGCTTCTTTATTTTCCCTTGTTTTTGGCATGTTTTACTCTTTTCAACACAGTCAATTATTCTCAAATTTTCCTCCCGCTTCAACACTCGGTTTTATTGTTCATGACTGCCAGACGAAACGAAGGAATTACATCCTCATCACCCCCGTCTTGAACTCCGGCATCTCCGGATTATTCGCCGCCATTTCCAAACCGGCGATGAGTGTTTTGCGCGTGTCGCGCGGGTCGAGGATGCCGTCGATCATCAGGCGCGCCGCGGTGAAATAAGGCGATGCCTCATGATTGTACTTTTCAACCAATTTTTTGCGAAAATTCTGGCGCTCTTTTTCGGACAATTCTTTTTTGGTGAGCAAAACCGTGTCGGCCGCGATGCCGCCGTCCATCACCGCGATTTTCGCGGTCGGCCAGCCAAAGATCAAGCGCGGATCGTAGGCCTTGCCGCACATCGCGTAATTGCCGGCGCCAAAACTGTTGCGAATGACGACGGTGAATTTCGGCACGACGGAATTGGCTTGCACGTTGACGAACTGCGCCCCGTCTTGAATGATGCCGCCGGTTTCCGCCTGCTTGCCGACCATGAAACCGGTGACGTCGTGAAAAAAGAGCAGCGGAATTTTGCGCTCGTTGCAGAGCATGATGAATTGCGAAGCTTTGTTGGCCGAATCGGAATAAATCACGTTGCCCATTTGTATCTGCGGCGGCTGCGGCCGGCCGAGATGATCCGGCGGCATCTGGCGTTTCACCGCCATGCCTTGATTCGCCACGATGCCGACCGCGAATCCGCCGAGCCGCGCGAAGCCGGTGAAAATGGTTTTGCCAAATTCCGGCTTGTATTCTTCGAAGCGGCTGCCGTCGACGACGCGCGCGATAATTTCACGCATGTCATACGTTCCCGACGCATTATCGGGAAGAATGCCGAGCAGCTCGTCGGGATCGTATTGCGGCTCTTCGGGCGTGATGCGATCAAACGGCGCGCGCGAGCTCGTTCCGAGCATCGCCATCTGGGTGCGAATAAATTCAAACGCCTCGTCCTCGGTTTCAAAACGATAATCGGCCACGCCCGAAATGGCGTTGTGCATTTCCGCGCCGCCGAGCGTTTCCATATCGACTTCCTGGCCAACCGCGGCTTTCACCAAAAACGGGCCGGCGAGAAACATGCTGGAATGCTCGGTGATCATCGCGAGATCGCTGGACATGCCGGGAAGATAGGCGCCGCCGGCGACGCAAAAACCGAACACCACGGAGATTTGCGGAATGCCCATCGCCGCCATTTTCGCATTGTTGCGGAAGATGCGGCCAAAATGTTCGCGATCCGGAAAAATCTCGGCCTGCCGCTCGAGATTGACGCCGGCGGAGTCCACCATGTAAATGATCGGCAGCCGGTTTTCCATCGCGACCTCTTGCGCGCGCAGATTTTTTTTGCAGGTGATTTCAACCCACGCGCCGCTTTTTACAAGCGGATCGTTGGCGACGATGACCGCCAGTTTGCCGCTAACACGGCCAATTTGCACGATGGTTCCCGCCGAGGGATAGCCGCCGGGAATGTCGTGATACATATCCCACGCCGCGAAGAGGCCGATCTCCAGCGGCGGCGCGCCGGAATCGAGCACGCGGCGGATTTTTTCGCGCGCCGGATATTTGCCGCGCTTTTGCAATTTCGCGACCGCCTCGGGCGACGGCTCGATGACTTGCTTTCTGCGAAGATTTAATTCACTCAGCAACTGCAGCATGCAACTGCGGCGCTGTTTGTAGGTTTCGGATTTGTTGTCTAACTTCGATTCAAAAACCTTCATGCAAATTTAGTATGCAGATTGAGCCGATAAACAATTTTCGCCCACTGAACTTGAACTCCCCCGTTACCGGATGTCTTTGACGCGCAATTGCAGCGTCGTTCTTCCCTGATACGTATTTTCTTCGATCAAGTACGCCAGGTCGATTTCGCCGTTGCCGTTGTTCAACAGGCTGATTTTTTCGCCGAGACCGAAGCCGATGCAATCGAGGCGTTTATTGTCCTGCTTGACGTGAAACCGCAAATGATTGTTGCCGACGATTTGCGGCGCGCCGGAAACCTGCAAGCCGCGGCTCACGAACACCGGGCGCATGTTTTGCGGGCCGTACGGCGCCAGGGCTTTGAGAAAATTGATCAAACGCGTTTCAATTTCCGGCAAACGAATTTCACCGTCGATGCGCAATTTCGGCGCGAGCATCTCGGCCGTGAGCGTGCGGCCGGCCACTTCCTGCAAGCGCCGCCGCAGTGCCGGAATTTGTTCGGTGTCGATCGTCAAGCCCGCGGCGTATTTGTGCCCGCCAAAGGCTCTCAGCAAATCGGCGCATTGCGACAGCGCGCGGTAAATGTCGAAGCCGGGAATGCTGCGCACCGAGCCTTTGCCGAGGCCGTTGGTCGTCGCGATCATGACGGTGGGGCGATGGTATTTTTCGACCACGCGCGAGGCGACGATGCCGATGACGCCGGAATGCCAATGCTCCTGATGCAGGACGAAAGCCGTGTCGTTCAACGAATCGCATTGCGTTTCGATCATCTCGACCGCTTCGCGAAACGTTTCGTCGTCGACGCTGCGGCGCTCGCGATTTTCGGCGTCGAGAATTTGGGCGATTTCCAGCGCTTCGTTTTCATCTTGCGAGATCAACAAGCTCACGGCGCGGCGCGCATCGCCCATGCGGCCGACGGCGTTGATGCGCGGCGCGATGATGAAAATGACCTGCCCGCCGTCGATCAGCGTTTTCTGCAAACCGCAGACTTGAAGGAGCGCGCGCAGGCCGGTATTTTCGGTGCGGTTGAGCTGCTGCAGGCCGTATTTGACAAAAATCCGGTTTTCGTCCACCAGCGGCACGATGTCCGCCGCGCTGCCGATCGCGACCAAATCGAGATAACGATACAGCTCTTTTTCGTCGCGATTTAAATAGCGAAACAAGCCCTGCATCAGCTTGAAAACCACGCCGACGCCGCACAGCTCTTTAAAGGGATACGGGCAATCATTGCGTTTCGGATTGAGCAGGGCGTTCGCCGGCGGAAGCTGGGCGCTGGGCTGATGATGATCGCAAACGATCACGTCCATGCCAAGCTCGCGCGCGCGTTGAATTTCCTTGTGCGCCGTCACGCCGCAATCGACCGCTAAAATGACATCGACGCCGGCGGCGTGCGCTTTCTCAACGCCGGCTATCGACAAACCATAGCCTTCGCGCAAGCGCTCGGGAATGTAATGCGGCGCTTCGTAGCCCAACGTGCGAAACACCAGCGTCGACAAGGCGGTCGCCGTCGTGCCGTCGACGTCGTAATCGCCGTAAATCAGAATGCGCTCGTTGTGGCTCAACGCATGCACCAAACGCTCGACGGCTTTCGGCATGTCCGCCATCAGCAGCGGATCGTGCAATTGCTGCAAGTTGACGTTGAAAAATTCCCTGATGCTGGTCATCGAATCGAGGCCGCGATTGAGCATGATCCGCGCGATGATTGGCGGCACCTCGAGGGCTTGCGCCAGTTGTTTAACCGCCGTTTCCGGCGCGGTGGTGATAAATTCCCATTGCAAATTCATGACGACCCCGATTTCCTTTCAATAAAAAATCCAAAGCAGGCCGATAAGCCGAATTCTGTCTCTCATCCCGACGAGTCGGGATGAGGCGACGGTCATTTATCTAGGACGCCGATTGCTCGGCGCCTCGAGCGACCTACCCGTTCCGTCTTCCCCGCCTCAAGGCGGGGAAATTGAGCGGGCAACTCTTCCCCGCATGGGAACGGAACTTATTTGGTCTTGCTCCGGGTGGGGTTTGCCTTGCTGTCCCGCTCACGCGGAACACGGTGAGCTTTTACCTCGCCTTTGCACCTGTGCCTCGACGAATCGAGGCAGTCTTGTTTCTGTGGCACTTTCCGCCGGCTCGCGCCGCGTCGCCGTTAGCGACCGCCCTGCCCTGCGGAGTTCGGACTTTCCTCATCCCGCGTGAGCGGGACGCGACCGTCTGGCCTGCTTTGGTCTATTACGAATGAAATCTTTGCAAAAAAAGCAAAGAAATTACACTTTGAAAAACGCTGTATGTCATTAAAACCTGACGCAAACAGAAACAGCTTATTTCATCACGCGGCAACGGCAGCCTCCATTTTATTGACCGCCTCTTCTTCGGAATCATTCCAAATCAAAATGCGCCCGCAGGATTCGCAATAACGAATTTGATTCATCTCGCGAATTTCCATCACGCGCTGCGGCGGAATGCGCGTCGAACAGCCGCCGCACGAGCCGCGCATGATTTCGACCACGGCCAGGCCGTCCTTGCCGTTCAAAATGCGTTGATAAGCGCCGAGCACCGGCTTGCGCAATTTCGCGGCCAGCTCGTCGCGCTGCTGTTGCAAAGCTTCCACCATGCTGCGGGTTTCACGCTCGCGCTGCGCCAAAACCGCCTGCTGCTCATCGTATTCAGCCTGCAGCGTTTTGAGCTTCTCATCCAACTCGGCTGTTTCTTTTTTTAATAGATCTTCCTGCTCGATCGCTTCGAGAATTTTGGTTTCAGTTTGATCGATGTCCGCAACCGCCATTTCGATTTCGGCGGTGACGGCGTCGTATTCCTTGTTGTTTTTTACGCTATAGAGCTGCTCGTCATATTTCTTTTTTCGTTCGCGGGCCATTTGCAGCGCGCCCTCGGCCGAGCGGCGCTGGCTTTGCGTGGTGGCCAGGGCGGCGGTTTTTTGGCGCTGCTGCTCGACGAGCTGCTCGATCTGGCTTTGCAGCTCGAGCACGCGATTGGGCAGGTCGCCCTTGGCCTTTTCCAGAGCGAGCAATCGGCCGTCGACGCTTTGCAGCTCGACGAGAATCTTTAGCTCTTCTAACAAACCGGACCTCCTTTAGAAATAAAAAATGCACCTCGAGGTGGTGCATTAGCTGCAATGATGGCGCGATGAATTTGGGGCAGGAGCATAAGTAAGCCGCCGGCGCGCAAACCCGACGCCCGAATCGACAATCGGCGCCCGGCGATCGGGATGATTCCTTTCGTATGATAAATCCACATGGCGCGTCAATCCATCACCGCAAAGCTAATAAAAGTTATTGCACGACCTGCGTTTAAAACAGCATTTAAAAATTGCATTTTTGCCGACAAGAAAATATAGCAGGATGCGGCCACAAAAGCAAGCTGATTTTTGTCAGTTGAAAGCGGGCTTATTCATAACCAAGCTCGGCCAGCCGGTCTTCATCCAGTCCGAAATAATGGCCGATCTCGTGCAACAGCGTGATGCGCACCTGCTCGCGCAGTTCCTCTTCGTTCCGGCAAAAACTCTCAAATTGTTTTCTGGTCAATTTCATAAGCGCTTGGCTTCTACCCATGCTTTCCCTTCCAACCGATCAACTCTTCATACCGCACCGGCCTGTGCCGCGCGATCCAGTTTCGATAATCGCCGTCGTAGCCGGCTTGCTCTTGCAAGCGCCGGAGACGTTGATGAATTTTCTCGATCTGCTCGAGGCTCAACAATTTTTTGGTGTTGAGAAAATCCGCAATATTTTCGGCGCGCTGGCCGGCCACCACGCCGCCGCGGCGCAACAATTCCTCGTAATCCTCCTGGCGCCAGGCCAGAAAATCCTCCATCACCGTCTCGGCGACTTGACGGCCATGATCGAAAGAGGCTTTGATATTGCCGCGGCCGGTGACGACGTTGCCCAGTCCGAACACATTTGAAAAGCCTTCAAATTGTCCCGTCTCGCTGTCGCGAATTTTGTACAATTCACCGTCCATGGCAATGCCGGGAATCAAATCCGGAATGCTGCCGATTGAAGAGATGACCAGCGGCGCGCGATGAATAAACTCGGTGCCGGGAAGAATCACCGGCCGGCCGTCTTTCATCTCGGTGCGCGCCAGCTTCAATCCCGTCAGGCGCCCGTCTTCAACGAATTTCTCCACCGGCGCGGTCAATTCCATGAAACGAAAAAGATATTTCGCTTGAAAGTTGTGTAAGATTTTTTCCCGGCCGTGATGCACGATTTGCACTCGTTCCGGCGTGGCGTCCGGCGGCATTTCCGCCAGCGGCATGTCGATGATACGCCGGCGATACACCAGCGTGCAGCCTTGCAGGCCGAGCGCCTCGCGCGTCAGATCGTGCGCTTGCAAAAACTTGCTGATGGTATCGTGTTCCAGCGTCAGCAAATCGGCCGCAATGCCGCGCCTCCGCAGAGCCGCCAGCACCGTTTCCAGCATCACGATTTTGACGACGTCCAAAGACGCCAACCCGCCGCCGACGATCAAGGCGTTGTCCGGGATATCGAAGCGCGGGCCGTTGTAATTTGGCTCGTGTTTATGATTGAACCAATGCACGAGCGGATTTTGATAAGCGAGACCTTGGTCCACATAATCATCGACGCCAGGAATCGGCAGGGGCCGGTCGCGCCAGGCGCCATTGGCCAGAAGAATCGCGCTGAAGCCCCAATTGTCGACGAGATCGTGAAAATCCAGCTCGCGGCCAAGACCGGCTTTCGGAACAAAAAAGACGCGCGATTGCGTCAGCTTGTCGTCGATTTTGCCCTCTTCCGCATTGCGCAGCTTGACATGCCACATCGGCAAACCGTCTTCGATTTTTCCGTAAGGCAGCGCATTTTGTTCAAAAACGACGCAATAAATGCCGCGCTGCGAAAGTCGATACGCGGCTTCCGAACCGGCCACCGCGCCGCCAACAATAGCCACAAAATGCCCGGGAATCCATTCCATATTGACCTCGCCTTTGAGGTTGGTTTGAAAAGATGTAAAAATGGCTTTTATAGTTATACGCCTTGAAACATCTCAATCAAATCACTCAACGCCCTAATTCGCAACACGTCATCTTCGGTTACCATCGCAAACGGATCAAGCAAAACCGGCGCCAGTCCGGCCCGGCGCGCGCCGATGACGTCGCGATCATAATTGTCGCCAACGTAAACGCAGCGTTCAGCCGGCAAACCGATTTGCTCCAAGGCGATCTCGAAGATGCGCGAATCCGGTTTTTCAACGCCGACCACGTGTGAGTCGATCATGCAGTCGAAAAATGGCGCGAAGCCGAATTTATTCATCGAACGTTCGATCGAGCCGTCGGAATTGGAGATGACGCCGAGACGATAGCCGAGATTTTTCAGTTTGGTAAAAACTTCAGCCGCTGTGGGGTCGGGCCAGCTCCACAAATGCTCGCGCCGGTGTCGTTCATGAATTCGCGTCAAAATTTCGGGAATCGCCGCTTCCGGCGCGCCAACGCATTGCATCCAAAAAGTGAGATAGTCTTTCCAATTCTCTTTTTCGCGGTAACGAAAAATTTTCTCCCGCGCCAGCGCCGCGCCCTTTTGCAGCGGAAGAATATCGGTTGCCACGCCGTATTCGGCCAGCAGATTTTTCAAAAACGGAAAATCCGGATAAAGAAAAGTTTGGCCAACGTCAAAAAAAATCGCTTCAATTTGGCTGAAATCGGACATGAGTTTTTTCCTTAATCGTAAATTTAAAAGCCTTCACGCAAAGGCGCAAAGGAAACGCAAAGAAATTTTAACCAAATTGGTTGGCGCGGCTGAGCCGGTGCCGAGGGAAATGACTTCGATCATGAATTGAAGTATAGCAGAATATTTGAAAAGGGGCAAGAGAAATTTTGAAACGACGATGAGCTGCAAAATTCCCTTGCAAAACTGCCAAAATCTTTTATATTTTTCCACCTCGACAAGCCGCTGCTGATGAGCACGGCTTTCTTTTTCCACAACGCGGACGAACCGCAACCAAATTTCACCACCAAGACACGAAAACACTAAGTTTTTTTCTTTGTGTCTTGGCGTCTTAGTGGTCAAAATTTTTTGCTTTTTTAAAAACGATTAAACTTGTAATGGAACTCAGCGACGAGAAACTTCGGCAGATCGTGCGCGAAACGCTGCGCGAGCTTGGCCCGCAGGCCGATCCGGCTCTCGTGCGCAAAGTCGTTCGCGACGTCGTGCGCCAGTTGCAGAAAAAAACCTTGCCAGCCACCGGCGCAACGATTCATCAACTTCCGGTTATCGAATCAAAATGAAAACAACGCTGGCCCTGGCGCAAATGGATTGCCGCCTGGCCGATTTCGAATCGAACTTGCAAACGCATCTCGAGTTAATATCGGCAGCCATCGAGCAGGGCGCACAAATCATCGTCTTTCCCGAGTTGAGCCTAACCGGATATCATCTGCAAGCGCGCGCGGCTGAGGTCGCTTTATCGGAAAACGCCGCGTTTCTCGAACCGCTGCGGCAGCGATCGCAGCAGATCGACATTCTCGCCGGCTTGGTGGTGGAATCAGCCGACCATCGCCTCTATAATTCCGCACTTTATTTTTCCAACGGCAACGTCTTGCATCGCCACGACAAAGTTTATCTGCCGACTTACGGCCAATTTGAAGAAGGAAAGTCTTTCGCCCGCGGCGAGCGCCTGCGCGCCTTTGACAACGTCTTCACGCGCGCCGGGATTCTGATTTGCGAAGAAAATTGGCATCCCTCGGCGGCGAACTTGTTGTGGCTCGACGGCGCGAAATTTTTTTTCTCCATCCATTGTTCAAGCGCGGCGGGCGCGGCGCCGTTATCGCTGGCGCCGTCGACGAGTCCCGGCGCTTGCCGCCTGCTGAGCCAGTTTTATGCGCGCATGTTCGGCGCTTATTTTATTTTTGTCAATCGCGTTGGCCGCGAAGGCCCGTTTCATTTTTGGGGCGGGAGCCAAATCATCGATCCTTTTGGCGAGGCGGAAGCCTCGGCTAAAATCGATACGCCGGATTTGCTGATTCACACCATCGATTTAAACAAAATACGCGAAGCGCGAATCAAAATGCCCTTGCGGCGCGACGAGGATATTCCGTTGACGCGCCGCGAATTGGCGCGTTTGCACAAACAGCTTTGAACTGAATTTAAACTTGGAAAGGAGCGCGGTTATGGAGTATAAGTATGTCGAGTCGGCCCCGATCAAAACCACGGATCAGGATCCCTTTGAGTCGATGATGGCGCGTTTTGAGGTGGCGGCCATGTTGAGCGACCTCGATCCCGGCCTCTACCAGTATCTCAAAACGCCGCAAAAGCAAATCATCGTCGCGATTCCGATTCAAATGGATGACGGCGCCATCGAAGTGTTTGAAGGGTATCGCGTCATTCACAACGATGTGCGCGGCCCCTCCAAAGGCGGCATTCGCTATTCGCCGCACATCACGCTCTCGGAAGTCAAGGCGCTGGCCGCGTGGATGACGTGGAAATGCGCCGTCGTCAATCTGCCCTTCGGCGGCGCCAAGGGCGGCGTCAAATGCGATCCTAAAAAACTCACCAAAGTCGAGCTGGAAAAAATCACCCGCCGCTATACCGCGAATTTGCTGGAGGTCTTCGGGCCGGAGCGCGACGTGCCGGCGCCGGACGTTAACACCAACGAGCAGATCATGGGCTGGATCATGGATACCTACTCGATGCACGTTCGCCACACCACCACCGCCGTCGTCACCGGCAAACCGATTTTTCTCGGCGGCTCGCACGGGCGCGTCGAAGCGACCGGCAAGGGCGTCGTGATCGTGACCAGCAGCATGATGGAAAAAATGGGCATGAACCCGAAAGACACTCGCGTCGTCGTGCAAGGTTTTGGCAACGTCGGCTCCATCGGCGCCAAGGAATTTGAGAAGATCGGCTGCAAAGTGATCGGCATCAGCGATGTGAGCGGCGCGTATTATAACGCCAACGGCTTTAACATTCGCAAGGCCATCGAGTATCGCGATGCGCACGGCGGCATCTTGGAAGGATTCGACAGCGGCGACAAAATTACCAACGAAGAGCTGCTGGAATTGGATTGCGAGGTGCTGGCGCCTTGCGCCCTGGAAGATCAAATCACCGGCAAAAATGCCGAAAAAATCAAGGCGAAAATCATTGCCGAAGGCGCCAACGGGCCGACCATGGCCAATGCCGATCCGATTTTGGCCGACCGCGGCATCGCGGTGATTCCGGATATTTTGTGCAATGCCGGCGGCGTGACGGTGAGTTACTTTGAGTGGGTGCAGGATCGCATGGGCTATTTCTGGTCGAAAGCCGAAGTCTTCCAGCGCCTCGAACGCATTCTCTCGGAAGCGTTCAAGGATGTCAACGATACGGCGGAGAAATACAACGTCACCATGCGCATCGGCGCGTATGTTCTGGCGATTGATCGCGTGGCGCAGACGCTGAAAATACGCGGGATTTATGGGTGATTTTTAGGTTGCGTACCTATTGACCGGTCACTGCGAGTGACCGGTCAATTTCATTTTTTCGCATAAATCGAAAATTGCATCCTGTTCAATATCTCAAAGCAATATGTTTGTTGCGGTCAATTTTACCTCCAATCCGATTCGCCTGAAAAAACTTTACGAGCAAATCGAAGCGCGGCTCGGCGCGGCAATTGCCAACGTCGAGCTTTCGCTCGATCCCGCTCAATTCGCCGAAAATTTGCCGGAGGCCGAAGTCGTTGCCACCTATCGCTTTTCTGCCGAAGAATTTGCCCGATGCCGCCAGTTGCGCTGGCTGCATCTCGGCGCAGCGGGCATCGAGAAATCGCTGTCGCCGGCGCTGGTCAACAGCGAGGTGATCGTGACCAACGCGCGCGGCATTCACGGCGACCGCATGGCCGAATTCGTGCTCGGCGCGATTTTATTTTTGGCGAATCGATTCGACCTCGCGGTGCGCGGGCAATTTGAAAAACAGTGGCGGCGGAAAGAGATAATCAAAAGCCGTTTCGCCGTCGCCGGTAAAACCGTCGGCATCGCCGGAATGGGCGCCATCGGCGTGGAGATCGCAAAATGGTGTTCGGCCTTAAGCATGCGAGCCATCGGTTTGCGCCGCGATGCAGCTTTGCCCAAGCCCGAGTTCGTGCCCGAGATTTTTGCCGTGAATCAAATCGACGAATTTCTCCGGCGCGCGGATTTCGTCGTTCTCGTCCTGCCGCTAACGCCGGAAACGCGAGGCTTGTTGAGCGCCGAGCGATTGCGGCTGATGAAGCCGAACGCGTATCTCATCAACATCGGCCGCGGCGAACTGGTCGATGAAACTACGCTGCTCGCGATGCTGCGCGAGGAAAAAATCGCCGGCGCAGTTCTCGACGTTTTTCAAACCGAGCCGCTGCCGGCCGATCATCCGTTTTGGCAATTGGACAACGTCTTCGTCACGCCGCATATTTCCGGCAATTTTGAAGAATACGTCGAGCGCGTCGGCGAGCAGTTTGCGGAGAATCTGGCGAGGTATGTGCGGGGAGAAGCGTTGTTGAATGTGGTGGATAAGGAGAAAGGATATTAGGCACTAAACGCCAAAAAGTTAGAACAAAATTCTGAAAGCTCTTTGTTCCATGGCATCATTTACCACGAGACGCGGAGAAAAACGAGAATACACGGAGACTTTAAGGGGGCGCATTGTTTACCGTTTTTTACTCCGTGTATCTCTGTGCTCTCCGATACTCCGCGTTGAATAGGCTGTCAGATGGAATCTCTTACGGAAAATTTTCTGAAAATTAATTCCATGCCGAGCGCAAGTCCGGTTTCGCCATTTTATCTCACCCGATAAACGAAAAGAACGCCTTTTTTCATTCGTATCGTTACTTCCGCCCGGATCGCTTCATTGCTCAAGCCATCCCGCACCGCCCATTCGAGCGCCTCATCTTCGAGCGGGTATTTCAATCCTTCCGTCACAATGCCTTCGGCGCGGCGAAAAGCAAACAATGAAATTTGTTGCCCGATAAACGTCTCGAAGCTCATGATCGCTTCTTGCTGCTGCGCATTCAGAAAAACGCCGACGCCAAAATCATCGTGCAACTCAATTTCCATCCGCGAACAAAATTTCTCGGCGATATTGAGATTGCAAATCTGGTGATCGAACCGCAATCCCGTTATTCCCACCAGCAAAGCTCGCTGAACACCCTGCTCGACGGCGAATTGCAGCGTCTTTTCGAGGTCGGTCGCGTTTTGGTCGGGGCGGTGAATATATTGCGCCTGCGGAAACGCCGCGCGGGTCTCGGGCAAAATTGAATCCAGATCACCAACGATGAATTCCGGAACCAGGCCGCGTTCGCGGGCGCGGTTGGCGCCGCCGTCGGCGCAGAGAATGATGTCGGCTCGTGCACGGCAGTCGTCAAGTATTGGCTGTGCGGGCAAAATGCTGTTGGCGATAATGAGAACGGTTTGCTTTGGCATGGAAGTTTTGTAGTGGCGCCTTTAGGCGCAAAATGTAAAAAATTAAAGCAAAGTTTACGCTTCGCAGAATCAGCGCCTGAAGGCTACGCCCGTCGGACGCTACTACGAAAATTTCACAGTTCGTATTTCGCATTCACAAACACCTGCCGCTCTGCCGCGGGGAAAAATTCTTCCCCCTCGCCGTGGGTAAGATATAGTTTGTCGAAAATATTTTGCACGTGCAACTGCAACGCCAATCCGGCGAGCGCTGAGCCGCGGCTGAAATGATAGCCCGCCATGCCGTTGAACACTGTATAAGCTTCCACGGTGTTCAGTTCATTTTTAAAATTATCGGTATATTGCTTGCCAACATATTGCATGGCGAGTGAAGCGGTGAAACCGGCCTTGGCGAACGTCATTCGCGCATTCGCCAGGGCATTCGGAAAACCGACAATGGGATTGCCGTTTAAAATTTGCAGCTTTCCCTCGCCATCATAAACCGAATATTTTTTCAGCTCATTGCGGCTCAACATCAGATTCCCGCTCAAAACGAGTTCCGGAAAAGGTTTCGCGCTCGCCGCGAGCTCGACGCCCGCGTGCAGCGTTCGTTCGGCGTTGCCGGTGATCGGCTGGCCAAAGCGATCCAGTTGCCCGCTTTTGATGATCTCGTCCTTAAAGTCCATGTAAAAGAAATTCACCGTCGCGCGCCAATCGCCGCGGCGAAACGCGCCGCCAACCTCGAAATCATTCAGCGTCTCCGGCTGCACCAGCGGTTTGTCGAAGTTGTAGGAACCGTCGCGATTGATTTCGAATTGCGGCACAATCGCGCCCCAGCTTGCCGGCGTGCCGGCCTCGGCGGCGTCGTAGAGATTTTTCAAGCGCGGCTCGCGGCTGGTGCGGGAAAAATTCGCAAACAAATTGAGCTGCTCATTGAGATTGTAGTTCACGCCGAGACGCGGGTTCAAAAAATGATATGGCCGTTCGAAATCAGTGCCGATGAATTTTTCATCAAACAGCCGGTATTGCAAATGCGCCCACTGCACATCGAACATCACATTCAATTTCGGGTGCAGCAAATAGGTTGTATGAATGTACGGCGAGATCACCTCCTTGGCGCCGCGATATTCATAGTAACGCCGGCGGCCGACATAATTCAAGCCGCTAAATTCGCCTCGAACCGCGCGGGGCAAATCGCTGTCGCCGTCTTGAATGCGGCCCCAATGCAACGAACGATGCGCGCGCAGCTCCGCGCCGATGGTGAGATCGCCGCGGCCGTGTTGCCAATTGATTTGCGGAAACCAGCCGAGTTGTTTATTATCGACGTAAGCGCGAATCAGCAGGGTGTCAACATAAATCTCTTCAGGATTTTCTGCAATCGCAAATCCATGCTCCGGCGTCAAGCGAAAATACGACATCGGCGCCCACGAGCCGTCGTAATCAAAAAATCCGTAGCCGCGAATTGCAAAAAGCGTGTTGTTGAAGCGCAGCCGGTCGTTAACGTGATATTCGTGAATCAGCTCGAGATGCGGCTGGTTGAAATTTTCAATCTCGTCCGGCCGGCGGATCGGATTGTCGCGCCGTTCGCGCCGCAATTTCGCCTGCGCTTTCGGAATGCCGTAATAAGCCAGATGATCTTCGATCGGCCCGCCGTAAAAATGCAAACGCACCGTTGACTTTTCGCTCACGCGCGCCGCGCCGAGAAAATAACTTTTGAGATCGACCCACGAGCGGTCGCGATAGCCGTCGCTTTGAATGCGCGAGAGACGGCCGGACAAAATGTATCTGTTGCGCAACATGCCGCTGTTGAGCGCCAGCGAAAATTTCTTTGTGTTATAGCTGCCGCCGCCGGCATAAGCGCTGAGGCCGCGATCCGGCGAGAAAAACGAAGTCAAAATATTCACCGAGCCGCCAATCGCCGGCGGGCCATAAAAAGCGCTGCCGGCCCCGCGCTGAACTTGAATGTCTTCCACGTTCGCCAGCAAATCCGGAAAATCGATCCAATACACGTTGTGATCTTCGGGATCGTTTTGCGGCACGCCGTTGATGAGCACGGAGATGCGGCGCTGATCGAAGCCGCGAATCGAGAGATAATTGTAACCAATGCCGTTGCCGTTTTCGGAATAAAATTTTGTTGACGGCAACTCACTCAACAAAACCGGCACATCCTGGGCAAAATATCGAGCCGCGATATCCTGGTTGGTTAAGGTGGCGAAGGCGACAGGCGTTTCCCTCTCCGACGCGCGCGTCGCCTCCACAATCATGCCTTCGCCGTCGAAAACCAAAACCGTCGGCGACAAACGGAATTCTACTGCAAGGGCAGGCTGTTTCACAACGAGTGAAAGCTGCTGTGATTTATAACCGATGAAGCTGGCGATCAACGTGATTTCACCAAACGGCACACCGGTCAATTTAAAATTTCCTTGCGCATCGGTGGTGGTTCCCCGCGAAGTTCCCTCGACTAAAATGTTGCATCCCGCCAGCGCCGCGCCGGTCCTGGCATCGCGCGCGCTGCCGGTGATGATGGCTTGCTCTTGCGCCGATAAAATCGAAACGAACAACAGGGCAGCACATGAAAATTTGATGATGAGTTTCATACTTCACCTCGCAAAATAAAAAGGCCGCTTGACTACTTTTCAGCGCGTAGCGAAGCGGCCACGAGATGGCGAAGCATGAAAAGAAATTGTTTCACACAGCCGTGACCGTTTCCTACGCTGGTATCATCCAGATCAGGTTCCGAGGGTATTTTCTCAGTCCCGCTTTTGGGCGGGGCACCCCTACGGTCTTTTTTAATATATGCAGTTCGTTTCGAAAAGTCAAGAAGCAAGGGGCAAATGGCAAATGGCAAGTTTGTTTTGCCCCTTGCCCTTTGCAACTTGCACTTTTGCCCCTTGCAACTTGCCCCTTGCTCATTGCCCGCCGAGAATCAACGGCAGGCCGTCTTTGCCGGAGCCGACTATCACCACTTTGGCGTTTTGCGAGTTCGCCAGTTTTTCCGTGGCTTCAATGCCCTTCCAGCGCAAATATTGATCGCTGAGACCCTGCGCGACGATTTTTTGAAAGTCGGCAATGCCTTGCGCTTCGATGCGCTTGCGGTCGGCTTCCTGCTTTTCTTTGGTGAGCACAAATTCCATGCGCTGACTTTCCTGCTCGGAGCGCAATTTTTGTTCGATGGATTCGGATAAGCCTGCCGGCAACCCGACCCGGCGCAGCGGGGTGGTTTCGATGGTAATGCCGCGCGGTTCGACGATTTTGGCTAAATGCTGTTGAATCTCGTTGGCCAAGAGTTCGCGTTCGGAGGTATAAAGCGCTTTGGCTTCGTATCCGGCCGTGACGCCACGACTGACGGAGCGGAATTGCGGTTCGAGAATAATCCCGGTGTAATCCGGCCCGATGGTCTTGTAAACTTCCGCGGCTTTTTCCGGATTCAGATGATAAAGCGCGCTCACTTCGAGTTGCACCGTTAACCCTTCCTTCGAGGGCACATCCATCACCTCTTTAAGCTCTTGCGTTTTCACCGAAAATTTGATAATATTAGCCAACGGGTTGACGAGGTTGATGCCCGCTTTCAGCGTGTTCGGTGAGACGGTGCCGAAAAAATCGACCACGCCGACGTGTCCGGCCGGCACGACAGTTATGCACGAGCCGGCTGCAAGGAGCAAGGCAACAACTCCAATCAGCGGCGCGATACCCGCGGCGGTTCTCGTGGGCAGGTTGCTGCGGCGCGAAACGAAATACGCGCCAAAGGCGATCAGCGCGATGACGAGAAAGACAAGAAATGGCATATTCTCCTCCCTGGGAAAATGGGTGATATAATGTGATTGTGAACTCTTGTCAATATAAGCAGTTTCCTAACCGTTGTCAATGATTTTAGAAAATTGGCAGCGAACGCTGTAAACCTCTTTTTGATTGTCCGTGTCTTAAATTCAGAAAGGTTGAGATCGTAGGCAAGTCTTGATGAGATCATGGGCCGTCCATTGAATTATCCTGAACCTCAACCAAAAGTGAACGGTCAAGGAATGAATCAAGGCGCAATTCGGGTCGTGCATGGCGAATGACGAGAAAGAGCTGATTCGGCGATTACAAGCAGGTGAAACTTCGGCGTTTCGTGAATTGGTGGAAAACCACAAACGCGCGTTGTTCAATTTGGCCTACGATCTTTTGGGCAGCGCGCCGGACGCCGAGGATATTTCGCAGGAAGCGTTCATCAAAGTGTATCGCGGCATCGGCGAATTTCGCGGCGAGGCGCAGCTTGGCTCGTGGATGTATCGCATCGTGGTCAATCTCTGCCTGAATCGGCGCCGGAAAAAAGCGTTGTCGGAAATGGAGCTGCGGGAAAATTTCGAGGACGACGAGAAACATGAGCCAATACCGGCCTCCGATCACGAGGCGAATTCCGAAAAAGCGACCGAAGCCGAAATCATCCGCCAGCATCTGCGCCGCGCGCTCGACCGGCTGTCGCCGCAGCAGCGAACGATTTTCGTCCTGCGCCATGACGAAGATTTGCCGCTGGCCGAGATCAGCAAAATCTTGAAAATCTCTGTAGGCACGGTCAAAAGCCAACTGTTCCGCGCGCTGCGGAAGTTGCAGGAAGCTTTGGCCTACGTGAAAAAATATCCGAACAATCAGTACACCGATGACGCCGTCTTCTGGCTGAGTTATTGTCGCGAGAAACGCGGCGACAATGCCGAAGAAGTTTTGCAGGCGTATAAAAAATTCGTGGAAAAATTTCCCCGGAGCCAATATGCCAATAATGCGCGCAGCAACATGATTCGTCTGGCGGATCAATTGGCGCGCGCCGGCAATCCCAAATACAAGGCCGAGCTTGAAGCGCTGCGCAGCGAAGATGACGAAAACATCCGTCTGGAAGCGATTTATGCGCTGAGCCGGCACGGCGAGGACGATCCGGAAACGACGAAGTTGTTGATCGATTTGCTGCAAACCGAAAAAAGCGCGAATTTGCGGCGAAAGATCGTTTATGTGCTGGGCAATGTCGAAAGCCCCGAAGCGGTTGCAGCGCTGGAAAAATTGGCGCTCACCGATTCCGACCCTGCCGTCCAGAAAAATGCCGTGCATGCGCTTGGCAATCAAGGTGACGCCGCGAGTGTGAAGGCGTTGATGAAGATCGTCGAATCCGGCGCGAATCCGGAGGTGAAAAAAACGGCGCTGTACAGCATCGCTAACACCGAGGAAACCACGGGTTTGGAATTTTTGCTGAAGATTGCAAAAACCTCGGCCGATCAGGAATTAGGAAAAGCCGCAACCTACGCGATCGGAAATTACGGCTCATCCGCGGCCGTGCGCGCGCTCAGTGAAATTTTAACCGCCAGCACGGTGCGGGAAGTGCGCAAAGCCGCTTTGTACGCGCTAGGAAATACCGGTGAGTCTACTGCGATTGCCGCGCTCGAAAAAACCGCGCTCGATCAAACCGACCCCGAGCTGCAAACCGCCGCGGTTTACGCGATTGGCAACCTTTCGGACGAGGTTGCGTTAAAGACTCTGCAAAACATTTTTGCCAAAAGCACGAACAGCCGCGTGCGCAAAGCGACGGCTTATGCCATCGGCAATGCCGGCGGGCGTGAAGCCGCGGCGTTTCTCGGCAAAATGGCCGCGCAAGAACAGGATGTGGAAGTCGCGAAAGCGTTGATCTACGCCATCGGCAACAGCGACGACGAAGAAACCGTCAACACGTTGGTCACTGTGATTAAAACGAATTCCAATGAAGAATTGAAAAAAACGGCGGTTTATGCGATCGGCAACTCTTCGAAAGTCGCCGCCCGCGAAGCGCTGATGGCGGTGGTGCGCGGCGACGGCTCGGTGGAATTGCGAAAGGCAGCGCTGTATTCACTCGGCAACCGCGACGACGAGGCGACGGTGGCGGTGTTGCTCGAAATCGCGCAGAAGGATTCGAATCTGCAATTGCGCAAAGCGGCGGTCGCGGCCTTGTCGCAGATTGATTCGCCGAAAGCGGCTGAGGCCTTGAAAAAAATTATGCGAGGAGAGAAATAACCCAATTTCCTCAACGGCTAGATCAAGGCCAACTGATAAAACATCCGTCGGGCTTGATCTATCCGTTGGAAATTTTATTTTTATAAATCATCTTTGTAAATAAACCACGAGGTGCAACATGAAACGAACTTTACTCAATCTTACGGTAGCTTGTGCCGTAGCGTTACCGCTTGGGGTTGTCGCGCAGTCCAAGTCGCCTCGCGACAGCTCGGCAGCCAAATCATTGCAGCGCGCCCGCGTTTTACAACAGGAAACTGAAAAACAAAAAAAGCATGTCGAACGCGCCAAAATTTCGACGGAGCAAGCCAAAAGCCGCGCTGAAGCAGAGAAACATAAAGCTCGCGTGAAAGCGCGCCTGACGCCGGGAGAATGGGATTTTGATGAATTGGTTGATGTGAACCCAATCATCGAAGGCGCTTTGTGGGAAGTCGAACCGGCGATGGAACTGGCACGGGCTGCGCTCGAAAATATCGATTGGGGTCATATAAACGAAGCGATGCAAGAAGCTTCGGAAAATCTTGCTCTCATCATGCCATTTCCGCCTCTTCCCGATATTCCTCCTATGCCGGACATTCCGCCAATTCCAGCTCTGGCGCCGTTTCCGAATATCCCACCGATTCCGGCTATTCCGCCGATGCCGGAGATTTGGTTGGGCGAAGGCATGCGCTTCGGGCACGAGTGGAGTTTTAACAGCAAAGCTTATGCGAAATTTTTAAGCGACGACGAGCAAGTGCATCTGCAAGCTCTGGCGGCGCTGCTGGATCGCGACGAGAAAACGGCGTTGCCGGAGATTAAAACATTGGCGCGCCAACACGAGAATTGGGCGATGCGCGCCGCGGCGGTGGCGATGCTGGCCAAGCCGGAAAGTGCAGAGGTGATCCCGATTCTCGAAGAGGTCTTGAACAAAGACACGGATCCGCGCGTGCGCAAAGCTGCCGTGCGCGCGCTTTCTCATCGCGACGAGCCGGCGGCGCGGGAGGTTTGGAAACGGTTGCTTATGAAATAATTTTTCGTAGTAGCGCCCGACGGGCGTAGCCTTCAGGCGCAGACCCTGAAGGCTATGCCCGTAGTGGTCTACTACCAAAATTAAAGATTGTCAAAACAACTTGAGATTGTTCTGGCAAAATTTTATTTTTAAACAATACCGAGGTTGAAATGAGATGCTAATCCATTGAGCCATTGCAATGATCCTGAGCACAACCGAATATTTTTTATTGGCGTTTTATCTGTTAGCGCTTTTTGTGCTCGGCTTCATGCGTTCGCGGCGCGATAGCAGCTCGATGGAGGAATATCTCGTCGCCGGTCGCCGGCTTTCTCTACCGGCGTTTGTGGCGACGCTGGTTTCAACCTGGTACGGCGGCATTCTCGGCGTCGGGGAGTTCAGCTACAGACACGGTTTGTCGAATTGGCTCGTCTTTGGCGCGCCGTATTATCTTTACGCCGTCATCTTTGCGTTGTTCATCGCGGCGCGCGCGCGGCGAACATTTTTTTATACCATTCCCGATCAACTCGAGAAGGCTTACGGCCGCGGGACGAGCCTGGCCGGCGCCTTTTTTATTTTCGTGCTGTCGACGCCGGCGCCGTACGTGCTGATGATTGGCGTGCTTTGCCGCATGCTGTTCGGCTGGCCGTTGTGGCTCGGCGTTACACTTGGCGCGCTGCTGTCGATGATTTATGCGTTTCGCGGGGGACTCGCCGCAATCGTTCGCACCGAGATTTTGCAGTTTCTTCTCATGTATGCCGGCTTCATCGTGATGCTCATTTTCGCCGCGAGCCAATTCGGTGGATGGGAATTTCTCAAGAACAATCTCCCGCCGCGGCATCTCACCTGGCGCGGCGAAAATTCTCCGCAATATATTTTGGTGTGGTATTTCATCGCCATGAGCACGCTGGTCGATCCGGCGTTTTACCAGCGCTGCTACGCGGCAAAAAACGAAAAAGTCGCGCGTAATGGCATTCTGATTTCCGTGCTTTGCTGGATGCTCTTTGATTTCATGACGACGGCAACCGGCCTGTATGCCGCGGCGATTCTGCCCAATTTGGAAAACCCCGGCGAGTCCTATCCGCAGCTCGCCGTGAAACTCCTGCCGCCTTTGGCGCGCGGCTTGTTCTTCCTGTCTCTGCTCGCCACGATCATGTCGACGATTGACGGCTACGCTTTTCTCTCGGCGGTCACGCTCGGCAAAGATTTGCTGTGGAAAATTTACGGGCGCGGCGAAGAGAAACTCGCGACTTTTTTTTCGCGGCTGAGTTTGATCGTCACCTTCGCCGCGGCAGTTGTGATCGCCCTGTGGTCGCAGTCGGTGGTGGATATTTGGTACCAGCTCGGCTCGCTGGCGACACCGGCGCTGCTCGTGCCGCTGGCCGCGAGTTTTTCGGAGAAATGGAAAATGCCGAAAATGTGGACGCTGCTGTCGATGTTTCTCAGCGCGGCGCTGTCGGGATTGTGGATGTTGGCGGGTAAAAATGGAGACTATTGGCTGGGACTGCAGCCGATTTATCCGGGGCTGGCGGCTTCGGCGGGGTGTTTTGTTTTATCTAAGATACCTCCAAAAAACTAAAGTTGCACGGCTACTTTCTTCCCATCCAAAATACGTTTTCTCACAGGCTGCAATCTTCTTCCTTTCTTTCGTTGGCCAGCATCCGGGCAATGATTTCGCCGCCGGTGGTTGATTTCACGTTCCTTTCCTTTCCTGATTTGCGGCTAAAGAATACAAAAATGCGTTTGCAATGTCAAGTTGATTTCGCGGCGTCAATAAATTTTTCCTTTGAAATTGGCCGATGATTTTTTATATTCAATACATTTTGAATCAACTCAAGGAAAGGACTGCGATGAAAAAATTCTTGAAAATCTTCAGGGGGATCGTTCTGGCGGTGGTTTTGCTCGTTGGTACCGGCTTGATTTATTTTGTGTCGAGTTTTCCCAAAGCCGGTCCGGCGCCGAATCTCACCATCGAACCGACGCCGGAAAAAATCGCGCGCGGAATGTATCTCGCGAATCACGTGACCGTCTGCATCGATTGCCATTCGACGCGAAATTTTGATTATTATTCCGGTCCGCTTGAGCCGGGCACCGAAGGCAAGGGCGGCGCTGAATTTGTCGAAACCATCGGCACGCTCTATGCGCCTAATATCACGCCGGCTGCAATAGGCAATTGGACCGACGGCGAGATTTTGCATGCGCTCACGGCCGGCGTCAACAAAGACGGCCAGGCGCTGTTTCCGCTCATGCCGTATCCGATTTACAGCGCGCTGTCGCAAGATGACGCCGAGGCCATCGTCGCCTATCTCCGAACGCTGCCGCCGATTCAAAATGAAGTCAAAAGATCGCAGCTCAATTTTCCGCTCAATTTGATCGTGCGGACGCTTCCCAAGCCGTATGAACCGCAGCCGCGTCCGGCAACCTCGGACACACTGGCCTACGGCAAATATTTAAATACGGTGGCGGGATGCCACTTCTGCCACACCCCGGTCGACGAGCAGGGCCAGCCGCTGCCGGGCATGGACTTCGCCGGCGGGCAGGAATTTCGTTTTCCCTGGGGCAAGGTCGTTCGCTCCGCCAATATCACGCCGGAACAAGACACCGGCATCGGCGCGTGGGACAAAGAGTATTTTGTCGGCCGTTTCAAAGAATACACCGACTCAGCGGCGAGCCACATTCCGACGCCGAACCAAGACGACAACACCGTGATGCCGTGGACGATGTACGCCGGCATGACGGAGGAAGATTTGGGCGCCATCTTCGCTTATTTGCGGACGGTGACGCCAGTGCGAAACGAAGTGATCAAGAATCCGTAACCGCCGGTTTGAAAAAACGAAGGGCGGGTTGCCTGTCACGGCGACCCGCCCTTTCTTTTTTCTGCCATTGCCCGCACGTTCAATGCACATGCTTGACGTATTCCGCATACACAAACTTCGGCGAATTTTCCTTGTTGTGGCACCGCAAACATGTCGCTTCGGTCGTCTTGGAAAAATTATTGGTTTGATCGTCGGCGCGGACGTGATAACCCGAACGGCCATGACACATTTCACAGCCCACCGCGACTAAATACGGCTGATTCTCTTTGATCGTATAACCGGTTTGCTCACCGAAACCGACGCTGTGACACGGCAAACATTCCGGATTGGTCGATTGCTTTTTTGTCACCAACGTTTCTAACGCATGGGCATGCTTGGTTTCGCGCCATTTATTGTAAATTTCTTCATGACAAAGCCGGCACACTTCGCTGCCGACGAAAGGATTATCATGAGCCGCGAATCCGTTTCGCGCCGGCTCGGGCGGCGGCGTCACCGACGACTGGCCTACGGCCGTCTGGCTGCGCTTGAGAAAACGCTCTTGAATCGGCGCGGCTTTAGGCGAGTCCGGGATGCGGTCGTCCAAAATAATTTGATGAAATTTTGCCGAGCGCGCCACGCCCTTGCGGTTTTTCTCCAAGGTGATCAATCCGACTTCGCGGCCGCGATCGCCGGGGCCGACGACGAGCACGCCGCCATCCGAAGTGGGCACTTGCGCCATGGGCTGATAAACGCCGTGAGAAATCAGCCAGAGATCGACGCCGGGGAAGCTTGGCCGCAAAGCCAGCGCCTCGTTGGCCGGGCCATGATAGATGACCACCATCACCTCCGCCTTTTGCTGCTGCATGGCCTCGAGTTGCTGCTGCAGAAAAGTTTTGGGATCCTTCGGCTCGAGGGATTGGCCTTGTTGAAAAAAGGATGACACAACTTCGACGACGCCAACGCGAGCTGATTTTCGTTGAATCAAACGAACCGGCGCCGCGCCGATGGCAACGGCGGGTTTGTAGTTGCCGCTCAGTAAAGTTTCCTTCGCGCCGCTTTGGCTGATTTCCTCGAAGAACGCCGGGGCCAAATCACGCTCGCCGAGGCCGATCGCGTCGTAACCGAGGCTGCGCATGGTCTTAAACAATTCGGCAGATTTCCAAACTGTCGGGCCATGGATGGATTCGCCCATGTCGCCGCCGTCGATCATGATCAGATCGGGATAAATCTTCCGCAAACTGTCGATAACTGTAATTCGCCTGGCCAGACCGCCACGCCTGCTGCCGCTTCAGCCACACGGATCGTGATAGCCCAAAGCGTCGCTCGAATAAAAAATTTGAACGGTGACGGGCTTGTTATCCGCCGCCCACAATGCCGGTTGGCGAACGCTCCAGCTTATGACGATTGAAAAGGCGGCCAAACCAAGCGACTTGAAGAATCGTGGGGTTCTCATAAGCAATCCTTAATTTTTGATTGACGCGATGCGAAATGTTTTGGCAGGATAAGCCGAAATTTTTGCGCACCGTTTGCCGCAAAATGCGACAAAAATTTTACAAGCTGCGTTTTCAGAATTTTACACCAACGCTTAACTTTCTTATAGCTACTAAAATATGAAAAAGCGGAGATTTAATCAAGCACAGAATTGATAAAAATATGCGCCGGATTTTCCCCGGAGAAATTCGCCGCGAACCCGACGAGAACATGCGCGCGCAGATGGTTACGTTTTACGCTTTACGTTTTACTTTTCACTTCAAAACCGTCATCCTCTTCGTCAACACCTGCCCCTCAAATTTCAAACGATAATAATAAATTCCCGACGGCAAATCTTGCGCATGGAACGGCGCTTCGTGGCGTCCGGCGGCCAAAGGTTCATTGAGCAACCTCAACACTTCCTGGCCCAAGCCGTCGTAAATGACCAACAGCGGCGTTCCGGATTTGGGCAAATCAAAAACAATCGTGGTGACGGGATTAAACGGATTCGGGTAGTTTTGATACAACGCAAAAGTTGACGGCGCGCTTGGCGCTTCGACAACGGAAGTCACGTCGATGGTCTTGAACCGCCAAATCGCCGACCAGGCGCTGGTGCCGAGCGTATTCGTGGCGCGCACGCGCCAGAA
>Ga0073934_10003188_pt1 | contig 31085 bp, 19 predicted proteins | sample LarsenN4metaG_FD_76834 | JGI IMG/M metagenome (GOLD analysis project Ga0073934, IMG submission 76834) | Hot spring sediment bacterial and archeal communities from British Columbia, Canada, to study Microbial Dark Matter (Phase II) - Larsen... ...
AATCTCGGGGCACATTTGCGGCTCGAGAGCGAACATGGGATAAACGAACCTCGCGCATTCCGGTACAGGATCAGGGACACCGCGACGTGCCGACCATCGACACCGCCGTGCTGGACAACGGCCTCACGGTCATCGTCGAAACGATGCCCGAGGTGCAGTCGGCGGCGTTTTCGCTGTTGGTGCCGGCCGGCAGCGCCTGCGATCCCGCCGGCCAAAGCGGTCTGGCCTCGGTGTTGAGCGACTGGATGACGCGGGGTGCCGGCGGGCGCGACAACCGCGAGCTCGCCATCGAGCTGGACCGCTTCGGAATCCAGCACGGGCAGAACGTGTCGTCGGCGCACTTGAGCCTGAATGGCGCCTGCCTCGCCGACAACCTCGCGCCGGCGCTGGCCTTGACGGCTGATATGGTGTGCCGGCCGCAGTTGGCCGACGAAGAATTCGAGCCATCAGTCACGGGCGCGATTCACGAGTTGCAATCGCTCCACGACGATCCGCGGCAAATGGTGATGCTAGAGCTGGTGCGGCGGACCTATCCGTCACCGTGGGGCCAGCCGCCCGAAGGGGCATTGTCCGAGCTGGAGCAATTGACGCCCGACATCGTGCGGGACCAGTTTGCGAAGTTCGTTCGGCCCGACGGCTCGATTCTTGGCATCGCCGGGCGCGTGACGCTGGCGGAAGCGCTGCCGGTGGTGAAGGAAGCATTTCGAGCGTGGGCGCCCGGAGCGGCATCGCCGCCGCAGGCCGGCCCGACTGGTCCCGCGGTGACGCATCTGCCTGCGGACTCCGCGCAAACGCACATCGGCGTCGCGTTTCCCGCGGTGCCGTACCGCCATCCCGATTACTTCGCCGCGTGGGCTGCGGTGAGCATCCTCAGCGGCGGGACCAGCGCGCGGCTGTTTACCGAGATCCGCGAAAAGCGCGGGCTGTGCTACTCGGTGTATGCGACGCTGGGCACGCTGCGCGACGTCGGTTACGTGCTGTGCTATGCCGGCACGTCGAACGACCGCGCCCAGCAAACGCTCGACGTGCTGGTCGAGGAGCTGCTGCGATTGAAGGACGGCATCGACGACGGCGAGCTGCGTCGTTCACAAGCGCTGGCCAAGAGTGCGCTGGTGATGCAGCAGGAGTCGTCGTCCGCGCGCGCAGGGTCGATTGCGCGCGACTGGTACCACCTGGGCCGCGTGACGACGCTCGACGAGATCCAAAGCCGCATCGAAGCGCTCACGCCGGCCGCCGTGGTCGATTACGTCCGCCGCCATCCGCCGGTGAACCGCACCGTAGTGACGATTGGCCCAGCGGCGCTGAAGATGTCAGTGGTCGGCTGACCCGCTTCATCGCTTGCTGTTGGCGCGCCCCTTCAGCCGATCCTCACGCCGCGGCGAACCGTGACCTCGGACCCGTCCGCGAGGAATGCCGAGCATGGCGGCCGGGCCAGCGCGGCGCCGAAGTCCCGGCCGTAGAGGGCGGTGGCGTTGCCGCGCAGCTCGGCCGTGACCGCAGGCCACACGTTCCACGGAGGATGCTCGACGGAGTATTCCAGCGTCGAGCCATCGCGCTGGCGGGTGTAGCCCCAGTAATGCTCCGTAATGAACTCGGCCTCGGACTGCGGGACGAGGGGCTGCGCGAATCCGTTCAAATGCACCGTCATTTCCAGTTCGGACCCGCGGCACCCCCACCGATAGCGTCCGAAGCCGCCCAGCCCGGATTCTTCCTGGTGGCCGGGTTTCTGGGCTGTCGGTAACCTGACGTCGTGCGTCACCGGCAGCGTCACATAGTTCTCGTTGTAGATCCAGCGGGCCACAATTGTCACGGCGTACTTCGGAACCACTTCTTTCACAAAGACGACGCCGCGCCGCCAGCCGTCCGGCATTTCCCGCTTCACGTACAGCCGCAAGTTGACCTCGTCGAAGTCCCCATACCCGGGAAGTCGGCAGCCCCACAGTCGCGTGTCGACGAACCGGAAGCCCACCAGACTGACCAGCGACCGGTTCTGCCACAGGTCGAGAACGGTGCCGCGCGGCACGTGCGGCGCCACCAACCGCGGCTCAACGTCGAAGTTGAGCATCACGAGCGATCGCCATGCGGCGGTAAGAAACACGGGCGCTGGCATGGAAACAGCAGGATCTTCAACGCGGACCGGCATCGACATCGACATGGGGACCTCCGGGCAGAAGAACCGCAGAATCCCGCATCCAGTAACGAGCCGCCCCGGAAGTGCCCGTGAAAATGTTAACCACGTCGGCGCCGCGTTCCAGCCGCTGGCGTTACGGAGCTTGTGGGGCCGGCGGAATGGGTTGTTCCTGCGTTCCGACGGCCCGAGCAAGCTCGGCGGCGTTGCGGTGGTAGTCGGCCAGCGCCCGCTGATAGCCGAGCTGCTCGTCCGCCAACTGTCGCCGGGCAAGCAGCAGCCGTTGAAAGTCGAACGCGCCGGCGACGTAGGCGGCCTTGGCATCGTTGAGGCTGATTTCCGCCGCGGGGAGCACTCGCTGCTCATAGAGCTCGACCACACCGCGGGCTTGCTCGACTTTGGCCGCCGACGTTTCAATGTCTTCCCGCACCGAATCGGCCAGCTGCGCGTACTCGGCCTGCAAGCGGCCGAGACGAAACATCGCCTCATTCACGGCAGCGGCCCGCTTGTCGCGGTAGACCGGCACGTTGAAGTTGAGTCCCACGATGCCGCGCTGCTCGCTGTCGGCCCACATGGTGTCGTACCGGCCCAACACCTCAAAATCAGGATAGTATTCTTTGCACGCCAGGGCGACCGCGTTCTGTTCCGCCTGGATGCGCGACGCCAGGGCCGCCAGCTCGGGCCGGCGTTGGAGAGCGATGTGCTGCAACTGCGCCACGTCGATCGGTCCCGCGGACACCGTCAACGGACCCGGAATCGGCGGCAGCGGGTGGTCCGGCCGGCGATGCAGCAGGGTGTTGATCCGGGCGACGGAGACGCGCCGCATCTGCGCCAACTCGATGGCCCGCTGCTCGAGCTTGGCCAGCTCGAGGTCCGCCAACGACAGGTCCTGGGCGGAAACAAGGTTCGCTTCATACTTGCTCTTGGCGGTGCTGCGAATGTCTTCCAGTAGAGTCACGTTGGACCGGTTGATCTCCATCTCGCGCAGCACAATGTAGTAATCGAAGTACGCCAGCGACGCCGCCAGCGTGAGCCGCAGCTCCACTTCCACAGAATCCCAGGCCGAGGCATTGGCTTCCCAGAGCGCCATCTCGCCACGGAGGGCGCGCTTGCCGTGCCAAGGCAACTTTTGCGAGGCGGTGAGCGTGTAGGAGGCATCGACCGGGGAATTGGAGCGAAAACTCGCCGGTGCCATCATCACGTCGAACATGGGATCGTCGAGCGCGACGACCTGCGGATAGCGATTGGCGGCAGCACTCCAGGCCGCCTGTGCCGCGTGTAGCGACGGGTTGCGGGCTTGCACTTCGCTGATGAGGTGCGGCAGCGGCAGCGCTTCGAGACCGGCAAACGGATCGTCAGCGTTGCTGGGAAGCCCGGGGACGGCCGTCCCTGGGTCTTCTTCGTGTTCAACGACGCATTCTTCTTCAACGTGGTGCGAAACGGGAACCACTCGCCGAGTCTCGCCCTTGGTTCGCGAGAATTGCTCTGACGTCGGCGGAGACCCAGGGATAGCTATCCCTGGGCTTCGGGAGTGCAGATCGACGGCGGTCATCCAACTGCGATGCGCCGAACAGCCGGCGAAAACGCCGAGCAACAACAAGACGGCGCTGGCTGTCGCCGCGTGGACGAGCGGCATTGTCGCCTCCGTGGACAAATGCTCGAGATCCGCAGGCTGGCGTCGGGCCGTCAGCCGCGCTGAGAATCGGTGGGCATAGCTCCTACTCCCACATCGGCCGGTGCATCACCTACCGTTGGTGCAATTGCCGCGGACGACAGCAGCCGCACAATCGGCAAAGTCGGAAACGAAAACGCCCCTGCCGCTTCGGTGCCGCAATGGCAAGACGCGTGCGAGTTCGTTCCTTCTCCCCCGTCCGCGGGGGAGAAGGTGGCCGAAGGCCGGATGAGGGGGCGACGTGTGCCAATGGCCCCCTCACCCTGACCCTCTCCCCCGCAAACGGGGGAGAGGGCACCGGAGCGCACCGTGACTGGTTTTGGTTGAAGTGTTACACGGGCTTAATCCGCCTCCGTCGAGGCAACTTCGATGGCTCCCGCGCCCTCGTCCAGCCCGCCCACGACCAGGGGTGCCGGCGACGTGGCCCAGCGACGCCATTCTTGTTCCAGCCCCTCCACACCGGCGATGTGGAACTGCCGGCGGAGCGCCTCGTCGAACGTGGTCCCTTCAGCGGCCTCCAGCAAGCGAGCAAACTCCTGTGGGCCAGCGCGATCGATCAGCCACGCCGTCACGGCGAGGCTCTGACCATAGAACGCGTCACGCCGATGCGCGGGAGGCAACTGCCGGACCGCCATCAACTCCGGCAGCGAAAAGCCTGCCTGCTGCTGAAGGTTCTGCCGCAGATTGGCCAGTCGAATCTGCCGTTTCGCGGAAGATTCGCTGAGCATCGCCATGCCTTCGTCGGCCCAAGGGGGCAACTGCCGGCCTGGGAACCGTGCCGCCAGCACCACGTGCGTCAACTCGTGAGGCAACGCATCCACCGACCACCCGTCGGCGTCGCAACGGAGGTCGATCCGGCGCTGCACCACGCGCTCCCCGTCAAATTGAATGCGGGTCGAGCCCACGGAGGCGTCGCCCCGTCGGCCGAGTGCCGTACAATACGCAGCCTGCGATCCGTGCACGACGACGTCGCACCGTGGCGACCAAGGCCGGTCGGGGTTCTCAACGTCCCAAGCGGCGCACAAGCGAGTTCGCCAGGATTCGCAGGCGATAGCTAATTCGCGAGCCTTGGAGAGGCCTCCGCACGTCCAGCAGCGGAAGTTTACAGTTTCCGCCACGCACCAGCCGCCGCGTTGGCTGACGGCGACCGCCGGAGACGGCTCCTCTCCCAGGAGTGACGACGGGATCCACAGCGCGATCACCCAAAATCGGCTGATCTTCCCAATCGAATTCACTGACGGCATGCCTTCGGTCCGCAGCGATAGGTAATCTTCCCACCGCTGCCATAGGGAAGGACGTGCCATCCGTCACACAAAACCGCAAGCCTATATGGCGAATCGCTTTACAATAATAGCCCTATTCAACAATCCGGCTCCTGATGCCGGAACTTCGCGCACTGCCGCGAGAAATGCGGGCGATGCCTGGCCGCGTAGCGCCAACAGTAGACAATCGCTTCTCGTAAAGACTCCAACGAGTACCTGACGATCCAGTGAAAACAGCCTTGGTTTTGGCATTGGCCTTGCCGCATCCCCGACGTCGGCGTAACCTTCAATTAGTGGAAGCATCCAAGCCTTTGGATGATGTCTGGCTGGATCAGGCCCATGAACGGCACACGGACAATTCTGCGGACCGCTATGCTGTGGGCGATGTTGCCGCTCACCGTCCTCAGCGGGTCTCCCCGATATGTCTGTTTGTGCTCGACCGGTGAGTTCAAGCTCTTTTGCCGGGCCACTCCAGCCACGCGGTTGAGTGGCGTGGAGGAAACCACGGCGAGCAGCGTTCGTCCCGCCCACCGATCCTGCTGTCATCGCAGCGGACTGCCGGCGGGATCGAACACAGAATGCAGAGAGCAGAATTGTCGGTGTACGCCGCTGGTAGGACTGCCGGACGCCCCACTGAAGTGCGAATTGGCGACTGCCCCGAACTTTGAGGTGGCAACGATCGCCGTTCACGATGCAGCGGGATCGTCGCCGCACGCCGCCCAAGTCACGAGGATCAGCGGCGATATCTCACCGCCTGCTTCCAACCGCGGGCTCCTGTGCCTGCTCTCGCGCCTTGTCATTTGAGGCAGCCATTCCGCATCGTCGCGCGTCCGACCACGTCGGGCGCCTCTGAGTGATGCGAGTCTCCCCCGCGACACGTCGTTTCCGCTTGCGCTGTGCAGGAAGCGTGTCGCTCGAAGAAAGCGCTCTGGATTGCCCTTCGCGGTCGCGCGACCCCGGGCGATCCACTCTTTGAAAGAAAGGTTCCGATCATGTTCAAGACTCTTCCAACCTTGATGCTGGCGGCTGCGGGCACGATGGGCTTTGCCGATCAGGCCCAAGCAGGCCATCGGTGCTGCTGTCCGGCGGCGTGTGCGCCGCAGGCTTGTGCCGTCGCACCGGCGGATCACGCCGCGATGCCGATGAGCCAAGCTCCCGGCACGCAGACCTATCAAAGCTTCTCATATGAGCCAGGCCTGCAACCGCAACCCGTCTACATGCCGACATACCGCGGCACGATGAGTTCGACGACCTGGCAGATGCGTCAGAACGCAGCCAATTTCGGCAAGATGCGCTAGTGCGCAACCCTTGACGCAATACAGGATGCGTGAACGACTGTTGGCCGGCCCGTTGAGGGAGGGTTTTCGCCCTCCTTCGCGGGTTTGGCCGTCTTCTGCACCAACCATTCTTGTTGGGAGTCCTGCATGAGACATCCGCGAGCGATTTGCACCCTGCTGTTGGCGAGCCTCTCGTTCGCTGGGCGGCTTGCCGCTTCCGACCCGGAGACACCGGCCACCGGTTCGAGGACGATCAAATCCACGTTCCTGATTTCCGGCCTGCATTGTCCGCCCTGCGCGACGACCGTCGAACGTTCGTTGCAGGGAGTCAAGGGCGTCCGTTCGGTCAAGGTGGAGTGGACGACGAAAAACGCACGCGTTGAATTCGACGAGTCGATCGTCACGCCGCAGCAACTGGCGACACACCTTGCGGCCACGCCCCACATGATGGGGGGCAACATGCGGTACGCCGGCTGGCTCGCCTTGAAGGTGCCCGGCGTCGATGCCGCCAGCGCCGGCGACAAGGCCAGATCGACGCTGATGCAGGTGAAGGGCGTTTCCGCCGTGGCGGTCTATCCCCAGCAGTCGGCGGTGGGTGTCGCTTTTGCCAAAGACGGCAAGGCGACCACGGCCGATTTGCTGGATGCCCTCAAAAACGCGGGATTTGAGGCGACTTTGTATCCCTGAGGCCGCTCACCGCGACCACTTGACGCAGATAGAGGGGAAGTCCGTCCCACGGAGCACGGCATGACATCGATGCAATCTTCGGATCCGACCCGCGACGAAGGCGGCCTGCGCGCTCCGCCCGGTTTGAGCTTTTGGGGCAAAGCCTGGTGGTGGTTCGATTTTCTGATCCTCGTAAAGCTGGCCCGGCTGCGGTTCATTGCCATCCTGGCGGCCATCGGCCTGATCATCACGCAATGGGACACGCTGCTGGCCTACTACGAGAAGTGGATTCGGCCGGCCGCCGACGCGGCCGGCGCGGAGCGCGACGTCGAATACTTCTGTCCGATGCACCCCACCGTGGTGCGCGACAATCCGCGCGAGAAGTGCCCTATCTGCTTCATGCCCCTGTCGAAGCGCAAGAAAGGCGAGCACTCCGAGGAGCCGCTGCCCGCCGGCGTGGTGAACCGCGTGCAGCTCTCGCCGTATCGCGTGGTGATCGGCGGCGTCAACACCTGGGAGGTGGCGGCGGTCCCGCTGACGAAGCAAATCGACGCCGTGGGCTTCGTCGAGTTCAACGAGCGCGATCTCAAAAACGTCTCCGCCCGCGTCAAGGGCCGGCTCGATGAGCTGCTGGTCAACGAGACCGGGCAAATGGTCGCCGCCGGCGACTTGCTGGCGTCACTGTACAGCCCGGAACTCAACGTCACCGTGCAGAACCTGCTCGATGCCCGCCGACGGAAGAGCACCGACCTGGAAAGCAGCGCGCGGCAGCGCCTGCAACTGCTCGGCATCAGCGACGACCAGATCGACGACATCCTCACGACCGGCCAGGCGAACAGTCACTTGAGGATCCGCAGCCCCATCAGCGGGCACGTCATCAAGAAGTACGTCCGCGAGGGGCAATACGTCGAGGAAGGCAGCCCGCTGTACGACGTGGCCGATCTGTCGACCGTCTGGATTCAGGCGCAAATCTACGAAGACGATATGGTCTTTCTGCCGCTGCAGGCCAACGGGACCACCGATCCCCTGCCCGTCACGGCTGTGACGCGGGCGTTTCCGGGCGAAGTGTTCCACGGCACGCTGACGTTCGTCTATCCGCACGTCGACCAGCAATCGCGCACCGTCACCGTGCGGTTCGAGTTGGACAACCCCGGCCACAAACTGCGTCCGGGCATGACCGCCACGGTCACGCTGTTCATCCCGCCGGAGCACGTGCCGGTGTTACGCAACGGCGCAGAAAGCGCTCTTTCCGCGGGTCGCGTTCTCGCTGTGCCGGAATCCTCTGTGATCGACACCGGCAGCCAGACGATCGTGTATCGCGAATCGCTGCCCAACGTGTTTGAAGGCGTGCTGGTCAGGCTGGGACCGAAGATGACCGGCCCGGACAATGTGATTTACTATCCGGTGATCGGCGGACTGTCGCCCGGCGAGCGCGTGGTGACATCGGGCTCGTTCCTCGTCGACGCCGAGACGCGACTCAATCCGGCCGCGGGTTCCATCTACTTCGGCGGCAGCAGCGGGGGCGCGAAGTCGGGAGGCCACGTTACCACCACGCGTCCCACCACGCCGGAGAATGTCGACGCCAAGTTGCAGGCCGCGCTGTCGAAGCTGTCACCCGCAGACCGCGCTCTCGCAGTGCAACAGCAGTTTTGCCCAATCCTCGAACACAGTTGGCTCGGCTCCATGGGTGTGCCGGTGAAACTCACCCTCGACGGCCAAACGGTTTTCGTGTGCTGCGCGGGGTGTGTGAAGAAGGCGCGGGACAATGCGTCGGAAACCGTCGAGAAGGTTGAAAAACGGCGCTTGCGTTAGCCCGTTTAGCCGCGACCCGCGGGGGAGCGCTCTGCGCCGATGCCTCCGACGCGCAGAGCGCTTCCCTCCGGGTCGCGGCTAAACGACGGAATTGCCCAATGATTGAAGCCATCATCGAGGCCTCCATCCGCAATCGCTTTCTCGTGCTGATCGTCGCGGCGCTGCTGACGTTCGCAGGAGTGTATGCCACGCTGCAGACGCCGGTCGACGCCATTCCCGACCTCAGCGAGAACCAGGTGATCGTGTTCACCGACTGGATGGGCCGCAGCCCGCGCGAGATCGAGGACCAGATCACCTATCCGCTGACGCGCAAGCTGCAGGGGCTCGCCGGCGTGCGGACCGTGCGGTCGTCGTCCGAGTTCAACTTCTCGATGATTACGATCATCTTCGAGGACGGAATTGACTTCTACTTCGCACGGCAGCGAGTCACCGAAAAGCTGAGCCAGGCCGCCACGTACCTGCCCGAAGGCGTGGTCCCCTACATGGCGCCAGACGCGACGGCGTTGGGACAGATCTTCTGGTACACGGTGGAGACGAGCGCCGCGAAACCCGTCGATCCGCAGCGGTTGTGGGCCATCAACAAGTTCTACATCGCACCGCAGCTCAACGCAGCCCGCGGCGTGGCCGACGTGGCCACGGTGGGCGGAATGCCCCTGGAGTACCAGGTGGATGTGCGGCCGGAAGCGCTGCGAGCGTTCGGCATCACGCTTGGCGACCTGTACAACGCCGTTGCGCGGAGCAACATGCCCTCCGGAGGGGGCGTGATCCAGAAGAATAACGCCGAGTACATCGTCCGCGGCGTGGGTTGGATCCGCGACAAGCGCGACATCGAACGCACCGTCATCCGCGAGGTGAACGGCGTGCCCATCTACGTCGACACCGTCGCCACGGTGCAGTTCGGCACACAGTTTCGCCGCAGCGTGTACGAGAAGAACGGCAACGAAGTCGTCGGCGGCGTGGTGCTGATGCGGCACGGCGAGAACCCGCTCATCGTCACCGAGCGCGTCCGCGACAAGATCCAGGAACTGCAGCCCGGCCTGCCCGATGGCGTGCACATCGTGCCGGCCTACGACCGCACGCGCTTGATCCACGGCGCCATCCACACGCTCACCGAGGTGATGTGGCACGAAATGCTGATCGCCTCGATCGCCATTCTGCTCATTCTGTCGCATTTCCGCAGCGTGTTCGTGATCTGCATCACGCTGCCGCTCGCCGTGCTGTTCTCGTTCCTGCTGATGTGGGTGCTGCGGGCGTTGGGGATCATCGACATTCAGGCCAACATCATGTCGCTGGCGGGGATCACCATCTCCATCGGCATCCTGGTCGACCAGGCCATCGTGATGACCGAGAACGCCACGCACACGTTGAAAGCCCACTTCGGCACGAAGCGCGTCACGGGGGACACGCGCGAGCTGGTGATCCCCGCCTGCCGCACCGTCGGCCGGCCGATCTTTTTCTCCGTGATGATCATGCTGCTGTCGTTCATCCCGGTGTTCATGCTCAGCGGACGCGAAGGCAAGCTGTTCCATCCGCTGGCGTTCACCAAGAGCTTTGCGCTCATCGGCGTGGCGATCATTTCGGTGACAGTGGTGCCGGCGCTCATCCCCGCGTTCATCCGCGGGCATCTGCGGAGCGAAGAGGACAACTGGATCGTCCGCAGCTTCATCCACATCTACAAGCCGCTGCTGACGTGGGCGCTGCCGCGGCGGAACCTGGTGATGTGGATGTTCGCGGTGCTGCTGATCCTGGGGGCGGGCATCTTTCCGCTGCAGGCGCTGTTCGGGTACGGGGCGTCGGAGCTGATCTGGCGCGTGATCTACCTGGTCGTTTTCGCGTTTGTGGTCTTCCTGACGGTGCTGTTAACCCGCGGGTGGCACTGGCAGTTGCTGTCGTTTGTCACGCTCACGGCATTTGCGGTATGGGCGTACCATTTCCCCAAAATCGGCGTGGCGTTCATGCCGGCGCTCGATGAAGGCACCACGCTCGACATGCCCATCACCGTGCCGCGGGCCAGCGTCACGCAGGCCGCGGACGACCTCAAAGCCCGCGATGCCCTTCTTCGCGGATTTCCGGAAGTGGAATCGGTGATCGGCAAGGCCGGCCGCGCGGACACGCCCACCGATCCCGCGCCGCTGGACATGGTGGAGACATTCGTCAACTTTCGCCCGCGCGAGTACTGGCCGAAGCGCGTCCTGCGGTTCGACGATGCGCTGGAACAGACCGAGGCCGCACTCGGACGGTTAGAGCAGGACGGTTACATCGCGCGCGCTGCTACCGACGACATCCGGTCTTCACTTCTTAACGATGCCACCCAAAAGGCGCTGGAGCGCTTCGACGAGGCGCAGCGCGAGTTGGCGCTGACGCGGTACCGCGATTTCGAGCAGGCTCTCGGGCCCCAACTGGTGCAGTACGCGGTCGCCCGGACGGTGCGGCGACTGGTGCAGTCGGGCGGTTGGAAGTGGCCGCCGGGCAGCGACAAGCCCGCGGCGATCGCCGACATCGCCGAGCCGCTGGAGCGCGAGTTCGGTTCGTGGCTGGCAGACTCACCGGCGCTCGAAGACGTGGTTCAGGTGGTGCGCTTTGTGGTCGACGAGGGAACGAAACGTGGCTACATCGCGGATTCCGTCCAGGCCCAAGAGCTGCACCAGGCGTTCTGGTCCCGGATGTGGTCAGCCGCGAAGGAGTTCGTCGGACTCGAGCGCACGACGCTGCCCGAGGACATTCTGACCGACGTGGTCGACCACCGGCATCGGCTCTGGCTGGAGCAGGTGCGGCAGACCAATTGGGATCTCTTCGACCACGGCGTGCAGGCCTTCACCTGGTACGCGCTGGAAGAGTTGGCCCGCGCGGCGCAGCAGCAGGGCCTCACGGCATCGGTCGCGAATGGCAAAGACACCGAGAGATTCGCGAAGTTTGCGACGGAGAGTCAGCTCGGCGATCCCGAAGTCCGGCTTTTCCGAAAGCCGGGCTTCTCCGGGGCTGCAACGGATGAAGCCGGGCTTTGGGAACGGCCCGGCTTCCTGGCGGCGTTCGCCACGTATCGCGAGCAGCTCGAACGGCCGTTTGCCGAGCGCGTGTTCTTCTGGCCGCGGCGCACCGGACCGAAGGGAGATCTCGTCGACGACGAAATGGGCCGCGTGCTGCAGGTGCCCGGCTGGAGCAACATCTTCACGCAGCCAATCATCAATCGCATCGAAATGCTCTCCACCGGCGTGCGGACCGACATCGGCGTGAAGGTGTTCGGAGAAGACCTCGACACCATCGACGGAGTGTGCAAGCAGGTCGAAGCGGCACTCAAGCCGCTCAACGGCGCCCGCGACGTCATCGCCGCCCCCATCATGGGGAAGGGCTACCTGGAGATCGACATCGACCGTGAGGAGGCGGCCCGGTACGGCATCAGCGTCGAGGACATCCAGAACGAGATCGAGATGGCGCTCGCCGGCCGCGCAGTGACCTTCACCGTCGAAAAACGCGATCGCTTCCCCGTGCGCGTGCGCTATGCCCGCTCTGCGCGGGACGACATCGATAATATCAAGCGGCTGCTCGTCAGCCCCGGCGGAATGAGCGGCGGGAGCGCCGCGGCGCGCGACAACATGCAGACGTCGCCCGGCGGTTCCCTGGGCACGCTCGCGGAAAGCCCGGCGAAGATCGAGGGGCACCTCGCCTCGCCGGGACATGCCATGTCCGGCCGGCCGCTGATCCCCCTCGCCGCGCTGGCCGACATCCGCATCGTGGAAGGCCCGGCGATGATCAAGAGCGAAAACGGCCGCTTGTTGAACTACGTCACGCTCAACGTCCGCGGCCGCGACATTGTGGGCTTCGTCGACGAGGCCCGCCGCGTGGTCACCGACAAGGTTGCGCTGCCGGAAGGTGTGCACATCGAATGGAGCGGCGAGTTCGAGCACCAGGTGCGGGCGGCGAACACGCTGCGGTTCGTGCTGCCCAGCGTGTTCGCACTCATCTTTCTCATTCTGTATCTCACGTATCGCGACCTGGCGGACGCCGGGCTGATGATGCTCACCGTGCCCGAGGCGCTCGCCGGCGGCGCCTTCTTCATGTACGTGTTCCCCAAGATCGTGCAGGGCTGGGACTCCCCGCCGATGGATTTCAGCGTCGCCGTGTGGGTGGGCTTCATCGCCTGCTTCGGAATGGCGACGGAGACCGGCATCATTATGCTCGTGTATCTCCGCGAGGCGATCGAGAAGCGCGGCGGGCTGGAAAAGATCGGCTCGCTGGAAGAGCTGCGGCAAGCCGTGATCGAAGGCGCCGTCCACCGCTTGAGGCCCAAACTGCTCACCGAAGGCGTGGCGATCATCGCCATCTTTCCCATGGTGTTCGCCCGCGGGGTCGGCGGCGAGATTCTGGCCCCCATGGCACTGCCGGTGCTGGGCGGGCTGCTCATTTCCGACGAAGTTGTGGACCTGTTCCTGCCGGTCCGTTTCTATTGGGTCCGCCGGGCAAGATGGTTGAAGCTGCACGAGGGGAACGCGCACCACGCCGACGCGCCGGCGAGAGCATCAACAGGCATTTGAAGATTGCCTCGCTTGCGCGTCGGCATCCTGTCGACCCTCACTCGTCGCCCGCGCTGTTCTGCTCGCTGTCGTCACCCGAGAGTTTCCGCGCTTTCTTAGTCGGCGTGCGACGAAAGATCGCCACGACGTCTTCAATGGGAACTACGAACAGGATGTTGTTCGGCTCCAGGTCAACGGGAATGGCGTTTTTCGGGTGAAACAGCACCTTGTCGTACTTGCGGATCGGGAAATCACTGTCTCGCTCGACCTGCGCACTGATCTCCACGACGCGGCCGGTGATGGTCGGGATTTCCGCCTGATCGGGCAGCACAATGCCGCCGCGCGTGCGCTGCCGGCTTTCATCCTTGCGGATCAGAATGCGTTTTCCCAGCGGCTCGACGAATTCGGTCACGGAATCGGCTCTCCTCATGTGATTTTAGACAGCGGTTGAGGGTAGGGAAACCCCGTTGTGGGCGGTGTGTCTCGGTGCCGTCCACAACGCAAGTTGCCGATGGCGTGTCAGAATTCCCACGGCGCCGCCACCGGTTGGCCCAATTGCAGACTCTGCTCGGCGGCACGCGCCAAAGCCAGTGCCCGGCACACGTCCAGCACGTCGGCCGCAGGGACGACGCCCCCCACCAGCCTGCGGCAAAACTTGTCCAGCATCACCTCCGCCTCTGACCGGTCGGCAACCAGTGATTCGGATTTCGTTTCGGCGCCATTCATCCACGAGATTTCGGTGGGATGAGACGTGGTTGCCTGGCCCCGTTCGCATTCCACAGCGTGATGCGGCGCCGCAGCAGCAGCGGCCTCGGACCCGCCGGACGACTCGTCGAGGATCACGATTTCCGCCACCGAACCGATCGTTTCATTTGCACCCCGGCGAAAGCCAAGCTCCACCTTCCAGCCGGAGTGTCCGTGTTCGGATGCCGACAGCATCGAACCGCAGACGGTCGCGGGAACGCGACCGGTGAGATACACGCACCAGTCCAGCAGCCCTACCAGCAGGTCCATCCGCGCGCGCTGGCCGGGCAGCGCCTCGGTGGTGTCTTCGGGGGGTAGCGGCGCCGAGACGGTGATGCGCCGCACGGCGCCCAACCGGGTCGCCGTCAACTCCCGCAGGCGGTTCGTGGACGGCGTGTGACGGCGTGAAAACTCGGTCATCAGCAACACGTCGGCGTGTTGGGAGCGCTGGTGCAGTTCGCGAATCACCGCAACATCGTCGCCCAACGAGCCGCCCAGGAATGCCGGCTTGCGATGCTCACACGCCAGCCGCGCAGGCACTAGCCCCTGCCACACCGAATCGAGGATGAGCACGCCCTGCACGTCGGGCCGCTCGAACAATTGACACAGCCCTTCCGCCACATGCACATTCAACTCGGCGGCCGCCAATTGAGCGCGAGCATACACCGGATCGTACACGGCTCGGATCGCCAGTCGCCTGGCAAAACGATCGAACACCGGACGGTAGCGGCGCTCCCAAATCGGCCCAACCCCGATCAGTCCCAGGCCGACCGGACCGCGGTTCTTCTCGCGTCGCGAAGGGGATGCCGTCGATTCGATGACCGAACCCTAAAACAAGCCAAAGACGAACTGAACCGGCAGAAGGCGGCGCACCCACCACCACCGGGTATACGGCGTTCCGATGTCGGATTGCCCGTTTATCATATCGCTTGGGATTCCGACAACTCAAATCCGTATGTCGATGCGGCCACACAGTTTCACCCTGGCTTCCCATTGAACTGCCGGTCACCGGCCGGTTCGCATGGGGAACAGAAGCAAGTATCACGGCGATTGGGGCTTCGTACGCTGCTGCAGAAGGAACGCCACCAGGTCGTAAAACTCCGGTTCGCTGAGCTTTTCGGCAACGTTGGCCGGCATCGGGGACAGCTTCACCTGCTTCCGTTCGTCGATGTCGTTGAGCGGAATCCGCTGCTCCTTGCCTTGCTCGTCAGCGAGCACCAGCACCGCCCCTTCCTCGCGCAGCACGAGGCCGGTGAGCACTTTGCCGTCCTTCAGCGCGACGACCGTCTGCCGGAACGCGGCGTCGACGTTGCGGTTGGGGTCGAGCGTGTCCTCCAGCAGTCGCTCCAACCCCCGCAGACCGATTCCGTCGAGTTCGGGACCCACCTTGTTGCCCTGGTTGCTAAGCCGGTGGCAGTTCCCGCAGTTCTTCTGAAAGATGGGGGCCCCGCGCTCGGCCACAGGTTGAGATCTCGAAAAACCATCGCGACGAGCGGCCTGCAACTGTTTGAGCCGGTCGTCCTCCGGCGGCAGTCCCTCGAGCAGCTTGTTGCGGCGTTCGTCCAGGTTGGTGACGCGCGCCGCGCGCAGCCGCTGTTCGACGGTTGCGTCCAGCAACAGCCGCGGCGAGGCCTGACCTTTTTCGATGGCCTCCAAGAACTGCCCGCCACTCGTCGGGCCGAGGGCAAGACCTCGGGCCAACAGCAGTGCCGTCGGCGCAGGAGCGGACTTCAAGCGCTGAATCAGCATTTCGCGGCTTGCCTCGCGGTTGAGGCCCCCCAGCAGTTGGATCGCGTGCTGTTGCTGGTCGGGCGGCACGTCGGGACGGTCGAGCAGTTGTCCGGCCAGTTCCACGATCTGCGGATGATCGACCGCCAGCAGCGCATCGAGGATCACCAGCCGCAGTCCTGGATATTTTGCGTTGGGAGTGAGCCAGTCGGGCAACGTCGCCGCAGCGCGCTTCAGTTTCAGGTCGCGGATCAGCTCCACACCGCTGCGGACGCGCGGTTCGCGCTCGTCGGCGATCAGCCGGTTGGCGGTTTCTTCGGCCCATTCCATCCAGTCCGAAGGCAGCGGTTGGCCCCGTTCCTGAAAGCCGCGATGGGCAGCTCGCATCACCCGCAGTTGCAAACCCTCGTTGCTCTTCTGATAATGCTCATTCACGATTGCCAGCCGAACCAACTGGTCCTGCACGAGATTCCTTGCCGCGTGTTGCGTGAGCTCATCCGCCAGCGGCTCCGGCCATGGCGCGGTTTCCAACACGCGCAGCGCGAGATCGGCCGCCGCCGATTGCGGCGCCCCCAGACACGCCGCCAGCAGTCGCTCGCGCTCGGCCGGCGTCCACGCATTCGGATCGATTTCCGCGAAACTGTTGCGGCTCACCAGGCTGTTGCGGACGGCGATTTTTGCGGTATGGATGAGTGCTTCATCGGCCGGATCGGCGTTCGACCATACCTGGGTGAGCAGCCGCTCAGTGCCCGGTTCCGGATGCCGGCCAATGGCCTCTACCGCTGCGCGGCGAACAAAGGCGTCGGTGTCGGTCAGCCGTCGGGTGACGACATCGCGGATGGTCGAGGACCATTCCCCGCGCTCGCCCATCGCCTTTACCAGGTGCACCCGCACGATGCGATCGGTGTCCGCGGCCACGTGCGAGATCAGGTCATCGGACATCCCTCCCAGCCGCTCCAACACCCAGATGGCGTGCGCCCGCGCCCACTGCGAACCAGTGTCCCGGTCACTCAGAAGTGACCGGGACACTTCCGCCACACAGCTCGTTCCAATGCGGTGAACCAGTTGATGCGTCGCCATGACGCGCACGGGGAGATTGGGATGGCCCAGCGCGGCGATGAGGTCGGCCTGCGAGGCGGTGGCGAGATTCGGAACGAAGCACGGCTTTTCCGAAAGGCGGGCTTCTGAGAGCGCGGAAGCCAGGCTTTCGGAAAAGCCTGGCTTCTCTTCTCCCACATAGCTGATCCGCCAGATGCGCCCTTTGTCGCGGTCGCGCCGCGGGTGGTTCAGCGGCACTTCGTAATGCCCGATGATGCAATTGTAGAAATCGGCCACATACAGCGATCCGTCCGGCGCCAGTTGAATGTCCACCGGACGGAACCACGGGTCGTCGCACGACAGAAAATCCGGCCGCTCGATCGCCTTGAAGGTCGATCCGAACACGGCCAGCGAGTCGCGGTTGATCCGCCCCGTCACCGGATTTCCGATGAACAGATTCTCCCGGTATTCCGCCGGGAACTGTTCGTCGGCGTAATAGACCACGCCTGCAATGCCGGTCGAGCCGTGCAAGTGCTGCATCAGCTCCGGTCCAAAGCCCAGGCCATCGTGCGGCTTGCCGAAGCTGGGATAATACGCGCCGCGCAGGATCATGTACGCCGGCCTGGTATGGCAATCCGACGTGTACTGGTTACCGAGCGGATCGAAGCACATGCCGAACGGATTCACCTGTCCGTGCGAGATGGATTCGATGTGCGAGCCATCGGCCTGCAGGCGGTACGTATTGCCGGACTGCATCTTGATCGGCTTTCCGTCGGATCCTTTGACTTCGGACTCGTTGCGGAAGCCGTGGCAGCCATAGACCCAGCCGTCGATCCACCAGTTGAGCGAGCTGCACATGCCGTGCGTGTCGTCGTAGCCGAACCGGCGATAGCGCTCGATCCGATCGTCCGCGCGCCCGTTACCGTCCGCATCAGGAAACCAGTTCAGCGTGGGGATGCTGTACGCCAGAAGCCCAGGGATGGCGATCCCAGGGCTTCCGACGAGCACCGGCGTGATCCCAATGGGAATGTTCAACCCCTCGGCGTAGGTGTCCACCTTGTCGGGCACACCGTCGCCGTTGGTGTCGGTGATCACCTTGATGGTGTCGCGGCCGGGATTGCCCTCGGGCACTGGCCAGGGGTACTCGATGGATTGCGTGAAGAACAGCCGCCCCGCCGCGTCGAACTTGAGGTTCATGGGCTTGCGGCACTCGGGTTCCGCGGCAATAAGTTCAATGCGGAACCCTGGCGGCAGATGGAATTTCTTGAGTTGCTCCAGCGGAGGAATGGCCTCCGTTTCCGCAACGAGCTTCACCTCCTGGGCAGAGGCGGGTGTCGCCAGCAACGCGAAGCAGACGCCCGACAGAAACAAAACTCGACGCATGGTGTTATGATCCGGGGGAGCGTGAAACCAGGGATGGCAGCATACACGGGGCGAGCCGAGTCGCGTAAGCGACCGGGTGTCCGTTGAAGACCGGCGAGGGCCGCGACGGCGCGAAAGACAAATCGTGTACATCCCGTCGCATTTTGCCGAACGCGATCCCGATACGTTGCGCGCGTTGATTGCGCGGCACGGGTTCGCAACGTTGTTCTCGCAATCGGACGATGGGCCGGTCGCCAGCCACCTGCCTCTGCTGTTCGATGAACGAGGCGGTCCGCACGGACGGCTGTTGGGGCACATGGCGCGGGCGAACGAGCAGTGGAAATCGGCTGCGGGGCAACGTGTGCTGGCGGTATTCCACGGCCCTCATGCGTATATCTCGCCTACGTGGTACGCCGCGCAGAATGTGGTGCCAACCTGGAATTACGTGACCGTGCACGTGACGGGGACGTTGCAACTGGTCGAGGACCGCGACCGGTTGAGGGAGGTCATCGGGCAGCTGGTGACGATTTATGAAGCGAATCGGCCGCAACCGTGGTCGCTGGAATCGCCCGATGCCGAGTTCGTGGAGAAGATGCTGGGCGGCATCGTGGGGTTCGAAATTGTCATCGAGCGGATCGAAGGCAAGTGGAAGCTCAACCAGAACCACGACCGCGGGCGGCGCGAGCGCGTTATTCGGGCGCTCCAGGAGCAGGGCGATGCGGACAGCCTCGCCATCGCGGAACTGATGCGGAACGCAAGCGAGTAATTGGGACCAAACCTGCCGTGGTGTCTTATCGCGAGCCGCGCAATCTGGGATCCGCGGCGTCGCGGAGCGCTTCGCCGACCAGGTTGTAGCAGGTGATCGTCACAAAGATTGCCAGGCCGGGAAACAGGATCATCCACGGCGCCCGGAAGATTGCGTCGCGGCCCGAATGCAGCATGTTTCCCCACGACGACATCGGCGGCTTGATCCCCAGCCCCAGAAACGACAGGCTGCTCTCCGTCAGAATTGCCCCCGCCACGCCGAACGTGGCCGAAACCAGCACCGGCGCCATCGCGTTCGGCAGAATGTGGCGGAAGATCAGCCGCAGCGGCGTGTAGCCCAGCGCGCGGCCGGCGAGCACGAACTCCTGGTCGACCAATCGGAGGAACTCGCCGCGCACGAGCCGCGCGATGCTGGTCCAGCCGGTCAGTCCAATCACCACCATGATGTTGAACAACCCCGGACCGATGAAGGCCACAATCGTCAGGATGAGAAAAAACGCCGGAAAGCAGATAACGACTTCGATGAGTCGCGAGATGATGAGATCGCACACTCCGCGGAAATAGCCGGCCAGTGCCCCCACCACAATGCCGATCGTCACGTAAATCGACACCGCCACGATGCCCACCGCGAGGCTCACGCGGCCGCCCCAGATCATTCGGCACAAGACGTCGCGCCCCAGTTCGTCGGTCCCCAGCCAGTGCGGCTTGTCCCACATTCCAAGCTGCGGCGGCCTGCGGTCCGGTTCCTCTTTCCAGAAGGCGGGCTTGAGCGACGTATTGGACAGCACGTTTTCGTCGATGCCGTAAGGGATCGGCGGCCAGGTGACCGTTTCGTACAGCACCGTCGCCGCCGCCGTGTCGCCCGCCAGCACCCCCGCTTTATAGTTAGTGCGGTCGATGCGCGCCGGCACGCACCACCACCACGCGGCAGCGCACATGGCCGGAATGCCGATCCAGCAGAGAAACAACGCGAATCGGCGAAGCCGCCGGCGCGGCGGGGGGAACGCACGATTGATCGCGGGCCACCACGCCCACGCCGTGAGCAGCGCCACGTTCCATGCCATGAAGAACACGTCCGCCCAGCTCAGCGACGCGATCACTGGCCAGCGGCGACGGGGCACGAGCGTCACATCGTTGCCGCCGAGTTCCTGCCGCAGCGTGCGTTGCAGCTCCCGCAATTGCGTCGCCCCGTCGGGTGAGGTTTGAGCGCTACGAAGGTCCCTCAACCACTCATCGAGCCACGACTGCCAACCCGCAGGCAGGCTGGGGCGGATAAGATCGCACTGGAGCTCGATCAGCGTCCAGGTTTGACGGTTCGCCGCCGATTGAGCGGGACCGGAGGCCGTTGTGGCAGTCGCAGTCACCGGCAAGCGGCCCGCCAGCTCACGCAGCGTGCGGATCACCTCCCGGTATTCCGTCCGGTTGACGCCGCGGTAATACAGCGGCCGGTCGTGAGCCAGAAATGGCGCCCAAATGCTCAGCGTCACCAGTGCGACAATCACCGAGCCTGCAGCAACGGCGAGTGGCCGGCGGCGAAACTGCCGCCAGATCAGCGCCGCCTGACTGAGATGTTGTTCCGAAGAGCTCACAACGTCAGCGCTCCGCCTCGAAGCTCACACGGGGGTTGACGAGCACGTACAGCACATCCGACAGCAAAATACCGAACAGCGTCAGCACGGCCGACAGGATGAGCGTGGTCATCACGAAGTCGTATTCCCGCCGCAGAATGGCTTCGTACGACAGCAGCCCCATCCCCCGGATGTTGAACACGTACTCGATGATCACGCTGCCGCCAACGAGGAACGGCAGCAGCGACGCCAGCAGCGTGATCACCGGAAACAGGCTGTTCCGCAGCGCGTGCACCAGAATCACGCGGGCCTTGCTGCAACCCTTGGCCTCCGCCGTGCGGATGTAGTCCTGGCGGATCACCTCCAGCATGCCGGCCCGCATCTGCCGGCTGATGTACGCCAGCCCGCCATACGTCAGGCACGTCACCGGCAGCAGAATGTGCTTCACATAATCGACAAACCGTTCCCACGAGGTGAGGCTGTCGTAGTTTTGGGCTTTGAGGCCCATGATCGGCAGCACCGGCGGTTCGAACCCGATCGTGCGCCACCATTCCGACACGATCAGCATCCGCAGCAGCTCGGCCACCCAGAACGATGGCAGGCTGTACAATACGAACAGCCCCACGGTCAGCAGCTTGTCGGTGGGGGAGCGCGGAAACGCGGCGCTCCAGATTCCCGCGGGGATCGACAGCGCATAGATCAATACGAAGACAATCGAGTTCAGCAAAACGGTGACTTTCAGCCCTTCCGCCAGTTCCGGCCAGATCGACTGCTCGCGCTGGAAGAAGATCATGTCGGCCGTGACCAGCCGCTTCAGGAAGTAACCGAACTGCACGTACAGCGGCTTATCGAAGTGGTACTTCTCGCGGAACCGCTTTTCGGCCTGCTCGGTGCCGCGCTGGGCGTCCAATCCGGACGAGGCCTGCTCGCTGCCGCTGAACTTCTGCGCCGCCGGATCGCCCGGCGCGAAGCGGATCACCGCAAACGACACGACGATGATGCCGAACAACGTCGGCACCATCAGCAGCAGGCGCTTGAGGAGGTAAGTCAGCATCAAATGGAAACCCAGGGATGGCCATTCCTGGGTCTCTTCGCATTTCGAGAAGAAAAATACCCAGGGATGCCATCCCTGGGCTTCCCATTCATTTATGCACCTGCTCGTCCTTCGGGACGTACCACTCGGTGAGTTCGAAGCCGGGGCGCAGACGGTACCACTTCACGCCGCGGAATCGCTGGTGATACACGCCGAAGTCCATGGGACAGAACAGGAACATGTACGGCTGCTCGCTGTCGAGCAGGCGGTGGAAGGCGTGCGCCACCCGTTGGCGCTCCTGCGGATCGATGGTGACCCGCATTTTCTCGATCAGCTCGTCGGCCTGCGGGTTGTTGAACGAGACGTGGTTGCTGCCGCGGCTGTCCTTGCCGCCAAAGCTGCTGTGCCAGATCTGGTGCGGGTCGCTCTCGAGCGGCATGGCCCAGCTCAACGTGCAGACGTCGAAATCCTTGGACTTGAGCTTCTCGAGGAACGATGCCCATTCCAGGAACTGGATGTCGAGCTCGATGCCGACGTCCTTCAGGTTCTTCTGAAACACTTGCGCGCGCTGCTCCACATCGGGCCGGCCCTTGGCCATCGGCAACACGAGCCGCATGGGTTTGCCGTCTTTGTCCAACAGGCCATCGCCATCGGTATCGATCCAGCCGGCCTCGGCGAGGAGGTCGCTGGCGGCTTCGGGGTCGTAGCCGATGGGGTCCACGCTGTGGTCGTAGCCGGGTCCGAAGTAGTACTGCGGCCCGGAGACGACGGCGCCCGCGTCGTACAGTTTCTCTCTGAGAAACGTCTGCCGATCAAACAGCAGCGCCATCGCGATCCGCACGCGACGGTCCTGAAACTGAGGTTTCAGCATGTTCCAGCCGAAGTAGCTGAACGCCGGCGAGAACCACGCCGCTTTCACATACTTGCCGGCCAGCCAGTCAGGCGGGCCCTTGAGATCCTCAAAATACTGCTCGGCGGTGAGGCGGAAGCAGAAGTCGAGTTCGCCTGCCTGCAACGCCCGCAAGGCTGAGACGTTATCGGGGATGAACTTTACGACGATGCGGTCGAGGTAGCCGGCCTTGTCGGGACGCCAGTAGTTCGTGTTGCGGACCAGTTCCACGCGGTCGCCGCGCTCCCAGCGGTCGACGATGTACGGCCCCGTGCCCATCGGCTTCAGGTTGTACTCTTCGTCCGTGTTGAAGAACCGGCCGAACTCCGCACCGTGCACGCTGACCTTCTTCTGGGCTGCTTCCTCATCGGGCGTGAGCCGCTCGAACGTCAGCTCTTTCTTGAGCTTCTGGCGCGCGAGCTGTGCGAACTGGTGAAACGGCGGGGCGAACAACGTTAACTCGGCCGTGGTGTCCGGCGCCATGAAATACTGCTGTCGATACCGCATGCGAACCGTATGCGGCGACAAGGCCGTGCATTCGACGAGGTCGGCGTAGTATCCGCGGATCGATTCGTTGTCGACCGTGGGATTGTTCATCACGGCATACGTGAACTCGATGTCGCGCGTGGTGAACGGCTGCCCGTCGGACCATTTCACTTCCGGCCGCAAGTAGTACGTGTAGTAGGTCTGCTGCTGCAGGTCGATCCATTGTCCGGGCAACAGTTTGAGCTCGCTCTCGTGGGCTCCCCGGAGCTCTTCGTGTAGCGGATTCTCGGGCGAACCGGCGGTGACGGTCAGCGAGCCATCCTCGCCTTTCACGGCGTGGCCGTAAAGCTCGGCCCCGACTTTGACGGTGTACTTGCCCGTCGGCATTCCGGAGATGCTCAGCCGGCCGTCCGCGTCGCTCCACTGGTGATAGCCGGTGGCCGAAGCGCCCACGATGCGTCCGACGGGAAACACGCCGACCCACGTTTTGCCCACCGGTTCACCAGCAAGGTTGAGCGTGCGCAACGCGATTTGCATCGGGTCGGCGCCCTTCGCCGGGGCGGAGTAGTCAATTACCAACTCCGTCACCGGCTGTCCATCGTCCCGCGCAATGCGGCGTTCCTTGCCGGGATAGTCGGGGCCGAGCTTAACCGAGTCTTCCGCGATCCATTTCGAGGCGATGCCCGGCTCCCATACGAACGTCTCGCGGTTCTGCCACGCGAGCCCCTCGTTGACGTAGCTCATCATGATACGAGCGACGTTGGAGTTTTCTGTCATCGGGTTGAGGTTCTTCGGTTCCGACTCGAAGCGGACGGTAAGCCAGTCGCCCGTGGCTTTTTCGCCAGGCGTGCGGGCCGCATGCTCGTTGCCGACATCGGCCGGAACGGGACCGCCAAGCTGAAGACCCTGCGACGCCGACCTCTGCCGCGGAATGGGAATGCCGTCCACTTCGGTCATCAGCGGCACATCCAGAATGTCGCCGGATGAGCCGATGGCCGCGGAACCGGCGGGTGTGACGGATTCCGCTGGTGCAGGACTGCTGCCCGGCGACGGTACACCCGATGATGTGGGCGTTACGGAAGTCGTGCAGCCCACCAGGCTCCAGAGGGCCAGAACCATGATTGAGGCGAAAGTCCGTGCCATCGTGGAACATCCTCCCTGTCGCGCGGCAACAGGCCGCGTCAATCGTCGACCATTCCGTGCAAGGCGTGGGTCGATTCTGGCAGAGACGCTGGCGACTGGCAAGGATCACTTCACGCGCAGGCGGAACGGCATCAGCGTTAGCGCCGGCTCGCGGGCCAGGCTGTCGATCACCGACAGATCCTGCAGCGGCTCGCGTACCGATTCGGGCAACTGTTTGAGCAGGCGGGACCACGCGGCGGTCTGGGCGCTCGTCTCGGTGTCGAGCGGACCGAACAGTGCTTCGAACGGATTGACCGGTTTCGGCAGGTTCAGCCGTTCCAGCTTTGTGGCCGGGTCGATGCCCGCGGCCTGCTTCGCGGCGGCGATGGCGTCGTCGAGCGTGCCGACTTCGTCAATCAGGCCCAATTCCTTCGCCTTCTCGCCGGTGTAGATGCGGCCTCGAGCGAGCTTTTCGAGTTGGTCGACGTCCATTTTGCGACCCGATGCAGCCTTCGCGGTAAATTGGGCGTAGATGTCGTTGAGAATGCCCTGCATCACTTTCCGTTCGTCGTCGGTGAAGGGCGTGGTGATGCTGATAATGCCCGCATTCTTCCCGCGCTGCACGATGCTGTGCGTGATGCCGATCTTGGCCATCGACCGTTCCAGCGCCAGCTTGCCGCCGACGACGCCGATGGAGCCCGTGATGGTTCCCGGCTCGGCGAAGATCTTGTCGGCGCCCATGGCGATGTAGTAGCCACCGCTGGCGGCGACGTCTCCCATGCTGACCACGACCGGCTTCTTGACGGTTTCCAGCTCGTGCCAGATGAGGTCGCTGGCGAGGGCGCTGCCGCCGGGGCTGTCGACGCGGAGTACGATGGCCTTCACCGTGTCGTCGTCGCGGGCCTGGCGGATCGCCTTGATCATCGTGGCGGAGCCCATCGTCTGCTCGCCGAAGAGATCGGACTGGCTCGCGCCGGGCATGATCGGCCCCACCGCGGAGATGACAGCCAGCTTGGGCGCCGACGACCTGCGCGGCACGTCTTCCACCCCCATGAGCAGGTTCATCATTTTGATCATGCCGTTGAAGCCGCTGAAGTCCGTGTCGATCTGCTTCTTGCCGTAGGCCTTGGTGATCTTGACCTGCGCCTCGTCATCGCCGTCCTTGATCAGCGCGACGATTTGATCCTCATAGGTGACGTGGTCGACCAGTCCGCGCTCCTTTGCGGTGGCAGCGGTCATCACGCCGACGTCGATTGCCTCGCGGACTTTCTCGGGCGAAAGCTTGCGGCACTCGGCGATGCCGGCCACCATCTGCTGATAGAAACCGTCGAGCACCGCCTCCAGCTCTTCGCGGAACTCCTTGCTCATTTCCGATCGCGAATACGGCTCGGCCGCGGATTTATATTCGCCGACGCGCAGCATCTCGGCCTTCACTTCCAGCAGGTCGAGCAGGTTCTTGTAGAACGAAACTTCCGCGCGCAGTCCGGGCAGCATCAGCACGCCCGACTCCGGCACGACGACTTTGTCGGCGCTGCAGGCGATGAGGTAGTGCTTCGTCTCGCCACTTTCGAGCCACGCGTAGACGGTCTTCCCCTGGGCGCGAAGGTTGGCAATCGCCCGGCGCAGCTCGTTCACCTTGCCCCAACCCACGGTGGGGTTGTTGATGTGCACGATCACGCCCTGCAGCTTCTCGTCGTCGGCCGCCTTCTTGAGCCGGCCGAGGATGCCGTCCAGCGGCTCGACGACTTCGCCGAACAGGCCGGGCATCGACGGGCCTTCGGGAAGGCTGCCTTTCAGCTCGATGTGGGCGTAGCTGTACTTCTTCTTTTCAGTCTTCGTGGCTTCGGCGTCGGCGGGTTTCTGGGCAAACGCGACGCCGGTCATCGGGCCGAACGCCAACGTGCAGGCAAGTATCGCGAGGGGAACGCGCATGAGATGTCTCCTTATTCCGTCATCATAGCGGCCTGTGCCGTGAATAGTAGCAGGCATACTCCGTGTGCCGTCGCTCAAATAACGGCACACGGAGTGTGCCTGCTACCGATTAACTCGCCCGCCGGCGGAACCACGCCCCTCCGGTCCAGAACAGCGTGGCGGCGGCGCACAGCATGGCGAACCAGTCGCCGCAGAGCACGTACAGGCTGCTGCGCGGATCAAGGGGCACGGTCTGTACGACCGCGGCGTTGAGCTGCTTGTGCCAGCGGCCGGTCTTCGGATCGCGCGCCGTCTTGCGGCCCTGGTTGTCACCGTCGATAAACACGTCCGGATCGAGGATCGCCCCGTCCCCGTCGATGACCGCCGAAATGCCTGTATTGACGGCGCGCACGACCGGCGTGCGACACTCGACGGCGCGAAACGCCGCTGTAATCAGGTGCTGGTCCAGCTCGCTCGACCCGCGGAACCAACCGTCGTTGGTCAGGTTGACGATCAGGTCGACCGGGCGTTCCCGGTGACCATCGGCACCGACGATCTGCCGCACCAGGTGGGGCACGGTGTCTTCGAAGCAGATCACCGGCGCCATCCGCCAGTTGCGGTATTCGAACACCGCTGCGTGTTGCCCCGGCGTCAGGCCGAAGCCCGCCGGATACGGCGTGAAGTGAATCAGCCACGGCAACGCGCGTTGAAAGGGAAGGTACTCGCCGAAGGGCACCAGGTGGATCTTGTCGTACCGCCCGGCGACGCCCGTATCGGGACGCACGAACACGGCGGAATTCGACGTCCGCAGACCATCGTCACTGAGGTCGACGCACTCAATGCCGTAGATCATCGCCGCGCCGGTCCGTTGACTTTCGCGGACGAGGGCGTCGCGGATGCCGGTGTCGCGCCACAGATCGGGCGGCACGCGCGGCTCGCGCTGCCGCAGCTCTTCGGCAGACAGTTCCGGCGGTGCGGACATCAGCGGCCAGCGGACCATCCCTTCGGGCCAGATGATGACATCCGGCTGCTCCCGCACCGCGTAGGCTGTGAGCTTGAGGTGCGTCTGGAAGGTCTTGTTGTAATCTTCGTCCGGAATGCGAAGCGACGCGATGAAGTTGCCCTGGATGAGCGCCACGCGCGGACCGGCTTCAAAGATAGCCTGATGCCGGCGGACGAAGCCGTACCCCAGGACGGCGATGCAGACTGCGAGCGACACGAACACCGGAGTGATGCGCGGCGGGATGACAGCGAAGCCCGGCTTTGGAAATTGGAACCAGCATTCCGGCACGACGCCCGCGAGCGCGGCGGCGGCGAGGGCCATCACGAACGTCACGCCGTACGCCCCCACGAGGTCGCTGATCTGGATCAGTTCCAACCATCGATATTGCGTGTGAGCGAGAAAGTACCATGCGAATCCGGTCATCACATGGGCCTTGGCGTAGTCGAGGCCCACCCAGACCGCAGGCGCTGCGATTGCCAGCGGCACGCCAAACCGATGGACCGCCACGCGCGTCACTGCGACGAAGATCGGAAACGAAAACGCCAAGTATGCGGCCAGTAGTCCCCACGCGAGGTACATGGCCGGATCGCCCAACCGCATCCATTGCAGCGCCGGCAGAAAGAATGCCAGGCCGCCGAGGTAGCACGCGACGTACATCCGCCGCGTCGGCTGCACGAGCCGCACCAGCAGCATTAGCGGCACCGGGGCAATCCAGGCCAACGGGCTGAAGTTCACCGGCATGAAGCTCAGCCACAACAGCACCGCCGTTGAGACCGACAACACCAGACCATTGCGAAATGGAGCGCCCCCGCGCGCCGCCTGTTGCCGGACGCGGGCCTCTGTGATGATCTCCTGGACGGTGCGATCGGGAGGTGCAGCATTCGCGTGAGGTGGCGTGGACACAACGAGACTCATGCTTTCCGTCCTTGGAGAGATTCCAGTCGCAGAAACCCAGGGAAAGCATTCCCTGGGCTTCCTGACGACTCTATCCCCACCAGAATGCGTCGACCGTGTCCCCCGCTTGATACTCTCGTTCGCCGGTGGGGAGCAAGACCATTCCGTTGCCATCCACCGTCGCCCGCAGGTCGGACGACCCGTGCCACGTCACCAGCCGCGCCGTCAACCCCGTGGCAGACCAGCTCAAATATGCGGGGTGATAGGTGGGCCGGTCGCTGTGGTGAGAACACCCGGCGGTGAGTTGGGCAGGCGTGCCGATGGGCTCCGCAGGCTCCAACTCCATCAGCTTCCGGACGACGGTCCGCACAAACAACTCGCAACACACCAGGCAGCTGACCGGGTTGCCAGGCAGGCCAAACACATAACAGGCCCGCCGCCGGCGGGGCACCTTCGCCATTTGCAGAGGGAATGAGGAAGTCGCGTGCACCGGCGACACCGGCTCCGTGGAATTCTCAAAGACCCGTATGCCGAACCACACCGGCTTCCCCGGCTTCAGATCCACCTTGTGGAACACCTCCTGCACTCCCGCCGCCCGCAGTGCCGCAGGCACCAGGTCCCGTTTCCCTGCCGACACGCCCCCTGACACAACCAGGATGTCGCTCTCCAATCCCTGCTGGATCTTGGCCGCCAAATCGGCCGGGTCATCGCGCGCGATGCCCAACAACACTGGAAGGGCGCCGTGGTCCGAGAGCTGTGCCGCCAGCATCACCTCATTGGAATTGCGGATTTGGCCAGGACCAGGCGTTTCGTCGGTCGGGACCAGTTCGTCCCCCGTTGCCAGCACCGCCACCTGGGGATTCGGTCGCGCCCACACTCGCGCGTGCCCCAATTCCGCCAGCGCCCCAATCCGCGAGGGCGTCAACAGACTGCCGGCGGTGAGCACGTTCTCGCCAATCTTGAGGGACGTGCCCCGGCGAATCAGGTTCGCCCCGGCGGAAACCGGTCGGCCGGTGAACACCATGGTGTCGCCATCAAGCCGGGTGTCTTCCACGCGCACGACGGCGTCCGCACCAGCGGGAATCGGTGCCCCGGTCATGATCTGGATCGCCGTACCGGGCGTGACGGCCTTCTGCGGCACCTGCCCGGCGGTGATCCGTTCGATGACGGTCAACATCGCAGCACCGCTCGCCACGTCGGCCGACTGCACCGCGTAGCCGTCCATTGTGGCCTTGTCGAACGGGGGCGAATCCACGTCGCTGACCACCTCCTCGGCCAGCACCAATCCCCCCACCTGGTCGAGCGGCAGCAACTCCGGCTCGAACGGCACGACAGTGTCCAGAATGCGCTGCAGGGCGGCCGTGACGGTCAGCATAATCTCATGATACCTCGGTCTGCTGAGCCGCACACTTGTTGTGCAGCGAATTCGCAGGGCGAATCAGTTGTCAAAGGTAGGGTGATGCCGAACCTTCGAGGCTCACCGATTCACAGACTTTCGACAACTGAACTGCCCTGAGCTAATTCGACTGCACCCAGCGGGCGAGTTCGTCGCGAAACTGTGGTTTTGCAATGCAGTTAATGTGACCGGCGTCCTTGATTTCGACGACGGCCCAGTCGGGCCTGACCGGTTTGAGCGGCGCCACGTACAGCCGGTTAACCGGGTCGCGGTCGCCCACAATCACCTTCACCGGCGCCTTAATCGCTTTGAGCTCCTGCTCGGTCAGTGCGAGCTGGCCAATGTTGCGCAGATATTCCGGCGGTGTGCGGGAACCCGCTCGCTCCGGCAGTCGCACCCAGAACCGTTGCAGCGGACTCCCCTCGCGAAGCCACCCCATGCCGCCCAACGTTCCGGACAACACCCGATCGGGATGTTTCGCGAGAAACTTGGCTGCGACCATGCCCCCCAGCGAATAACCGACAATGTGCGCTTTTTCGATCCTCAGATGATCGAGCAGCAGCGCCACGTCTTCGACGAGTTGCAGTCCATACGCATCGTCGTTCCCTGGCTTGTCGGACTGGCCGTGTCCCGGCAAATCGACCGCGACCACCTGGTGGTCTTTCGTCAGTTCAGTGAAAAGGCCCGGCAATTGCCAGTTCAGTGCAGCGCTCGAGTGCAAACCGTGGATCAACACCACCGGCTCGCCCGCCCCCGCGGTGATGAAATGGATCTTCACGCCTTTGGCTTCGAACACGTGCGAACGCGGCTCTTCCGCGGACAGCGTGCGCGAAGAGAGAACCATCGCGGTCAGCAGGGTCAGGCGATACATGGCGTCGCGGCCCCTCAATGCATCGTCTATGATGACCGATCTCAATGCGGCATTGCCAGCACGTTGACCGCGGAGCCATCACGATGATCTGCACTACGATCTGGGGCGCCGTTGGCGCGGCATTCCTGCTGGCCGGCGATCCTTCACCGAACGCATCACCCGCTGCGGCTGCCGTGACGCACGTCGTGCTCATCGGCGGCTTCGACTCCGATCCTACGCCCGCGCAGCTCAACGGCACGGCCAAGCGCGGCGTCGGCAACAGCGGCATGTACCAACTCCGCGGCGATCTGCTCCGGCGGAACTTGTCCGCGGACTACTTCAACTGGAATGGCACCGCCGCGGGGCATATCAACGACGACAATCCGCCGGGCGCGGCCGTCATCGTGCAGCACATTCGCCGGCACGTTCGCGAGCATCCGTCCTGCCGGCTCGGCCTCGTGGGCAACAGCATGGGAGGCCACACCGCGTGGGAAGTGTGCGAGCAACTCGATCGTGGCGAGCCGCGCGTGTCCGTGAAGCTGCTGGTCCTGCTCGATCCGTCTTCGAGCGTGCGCGTGCAGGAGGTGAAGCGGCCGGAGAAGCTGCCGGCGAACGTGGAAGCCGGTGTGCAATACGCCAGCCGCAACATCGTGATCTGGCGCCCGCTGCCGGACGAAAAGCGGATTCTGAACATCGACCTCGCCGATCCGCAACACGGCTTCCTACGCCCCGGCGGCCCGAACTACGCCGCGGTGTTCGACCCCAACGCCCACATCGGCGCCGAATGGGACGACCGGATTCACGCCGACATCTGCCGGCGGCTGTGGGGTGAGGCGATGCCATCACAGGGCGATTGCACCATAACTGACTTGCCGAACAGAACTTCTTCGAGGTAGTCGTTGTTCCAGGCGGCGAGGCGTTTGTTTTTGATGCCGACCTTGAGGGTGGGGTTGTTCTTGAGCAGGCTC
>Ga0073934_10003190_pt1 | contig 31057 bp, 27 predicted proteins | sample LarsenN4metaG_FD_76834 | JGI IMG/M metagenome (GOLD analysis project Ga0073934, IMG submission 76834) | Hot spring sediment bacterial and archeal communities from British Columbia, Canada, to study Microbial Dark Matter (Phase II) - Larsen... ...
GGGCGCTGAGCGCCCTCAAAACAGTTCTATTTTTCAAGTTCTATTTTTCAATTCGGGCGCTGAGCGCCCTCAAAACAGTTCTATTTTTCAAGTTCTATTTTTCAATTCGGGCGCTGAGCGCCCGAACTGGGAAAAAGTTCTTGTTAAAGTCCTCTTAAAAGCTGTAGTTACGCATCACGCATTACTTCTTCAGTTTGACTCAGATCCGGCAATAAGCTACAATCTGCCACTGTCGCAAATGTCATCAGCAAGCAAATAAGGCAGGCAATCCGCCTGTCTTGTTTTCCCTGTCAGAAGATTTATGAGAGAGGTTATTTGCTCGTCTATTCCGTGGCGAGACTTCAATCTGCGATTCTCAACAGCTCGGAGAGAGATCAACGGAGTCGAGACGGCTCCCGTGTTCTCAGCAGAGGTTGAAAACTACTGTTAAAGGAGAATAATTCGATCATGCAAAACCAACAAGTTGGCCGGTACAACCGCTCTCGGCTCTTTTTCGCCAGTTGTCTTTCATTAGTCACAGCAGCGATGGTATTCTCGATTCGCACCGACATTATGGACCCCCTCCGCGATCACTTCCAGGTAAACAATGAATTAATCGGCGCCGCCGCTGGTTTGGCGTTTCTCGGATTTGCCGCTTCCATATTCATCGGCAGCCCGCTATGTGACTGGCTGGGTATGAGGATGCTTTTGGGCCTGGCCTGCTTGTTGCACATATCGGGCGTGCTATTGACCATATTTGCCCCCAGCTATGACGTTCTGAGAGTGTCCATGCTTTTAGTGGGACTGGCGCACGGCCTTGTGGAAGCGGTAATCAATCCGCTGATTGCAACTATCTACGCTGATGAGAAGACTCACAAACTCAATGTGCTTCACGCCTGGTGGCCTGGGGGGCTGATTGTTGGCGGCCTTATTGCTTATGCATTGACACAATTGGGGCTTGATTGGAAGGTGAAGATGGGGGTCATACTCATCCCGGCCGTTGTCTATGGATTGATGATTGTCGGCCAGAGGTTCCCTGCGACTGAACGTGTTGCGTCAGGCGTCTCGACCGGCGATATGTTTAAAGAAGTATTTCGCCCGATGTTCCTTCTGCTGGCAATCTCCATGCTCCTGACAGCAGCTACAGAGCTTGGCCCTAATCAATGGATGGAGTCCGTGCTCAAGCAGACGGCCAATACGCCCGGCATCCTTGTGCTGGTCTACATCAGCGGTCTGATGTTCGTGTTGCGGTTCTTTGCCGGTCCTATTGCGCACAAGATTTCGCCTATCGGCATACTGCTGGGATCTTCGGTTCTCTCGGCAATCGGTCTATTCGCGCTAAGTTATGCCGGTAATGCTTTGACCGCTTTCGCAGCAGCTACAGTTTTCGGCGTCGGCGTCTGTTATTACTGGCCCACGATGCTGGGGGTCACCAGCGAGCAGTTCCCCAAAGGCGGCGCGCTGTTGCTGGGGATTATGGGGACAATGGGCAATCTATCGATCTACTTCGTTCTGCCTATAATGGGAAAGATCTATGACAAATACGGCGCAGCAATGGCGTTCCGCTATGTCGCGGTTGTGCCGGTCGTGTTGATCGCCATTTTCGGCGCAATGTTTGCCTATTATAAGGCGAGAGGCGGTTACCGAGCGGCCAGAATCGGCGAGGAAAAATATGTCGAAGAGGCCAAGAAGATCGCTACAACCTGATTGGTTGTTTGGAGTTCAACCTTCAGGTTGTAGACGGACGAGGAGAGTGGGCAAGCTGAAGCTTGAACTCCAAACAAAAGCCTGATTCTATTTTTTTTCATGCGGAGTGGTGAACAGATGGCACCTTTAAAAGTAGCAATCATCGGCGCAGGCAATACTGGAATCTACCATGCAGCGGCTTACCGCCAAATACCCGAGGTCCAGATCAAGTACATCTACAGTCGCAATCCTGAGCGGGCCCGATCACTGGCAGACCAGGTGGGGGCTCAAGTAGTTGATCGCTGGGAGATGGCTATGGAGGACCCCAGCATTGATATTGTCAACCTCTGCCTCCCTACTTATACTCGATTGGAGACGATCCAGAAAGCAGTCGCAGAAGGCAAGCACATCTTCTGCGAGAAGCCCCTGGCCCTCAATGGAGAGATGTCGTGCAAGATTTATGGGCTGTTGATGGAGTACAAGAAGAAGTTCATGGTCGGGCAAGTGCTTCGCTTCTTCTGGGAATATGCTCAGATGCGGCAGATGGTCCTCAGCGGCGAAGTAGGCGATGTGGGGACAATCAGATTGTCACGCTGCGTAGGATTTCCCGGCTCGTGGTTTGCCAATAGAGATCAAAGCGGCGGAGTAATACTCGATCTGCTCATCCATGACATCGATTTTCTACTCTGGACATTCGGCGATGTCGAGCGAGTCTATGCCAAAGGGCTCACTTACAGGGATGGCCTTGATATGGACTACGCTCTCTTGAACATCAAGCTGAAATCCGGCGCCATTGCTCACATTGAAGGCAGTTGGGCCCATCCGGCAGGAAGTTTTCATACAACGGTAGAGATAGCGGGAAGCAAGGGATTGATCTCTTACGATAACCTGTCATCGAAACACATAGAGCTATCAATTAAGAAGAAGGGGGCTACAGAGACGGGGCCCCGAGTCTCTATGCCTGAGATAGAGCCTGCTGATGATCCGTTTGTGTTGCAGCTCCGCGATTTCGTCGAGAGCATAAGAGAAGATCGCGAGCCCAGCGTTACCTACAAAGAGGCGCTGGCCGCATGCGCAGTAGCATTTATGGCGCTGAGGTCTTTGCAAACGGGACAACCCGCATCATCCAGCGCATGATGATATCGATTGCGAACGGACGTTCGACGTTCGATATACGTCCGACGTCAAAAACAAAACCGACGTCGGACATCGGACGTGGCGACGTCGGACGGTTTAGACGTCGGACATCGGACGTGGCGACGTCGGACGTTATGAACGTCGGACGTGGCGACGTCGGACGTCATCTCTCTGTGGCTACTTTTCATGCTCTCTGACGCGAGTTCCAGTACAGGTACACGGGGATTCCAAGCGCAATAAAGGCCAGCCCAAGCAGCGAGTCTCGCGGGTCCTTTATCAATGTGTTAATCACCAGCAGAAATGAGATAGCCACAAACACTATCGGCGTCAGCGGATAGCCTGAGACTTTGTATGGGCGCGGCAAATCAGGTCGCTTGTGGCGCAGGACTATAACCGCCGCTGCTGTCAGCCCGTAAAATATCCATCCGGCAAACAGGACATAAGTGAATAACTGTGAGAAGCTTCCAATCAAAGTCAATCCGGCAGCCCACAGGCCTTGAACGATAATAGAAAAAGCGGGGGTCTTGAAGCGTGGATGAATCGTCGCTATGCGTTTGAAGAAGAGCCCATCGCGAGCCATAGCGAAAAAGACTCGCGGGCCTGTAAGCACCGTCCCGTTAGTCGCTCCCAGAATCGAGATCAATATAGCGACGGAAATGAGTGTACCCCCTATGGGGCCCCAGGTAACTTCCATCGCAGTGGCAGCTACTCTCTGAGTCCGGCTTATCTCTTCAACCGAGAGGCTGTACAGGTAAGCGATATTGGCCGTGAGATAGATAGCGATAATTATTGCCGTGCCCAGCGCCAGACTGCACGGCAAATTCTTATTGGGATCCTTGATCTCTCCTCCGGTAAACGTCACCAGATGCCATCCTTCATAAGCCCACAGCGCAGCGATCATGCCTACGCCGAATCCGCTCAGAAGATCAATCGAGAAGCTCTGGGGCCAGGGATTGTCGAGAGACTGAAATGATCCTTTGCCTTTGAGGAAGATCGAGCCGAGCAGAGCCAGTATGGTGGTTACCTTGATTATGGCAAAGAAATTCTGCACCGTTGCCCCCAGCCGCAATCCGAGGCAATTGACTATCGTGAACAGGATAACGAAGGCAATGGGAATCAGAGTTGCCATCAGCGGGGAAAGAGGCGCAAGATAGCCGAGGTAAAACGGCACCGCTTTAGCAAGCGTGGCAATCGAGCCGGTGTGAATCACGAGAAAGAGGGTCCAGCCGTAAAGGAACCCTATGGGTCTGCCGAATGCTTCGCGCAGATACACGTAGAGGCCGCCGGCGTGAGGATAGGCTGCGCTAAGCTCCGCATAGGTGAGCGCGCCGAGAAAGCTCAGCAGTCCCCCAACTATCCATACCAGGAGCATCAAGCCTGAAGTATGGACTTCGCGGGCGATTTCGCTTGGGACAAGAAAGATCCCTGAGCCGATGGTTGTGCCAACGACAATCAAAGTGGCATCAAACAAATTCAGCCCGCGAACAAGTTGCTCTCTCTGCGCAGAAGTCTCTGTTAGTGTAGTCATAACGGCGACTATCGTACACCAACAAGAGACAAAAGGTAAAAGGCAAAGCAACTATCCAGCCCCGGCGGGGCGACCTATTTGTAGATTGTGGCAATAGAAAATTTCTTAGCTCCATATCAGCGACCAATGCTGATTCACAGACCGCTCCTACCGCAGCTAGAGAGCTTTTTATCTCCCAATTCTATAAATAGGTCGCTCCTACCGCAGCTAATCTCTGCCTCGCTGAGTAGTGGGTGCAGTTTTCCCAAGTCGGTACTAACCAAACTAATGCTTCGGGCGGCGGGCCCGAAGTAGCTTACTATCTACATAAGGGAGCAAAGTAGGCAGGTGGTAAGCTACTGCGGACTGACGTCCACAGCATTAATTTCCGGTATCTGCCCCTGATTAGGCAGGTAGTAAGCAACTACGGGCTCACGCCCGGAGCATTACCGACTTTTGGAAACTGCATCTTTGAGTAGTTACTTTCCTTTTGCTTTTCCTTCTCTGTCATACCGCCTTGCTATCATGTGCTAAAATGCAGTACTTTAAAGATTAAACAATCCTTTTCGAGGCTGCGCTAGAAGGGCAGGAGATGGCAGAGAGAGAAACCTTAGAGGTTGATGCGCTGTTTGTCGGAGCGGGTCCGGCCAGCCTGGGCGGCGCTATTCATCTATCCCATCTGATTAAAGCTCATAATGAGAAGGTTGAAAACGGCGCTCTGAAAGCCGGGAAGCTTGAAGGGATCACTATCGCTGTAATCGAGAAGGGGAGCGAGATCGGCTCGCACGGGCTCTCCGGCGCAGTTATGGATCCAATAGCTCTCAGAGAGCTGATACCCGATTTTGAAGAACGCGGGGCCCCACTGGAAGGCGAAGTTAAAGAAGATTATCTCTATTACCTGACTGCCAAGCGCAAGATCAAGTTTCCCTTCATGCCGCCGCCGCTCAGCAATCACGGCAAATACATCGTCTCGCTGAGCAAGCTGGTGCGCTGGATGGGAACCATTGCTGAAGAAGCAGGGGTCAACCTCTTCCCTTCATTCCCCGGCGCTGAATTGCTGTACGATAACAATTCAGTTGTAGGAGTGCGCACAGGCGATAAGGGAGTCAATAGGGATGGCAAGCCGAAGGGCAATTACGAGCCGGGCGTGGATATCATAGCCAAAGTGACAGTGCTTGGCGAGGGGCCCCGAGGCAGCCTCACCAAGAAGCTCATCGAGAAAATCAAACTTGATGCCGGGCGCTTTCCCCAGGTCTATGCCATCGGAGTTAAAGAGATCTGGGAGATGCCGCGCGGGAGCGTCCCGCCCGGCCGCGTGATACATACACTGGGTTATCCGCTCAAGAGCGAGACGTTCGGCGGAGGCTTCATCTATTCAATGAAGAATGATCTGATCGACATAGGGCTGGTGGTAGGACTCGATTATCGCGATCCGTTGACCGATCCCCATCTTGAGTTTCAACGCTTCAAGCAGCACCCCTATGTCGCTTCGCTTCTCAAAGGTGGCAAGCTCATCGGATATGGGGCCAAAGCAATTCCCGAAGGCGGCTATTACAGCATTCCGCAGCTTTATGCCGACGGCGTATTGCTTATCGGAGATTCGGCGGGCTTTCTCAACGGGCAGCGACTCAAAGGGATTCATCTGGGAATCAAGTCGGGGATGCTCGCTGCTGAAGCTATCTTCCAGGCGCTTCTGAAAGGGGACTATTCCAGCCGTCAGTTGAGCAGCTATCAGCAGCTTGTGGATGAGAGCTGGATTAAAAAAGAGCTTTATCCTGTGCGCAATTTCCACAGCGGCTTTGAAAACGGCCGATGGGCCGGACTGTTCAATGCCGGCATAAGCTATATTAGCGGCGGGCGCTGGCCGCGCAAACGAGCTTACGACGCGGGCCACAAGCGCATGCGCAAGCTCAGTGAGTATTACGGCGCTCAGAACATTCAGCCGCATACGATGAAGTTTGATGGGGAACTGACATTTGATCGGCTGACCGATGTCTATTACTCAGGCACAGCGCACAACGAAGATCAACCGTGTCACCTGAAGGTCCTCGATACCAGTATCTGTATCAATCGCTGCGCAGTAGAATACGGCAATCCTTGCCAGTACTTCTGCCCGGCGAAGGTTTACGAGATGGTTGGAGATGGCCAGGGCAGGCATCTGCAGATCAACTTCTCCAACTGTGTGCATTGCAAGACATGCGATATTATGGACCCGTACCAGATTATCGACTGGGTGCCGCCTGAAGGCGGCGATGGGCCCAATTATGTGAATATGTGATAACTGTACTTTTGCAGACCGTAGAAGCGGATCTGCAATCTGAAATCCAAAATCTAAAATCAAAGATTCAGATGTGAGGCAAGCTTATGGACACAGAGGAAAGAACGCCTGTTAACGATGGGGCAGAGTTACTGAGAATTCTTCAATCAGGAAGAGAGATAGCCGAGAGGCTGATAAGCGAAAATGAGAGACTCAATAATCAGGTGATGAGCCTTCAAGCAGATTATGATGAGCGCGCCCGGCAGATTGAGAGCCTGACCGGGCGCGTCGGCGAACTTGAGCAGAGCACTCAAGAGTTGCAACAGCGGCTCGGCAGCGCTGAGCGCGAAGTTCAGAGCTGGATCGACCGCTTCAATGAATCGGAGAAGAAGAACGACACGCTGGCCAATCTCTATCTGGCAAGCTTTCAACTTCATTCGACTCTCGATTTTGATGAAGTCATTAGCACTCTTAAAGAGATATTGATCAATCTGGTTGGCGCTGAGAGTTTCTCTATAATGCTCACCGATGACAAACGGGGCGATCTGGTGGCTATTGCTACCGAGGGCCTGGCTGAGAGTTATCCAACTCGGCTGTCCCTTGATGGCGGAGTGGTCTCGGAAGTTGTGCGCAATGGCGAGAGTTTCTTTGCCGATTCTCAGCGGGCAACGGAGATAGATCCTAACAGGCCGATTGCTTGTGTGCCTCTTATGACCAAAGATGAAGTCATTGGAGCATTGTGCGTCTACCGGTTACTTATGCAGAAGGAATCATTTTCCAGCGTCGATTATGAGCTGTTCTCTGTGCTGGCGCGGCTGGCGGCAACTGCTATTATAAGCTCGCGCCTCTATGCTCAGTCGGAAGGCACCCTTTCGACAATCAGGAGCTTTATTAATCGCATTAGAGGCAAGAATGCCTGATGAGCTGCGGCGCAGACATTAGGCTGCGAAAGATTGGCGGATCAGAGTCTGCGCTGCTTCAAGCCCTATGCCTAACTTTTTAGTTGTCGAAGATTCTCCGATAATGCGCAAGGTCATTGCCCATGCGCTCAAGGGCATCAAGGACGCGCATGTCGTCGAAGCTGCTGATGGAGTCGATGGCCTGAAGAAGATGCTTGTGGGGAGATTCGACCTGATACTTATAGACATCAACATGCCGTTGATGGATGGCCTGAAGCTCGTCTATCTGGTGAGGAAGAGCGCGGCCATGAAAGACATCCCTATCGTCTTTGTCACCACCGAAGGCTCCGAGGTTGACAGAGACAGAGGCATGCGGTTGGGGGCCAATGCTTATATAACCAAGCCGATTTACGGGCCCCGATTGCGCGAAGTAGTGCTTAAATTGCTGGCCGAAAATAGCAAGCAAGGTGTGGCTGAAGAGAGCGCCTCGGCGTAAGAGCAAGGTGAGCGCCAGTTGAAACTCGAGGCTCGGTCGCAGGAAAGAATTCAGAGCTTCTTTCGCCTCTACTACAGAGAGTCCGATCTGGTTCTGCCTCAGATTGAGTTAATAGGGGGCCTGACGGGCAGAGCGATTACTCTCTTTGCTAGGGCATCTGCCATGACGCTGGGCAAATGGATCTTTCTCTCACCGAGCGGGTCAAAGAGGGTCTTTGATCAACTATCGCGCGGTCGCATTGAAGGTCTTCTCATCCATGAAGCTGCGCATGTCCTTCAGTATCGCAGGCAAGGCATTGGGAGTTTTCTGTATTCGTATTTGCGCAGCTACTTCGTCGCCTTGTGGCGGCTGAGGGGCCTCACTGCTGCTGCCAGACTTGAGGCTTACCGGGCTATCCCGCAGGAAGCAGAAGCATTCTCTGTTGAGATGGCTTTTATCGAAGAATAACAAAAGCTCAAATGTTGCAGGTATGGCTGGAGGGGAATTGAACGGCAAGGAGAAAGTTCATGTCGATAAGGGGCCCCAGCGATCTCGGTTCGGCATAAGGGAGATCGGCCCCTTGCTTATAGTTGTCATAATCGGAGTTGTAGCGGTCACCTATTGGCTGCGGCCCAAATCGCCTCCATCGGAGGAGCCGGGCCCCCCTGAGTTTGCGCGAAAGACCGTTGTGATCTCAAATTTCGATGGGCAGATGGATGAGCGCGGCTTTCCTTTTTCTTACAGCGGGCCGCAAGGCCACCAGGTGGATTTCGAGGCGGTTGTGGAAGATAAAGATGAGGCGATCAAGCGCGATGGCAACTACCTGAAGCTGAGGTGGAATTTGGAAGAGCTGCAATACTGCGGCTGGGGCATAGGCCAGCTTCGTGATAAGAACGGATTGGATCTAACCAATGCAGAGTCTCTGTCAATGCAGGTGCTGGGAGCCGATGGGAACGAGAGTTTTGAGGTGAAGATAAAAGATACCGGCGGCAAAGAGGCTTCAGTAGTGAGCCGCAGGTACACCGGCCGGTTGCCGCAGAACACCTGGACAGAGCTGGTGATCCCATTCAAAGATTTTGAGCAGCAGGAAGCAAACCTTGCTTCAATTGAGAACGTCAGCATCGGCATCAGCCTCCCCGTCTCCGGCAAGTCAGGGATGATCTTTATTGATGACATAAAACTTGTGCTCAGAGTAAGTCCAGGCAGTTAGATGGAGCCTTATAAGCAGGTTTTTTTAACCATTAACTTTCGCGTAAATAGCTGAGGGATTGTGAGTTGGTAATTATGAAGATTATATTTGATCATCGTACTTGCTGACATACAATTCTCCATCGTAATCAATAATGCCTAGCCGTACCTGCTGTATCCAGCCACGACGCCCAAGTACATTACGACGGAACCCATAGTCAGATGCAAAATAAACTATTACATCAAATTGAAATCCTAGAACGGAGAGGGATACTTCATGTCCATAAGTTTGGAATGATGATCCAGTTACCGTTCCCACCCTCTCTGGTATTCCACTCTCGATATTTAAACTCAACGCCTCTCCGTACTCGCGCTGAAAGATACAAAAAACAGAGCCGGTATCTATCTTTGCGGGAAAATCAATGACTTCTTGCCCAACGCTCAACGTCACCGGGACAGTGATACTGTTATCTCCCGGATCATACTTGTGTGACTTGCTGAAAGTGAGCCTATATGTCATCTTACCATCCTCCAAAAGGCGGCTCATCCGCAGGTTCGAGTTGCAGAACAAATGGCCGTTTGACCCCTGATTTACGGGCTGCTTGATAAACCTCGCGGGCATTATCTCCATGCGCGAGGAGCTGGTCACCGTCAAGCGCCACCCATTGACCAGCAAATTCGACGCGATGCTCGGCGATCCATCGCATCTCCCGTGTGCGGTCTATAAACTCTATTATGCGAGCAGTTGTTGGGCCATTACTATGTGCCTGAGAGGAGATAGTGATGCTAATGGTTCCATCCACTCCCAATTTCTTTTCGCAGGTGATCTCTGCATCTGCTCCAAATACGCTCCGCGGGACAAAAACCCCATATTGATTAACAGTTATTCGCTCTCTTTTGGGAGAGACTGCCATGTTGTGGGCGAGCTGGCCACTTAAGGGTTCTATTGGTTCTGTGACTGGTTGCGCTTTACGATAAATCTCTTGCGCCGCCCGTTGCAACCCTTTGATATTGGAACCCGAAGGCTCTTGTGAAGTTATAGTCCATGTCCTCTCGCCTGGAGCTGCTCGTTTGGCCGCCCATTCACCTAGAAAGCCAATATCTTTGTGGAGACCCAGCAAACTTGAATTAGCTAGATGTTGCTCGTTCATTGTTCATCCTTTCCTGCCGGTTCGGTCTTAGGCTTTAAGCCAAGTAGTGCGAGCGACTGTTGATAATCCTTGCTAATCTGTTCAGCGACTTGTGAGGGGGGGCCTGGTATTGGATATTCTGAGGAAAAACTGACGAAAAGCGCGTTGGGAAATCGGAGAGATTTCGCAACTACTATGCGCAAATCTTGAGCCTCTGCCGTGTTATTCGTCTTCAGTTTGTATGCAAAGGCATCCGGAATAAGATCAGCTATTGCTTTGCCGCCGTGTAAATGATCATGAAGGAACAGGTCGGCCTCCAGCGGCGAGAGGCTCAGGTGGGCGTAGATGTTGATGTAGGTGCGTCCTTGATCTGCGTTTGCATCTATCTCCTTTAGTACTTTGAATAACGCCTCAACGATTTTGACCAGCGCTACCTCATCCCCTTCGTACAGATCATCGACCGATAGTTCAAACCAGCCATAGGACAAGCGCAATTTTACCCGCTCATCAAATAATGAGATAGCCAAAATTACATCATCAAGTCGAGTAGTAGGCGCATCGAGAGTAATCCCTGATGGCGATATACCATAAGGTCGAAGCTCCCGACAAAGCGCCCCAAATACTGTTGTGCCCGGCCCTGGCAGCGATGACAGTAAATTATTAAATGTCCAGCGGTATATTAATGAGGACTGTTCTACGGTGTATTCTCGCATCTGTTGACCTCAAATTCGCTATTATATCAAACTTGTTCTTGTTAAGCTCCTCTCTTTTAGAGCATATCCTGAGAAAACTCTTTCGGTTCGGGCAGCGCAGCGTTCTCAAAACAGGTTCACTTCTAGAGTTGGAGATATAATAGATATTTATTTGAGGCGGAAGGTGAAGGTGATGTAGCCCGCAAGCGTCGCGGGGTTCCCATCGGCGTCGCGGGGCGCTTTGAACTCCCAGCGTTTGGCTGCATCGAGCGAGACCGAGCGGAATATGTTGTGGCCTTTGGCGAATTCAGCTTCTACTACTTTCCCTTCAGGTGAAACTTTCAGATTGACTCTGACGGTTCCTTCAAGGTGATACTTTACTGCCAGCGGGGGATACTCCGGCTGAACCCTTTTCGTCGCCAGATTCTCGATGTTTGTCAGCTTATCACCCAGACCGAGCGATGGAACAGAAAGGCAGAGCAGTCCCAGAACCGCTGCAACAACTTGTGCTGAGAATGCTTTGCTGATCAATTTATCACTCTCCGAAATCGAACCGCGCAAGCCGGAGTCCGGCAATTACTCTTCGTCCCTAACGTTCGACGTTCAAAGCGTTCAACGTCCGATGTAAGGAACGTCCGAACTGCCTACGTCCTACGTCCGACGTCGGTTTTGCTCTATACGTTCTACGTTCGACGTTTAATCTTCCGTCTAGAACGTAGAACGTAGAACGTAGAACGTATAGCCGACGTTCGACGTTTAATCTTCCGTCTAGAACGTAGAACGTAGAACGTTACGGACGTCGGACGTCAGTACGTCCAGACGCTCGGACGGATATAGAACGTAGAACGTATGAAGACTGCGCCCACCCGTCCGGTCTGGTATTGGCGCCGGCCGCCGATCGCTCAGAAGATATATTTTAGGGCAAACTGTATCACTCGTTGGCCCCCACTTCCTATCCTGGGAACTCCGCCTGCGACATCCTGCGTTGTGAACGATCTGCCGAAACTGGGGCTGATGAGAACGTTATTTGGCTGGGCGAAGTTGGTAGTATTTAACAGGTTAAATACCTCCGCGCGAAACTGCAATTTGGCTCTCTCATCGAGTTGAATATTTTTCAATAGAGAGAGATCGAAATTGGCCAGTGGGGGCCCGATGAAGCTATTTCGCCCCAGAGCGCCGAATTTGCCCGGATCGGGGATGAGCCCGATGGGAAATCCGGTGGCCGGATCGAGCGGAAGCTCCCGATTAATCTTGAGTTTGCCCCCTTCATTGATGAATGCTCCCGGGACGAAGTTCGGCCTATCGCCCAACGCGCCGGTCAGGCTCCGGTCGAAGCCAAGTGTGACGGTGAATGGCTGGCCGACTTGCAATGTCAATATGCTATTGAGCTGCCAGCCTCTGACCAGCCTGTTGCCTTTGAAAGGGAGTTCATAAGAGTAGCTCAATGTGAAGCGATGCCTGGTATCGAAGATCGACAGGCCCCTCTCAGCAGCAGTGTTGTTGCTGTCCTGCGGGAGCCCTGAATTGCCCACATAGCCTGCCGGATCGGTCGCATCATCTATTGATTTAGAGTAGGTGTAGGATGCCAGCAGAGAGAGCCCCTGGCCAGCTCGCTTGGTCGCGCTCAAGTTCAGCGAATGGTAATTTGATGATGCGGCTGATTCGATTTCGATGATCTGTCCTATAGCTAGCGCAGGGGGGAACCGCAAACCGAGGAGCTGCGTTGGTCTGCGAAGCAGTGTATTTCTCGGCGTGGACAGCGGCTGACCATCGGGGCCCAATCCGGGGATGAAGACGGGCTGGTTAATGTCTCTGACGCGCAGCAATTTTGTCCCCCTTGTGCCAACATAAGCCGCCGACAGAAGCAGATCCTTTGTGACCTCGTATTGAACATTGAAGTTGAAATGCTGAGCGTAGGCGGTGCGCAAGTTCTCGTCGTAGGCGCTGGGCGATACTATATCCGCCCGCAGCAGCAACGGATCAAACGCCCGGGCCAGTTCCCCAGGATTGAATCCCTGTGGCCCGCCAAAGTTCAAGCCTGACGGTTCTGCTGATCGGCTTTGAGCCAGGCCGAGGGCGAACGCTTGCAACATAAGGTCATAGTAGATTCCATATCCACTGCGCAGAACCAGGCGTTTTGCCCCGGTCGGCTTCCACGCCAGTCCAAAGCGCGGAGCGAAATTATTATGATCGCCGTTGTAGATGCGGCGGTTGGCGGTGGAGCTAAAGAACCCGTTCCTGACGGAGAAGTTTGTCAGCGAGGTGTGAGGGTCATCGAGCACCGTATTCAGCTCGTAACGCAGACCGAGATTCAAAGTGAGATTGGGCCGCAGGCGGTAGTCATCTTGAAAATAGAAATTGTAACTGGTGGAATGCAGCACAGCGCTTCTGCTGCCCCCGGCTCTGATGGCCAGAGCCGGTTGGCCGGTTATGAAATCGGCCGCCGGGCTCAACTGAGTATGCTCGCCGCTGAAGACAATCAAACCGTTGGAGACGGCGCTGGAGTCTATGTCGGTGTGCATACGGCGCACTTCCGCTCCGGTCTTGAATGCATGTCTGCCGCTGGAGAAGACGAAGTTGTCGGTAAACTGCGCCACTTCAGGATCGCTTGTCAGCGGAAGCACGCTCAGATTGCCGAGGTTGGTCATGCCGGGGATAACCATCTGCGGCAATGCCGCTCTATTTTCACTATTGATGAACCCGAAATCCGATGGCCTGTGCCCGTCCTGGCCGAAATAACCTTGCCTGAATCTGTTATAGCCGAAGCGAAATTCATTGAGGCTAGAGGGGGTGAATATGCGCAGATGGTTTGCGGCAAAGTTATAGGCGTTGGTCTTGGCGATCATCCCGAAGCCGGGAATATTGGCAGGCGGCACTACTGCTCCCAGATTGAGGCCGATCAAAAGTATTGGCGTCTCTGTGAGGTCTTGCTGGAGCAACCCGCGAAGACTCACAGTATCATTGCCGCCAAGCATGTGGTCAATCTTTAGAAGGGCCAGATCATCGCTTCTGCGGATAGTCGGCGTGGAGATGAAGTTGCCGAATTCGGTCTTAGCATTTGGGAGGGGCACCAGATCCAGGATTCGGCTTGCCACCGGATCGACCGGCAAGCTGACGCCTGTGCCGGTAAATGGATTGATGAAGATCCCACGACGTTCTGCTTCAGTTAGCACATTTGAAGCTACCGGGCTGCCGACTCGCAAACGATGCCCTTCGTAGCTGGCGAAATAGAATGTCTTGTCTTTGATGATCGGGCCCCCTACGGCCCCGCCGAATTGATTATTGCGGAACTTCGAGCGGGGGATGCCGGTAGCTCTCTCGAAGAAGTTTGTCGCATCAAGCGCGTCATTGCGGAAGAACTCAAACAACGTGCCGTGTACCTCGTTTGACCCCGATTGGGAGATGATGTCAACTATAGCGCCGGCGCTGCGGCCAAACTCGGCTGGCGGCAAGCTGGAGATTATCTTGAATTCGCGTATAGCATCAATGCTAACCAGCGAAGCGATTCCATTGCCGATCACATTATTGTTGTCGATTCCGTCAATGAGGAAGTTCGAGGAGCGATCTCGCTGGCCGGCGACTGTGAATGGCCCGTTAAGAGTGCCGCCCTCGGCCCCTCCCAGCGCGGCGACTGCCTGGACATTTGGGACCAGGGCGCCAAGCTGGACGAATTTTCTGCCGTTGAGAGGCAGGTCGGTGATCTGTTTGTTGTCAATCACCGCGCCATGAGATGAAGTTTCGCTCTCAAGCAGCGGGGTGTCGGGAGTGACTACCGGGGGCAGTATATCGGACAGCTCTTCCGGCGGCTCCCCTTCCTTAACCAGACTGAACTCCAATCGCGCCTCCTGATTGACGCGGAGAGTCAGCTTCTTCTCCGAAGGCGCATAACCATCGGCCTCGACCCGCACCTGATAGGGCCCTACCGGAAGCAGCGGTGCAAGGAAGAAGCCAGCAGAATCCGTCTGGATAGTGCGCGTTAGATTGGTCTCAATGCTCTTGGCAATTACCGTTGCCCCCTTGATCGGGGAGCCGCTTTTGTCAAGCACAAAACCATTGATTGTGGCGCTCGAGCTGGCAACCGCTGCAATCTCTCTGGTAGTTATGACCAGAGCAGCGGCCAGCGCAACTATGGTTGCTGCGCCAATCAGTCTCTTAGTGTGGTTGCAAAACCTTGGTTCCATAACATCTCCCTGAAATTATAAGCTTGAACTGGTTAGTTCAAATGATTCAGCGGCGGGCAGGTAATTGGTCGCAGCCGGTTTTCTGGCCGAGGAGCAATTGATCGGCAGCTTGATGATGAATCGAGTGCCTTGGCCTGAGCGGCTCTCGACGCGAATACTGCCGCCATGCTTTTCGATAATGCCGTGGCAAATAGATAGTCCGAGGCCGGTCCCTTCCCCCACTGGCTTGGTGGTGAAGAAGGGGTCGAATATTCTGCCGATGTGCTCCGGCTCTATTCCCGGCCCATCGTCTCGGAAAGATATAACAACCTTGTCTTGGCTGAGTCCTGTAGCGATCCAGATATTGCCCTTGCCATTCATAGCCTGAGCCGCATTTATCAATATGTTCATCCAGACTTGATTGAGTTGACTGGCATAGCAGGTCACTTTGGGGAGACTGGCATAGTTCTTATGGACGACGACGCGATCGGCTCGGTAGTAATGGGATAGCAGTCTCAGTGTAGAATCGATCCCTTCATGCAGATCGACCGGTTTCAGCTCCGCTTCATCAATGCGCGAGAAAGTGCGGAGGTTAAGGACTATATCTCGCACGCGCCGCGCTCCTTCGCGGCAATCGCAGGCCGCCTGACTGAGATCGTTGATCAGATAGTCGTATTCGATCTCCTCCTTGATAGAGCTTATCTCTTCTCTTATAGAAGAGGGCAGATCGGCGATCCGGTCATAGATGGTCAGAAGCTCGTTGAGCTTCTTGATTGAATCTTCGATAAAGATGGCATTGCTGAAGACGAAGCTTATCGGATTGTTCAGCTCATGGGCTACGCCGGCGACGAGCTGGCCCAGGCTGGCCATCTTCTCTCGGTGCACCAACTGGCTCTGCGCCTGTTGCAGCCTCTCTTTAGCTTCTCTGAGGCTTTCGACCTTCTGTTGCAGCGCCGCATGAGATTCGCGCAACTGTTCAACCATTCGGTTGAAGGCATAAGCCATCTGCCCTATCTCATCGCTTCGGTCGAGCACCAGAGTATGAGTAGAATCTCCTGCTGCAATCTTATTGGCTCCAGCAATGAGCTGTTTGATGGGATATTCAAATGTGCGTTTGGCGAGAAAGAGGCTCAGCGCCGCTCCCCCCAGTATCAAAGCGGCCACAAGAGAGAGCCCGATCTTGATTGCCAGCGAGGCGTTCCGATTAGCTGCGCTGACCGTGAAGTTAATGCGTCGGTCGCTCAGTTCCACCACATCTTGAATGACTTTATCCTGGGAGTAGCGAGCGGGGAGATAGTTCTCAAAATAGAGAGACTCGGCGGCGGCTGATTCTTGCCTGCTCACCAGGTCAAGGAATGAGGTCTCAAGCGGCTTCAATATCTGCCGGTCGAGCCGCTGAATCTCTCGGATTCCACCGACCATCTCGGCGTCATGGCTGGCCAGAGCGAGAACCTGGTTGTAATTCTCCTGAAGATTGTTTTCTGCCGCTGCCATTCGCGCCATCTCCATCTTGCCGAACTCGCCGTAGGGGTGGAGCATCCAGCCGCGCAGACAATCGCTGATGAGGAGTTTGTCGGCGCGGATCTGCATGACCAGCTCGGCAATCTTTCTCTCTTTATCAACAAGCTGTTGGTACTGGCGGTTGGTCTGGCCGAAACTGAGCGTCAATACAATAGCTACAGTCGTCCCTAGCAGAAGCACTGCGCCGAACGAGAGATAAAGCTTTGTGCCGAGCTTGCAGTCTTTAAATTGCATATCATCTTCCGGAGGAATGTTACTAAGAAAGTATCGGTATTATCCGGCCTTCTATTAGGCGAAAAGGGGATTAGCAGCGCAATTGCCCCGGGATGGGGCCCCATCGGATTTGATCGGCTCCGGTCCCGAAGACCGCGCGCGAGAGCCTGCATTGGCTAATGCAATCGCTATCACAGCCGATAACAATTTAAGAGGGGCCCTGATGTTGAAGAAGCGGCATAAGATTCTAGCAGTCGATGACGAACCGGCAAACCTCAGACTTCTGGAGCGATTGTTCAGGAGGGATACCGATGTCTTTACTGCCAGCAGCGGAGAAGCTGCTCTTGAGATATTCAATCAGCATGACATCTCGCTGATAATTACCGATCAGCGGATGCCCGGCCTGACCGGGACCAAGCTGTTGCAACAGGTAATGCTGGAGCGCCCAAACGCGGTGAGGATTATATTGACCGGGTACATGGATGTGGAGGCGCTCGTTGAAGCTATTAATACCAGCAGAGTCTATAAGTTCCTCACCAAACCCTGGGATCCGGAACAGTTGCGAGCAGTAGTCCTCAAAGCTCTGGAAGATTATGAAATGGCCATCGAGCAAGAGCGACTGCTTGAGGATCTGAAGACTATAGTTATGGCGCATGCCGACCTGTTTGGCGCGATTCAGAAGCCCACACTATGAATAGTAGATACACGGTACTTTGCGTTGATGATGAAGAAGAGAATTTAAGGTCGCTTGAGAGGATTTTGCGGCGCGAGTTTAATATCCTTTCGGCTTCATCTGCCCGCGCAGCGCTCGACCGGCTCGCCCAATCGGATGTCCAGCTTATAATATCTGACCAGCGCATGCCGGAGATGACCGGCGTGGAGTTCTTCGAGAGGGTGATCGAAACTCACCCTCAAGCCATCAGGATTCTACTCACCGGGTATACCGATGCCCATACCATGATCGACGCGATCAACAACGGGCGGATATATAAGTACATAACCAAGCCCTGGGATCCGACAGAGCTGCTGATTACTGTAAGACAGGGGTTGGAACATCACCAGCTCAGCAAAGAGAACTCGCAGCTTGTCGAGAAATTGAAGAGCTTGCTGTTTCAAGCGGAATCCGCCGCCAGGCGCGAGGCGCTTATCAACCAGATCAGCAACGCGATACGCCGCTCGCTGGCTCTGGACGAGATCCTCGAAGCTACATCCAGAGAGCTTCTCAGCGCGATGGATGCTAGCCGAGTCATCGTTCGTCGCCGCGTCGGCAATCAACTGGTTGTAGCCCGCGAGCATCATCAGCCCGATGTAACCAGCCCGCGCGACATCCCTATATACATCGACGATCCGGTCCTGGCAAAGATGCTGGCAACAAGAGACATCGTAGCAGTCGATGATATGGCATCCTACGGCGTTCCTCCACAGGCAGGGGTCCGACTGATGGAATTGATAAAACTGTTCGAGGCGAAATCTCTTCTTGCCTGCCCAATCTTTATTGAAGATCGGTTCTGGGGGGCCCTGGTCGTCCACCAGTGCGACCGGCGGAGACTATGGACGGAGAACGATAAGGGATTGACGAGAACTATAGCGGGACAGCTCGCTATAGCTATCCGCCAGGCGGAGCTGTTTGATCAAGTCTGTCGCGCCAAACGCGAATGGGAGACTACCTTCGATGCTATGTCAGATGGAGTAATCATCTTTGATGCTCAGGGCAGAATCAAGCAGGTCAATGCCGTAGCCGCCAGAATGATGGGAATGCTGGTCGGCGATCTGATCGGGCGCGTCGGCAGCGAGCTCCTGGCCGGCAGCGGGCCCCCGGTCAAATGCTTGCACATAGAGCCGCTCGAAGGCGAGCATCAAAACAATCAGCGTCAGCCAAAAGAAGAGTTCGAGCGGTATTTTGCGCTGGCGCTGACCGGACAGGAACAGTCCTTTGAACTTCGATTCGTTGGTGAAAGCCTGTCTCAGAGCGATCTGGTGGCGACACTCACTCCCTGGAGAGAGGCGGACGAAGTTATAGGCGTGATCGGCCACCTCCGAGATGTGACGGAACAGAAGCGGCTTCGGGAACAGCTCATGCAGTCCGAGAAGATGGCTGCTACCGGCCAGCTCATCTCAGGCGTAGCGCACGAGCTTAATAACCCGTTGACCAGTATCCTGTGCTACTCGCAAATGGCGCAGGAAGGGATAGGTGGAGCAGAGATGATTGCCGAATATCTCAGGCGAGTCGCGAGTGAAGCTGACCGCGCCCGCCGGATAGTGCGCAATCTTCTCACCTTTGCCCGCCAGCAGAAACCGCAGCGTTGCCTCACTGATATTAATGATCTGATAGAGCGGACGGTTGAGCTGAGAGCTTATGAAAACAGAGTCAACAATATTGAAGTGAGAAAGTTCCTGGACCCTCACCTGCCTGAAATCCTCTGCGACCCGCAACAGATACAACAGGTCTTTCTTAACATTATCATCAATGCTGAGCAAGCAATGCTAGAGGCCCGCAACAGAGGAAAGCTGATTATCTTCACTGCATCTACCGCTAGCACAGTCTCGATCCGTTTCGTAGATGATGGGCCGGGCATCCCACCTGAGAACCAGCGCCGAATCTTTGATCCGTTCTTTACCACTAAGGAAGTTGGCAAAGGGACCGGGCTGGGCCTTTCGATCTGCTACGGAATAGTCAAAGAGCACGGCGGCAATATCTACGTGGAGAGTAGAGAAGGCGGCGGCGCCCGCTTTGTTGTCGAGTTGCCAATAGTCGGACGGGAGCAGCCCGCTTCTCAAACAGTAGAGGAGACTCTTCCTGAAGCTCGGTTTGCGCCAGGCAAAGAGATACTGGTTATTGATGATGAGACGTTGATACTGGATCTGATTGATAAAGTCCTGAGCAGAATAGGCCATAAGGTAGATACTCTCAAGGACGGCAGCGCAGCAATTGACAAGATAAAACAGAAGAAATTTGATCTCATAATATGCGATATGAAGATGCCGGGAATTTCAGGCGCCGAGGTCTATCATCAGATCAAGAGCGTTGACCCGAACCTGGTTGAGAGAATCCTCTTCATAACTGGAGATACAATCAACCCCGAGACAGCCGATTTCCTGACAACAAGTGGGTGCCCCTTCCTGCTAAAACCATTCACCGAGAGCGAACTCAGGTCAGCAATAAGCAAGGTCTTTGATACAGTTGCTTGTTAACGAGTGCTGATAACTACTCTCTACAATATATTCTTAAATCAAAACGTACCTGTTGAGCGGGGACCGCATTTAGCTCCGGCAAGAGCGACCTGTTTGTAGAATTGAGAAATAAGAGACCTCTCTAGCTGCGGCATTGAGCGACCTGTAAATCAGCATAGGCTGCTCAATGCCGCAGCTAAGAGCATTTTATTCACTGCCTGCTGCTATAAATAGGTCGCCGCTGCCGGAGCTGGGCAGTTGCAGCAAATCACCTTAGAAATTTTTTATCTGTTCTGCACAGTTTTAGACGGATTTTGCGTCATTTGTTTTTGAAGGGTTAAATAGGGCGGTTATTGGCCAGAACTTCGCCAATGGTTGTAAAGTGAGGTTCGGCGTAATTGATGCTGTTCAGGTGGCTGTGCTCAACAACAGGTATTTGTATACTCAGACAGCTACTGCCCCGGCCACCAAATGTTTTTGAAGTTGTGTTTTATGGTTCTACTGTTGTAGAATCCTTCCCGCTTAAGCTGGATGGCTGGTGTGACTAAAACCAGACTTGGGTTCAGCCGACTGCACAAACAAAGTGGAGGTCGGCATTAATTACTTTTAAACTTGTGCCTATGATTGTCCGCTAAAAAACTGAGTTGCCGAGTTGGCAGGGAATGCAAACCTGTATAGATTTGCACCGCGCCTGATGGTTTGCTGGCGCGACGTTGTCTCTTTATCGCCAGGAGCGATAACGGGTTTTGCTATCTTCGAGCGCGATGTCTGCAACTCATCCTATCACAAAAACCTCGTAGTATCCCCATCAGCATAGCGGGATAAATGTTCCGAACACACCTTGGAGTGGCTCGCTGCTCAGGGCATCCCAATCTGCGGATGACAAGATAATAGCGCCGCGACTCTTCGGCAAGGTGTGATATTTGCGCGCTGCTGACAGCAAATTCAGAGAAAGATAGGCGCATAACAATTCTGGAGATGAATCTACAATGAACTTAGCAAAATATGGTTGGAACTCTTTTCATGCAGAGAACTTCAAGAACTACGCGAGACAGGATTTAACCATAGGCAGAGTCGCTCTTGAGCATAAAGGGCTTTACCGGCTCTATACTGAGCACGGTGAATTATGGGCGGAGATCACCGGCAAAATGCGCTACCAAACAGTTGACCGTGGGGGTCTCCCTGCTGTCGGAGATTGGGTAGTGATTCGCATATTGGAAGGCGAAAACAGAGCAATGATCCATGAAGTCTTGCCGAGAAAGAGCAAGTTCTCAAGGAAAGTTGCAGGAGCTAAGACAGAAGAACAGATTATCGCTTCTAATATTGATACCGTATTCTTGATTGCAGGATTGGATGGGGATTTCAATCCCCGCAGAGTTGAACGCTATCTGATTATGACCTGGGAAAGCGGGGCCAATCCTGTAATTGTGCTAAACAAAGCCGACCTGTGTGAGGATTTGGAGCAGAAAGTCAGGGAGATGGAATCGGTAGCCCCTGGGGTCCCTATCCTTGTCATTAGCGCCACTACAGGAGAGAGTATGGAGAATCTTTTGCCATTCTTAGGAGAAGGGCAGACAGTATCGCTTCTAGGATCTTCCGGAGTAGGAAAATCGACCATCATCAATCACCTGATGGGCCAGGAGATTCAAAGAGTTCAAGAGGTTCGCCTGGGCGATGATCGCGGGAAGCACACTACTACCTCTCGACAACTGATCCTATTACCCTGTGGAGCATTGATCATGGATACGCCAGGGATGCGAGAGCTGCAGCTCTGGGTTGGAGAAGATAGTTTGCAGGGGGCCTTTGAAGAGATCGAATCTCTGGCAAGGCAATGTTACTTCCGCAATTGCCGTCACCAGGATGAGCCGGATTGCGCAGTAAGACAGGCGTTGATGGATGGAGAGCTTGATCTTCAGCGATTCGAGAACTATCAAAAAATACAGAGAGAACTCAAGTACCTCGCTCTGAAACAGGATCACAAAGCGAGCTTGATTGAGAAACAGAGATGGAAAAGGATCCATCGTATGATGAAAAAGAATAAAGATCGCTGGTGAGCAAGAAGCGGCTTGTACTGATTGCGGATTCTGAGATTGCGGATTGCGGATTAAGGTTCGACGTTCGTCCGACGTCGCCACGTCCTACGTCGGACGTTTAGACGTCGGACATCGGACGTTTAGACATCGGACGTTTCTATCTCCGCGTCCCCGCGTAGCTTACCGCCTGCTGTTTTTAGCTCTCATAGTGTAGTATCTCTTGAGCCAGCGGCTGAGTCCATCGAGGCCAGGGAACAAGACTCTTTCAGTGATATTTGCCTGATCGAGTTTATCGCGCACTTCCCATTTCAAAGAGGCGGGAATAATGATCCTGCGAAACAGTTCCGGCCTCTCAGCCAGCCACCGATCAAGCATCGCTGTGGGACTGGACATGAGAGAAAATAGAGCAAACTGATTCACTATGCGATCATCCAGAGATGGCGGCTCGATAAAGACAACGAATTCGGTCGGCGCAAGCGCGTCGAATTCCTGAAGCGTGGCGGCGCCTCGGCTCAGCATCTCAACGGTAAATACATTGGAGCCCTCTTCTTCAAGTATTGCTTTGAGCTTCTCCGGCAGTAGCTGGTTGGTCTTGACATAGTCAACACACCAGATGACTCCGTCGGTATCAAAGCTTTCTATATCTGCTGTTGCGAAGTGCATAGCCACATAGGGCGAGTAGGTCCAATCAAGCAATCTGGTGGGAAGGCCGTGATGCTGTGCCACTGCAAGCTAGTTCCATACTGAGTCGCCAGCGACAGCATCGCGTTGAGCATATTTCCTGAAGTTGCGAAGGATATGGACCTCCTGCTTTTCGTAGGCCGTTCCCAGTCTGACCAGGCTTGTTGTCAGATCATAGGAAGAATCCAACATGCCGCGAAAGGCAAAGTTGGAGCGAAAACGCCCAAGCAACTCTTGCCACGACTCCTCATAGAGCCGCTCGTTCAATTCATTCCAGCTTGATACTCGGATATCTTCCACAATAATCTCTCTCTAATGCGGTCTCTCAATTCAAAGAGTAAAGCAACCATTGGTCCGTTGTATAGCTAATCGCTTGACTTGTCCTGATGACGAGATTATTTTGAGAGTTGCTTGTGAGTTGAACACAGAGCTGAATCGGAACAGAAACAGTGGGTATTACGATTTTTCGCTAACAGTCTTTGGCGTTTCGTATCACTGAGTAGATCATCTGCGATCCTAATAGAGATCAGGAGGGACATTCCCTATGCGCATCGCCATCACTGGTTCGACAGGTTTGATCGGCACAGCTTTGGTAGAATGGTTTTCAAAGAATGGCCACTCAATCACTCGCATTGTCCGCGACTCTCACCCTTCTGGCGCAAACCGTTGCGTTGTGTGGGACCCCAATCAGAGGCGAATTGATGCAGCAGCGCTGGAAGGACACGATGTGGTTATTCACCTGGCCGGGGAGAGTATTGCTTCCGGTCGCTGGACTGCTGAGCGCAAGGCCAGGATTCGAGACAGCCGCATCCAGGGCACCTCATTGATTTCCGAGACCTTGGCCAAGCTCAGTCATCGGCCGCGCGTGCTGCTATCGGCATCGGCCATCGGTTATTACGGCAATCGAGATCCCAACGAAACGCTTGATGAATCGAGCAAGCCGGGCAGCGGGTTTCTCGCCGAAGTCTGTTCTCAGTGGGAACAGGCGACCGCGCCGGCTCAGGCGGCGGGAATTCGCGTAGTAAATATGCGCTTCGGCATAGTGCTCAGCTCGCGCGGTGGGGCCCTGGCAAAGATGCTTCCACCATTCAAGCTTGGAGTAGGAGGTAAGATAGGCAGCGGCAATCAAATTATGAGCTGGATTGCGCTGGATGAGATCCCAACAGCCGTTTCCCATCTGATTGCCAACGAGGCTCTGTCGGGGCCGGTCAACTTTGTATCGCCAAATCCGGTGTCGAATGCTGAGTTCACTCGCGTGCTTGGCCGAGTTCTATCGCGGCCAACGATCTTCCCGGTGCCAGCTTTAGCTGCCAAAATTATGTTTGGTGAGATGGCTGATGAATTGTTGCTTGGGGGGGCCAGGGTCATCCCGAAGAAGCTACAAGAGTCAGGATATAAATTCACCTACCCTAATCTGGAGCAGGCATTGAAACAGGTATTGGACCAATAACTATAGTTTTAAGAAAAATACCTTCCTGTTCGGGCGCCAAGCGCCCTCAAAACGAGTTAATTATATGCCCGCGTAGAAAGCTTTATCGCTTAATAGTGTGAGCGCCGGTAGGCGAGTACTCAAAACGAGTTAATTATATGCCCGCGTAGAAAGCTGCCGCAGCGCAAGGTGATAGAGGGCACCAAGCGTCCTCAAAACGAGTTAATTACTGATGTTACGCACAGGAGATGAAACGATATTACTTGACTTGAAGCACTGCACTGCTGAAGCCCTTTTCACCGCCGCAGACGCAGACTCGGCAGAGAAGAATCTCTGCGCTGTCTGCGGCGCGCTTTGCACTGAGACCCTCTCACCATTAGCTGTTTGTAAGTCAAGTAGACCATTTAGCTCCTCGCTGCGCGAGCATCAGTTAATTATAGCGGTTTGCAGTTGCACGCGACTGCTCCGAGGCCGCGTTTCGGTCAGTACCGCCTGCGGTAGCGGGCGGGTGTGCCATCCCGACCTGCCCGCTACCGCAGGCGGTACTGACCTTGGGTCGCACCCAACCGCAAACCGCTATATATGCCTGTTTTGAGGGCGCTTAGCGCCCGAGCTAGGTGTAATCTTCTTCTTGAATCAGCATCCCGATCCAGAAGCAATCGGCTTTAGCCGCATGGAGATTCAGCTTTAACCTAATCTGGCTCTGAGCTCTAACAGAAGCAATCGGCTTTAGCCGCATGGAGATTCAGCTTCAACCTATTTTGTCTGTAATGATCTGTAAGTAGTGAGATATAATGATTCTTCCGGTCAAATATCGCTAGACAGTTTCACCGAGAAGCAATCCAAATCGGAGTGCACATCCACTATTAAAAGAGTTGAAGAGCTTTTATGGCCACTGTTGACGAAGAGCAAGTTGTTGAAACCGAAAAAGAGAGACCAGCAAGTTTTATTGATAAAGTTCTCAATGCAGTTGAGCGTGTGGGAAACAAACTCCCCGACACGGCGGTGCTATTTCTGATTCTGCTGATTGCAGTGTGGATTCTATCTGCGCTTCTCGCGCCGGTTCAGTTCTCAGAGATCGATCCGCGAACCAAGCAACCGATTCAAGTCAAGAATCAATTGACCGGCGCATCAATCGCTGCATTTCTCGCCAACATGGTGACAACGTTCACCAGCTTCCATCCTCTCGGCGTGGTGCTGGTTGCGCTACTTGGAGTCGGAGTGGCCGAACATACTGGCTTCATTAACGCCGGGCTCAAAGGGCTACTGAGTTTCACTTCCAGAAAGCTCCTCACTCCAATGGTGATTATGGTTGCAATTATCAGTCACACAGCAGCCGATGCCGGCTATGTGCTGGTCATTCCTCTTGGAGGGGTTATTTTTTATGCTGCTGGGCGCCACCCACTGGCAGGGATCGCAGCAGCATTTGCCGGCGTGTCGGGCGGCTTCAGCGCCAACTTCTTTCCCTCCAGCCTCGATCCTTTGCTTTCAGGATTGACTCAATCCGCATCTCAAATCATCGACCCTTCGCGCCTAGTCAATCCGCTCTGCAACTGGTACTTCACCGGGCTGTCGAGCCTTTTGATTATCACGCTAGGCTGGTATATTACAGACCGGATAATTGAGCCGCGCCTTAGCAATACTGAGATAGACGGAGATGTATCCGACATTCCGCAGATGGAGACTCTCGGTGAAACGGAGCGTCGCGGGCTTATTGTTGGATTGATCACATTGGCTCTGGGCATTATCATCCTCGCTCTCGCTTCTGCTCCAAAGAGTTCGGCTTTGAGATCGCCTCAAGGGGAGCTGACTGCGCCGACGGCGCCGCTGATGCAGTCGATTGTGCCATTGATCTTCTTGCTGTTTCTTCTCCCAGGGGTTATTTACGGGTACGTAGCAGGCACAGTGAAGAGCCATCGAGATATTATCAAAGGGATGAGCAAGTCGATGAGCACGATGGGATATTACATTGTGCTGGCATTTTTCGCCTCGCTCTTCATCGCAGCATTCGGGCAGTCGAACCTGGGGGCCCTGCTGGCGCTTAAAGGCGCAGCATTTCTTAAAGCGATGGCTCTGCCGGCGCAGGTGACGATCATAGGAATCATCTTGCTCACAGCGTTTGTGAACCTCTTTATTGGATCGGCGTCGGCAAAGTGGGCGCTTCTATCACCGATACTGGTTCCGATGCTTATGCAGCTTGGATTTTCGCCTGAGCTGACTCAGGCAGCTTACCGAGTAGGAGATTCAACAACAAACATCATTACACCGCTTATGCCCTATTTCCCGCTGGTAGTGGTCTATTGCCAGCGTTATGTCAAGAACACCGGCATCGGCACCCTTGTTTCGCTGATGCTTCCATTTTCGATGACATTTCTGGTTGGCTGGACAATCTTCCTCCTTATTTACTGGATGCTGAGAATTCCACTGGGATTACAGGCTCCGTATGGCTATCCGTAACTGATGTTGCGCAGAAGAAGAAGCAGATCCTTATGGCTGCGTCGGCCGCACGCCGCAGCGAGAAGCGCCGCTCACGCGGCTATAATAGGGATTTGCGCGAGCGTGAGTCCGTAAGATCCAGTGATTTTATGGCAGATCAGCTCTATTTTGTAGAAGGTGCGCCTTTGAGTAGATGGAGTAGCAAATCTGATAGAACACGGACAGAGGCAGACCCTGGCGGGTTTTCGCTGATCGACCCGCGATCATCCGCCAAGATCTGCACAATCAGCATTCTATTCTCGTTGTACCAATCTCATGAGGTCTGATTTAGGCGATACTATTTTGAAGATCGATTCAGACCCGAATGCTGAAGGGTTTTACCAGGGAATGGGAGCGAGAAGAATCGGGGAAGTATTGTCGGAAATAGAAGGAAAGCCGCACGTGCTGCCTCGGCCGGCGCTTGACCTCAAAGATCGATCACCATCTATACCGCGTAGCGGCAGCGCGGTGGGCCAGAGTGCGAGCTAGAGATTGGGCCTCTTCCAATGGCAGATTGCTGATCTTGGGGCCCCCGCCTGTGTAGGTCTGTCCGGCAGTGTCTACAATCAATGTTGCCAATCCAAGCCGTCGGTCAAGCGGAGACTGTTCGGCTACTATAGCCTGAGCGTTTCTGATAGGCACAATATGAGTCGAGCGGCCCAGCCAGCCTCGCCTGGTGCGAAAGTATCTCTCTCCAAGCGTATAGCCCAGATTGTTGTACCTCATCACATTGATGATATAGATCAGCGGCAGCAATAGGAGCATCCAGAGCCAGAATAAGCCCTGTTGATGCCAGGAGACGGCGGCGGCAGCCATTGCGCATACTAGTCCCCCTTTTATTGCGCCCCGCAGTATGGCCAGCCTGGACGCGCGTCTCCAACTGACCGGGGCCGGCTCAATATCGGGAAATATCACCGGCAGCAGATCGTCAATCCCTTTCCGCAACGCGATTGGAAGCAGCACATCGCGGCCTTCGTTTTTCTGCTTCGGATCGGATGAACGGTCTCCTGCCGTGTCTACACGCAACGCCGCCAGACGGAGCAAACGGCGAAGGGCCCCTTCTCTTATCTCAAGCACCTGAATGCGCCGTCGCGGCAGACTGCTGGAACGTTGAGTGAGCAATCCATAGGAGCGGTGCAGATCCTCGCCTATCTGCGACAGGGTGAACCCATAAAACCGCACAATCGAGCCGATGATGGAAAGGAGCAGACTCGCCAGCAACAGGAGCAGTATGCTCAGCATAGCGACAAAGAGAGCCGTTTGGGCCCCCTGCTTCAATAAGCGATGTGTCTCCCGATATATGGCATCCGCTACTCGCTCATAGAAATTGCCCGGCAAGATGTCATCTACAAATGCCCAGAGCGCGCCGACAAACGCCAGCGCAGAGAGCAGAACATTAGAAGTGAGCCCGTGCAGGATCAGGTCGTGTAGCCGGAGACGGCGCAAGACCACGCGCTGGACTGCGGCTTGGGGCGCGTCAAGGCCCCTGGCCGCATCGATCGTTCGTGACGGCATCCTGGCAAAGACCGCCTGGCGCAACCGTTCCGCTTCTGAGTGGGAGAGCACGGAAAGCGATGCTTCCGGTCCCTGTCCGCCGGCGGTTTCGATGCTGGCATCTACTACGCCGAATATGCGGTGGAGCACTCCTTGTTCGAGGCGAATCTCTTGAACTCGCTCCAGCGGTATGTGGCGCTCCCTTCGTTCGAGGATACCCTGCCGGGTAATTAACTCGCCTCCTTCAATGCGATAGCTGAATGTGAAGTAACGCACAAGAGCGCGCGCAATCACTCCTGTAACCATCAATAACACGAGGGTGATTGTGACCGTCCGGCTCTCGATCAAGAGCAGAGACACAGCAGGGATAATTAGATTGCGGATTGAATTGTAGATGGCAAACACCACAGTCACGGGATGTAGCCGTCCCTCAAGGATAGGCAGATGATCATACTGCATCATCGCCTCCCACTTCTACCAGATGATTGCGGAGCCGCGCCGCTTCATCCGCATCGAGGCCGGGAATCCTCATGCTTGCTTCGTGAGTGCCGGCCGTGTGCAGCACCAGCGATGCCAACCCGAAGGCGCGCTCGATGGGGCCCCGCTGCAGATCCACGTGCTGCAACCGCGACAGTGGCAGCAATCTCGTGACCTGGAATATCAACCCGCTGCGCGTCTCCAGCACCTTCTCATCGATGCGGTATCCCCAGGAACGATACAATCGTGGGGGCCGCCAGTAGATCAGCCAGACGCATGGAGGTAAAAGCGCAAACCAGGCGAGAAGAAGCCAGAACAGAAGCCGGGGATGATGGAGCCCGGTAATCACTGCGCCTGCCAGTAGCGCGAGCAACATCACACTAAAGCCTATCAGGTTGGTCACCCGCCAGAGCAAGATCACTCGCGGATCGAGCGGACGGAATTCAGATGTAGAAGCAGGCTCTTGAATTAGCGGGTGATATTCACTCGTCGGCGACGCGGACAGAACACCTCCCTGTTGATCTGCTTGTTCAGTTGTAATCGCATCGGCAGGTGATTCCTCAGCGTACTCAATATCCCGTTGTGTCTCTTCTGCCATATCGATCTCGCCTGTTCAAAGACATTGTTGCTACCAGCCGAGCCCTTTTGTCTTTGTCTTGACGCGGCACAGATACATATCGGCAGTGATGTAAAGCGCCGACCCGTCATCTCCCCAGGCGCAATTGGCCGTCCTCTCTCCGGTATCGATTCTGCCCAGATATTTTCCATCGGGAGCAAAGACAAGGACTCCGCCCGGCCCGGTGGCAAATAGATTGCCGTCTTTATCCACCTTCATCCCATCTGGGAGCCCTGGCAATTTGCCCACCAGCGACGTAACGTCGTAAAACACCCGACCGGTTCCAATCGTTCCATCGGCGAGGACGGGAAACGCCATCCAGATCGCCCGTCTAGGATCCGATTGCGCGACATAGAGAGTCTTTTCATCGGGCGAGAAAGCTATGCCATTAGGACGAGTCATCTCTTTCGTCAACAGTGTCACCTTGCCGTCGGTAGAAAGTCGATAGACCCCGCAGAAATCCAGCTCGCGCCTGGGGTCCTCGAACTGTCTTGGCAATCCATAAGGCGGGTCAGTGAAATAGAGATCGCCATTTGACTTAAACACGGCATCGTTCGGGCTGTTGAGCCGTTTGCCCATGTAGTTATCAACCAGGGTCCTCTTTCCGCCATCCCACGGCATCACAGAGACTCGGCGATCTCCGTGCTCGCACATTACCAGCCGGCCTTGCTTATCGAGTAACAGGCCGTTGCTGCCCGGTTCGCCGCCATAGTCGGCCACGCCGGTATATCCCGATGGCTTCATAAACAGCGCTATACCTTCCCCTTCTTTCCATTTCATCACCGAATTGCGAGGAATGTCGGAGAAGAGCAAATAGCCGCCATCTTTGATCCAGACGGGGCCCTCTGACCATTCAAATCCGGATGCGAGGACTTCTATCCTGGCGTCTCTTGCAATCAGTTGATCGAGGCGCGGATCTTCGCGCACAATTTGGCCAATAGTTGGATAGTTCATCTTTTGTTGCCCCTGAGATTGTACTGTAGCTACCAGCAGAACGATTAAGATTAGCAGGGTGCTGTATTGAAAGATAGGTGATCTTATCATCGTAATGATCTCTCCTGTGATGATGTTAATGTTAGAACTGCCATCCACACTGCAACGATAAACAGGCCCCCCATCTCGCGCGCCTCTTCTACTGCGACTGTTTTCATCTGCATGGATTCAAATACTTCCGCTACCGAGACCTGTCCAATAACTCCCGGAGCCAGCAGGCAGGCCCAAATTAGTGATGCAGCGCCAATGGCAGCGGGAATTGCCCGATGCAATCGCCTGGTGAGATATAGAACGCAGGCTATGGCCGCAAGTCCGTAGATCGCCATCCATCGCACAGGATCAGGGTCATTGTATTGGACAGCCACACAGAACAAGAAGACTGCCAGCATAAGATAGTTCAAGGCTGTCAATATATTTGATCGTTTGCTCATAACGCCCTTTCGATTGTGGATTGCGGATTAACGACCACATTGCTGGCAACTGAGGCGATTTGCAACCCGGGTTGCTCTGGAAGTGGGATGCAGTGGGCTATGATGTTTTGATCTGCGGAAGTCTGCGACTTTCCGGGCCCACTGCCTCCTTTCTTTTGCGGCTGCGCCGCCCTCGTTGCTCGTAATAAAATCCTCTCAGGCGCGAGGCCAAGCCTCCTGGCGGCGCAGCCGCAAGCGAATTCCCATCGCTCCTCGGCGAGTCGAAGACTCGCCGCACATCGAAGCGGCAAAGCCGCACCCCCCTCGCCGCTCGCTCCAGATCGGATTGAAAATGGTTCTACTCGAAGACTCGCCGCAAGCGGAAGCGGCCGTAGCCGCACCCCCCTCGCCGCTCGCTCCAGATCGGATTGAAA
>Ga0073934_10003199_pt1 | contig 31010 bp, 27 predicted proteins | sample LarsenN4metaG_FD_76834 | JGI IMG/M metagenome (GOLD analysis project Ga0073934, IMG submission 76834) | Hot spring sediment bacterial and archeal communities from British Columbia, Canada, to study Microbial Dark Matter (Phase II) - Larsen... ...
TCATCAAGGAGACCGCATGTATTGGATGGGACTGGACATCGGCACGGGCGGTTCGCGCGCGCTGCTGGTGGATGACCAGGGCAAGGTCCGGCACGGCCACACCGCGCCGCACGAAGAGATGCGAATGGAACGTCCGCTGTGGGCCGAGCAGCGGCCGGAGAATTGGTGGGAGGCGGCGCAGGCGGCGATCCGCGGCGTGCTGGGGGAGGCGGGCGCAACGGGGCGGGATGTGCGCGGGGTCGGGCTCTCGGGACAGATGCATGGCCTGACGCTGCTCGACCGTGGGAACCGGGTGATCCGGCCGGCGCTGATCTGGTGCGACCAGCGAAGCCAGGCGCAGGTGGACTGGGTGAACAGCCGGGTGGGACGGGAGGGAGTAGTGGCGGAGATCGCCAACCCGGTCCTGACAGGGTTCACGCTTCCCAAGCTGCTGTGGGTGCGCGACAACGAGCCGGCAAATTTTGAACGAGTGCATCAACTTTTGCTGCCGAAGGATTACGTGCGGTTTGAGTTGACCGGCGAGTACGCTTCGGAGGTGAGCGACGCTTCGGGGACGGCGCTGTTCGACGTTGTGAACCGGAGATGGGCAGTGGGGCTGGCGTCCCGGGTTGGTGTGGACCTGGCGATCCTGCCGCGGGTTCAGGAGTCGCCGGAAGTGACCGGGCAGGTGACGGCGAGGGCGGCGGAGTTGACGGGACTGGCGGAAGGGACGCCCGTTGTAGGGGGAGCCGGGGACCAGGCGGCGAGCGCGATCGGCAACGGAATCGTCGAGGCGGGCATCGCTTCCTGCACGGTAGGGACTTCCGGTGTTGTGTTCGCGCACCAGGACCGGCCGGCATACGATCCGGAGGGGAGGGTCCACACCTTCTGCCACGCGGTACCGGGAAAGTGGCATGTGATGGGAGTGACCCAGGGCGCCGGGCTGAGCTTGCAATGGTTCCGGAATCAGGTGGCTCCGGGAACGGACTATGACAGCCTGGTGGCGGAGGCGGCCACGGCGCCGGCGGGTTGCAACGGGCTCTACTGGCTGCCCTACCTGATGGGGGAACGGACGCCGCACCTGGATGCGCAGGCACGGGGCGGCTGGATGGGGCTGACGGCGAGTCACAGGAGGGCGGACCTGATCCGGGCGGTGCTCGAAGGGGTGAGCTACAGCCAGAGGGATTGTCTCGAGATCATCGCGGGGATGGGAGTGCGAGTGGACCGGGTCCGGCTCTCGGGCGGGGGGGCGCGCAGTGCGTTCTGGCGCCAGATGTTCGCCGATGTGTTCGGGAAGCGCGTGTCGACGCTGGCGACACAGGAGGGGTCGGCCTACGGGGCGGCGCTACTGGCAATGGCGGGAACAGGAGCCTTCGGCGGGGTCGAAGAGGCGTGCCGTGCGGTGATACGGGAGACGGAGGTAAAGGAGCCGGACGAGCGGGCGAAGGCAGCGTACGAGCGAGGCTATCGATTGTTCACGCGGCTGTATCCGGCGTTGAAGGATCTCTATCCGGCGATGGGAGCAAGTTAGGGGTAGGTTCAGATCCGTACGGTGATGACGCCGCGAAGGTAGTCGGCGGCGTGGCCTCCGATGCGGACCCGGTCCAGAAGATCTTCGACCCACAATTCGCCGGTGCGGGCCGAGATCTGGCGGGCGCGCATGGCTTTCCTGCCGAGCCGGCGGGCCCAGTAAGGAGTGAGCGAACAGTGGGCCGAGCCGGTTACGGGGTCTTCGGGGATCCCCATGGCGGGAGCGAAGAAGCGGGAGACGAAGTCGACGTCGGAACCTGGGGCGGTGACGATGATGCCGCCCTTGTCGAGGTGGGCGAGCACATCCATGTTCGGCTGAAGGGTGCGGATTTCCTCTTCGCCGCGATAGACTACAAGATAATACTGCGCGCTCAGGACTTCGAGGGGCTGAGTGCCGAGGCCATCAACGAGGCGGGGATGTGGGTCGCAGTGGCCAGCAGGACGGGAGGGGAAGTTGAGCCACAGGAGGCCGTCTTCGCGAGTGACGACGAGTTCGCCGCTGGCGCTGTCGAAAGCGATGCGACTGCCTTGAAAGCCGAGGTGAGTGAACAGGACGTGGGCGGCGGCGAGCGTGGCGTGGCCGCACAATTCAATCTCGACGGCCGGCGTGAACCAGCGCAGGTGGAAGCGTTCCCCGGAGGGGACGAAAAAGGCGGTCTCCGCAAGGTTGTTTTCGGCCGCGATGGCCTGCATCGTTCGGTCGGGAAGCCACGATTCCAGCGGGCAGACGGCCGCCGGATTGCCCTTAAACTGGACGGCGGAAAACGCGTCCACCTGAAAGATGGGAATGTCCATAGTCCAGTGTACCGCCGGATGTCACCTCGATGACCGCCCGAAGCTCCTTAGTTAACATGGAGATAAAATGAGAGTCGCTATCGTGGCCGTGGCGGCCGCTTCCGCCCACGGGCAGTCCGTGCTTTCGCTGCGGGAAGCTGTCTCGCAGGCCCTGGCGGGGAATCCCGTGCTGGAAGCCGCATCCAGCCGTGTGAGCGCGCAGAAGGCGCTCCGGACGCAAGCCCTGCTGCGGCCGAATCCTCGGCTGATCCTTCAGCAGGAAAATCTGCGCCCCTATCAGAGCCCGAACTACGTATACCTGCGGGAGACCGATTCGTTCGCCTACTTGCAGAACACACTCGAGACGGCGGGCAAACGGGAGGCGCGGGCGGGTTCGGCCGAGGCGGGCATTGCGAAGAGTGAAGCAGAGAGGGAACTTTTGAGGCGGCAGATCGTGACCCGGGTGGTAGCGGCCTACTGGGCCGCGGCCGGGGCGGCGCACGTGGTGGATCTTCTGGCAGAGAACGAGAGGAATTTTGCCAGAATCGTGGACTACCACGCGGTCCGGGTCCGCGAGGGCTCGATGGCCGAGGCCGATTTGCTGAGGGTGACGATCGAAGCGCAGCGGTTGCGGATCGAGCGGAACCGGGCGGCGCTCGAGGCGGAGAGGGCCCGGATTCACCTACAGCGGGAGATGGCCCGGACGGAGTTTCCGGCGCTGCGGTTCAGCGAGGAGTTGCGGTCCGACCTGCCGGATTATGAGCCGGTGGACGTGGCGGCCGTGATGGCCCGGCGGCCGGAGGTCCGGCTGGCGCGATCGGTCGTGGAGAGCGCCCGCGCGCAGGAGAGAGTGCAAGTCGCGGCGGCGCGTCCGAATGTCGACTTGCTGTTCGGGTACAAGAGAACGGGGGGTGTGGACACGATGCTCGGGGGAGTCCAGGTGGACCTTCCGGTGCGGAACCGGAACCAGGGGAACGTGGCGGCGGCGAGCGCGGAGACACGGGCGGCGGAATCGGCGCTGGCGGCGACGCAGGCGCTGATCCGGGCGGAGGTGGAGTCGGCGGTGGCAGAGTATCGTCAGCGGCGGAGCGACGTGGCTTCGGTGTTGAGGCCGCTGGTCGACCAGGCGGTGGAAGGGTACCGGATCGCCGAGGCGGCGTACCGGGAGGGGGGAGCGGACCTGTTGCGGCTGCTCGATGCGCAGAGGGTTCAGATCGAAGCGCGGATTTCCTACGCGCGGGCGCTGGCCGAGCTGCGGCTGAGCGAAGCCGCGCTTCAGGCGGCGCTGGGGGTGGAGCCGTGACGCCATTGACGGGGCGATGGAGAGTTACGGCGTTGACCGGGGCGGCGGCCGCGGTCTGGTTGGTCGCGGGCGCCTGCGGACCCCAAACGGAGCCCGCAGTGAAGGCCGGCACGGACAAGCGGGCGGAGGCGGCGCCCAAGGAAGAGAAGAGTTCCGCGGCCGAAGTGACCGTCGACGAGGCGCGCCAGAAGGAGGGCGGAGTCGTCACGGAGACGGTCTCCGAGCGGCAGCTTGCGGAAAGCATCCGGGTGACGGGCCGTATCGTGCTCAACGAGAACCAGACGTGGCGTGTGGGAGCGATCATCGAGGGGCGAGTGGTGCAGGTGTTCGTCAACGCAGGGGACCGAGTGAAGAAGGGCCAGGTTCTGGCGCGGCTGCACTCCCACGAAGTTCACGAAGCACGCGCGGCGCACGCAAACGCCCGAACGGAACTGGCTCGCCTGCGGGAGCAGGAGAGGCACGCAACCCGGGTCCGCGACCGGGCGCGGCGGCTGTACGAGTTGAAGGCGGGTTCGCTCGAGCAGGCGGAACTGGCGGAAGCAGAGCTGAGAAACGTGCAGGCAGGCATCCGTCAGGCGGAAACGGAAGTGGCCCGGACGCGGACGCATCTGGTGGAATTCCTGGAGATTGAACCGCAGGATCCAGGCCATCACCGGGAAGGGGCGCACGGCGACGAGGACTGGGTTCCGATCCGGGCTTCGGCGGACGGAACGGTTCTCGAGCGGAAGGTTTCGATCGGCTCGGTGCTCCAGCCCGGACAGGAGGCGTTCGTGGTGTCCGATCTGTCTTCGTTGTGGATGATCGCGGCGATTGGTGAGGAGCACTTCGGCCGGGTACGGCCGGGGATGCCTGTGCAGGTGACGGTGCAGTCGCACGCAGGGAGGGCGTTTCCGGGGCGGCTCGAGCGGATGGGCGAGCAATTGGATCCTTCCACGCGGACGCTCCAGGGGCGGATTCTGCTGCCGAACCCGCACGGTCTGTTGAAACCCGAAATGTACGGCGATGCGGAGCTGCAACTGCCGTCGCGCCGTGCGGCGCTGTTTGTGGCGGAGACGGCGCTTCAGGAGGTGAAGGGCCAGACGGTCGTGTTTGTGCGGGTGGCGCCGACGGTTTTCGAGGCGCGGGCGGTCGAGACGGGACGAAGCGTGAACGGCATGGTGGAGGCGCTTTCCGGAGTCTCGCGCGGAGATCAGGTGGCGGTGCGGGGCGCGTTTCTGTTGAAGTCGCAGCTGCTGCGGTCGTCGCTGGCGGAAGAGGAGTAGATGCTGGGTCCGCTTATCGATTTCCATCTTCGGCACCGTTGGGTGGTGCTGGCGGGACTGGCGGGGCTGCTCACCTACGGGCTGTATTCGCTGTCGCAGATTCCTGTGGACGCTTTTCCGGACCTGACGAACAACCAGGTGGTGGTGACGACGGAGTGTCCGGCGATGGCTCCGTCCGAAGTGGAGATGCTGGTGACGTATCCGATCGAGACGGCGCTGATGGGACTGCCGAAGACGGAGGGGATCCGGTCGGTGTCGAAGCTGGGGCTTTCGATGGTCACGGTCGTGTTTGACGATTCCGTGAACACCTACTTCGCGCGGCAGCTGATCAACGAGCGGTTGAACGAGGTGCGCGGCCGCCTTCCGGAGCAGGTCAAGCCGGCGCTGGGTCCGGTGGCCACGGCGTTCGGAGAAGTGTACCAGTACGTACTCGAAAGCCCGCTGCCGGCGATGGAGACCAAGACGATTCACGAGTGGCAGATCAAGAACCAGTTGCGCACGTTGAGCGGGGTCAACGAGATCAACACATGGGGTGGCGAGACGCGGCAGATCCAGGTCGAGGTGGATCCGCGGGCGCTGCTCCGCTACGGTCTTTCGCTGCGGGATCTGTACGAGCGGATACGGGACAACAACGAGAATTTCGGCGGGGGGTTCATCGAGCACTCGCAGGAGCAGTACAACGTGCGTGGCCTGGGGCGTGCCCGGTCGGCCGAGGATCTGAAGAGGATCGTGGTGCTGGCGAGCCGGGGAACGCCGGTGCTGTTAGGGGACGTGGCGGAGGTCCGGGATGGGGCGATGCCGCGGCAGGGAGCCGTCACGCGGGACGGAAAAGGCGAGACCGTGTCGGGCATGACGATCATGCTGAAGGGGGAGAATGGCAAGCAGGTGATCGAGCGCGTGAAGGCGCGGCTGGCGTCGCTGAGGCTGCCTGAGAAGGTGAAGATCGTACCCTTCTACGACCAGTCGGAAGTGATCGACGCGACGATCCTGACGGTGCGGAACAACCTGGCTGAAGGCGGGGCGCTGGTGGTGCTGGTCCTGTTGCTGTTTCTGGGGAACTTCCGGGCGTCGTTCATCGTGGCGGCGGTGATCCCGCTGTCGATGCTGGTGGGATTCATCGGGATGCGGTTTTTCGGGGTGTCGGCGAACCTGATGAGCCTGGGTGCGATCGATTTCGGAATGATCGTGGACGGCTCGGTTGTGATGATGGAGAACGCGATCCGGCGGTTGCAGCAGGCGGAAGCGGGCGAGGGGTACAGCCGGCTGGCGGAGGTGCGGCTGGCGGCGCACGAGGTGGCGCGGCCGATCCTGTTCGGGGTGGCGATCATCATCGCCGTCTACCTGCCGATTTTTCTGCTGGAGGGGCTGGAGGGGCGGATGTTCCGGCCGATGGCGATTACGGTGTGCTCGGCCCTGACGGGCTCGCTGCTCCTGGCGCTGTTTGTGGTTCCGACGGCCGCGGCGACGCTGCTGCGGGTGGCGCCGGGGGGGCATTCGGGCCACTGGTTCGAGGCGCTGCGATCGGGGTACGAGCGGCTTCTGAACGGGCTGCTGCGGATTCGCGTCGCAGCGGTCAGCGCGGCGGCGCTGCTGGTGTGCGGGGCGGTCTGGTCGTTGGGCTATATCGGCACGGAGTTCATGCCGCGGCTCGACGAGGGGTCGATTCTGATTGAAAGCAGGAAGCTGCCGGGGATTTCGCTGGCCGAATCGGTGGCGATCAGCACGCGGGTGGAGAAGACGATCCTGTCGTTTCCGGAAATCCGGAGCGTTGTGACGAAGATCGGCCGTCCGGACGTGGCGACGGAGGCGATGGGGATCCACCAGGGCGATATCTACGTTTTGCTGAAGCCGCGTTCGGAGTGGAAGCGGTTCGCCAGCAAGGAGGAGCTGATCGAGGCGCTCGACGCGGCGCTGAAGCCGATCGCGGGCGTCGCGTTCAATTTCACGCAGCCGATGGCGATGCGGCTGGACGAGGTGATCTCGGGAGTGAAAGCGGACCTGGCGGTGAAGATCTTCGGCGACGATCCGGCCGTGCTCGAGCAGCTGGGCGAGCGCGCGCTGCGGATCGTTTCAGACGTTTCCGGAGCGGCGGACGCGCAGATGGAGATCATGTCGGGCGTGGCCGAGGTGGCGATTCAGGTGGATCGCGCGGCGCTGGCCCGGTACGGGCTGAACGTATCCCACGTCAGGGACGTCATGGAGGTCGTGGTGAGCGGGATGCAGACGTCGACGCTGATCGAGGGGCACAGGCGATTTGACATCGTGCTGCGCTTTCCGGACCGGTTCCGGCACGATCTCGATTCGATCCGCAACCTGCCGATCACGGCGCCGGCGGGCGAGACGATCCGGCTGGGGCAGGTGGCGCAGGTCCGGCTGACACGGGGGCCGGACGCGATCACGCGGGAAAACGGCCAGAGGAGGATCGTGGTGCAATCGAACGTGCGCGGCCGGGACCTGGGCGGATTCGTCGCGGACGTGCAGCGGAGGATCGGGGCGGAACTGATTCTGCCGGCGGGCTACCGGATCGACTACGGGGGACAGTTCGAGAACCAGGAGCGGGCGACGCGGCGGCTCATGCTGGTGATCCCCGTGACGGGGCTGATCATCTTTTCGATCCTGTTTGCGACTTTCGATTCGGCGCCGCAGGCGCTGTTGATCCTGCTGAACGTGCCGTTCGCGCTGGTGGGGGGCGTCGGCGCGCTCTGGCTGCGGCATCTGAACCTGAACCTGTCGGCGTCGATCGGGTTCATCGCGCTTTTCGGGGTGGCGGTGCTGAACGGAATCGTGCTGGTGAGCGCGGTGAACCGTTTGCGCGAGGAGGGGCGGCCGATGCACCTGGCGCTGCTCGAGGGCGCGGCCAGCCGGTTGCGCCCCGTGCTGATGACGGCGCTGGTGGCGAGCCTCGGGTTCATTCCGATGGCGGTTTCGTCGTCGACGGGCGCGGAGGTGCAGCGGCCGCTGGCGACGGTGGTGATCGGCGGGCTGGTCACGAGCACGGTCCTGACGTTGTTCCTGTTGCCGCTGCTGTACCCCTGGTTCTCGCCGCGGAGGGCGGAAGAGTCGCCTGTGAACCAGCTGTGAAACAGCCTCGGGCCGAACCGGGCGGCGGGCGCGTGGCGGACACCGGTTCGAGTCATAATCGACATATGGCGAATCATGGTTCGACGGACCGCCGCCGCTTCCTCGGCTACGCGGGCGGCGCGCTGGCCGCACAGGCGGCACAGGCGCAGGAGGCGATCCGGACGGCGCATATCGGCGTCGGCGTGCGAGGAGGAAGCCTGCTGACGCAGACGCTGGCGCAGGCCAACGTCCGCGTGGCGGCCATCTGCGATATCGACGCCACAACGCGGGACAAGGCGTTGAGCGCGGCGGCGAGAGATTCGCCGAGACCGCTCGCGGAGTGGCGGAAGGTCCCGGACCTGACGGACGTGGACGCGGTCTTCATCGCCACGCCGTGCGACCTGCACGCCGAAATGGCGGCGGCGTGCCTGGAGGCCGGAAAACACGTCTACCTGGAGAAGCCTCTGGGGATCACTCCGGAGCAGGTGAGCCGGGTGGTGAAGGCAGCGCGGAGAGCGAAAGGAATTTTCCAGATCGGCCAGCAGTTGCGGTATTTTCCGAGCATGCGCGAGGCGGTGGCGAAGATCCACGCGGGCGAGATGATCGGGAAGGCCTACATCGTGAAGGCGCAGCGGCACAGCAGCCGGAGCCGGGCTTCCGGACAGCCGCCGGCGTCCGCGCAGGAGAAGGCCCGCACGGACTGGTACGCCGACGTGAAGCGGTCGGGGGACCTGATCGTGGAGAACTCGGTGCACAACATCGACGCCTGCAACTGGATCGTCAACAGCCGTCCGGTGAGCGCCTACGGGCATGGGAAGCGTTACTTTCCGCAGCCGATGGCGCCCGGCAAGCTGATGCTCGACGGCTACAGCGTGGAGTGGATCTACGAGAACGAGATGCACGTCGACTACAGCCAGATCGCGTTTCATCCGCGGCATCTCAAGGCGCTGCCGAACGGAATGTGGTACGTGATCTTCGGCGAGAAGGGCAGCATCCACCTGACCCACGACTCGTGCGAATTCTATGATCTCCACGGCGAGCAGCCGCCCCAGGACATGCTGAGCGAGAGCAGGAAGATCATGGCGGAGCGGAAGGCCAGAGGGATCCGCGAGCCGGACACGGCGATCGAGGACTTTCTGGCGTGCATCCGGGAGAAGCGGAAGCCGTTCGCCGACATCACCGTGGCGGCGACGGCGGCGCTGACGGCGATCATGGGGCGGGAGGCGATCTACCGCAACGGCATGGTGACGTGGAAGGAGTTGGGCGTCACGCTCTGAGGTTGCGGGGCGCGCGCGCCGGATGACGCCGGCCGGGACGGGGTGCGGGAGGGTGGCGGCTACCGTGCCCCGACGCCGCCGCCAAGATTCTTGAAGCCCTCGAAGAGCGCGGGGACGATGGTGACCACAAACAGGGCGGGAAAGATGAATACGACGATCGCAAGGGTCATCTTGATGCCGGCCTTGCCGACGGCGGCTTCCGCGCGCAGCTTGCGCCGGGTCCGAAGGGCTTCGGCGTAGACGTTGAGGGTTTTCGACAGGCTTGTACCGAAGCGTTCGCTTTGGACGATCATGGCCGACAGCGACTTGATGTCTTCGATGCCGGTGCGGCGGACGAGTTGTCCGAACGCCTTGGTGCGTTCCTGGCCGGCTTTGACCTGCATGACGACGGTGTAGAACTCGGAGGCCAATTCGGGGTAGATGTGCTGCATCTCCTCGCTGACGCGAAGCATGGCCTGGTCGAGGGAGAGCCCGGTGCCGAGAACGATGCCGAGCATGTCGACGGTGTCGGGGAGAGCTTCCTCGAGGCGGGCTTTGTAGCGTTTGACGAGGCGGTAGAGGATCTGTTTGGGGAGGAGCCAACCGAGGATGAATCCGGCGACGAGGGAGACAATCTTGGAGGTGAAATCCTTGTCCCAGGACAGCCACAAGAACAATCCGAGCATTCCGACGAGAAACAGGACGTTGCCGACCAGGTAGAGGGCGACTACTTCGCGGCGGCGGACGCCGGCCGAGTGGAGGTGGCGTTCGGTCTCGCGAAGCCAGTCATCGCCGCCGACGGCGCTGACGATGTTGAGAAAGCCGTTGACAAAGCCACCGCCGGCGCGGCGGCGGGGTCCGGCGGCCGCGGCGGTGGCGGCGCCACCCCCGATGGACTGGAGTTCAAGCAGGCGGGTTTCGAGCGGGTTCTCCTCCTCGGAGAAAAGCAGGTAGCCGGACCAGAGGAGGGCGACAACGGTGGCGAAGGCCAGGATGAAGAAGAGCGCGGGGATCAGCATGGTGCTCGTCTAGAACTTCGGGTTGGCGATCTTGCGGATCACGACGACACCGACCAGCATCCAGAAGATCGTGAATCCGAAGATGAGTCCGCCGAGGTCGTCTTCGACGAAGGCGTTCATGCGCGCCGGCGCGGCGATCCAGGAGGCGATGCCGAGGACGATGGGGAATCCGATGAGCAGCATGGCGGACATGCGCTGCTGGGCGGTGTGGGCCTTCATTTTGGCGAACATGTTGAGGCGTTCGCGGACCAGGAGGGCGAGGTTGTCGAGCACTTCGATCATGTTTGCGCCGGTCTGGCGCTGGAGGATGAGGCCGGTGATGAAGAACTTCAGGTCGATGAGGGGGACGCGCTTGCCGAGGTTGAGAAGGGCGGCGTCGATCTGGGAGCCCAGCGAGAGTTCCTCCATCACCTTTTTGAACTCCATCCGGATGGGGTCGGAGGACTCGTTGGCGATGGTGTCGAGACCGGAATGGATGGTGTGGCCGGCTTTCATCGACCGGTTGAACAGGTCGATGGCGTCGGGGAACTGCTGCTCGAAACGGGCCAGGCGGCGGGCGCGGATCTTGGAGATGACGAACAGGGGCAGGGCCGAGGGGATGGCCGCGAACAGGGCGCGGAGCAGAAGCGAGGACATCCCGAGGAAGCCGAGCAGCAGGAAGAGGGCGAGGAAGAGGATGACGGTGATGGCGGCCACGTCCACGGCGCGGTATTTGAGGTTGGCCTGGTCGATGAGTTCCTGGATGCGGCGGAGGACGCCGAGCCACTCGAAGAACTCGCCGAGGAAGGCGAAGGTTCCCTGCTTTTCGCGGCGGATCAGGTCGGCGCCGGCGCGGGACCGGGCCGCGCCGGAGCGGGTGCGCAGTTCGCGCAGCCGGGCGCCGAGGGCCTGCGCTTCCTGCTGCTCGGGGACGGACCAGACGTAGTAGGCCGCGACCAGCAGGGCGCCGGTAAACAAGGCCATCGCCATCAGGAGGAACGCCATATCAGGTTTTGACCACGTGCTGTTCGTGGAAGATCGACTGCGAGATGTGGATGCCGTACGCCTTGAGGCGATGGAGACACTGCGGGATGTAGCCGGTGGCGCGGAATTTTCCGATGACCTTGCCGCTCGGGGCGATGCCTTCGCGGTCGAAAACAAAGATGTCGCGCATATCGACCGTTTCGCCGTCGGTTTCGAGGACCTCGGTGACGGACAGGATCTTGCGGGAGCCGTCGGTGAGGCGGTTCATATGAATGACGATGTTGACGGCGGCGGCGAGCATCTGACGGATGACGTAGTCGGGCACGTGCTGGCTGGCCATCATGACCATGGTTTCGAGGCGGGAAAAGGCGTCGCGGCCGGAATTGGCGTGGACGGTGGTCATCGAGCCGTCGTGGCCGGTGTTCATCGCCTGCATCATGTCGAAGGCTTCCGGGCCGCGACATTCGCCGATGATGATCCGGTCGGGGCGCATGCGGAGGGCGTTGATGACAAGGTCGCGCTGGGAGATGGCGCCGGCGCCTTCGATGTTGGGGGGCCGGGTCTCGAGCCGCACGATATGCGACTGCTGCATCTGCAACTCAGCGGTGTCCTCGATGGTGACCAGGCGCTGCTCGTCGGGGATGAAGCGGGAGAGCGTGTTGAGCATGGTCGTCTTGCCCGACCCGGAGCCGCCGGAGACGACCATGTTCAGGCGCGCTTCGACGCATCCGCTGAGGAAGTCGAGCATTCCGGAGGTGAAGGTTTCGTTCCGGAGCAGGTCTTCGACGCTGAGCAGTTTCTTGCCGAAGCGGCGGATGCTCATGACGGGACCGACGAGGCTGAGAGGGGGAATGACGGCGCAGACGCGGGAACCGTCGTTGAGACGGGCGTCGACGATCGGGGAAGAGTCGTCAATGCGGCGGCCGATGTTGGAGACGATGCGTTCGATGATCATGCGCACATGCGCCTGATCCTTGAAGCGGATGTTGGTTTCCACCATGACGCCGCCGCGCTCGACATAGACGTTGTCGAAGCCGTTGACCATGATGTCGCTGACGGCGGGGTCCTTGAGTAGGGGCTCGAGGGGGCCGAGGCCGAAGACTTCGTCCAGGATATCCTCGACGAGCCGTTCGCGCTCGGCCGCCGTCATGGGGATGTTCTCTTCCTTGACGAGCCTTTCGAGGACGATGCCGATCTGGTCGCGGACGCCCTCCTTGTTGAGCCCGCGGAGCTGGTCAGGGGTGAGGGAATTGAGCAGGCGGGTGTGGATCTGCGTCTTGATGGCGAACCAGCGGTCCGTGCCGCTGCCGGGTCGCGTGATTGGCCGGCTACCCATGTGTGTCTGGCTCCCCCTTGTTCGCTTGCCTTGGCCGCATTATGCCGATTTTGCCACAGGTTCGTCCTTCTTTCGTCCGGTGGCCTTGTCGACGAAAGAGCGGAAGACGCGATCGAGGTCCCCGGCGGCTTCCCGGTTGGCGACGAAAGGCCGGCCGCGGTTGATGGCGGCGAGAACGGCCGGAGACGGGGGAATGCCGTAAAAGACGGGCTGATTGAGCGTCTGCTGGATCTGCTCCAGCGAGGCGTACTGGGATCCGGCCTTCTTCGAATACTGGTTGACGACGACGCGCAACTGGTCCTGGTTGAATCCCATGCGCATGAGGTAGGTGAGATAGCGCTGGGCGCTGCGCACGGCGCCGAACTCCTGGGTCATGACCAGGAAGATCGCGGAGGCCGACTGGAGGGCGCCCATGACGACCTCGTTGGTGAGGTTGCGGCCGGCGTCGATGACGACGGAGTCGTACTTCTCGACGAGGAAATTGGCGAACTCGCGGAACATCGGCTCGGTGAAGTAGCCCTGGTGTTCGAGCGAATCGGGCGGCCCGACAAGAAAGAAGCCGAGCGGGTCGCGGGTGACGAAACCTTCGAACAACTGCTGGTCCAGGCGGGACAGGTTCTCGCCGACCTCGAGGAGAGTGTACTGCGGCTGGGCGCCGATCTGCATGGCGGCGTCATTGGCGGTCCAGTCGAGGTCGAGGAGGACGGCGTTCTGCTTGCGCTGGGCGAGGACGGAAGCGAAGTTGACAGCGAGAGTGGTTGTTCCGACGCCTCCCTTGACTCCGAGGAAGGCGTAGACCTTTCCCAGGCGGCTTTGTCCGGCGTGGGCCTGTTTGGGCGCCTTCTCGAAGCGGCCGATGGCGTCGCGGAAATCAAGGCGGCGGAGGGGCTGGACGAGGAAGTCATTCGCGCCGGCGCGAAGGGCGGCGATCACGGTCTCGCCGTCGGCGTGGTAGTTCGACGCCATGATGTAGAGGTGAGGGGCGGCCTGTTTGATCTTTTCGAGAACCTTGATGCCGCCGTCGGGATCGCTGGCGAGGTCGAGGACAAGGCCGGCTTCGGGGTGGCGCTCGAGATCCTGGAGGACCCGGATATAGAGGTTGGGGGTGACTTCGGGATAGTCGCCGACGAGCTTGGCGTTGGGGATGTTGAGAAGATTTTCGCGAATCATTTCGCGGAAGTGGTCGTCGCTCGACGCGACAAGCAGGGAAATGGACATGATAGGTGTCGTTACCTTTACGGCAGGCACGCCTCCGAGTCGGGGTTGCATCCGGCGCTTTCGACGGCCACGGTGGCGGAGAAATTCGGAAGAGAGACCGGGGGCAGGCCGAGGTAGCTCAGAAAGGCGGTGAACTGGTAGTTGGCGATGCCCACGCGGACGACGTCGGGAACGCACTCGCGGCTGCACTCGGCGCCGTCGCAGGTGAACTCCTCGAGGGCGCCGGTTTCGGCGTTGCGCTGGAAGAAGGTGACGTTGATTTCGGCGGCGCCGTCGCGAAACTGGTCGGCGTCGACCATGCCGGGGACATTCGAGCGCATCCAGGAGGTGACGTTCGCTCCCGAGGCCTGGTAGCAGTGAGTGGCGGCGTACGCTGCGCCGGCCCGCGTGAACTCCGTGACGCTGTGCCAGACCCAGAGCAGCTGGGATGTGAACACGATCATGGCGAGAAGCGGAAACAGGAGTGTCGACCAGGTGATGGCGAACTCCATGGCGGACTGGCCGCGCCGGCGGGCGCGACTCATGGCCAGAGCCGCGGGGATCCGGAACGGGTGTGCGGGCATCATGGTCACGTGCCTCCGTACGGGATGCGGATCTGGGGCCGGAGGGGAATCGGGTCGAGGGTCAGGCCGGGGAAGGTGAGCCGGATGGGAAAGCCGTCCGGAAGAGAGACGACGAGGAAATCCGGCGCGCCGCCGCCGACGGAGGCGTCGCAGCCGGTGTCGCTGCACTGGCATTCTTCGAGCTGGCCGGATTCGCGGTTGAAGCGTTCGATGCGGATGTTGATCTGATCCGCCGTGAGGCCCTGAATAATGGGCTGGGTGGAGACGGTGTCGCCTTCGATGCCGCCGTTGATGCCGAGGTTTTTGGCGTCGGTGATGGCCTGGTCCTCGCTGTCACAGAAGTTGACGGCCTGGCCGTTGGCGAGAACGCTGGCGATCGTGTAAAGGATTTTGTGGAGGGTGTAGTAGGTGTAGGAGAGCCGGGCCAGTTCGACCATGCCGAACAGGAGCCCGACAAGGATCGGGATCCACATGGCGGTTTCCAGGACGATGGAGGCGCGGCGGCCCTGGCGGCGCATCAGTGGAGCACCACCTTTCCCGGGCCGGCCGTGATGCTGCAACCGGAGAAGCGGCCCTGGCGGATGGGAGCCACGTTTCCGAGGTAGAGGACCACGAAGCGCCCGTTGGTGTCGGCGGGATTGATGTTGGTGGTGTTGGCGACCGGCTCGACGAGGAACTGGCGGAATCCGAGGATGGTCATGGCGGCCGGGTCGGCGATGGAATCGACAATTGGAACGGTGAGGATGCGGCGGCCGGTGCCGGTGTAGGCCGAGTACTCGTCGAGGTCGGTAACGTCGGCGTCCGGCGTGAAGGCCTGGGTTGCGGTTTCGACTTCGGGGATCGACTCACAGCCGGCGTAGACGCCGGTCTCAAACCGGGTGGCCATGCCGCAGAGGTAGGCCTGAACGATGGGCGGGACGCGATTGTTGTTGCCGGGCGCGGCGCAGCCGAGGGGAAGGCCGGAGGCCCAGACGGTCTCCACCTGGTCGACGCGGAGGCAGGCGACGGCTTCGTTGACCGCGGCGGGGAGGCCGCCGGCGCCGATGCGGTAACCCTGGGTTTGCTCGTCGGCAAAAATCTGGGCCTCCTCATTCAAGCGATTGATGATGAGATAGGGGAGCCGCTGGGTGGTTCCGGCCAGCGGCTGGGGCTGCTGATTGCCGTTGCAGACGTAGCCGAAGGTGTACCGGGTTGCGGCGGTGAAGCCAAAGTTGTCGGTGTCGCTCGAGTCGAGCGCGGCGATGGCCAGCGGATCGATGCCGCAGGCGGTACACAGGGGCGCGCTCATGCCGGCGACAGAGCGGACGCGGATCTGGGTGCGGCCCTCCTGGCCGAGGGCGAGGAACCGCCAGAAGACAGTGGGCGCATCGGCCACCAGGTCGACGCGGACAAACCTGGCGGTGGTTCCGCCGGCGTCGCCGGCTCCGGCGCCGCCTTCGCCGGTCCCCAGGGCGGCCTCGGCGGTTTCGAAGAACTGGGGAGTTTCCACGGTGCTGGTGAACTGGCCTTCCGTTTCGCCGACTCCGATGCCGCCGTAGTCGAAGCGATTCTGGAAACCGCTGACCTCGGAGCGCGCGCGGTCGGCGGCGGACTGGGCTTCGGTGAGGGCCTGTTCGGTGCCGATCAGCTGGGTGGCGGCGGCGAGGGCGATGGCATTGGCGGCGGTTTGCAGCTCCCCGCGGATCATGTAGAGGCGTCCGAGGTCGACGGCGAAACCCATGAACCCGAAGATGACCGGAGTCAGAAGAACGAGGATCTGGAGAGACGTGGCTCCAGACGCGCGGCGGCGGGCCGCGCGGCGGGGGTGACGGCGGGACTCGCTATTGCTTCGGCTCCTGATGACCACGAGGCCCCACGAACTCCGGTTTCTTGTCTTTCTTCCCTTTTCCCTTGCCGGCCTTTTCCTGTTCGACCGTGGGCAGGAACGTCTCGACCGTATCAGGCAGGGAGACCTTTTCGCCCGCCGGCACCGGCTTGACGAAGCGCGGCGTGACGACGACGAGCAGTTCGTCGGCGCTCTTTCGCGTACTGCGGGAGCGGAAGAGGTGGCCGATGACCGGGATGTCGCCGAGGCCGCGGACGCGGCTGAGCGTCTGGATGACGCGGTTGTCGAGCAGGCCCGCGATGGCGAAGCTCTCACCGTCCTTGAGGATCACTTCGGTCTCGGCTCGGCGGGTGGCCACGGCGGGAATCAGGAAGCCCTGAAGGGTGACGGCATTGGAGTAGTCAAGCGAGCTGACCTCCGGGGCCACCTTGAGATGGATCGCGCCGGATGGCGTGATGACGGGAGTGAAGCCGAGCTCAACGCCGAACCGCTTGAACTGGACGGTGACCACGGGCGCGGTGGCGCCGCCGGTCGTCGTGGCCTGAATGGTCGGGAAGGGAAACTCGCCGCCGGCGAGGAAGTTGGCTTCCTTGCCCTCGATGACGATCAGGTTGGGCTCGGCGAGAATCTGGAGCAGGTTCCGCTGCTGGAGGGCCTTGATGGTGGCGCCGATGTTCAGGTCCGGGCGGAAGACGAACAGGTTCAGCAGGTCTGAGAAGTTGACAGACGCGTTGGCGAACTGCTGGTTTTCAAACTGCAACTGGCTGAAGCGCGGCTGCTGGAACTGCTGCGTGGTCAACCCGCCCAAGGTCTTGTCGTTCCTGCTGAAGTAGTTGAACCCGAGATCGGACAATCCGACGCGGTCGACGCTGGCGAATTTGACCTGCAACAGGATCTGGCGGGGTTCGGCGGGCGCCGGGACCTGGATCAGGTTGATCACCTTCTTGGTGTAGGGCGCCGCGAGCGCCTCGGCCTGTTTGGCCTGCTCGGGGCCTTTGGCGGTGCCGGTGAGCACGAGGGTCTCTTCGTTGCCGGAGATCTGAATGGAGGCGTCGGCGATGCTGGACTGGATATTGCGGAGGGTCTGGTCGAACTCGATGCGGTCGGCGGTGACGTTAACGTTGAATCGCGCGGGAACGGAGCCGGTTTCCCAGACCACGACTGTGGTCCGGCCAACGCCCTTGGCGTTCAGCATGACCTCGCGCGGGCTGACAACGACGACGTCGGCGATTTTTGGTTCCGAGGCGGCCACGCGAAGAACATCGTTGGAGAACTGAAGGAGCTCGCCCCGCCCGACGGTGAGAGTCAACTCGCGGGGAGGGGCCGTCTGGCCCAGGAACAGAACCGGAGCGAGCACCGCGACACAGGATCGGAATGCGGAGGGACGGATCATTGAAAGATTTCCTGCACGTGCTTCTCACCGCGAAATACGTCGACGATCGCCCGGGGTTTGGGCGGCTCTGGCTTGGGGGGCGGCTCAACCGGCTTGGGGGGCGGCTTGGGCGCTTCGTCGCCGATGAGAGCCGCCCAATCGGCACGGTTTCCGATGTTTCCGGGCAGGCGTCCGCGGACCCGCGACGAGCTCGACCGGACCAGCAGCAGGGGGTCGATCTGCTCCATGGTGGAGGCCTTCAGCTCGGTCTGGGTCGAGCGGTCTGTCGGGTTGCGCAGGGCGAGGCTGAGCTTGCCCTGGTTTTTCGCCAGTTCGAGTTTTTGAGCCTGTTCGGGGGTCAGGACAAGGGTCGCGGTGCGGCTGGTGGTGGAGCTGCCGACAGTGGTGGCGGATGCCTTCGTGCTCGTGCCAGGGGCCTGCTGATCGACCTGAGTCACGCGGCCGACTGAAAGGACCTCGACATCTTCGAGCACGGTGACCGTCATCGCTTCGAACGTATTTCCGGGGCGGGTGAACAGGACGTCGACGCGCGATTTCGGCATGATCAGCCCGGAGGCGCCCGTCTGGTCCGTGAAAGGAACGGAGACGGCGCGCTTGCCGGGCTCGATGACGGCGGAGATTCCCTCGGCGGTCGTAGTGCCTGTCAGCCGTGAAGCGGTGACGGGTTCGTTGGAGTTGACCGGGTAGACGACGGCGCGGCCGATCGCCTGGGCCGGATTCGTCAGCGCCGTGCGTGGGGCCTCCCGTTCGAGGACGGTAACCATTTTGACGTCGTCTTTGCCGACGCGGTAGCCAATGGGCATGTCCCGCGAGGCAGCCACGATCTTCACGGTCTTCTCCTGCTTGGGGGCTTTCGTGCTCGACCACAGGAACCACGTCAGCAGGGCGGCCGAGAGCCATGCGACGCCAAAAATGGTCAGAATCTTCTGCCTGTCCATGTGAAGCTTGGGTTCTTCTTTCCCCGCTGGGGCCGACCCTCTTTTTTAACACAAATTACCGGGATAAGTTACGCTTGGTCACGGAGATGGGGCTTCGAGAAGGACCGCCGTCGAGTCACGGTACGTTTCGCGCCACCCGAGGAGGGGCAGCACGGCCGCCAGCGAGTAACGGGGAGGGATTAGGGCGTGAGTGAATCTCCAGTCGCGCAACTGCTTTTCGAATCCAGGCCTTAGCTGGAGGAGATCGATGTAATTGTTAAGAAATCCGACGCCGTAGTAGTCGCTTCGCCCGTCGACGAAGACCTTCAGGCGTCCTTCAAAGCGGTAGATGAGATAACCGCCGAACTTGTCGGGCGCCAGCAGTTTCGCGCCGACCGGGACGCGGGCCGCTGCGGCGACGGGGAACTGGTCAGGGGGAAACCCGGTACGTGTCCGGACGGCGGGACTCGCCAGGACAACCCAGGCGGCCAGCATGCCGAGGGGGATCCAGAGATATCCGGCGAAGGGAAGCTCCAGCTTGCGGAGGTTGGCGGAGTAGCGGAAGGCCCGGGCCAAGCGGGGACGGAGTTCGGCGGCGATGGCGGCGTTGGCCAGCGGGAGCAGGAGGGCGAGCAAGGGGAGTCCGCGGGCCGAGCGGAGCGCGACGACCCAGAACAGCGCGAGCAAGGCGGCGTGGTGGAGGCGGCCCCGCGTGGCGGCAAGCACGGCGCCGGCGCCGGTCAGGGCGAGAGTGAGAATGATCTGAGGCGCTCCTTCGGAGTGGAAGTTGAATGTCTGGAACTCGCCGATGCGGGCGAGCAGTTCGCGATCGGCGAGGTAGTGGAGGACGTGTTCGTGAAGGCGCCAGCCGTAGGGGTTCACGAGAGTCCCGGCGGTGGCGCCGAGGGCGGGCGCGAGGCATCGGGTGGAGGTTGCGTAGAGGGCGGCGACCAGCGGCATGAGAAAGAAACTGGCGTGAAGGTTGGCCCAGAGGGCGCCCCCGGCGAACGAGGCCGCGAACGTCCAGGCTGTGCGCCGGCCCAGGGAAAAAACGCCTCGGCCGGAACCGGCGGGTGCGGAACGGGCAGTCTTCTCCAGGTAGAGAAGCCAAGCCGACAGCAGGACCCATCCGAAAATGTGCGGGCGGGCCAGCCAGTGGATGTTCGCGGTGGACAGAAACGGCGACGCAAACAGGCAGGCGAGGAGGAAATCGCCACCGGCCGCCCAGGTAAGGCGAAACCAGAGCCAAGTCACGGCGGCGATCAGGGTAAGGTAGAGGAGCACGACTCCGCCGGGCCCGGCGCGCAGGTGTGCGAATCCCATCAGCACGTCCGCCAGCCACTCCCAGGCGATCCATTTTCCGCCGGGTTTTGCGAAAGAGTAGGGGTCGGAATCGGGGAGCGCGCCGGAGCGGACGATCTGCTCGCCCATGCGGATATGCCAGCCGGTGTCGGAATCGCGGAAGAGTTTACGCGGGGCGTCGAACAGGAACAGAGCAAAACAAAGGGTTGCTCCGGCGGCGGCCAGAGCCAAGTCGGGGATCAGGCAACGCCGGATATTCAGAGACACTCCCAGAGCCGGAGTTCCCGCTTTGAGGCGGCTTGAGAGGGGTTACTGGCCGGACGCGCCGATGCTGGCCAAGCCTTGCGTGATACTCGAATAGAGGCTCACGACCGCCTGCGACAGCTGGTTGACAGTGACGATCAGGGCCAAGCCGACGGCGGCGACGATGAGGGCGTATTCGACGAGGTCCTGCCCTTCTTCCTGTTTCCAGAGCCGTGCAAGAATGTTCATCATTTGCGTTTTCTCTCCTGCGATAATCTTAGCTCGTCTTTCGACTTGCCGTGTTTCAAGGCCGCCGAAGCCGGGCCGCCGTCCAGTTGGGCGAGCAGAGCCAGATTCCGTAAAGCCGCCTGGTTGCCCGGCATGAACTGGAGGGCCGAGCCGAGGGCGGCGCGGGCATCCTGATAGCGGCCCTGCTCGATCAGGACCGCCGCCAGATTGCTGTAGGCGGTCGCGGGGTCGGTAACGGACCGCATATGTACAATAGCTTCCCGCGGGTCGCTGGCCAGCGCAATGGCCAAGTTGTTCCGGGCGATTTCCGATCGCGGGTGGATCTTTAGTGCCTTTCTGAATTCCGGGGCGGCGTCGGCGGGACGGTTCTGAAGCAGCAGGTTTTGGCCAAGGTTGTTGAACAGGGCCGCCTGCGGCTCGCGGCTGCGATAAATGGCCTGACGGTGGAACTCCTCGCCCTCAATCAGAAGTCCGGCCTCGTCGGAGACGATACCGGCCCAGGAGTAGACGATGGAGGCGGAGTCCGGATGCGTTTCCAGGAATCGGGTGAGGACTTCGGCGGCTTCCTTCGACAAGCCCTGCGCGCGGAGCGCCTTGGCCAATCCGAGGAACGCCGAGGAGGCATCGGGAAACCGTTCCGACGCCAGGCGATAGTGCTCAGCGGCGAGTTCCGGGTAACCGGCCCGCTCGTAGTAGGAGGCCAACTCGAGGCGCAAGGCGAGGTTTCCTGGCTCGAGGGTCATGCGCCGGCGCAGTTCGGCGACGCGCCAGTCTCCGTCGCCGGCCTGGACTGCGTTGCGGACCTGGGTTCGCATGGCGCCGGCCACGGCCGTCTGAGGGACGGCGGCGTCAGAACCGGCCCAGCGGCGGGAAACGTAGCGGCTACAGGAGGCGAGCACCACCAGGAGGCTGAGGGCCACGAGGTGACGGCAGTTCATGATTCCGAGACTCACATCCCCTCCAACATTCGTCCTTCCGGCTACTGGTCCTTGATCAGCTCCAACTGATCGCCGACGCGGGTTCCGGAACTCTCGATCACCCCGACCGGCAGTTCCAGAACTGAGGAGGCGCGGAGGGCGAAGGCGATACGCCGTGGAACCATGTTGGGCCTCAGCTTGACGACCGTCCTCCTTTTACTGATGAAAACAACATCGATGGCGAACTTCATCCCGAAAGTATGCACTCCCTCACACGGCACAATCCAAAGGCCCTCGCCGGGCGCCAGCCGCTCGTGTTTGAGCAAACCGGTGCGCCGTTTGGCGCTGGTGTCCGCGACGGCCGCCTGGTCAGCGAGCGTCGTGTTGCGGGTCAAATTCCGGACGATCAGTGGGCACTCCTTTAACACGTCCCCGGGCGGCTTTGTTGCGGAAGGCGAAGTGCAGACGAAACTTCACAACCGTACCGGGGTTTACGGTATGGTAGCAAAAGATGTGTTCGCAACCAAGATTGGCCAGATTCGGGAGTCTGGTGTTGATGGGGGCCGTGGTCTCCGCTCCGGCGTTGGCCCAGCAACAGTTTGTGACGGTTCCGGGAGAGAAATTCGGGACTGTCGTCCCGCTGGGAGGCCAGCCAAGCCATCTGGTGATTGACGAGCAGCGGCATCGGATCTACGCGGTCAGCTCGGGCGCCAACCGGGTGTTGATCTACAACTACGAGTTGGGGCAGCAGACGGGGTTCATCGAGGTCGGGGTATTTCCGAGCGGGGCGGCGATGTCGATGGATGGAAAGTACCTGTACGTGACGAACGTGCAGTCGGCCTCTTTGAGCGTGGTGGATCTCGAGGGGGACCGGGTAGTTCAGACCGTGAGCCTGCCGGCGCGGCCGGAGGGCGTGGCCGTTGGATTCGACGGCCGGGTTCTGATCACGACGCAGGGTTCGGGAACGGGAAATACGCTCAATACGCTTCTGATCTTCGACCGGTCCCAGGAAGGCGCGCAGCAGTTGATCGCGGTGTCGTCGCCGCCGCCGATCAACACGCCGAACCCGCTGCCGGCCGTGTTCGTCGGCAGGCCGTCGACCTCGTTTCCGGGCCGGTTGATCCGCACACCGGACGGGCAGTTCATCGTGGGCATGGTGGCGATCAACCAGAACGCCAACAACGCGCAGACGACGCTGTTCGTCTACGAGGTGGCGTCCGGCACGGTGTTGCGGAACCGGACGGTGACAGGACAATCGACGGTGCTGGCGATGTCGCCGGACGGGTCGCGTTTTATGGCCGGGTCGACGCTTTACGACACGGCGACGCTGAGCGTGCTGGGGCAGTTGAGCACGGCCAACTATCCGTTCTTCGTCACCAACATCACCAATTTCAATGTCCAGGCCAATCCGGCGATCAACATACAGAACAATTTCGGAGGCAGCGTGTTTTCGCCGGACGGCAGCACGATCTATGGCGCCTTCAATGTGCAGGCGGGAGCGCCGGGAGCGCGGCCGCTTTCCGAAGCGCTGGTGGTGGCGAGCGCGAAGAACCTGGGCGTGCGGCTGGGCATCCGGCTGCCGGAGAGCGTCCTGGGCAACATCGTGTCGACCGAGAGCGGGAGCGACCTGTTCGCGGCGTCGGAGTCGGGTCTGATCCACATCCCGATCGGGAGGCTGTTCGAATACCCGATCATCATGCCGGAGACGACGCAGGTGATGCTGGCGCTGGACTCGTGCAACCGGGCGCTGGCGACGGCGCAGGTCCGGGTGAATAACCTGGGCAAGGGGAAGCTGACCTACACGGTGCCGGTGGTAACGACAGCCTTGGTCACCGAGGTGACCAGCGGGCTGGCGCCTTCGACGATCAACTTCATCATGGAGCCGGGGCGGAGCGGCGTGCAGCGGCAGCCAGGGACAAACGTGTTCACGGGAGCAGGATCGGGCGGGGGGCAGCCGATCAACATCAATTTGAACTCGCGCGAGGCGATCAACTTTCCGAACACGATCCGGGTGTACATGAACTTCCGGCAGAACGACCAGCGGGGACTGATCTATCCGGTGCCGACGACCTTGGCCGGCAACGAAGGGTTGCAGGAGCTCCTGCTCGACGAGGTGCGGCGGCGCGTCTACATCACCAACTCCGGCTACAACCGGGTGGAAGTGTTCGACATCCAGCGCAGCCGTTTCATCGAGCCGATCGAGGTGGGGCAACTGCCGCACTCGATGGCGATGTCGCTTGACAAGAGCACGCTGTACGTCGGCGACTCCGGGGGCGAGTCGATTTCCATCGTCGACCTCGACACACGCCGCACGGTGGGACGGGCGGAGTTCCCCGCCATCCCGCGGGCTGGCAACCAGGCGGTGATCCGGCCGCTGGCGCTCGGCATGGCGGTTTCGGGGCTGCAATTCATCATGTCGAACGGCGGGCTGTGGCGCCTGGTGGGGAATACGGCGACGCCGCGTCCGGCGAGTTCGATTATCAGTCCGAACACGACCACGACAACGCTGGCGGGTCCGGCGCAGTATTCCTTCGCGGCGACTCCGGAGGGCGAGTACATGGTGGCGCTGGCCGGAAACGGCAACGCGTATCTCTACGACGCACTGGCGGACTCCTACACGGTGGGACGCACGATCAACCAGAACCCGATTCAGAGCTATTACGGGCCGGCGGCGGGCGCAAGCAAGGGAGCGTTTTTCCTGGTGAACGGTCTGATCCTGAGCCCTTCTCTCGCCGTCATTGGAGGCGCGGAGCGACCGGGGCAAACGCAGTTGGGTCCGCCGGCGGCGCCGGGCCAGCCGCCGACGCAGACGATCGTCAGCGCCGGCCAGCGGCACGTGGCGCAGGTTTGGCCTCTCAACGACCGGGAGTTCCTGCGGCTGACGTTGCCGGTCCGGACGCAGATCACAGCGGCGACGCGCGACGATTCGCGGCCGACGCTCGAGATCGTGGACATCCGCACGGGGGCCGAGTCGGTCGTGGCGATCGCTCCCGACAATCCGCCGCTGGTGGCTCTGGGCGCGCAGAGGGTGGGCGTTCCGGCCCGGCAGATGGCGGTGGACCGAGACGGCACGGCCTACATGATCACGCTGACGGGTCTGGCCGTGGTTCCGCTCCAGCGAACCGGCGCGCAGCCGCGGCCGGCGATCACGGCGGGAACGCGGGGCATTCTGAACGCCAACAACGGGTCGACGGTATTCACGCCCGGCTCGTTCATCACAGTGACCGGATCGAACCTGGCTACGCCGGCGACAGCCGACCAGGTGCCGCTGCCGACGGTGCTGGGAGGCTCTTGCGTGACGCTGAGCGACGTTCCGCTACCGCTGCTTCAGACGTCGACGGGGCAGATCACGGCGCAGATTCCGGACAACCTGCGTCCGGGCCAATATGTCGCGCAGGTTCGGAGTCTCGCCCGGGCGGCGCAGAGCGACTCGGTGATCATCACCGTCACGCGGCCCCAGTAACCCGGCCGGGGCGGAGGGTGTTCCACAGCAGCCGGCGCAAGGCGCGGAAGTGCTGGTCGCCCTCTTCGATTCCCTTGGCGCGCGCGGCGGCGCGCATACGCTCCACATCGGCCGGGGGGATGCGGCGCAAGGCGCGCCCGGTGGCGAGCGCGGCGATCTGGATCTCACAAGCGCGGTCGAGCATGTAGAGGTCGTCGAAGGCCCGAGACACGGTCGGACCACAGACCGTGACGCCGTGATTGGCCATCAGAAGCGCCGATCGAGGCATCGGTGGCCATGCCGAACTCGTCCAGGCAGGCAATGCGTCCGGGAAAGCGCAAAGCGTGGAGGCTGCACAACTCGACGGTCTGGTCTTCGAGACAGGTGAGGGCGGTAATGTTCGGCTGGTGGGTGTGGAGGACGACGCGGGCCTGCGGAAGATCGCGGTGCATGGCGCCGTGGATCAGCAGGGAGGAAAGTTCGATTTCACCTTCCCCGGAAAGGACGAGTCCGTCGAGGCCGACGACCAGGAAGTCTTCGGGGGCGACCTCCTCCCAGTGAAGTCCGTAGGGGATGGCGAGAAAACGGTTGTTGCAGCCGGGCAGCAGGGCGGTGAAATGGTTGACGACACCTTCGTTCCACCGCCACCGGGCAGCCCAGCGGTGGGCGACAGCGAGGTCCACGCGGAGGCGCATCTCCGGGCTGAGCGCGGCGTAATCCTGCTCGAAGGGCAGGACGGGCATCAGGCGCGAGCCTTACGGCCGTCTGGCCGGTTGCGGCCGTCGCCCTCATAGCCTGGACGGGCGGGAGCGCGTTCGGTCACCCGTTGGGTGCGGGCGTCGAAGTGGCGGAGCCGGCCGTCGCGGTAGGAGTCGACGCCAAGCCGGATGGCGGTCATGATCTGGCAGCCGAATTCGGGATTGAGAACGGGCTGCCGCCGCGAGCGCATCGCGTCAAACAGGTCGGCCAGGTGCGCCGGGACGAGGTCGACGGGTTCGGTGGGGAAGGTCCGGACGCCGCGGCGGGACTCTTCGACTTTCCGGTCAAAGGCGGGCTCGGAGGTGATGACGACTGAGTCGCGGGCGAAGGTGAGGGTGCCGCGCTGGCCGTAGATGACCTCCGGGAAGTGGCGGTTCGGAGCGGCGTTGGCCATCGACGCCGAGAGGTTGATGAAGAAGCCGGGGTATTCGATCAGGGTCGCGTAGGTGTCGGGCACTTCGCGGTCCTTTTGTACGTAGATGCCGCCGGTGGCGCTGACGCGGGAAGGGAAGCCGGGACCCATCGCAAACAGAAGCGGTCCAAGGCGGTGATAAAACAGATCGGTGGCGATGCCGCCGGAGTAGTCCCAATACTTGCGCCAGCGGAAGTAGCGGTCGGCGCTGAAGGGCCGTTTGGGAGCGGAACCGAGCCAGCGGGTCCAATCGATGTTGGCGGGGGTACCCTCCTCGTCGACATAGTAGTTCCACTCTCCGTCGATCGAATTCCGGGAATAGGTCGCCTGGGCCCAGAGCAGGGCGCCGATTTCGCCGGCTTGAATGAGTTCACGGGCTTTCCGGTAGCGGGGGTCGGAAAGGTGCTGGCTGCCGACCTGGAGCACGCGTTTGAACTTCGACGAGGCGAGCGCGACCTGGCGCGCTTCGTCGATGGTGAGCGTCATGGGCTTCTGGAGATACACGTCCTTGCCCGCGGCCATGGCGTCGATGGCCATTTGAGCGTGCCAGTGGTCCGGTGTGGAGATGACGACGCCGTCGATGTCGGACCGAGTGAGCAGATCGCGGTAGTCGTGGTGGACAGACTTCTCCTCGAGGCCGGCGGCGGCACGGGCGCGTTCCTTACGTTTCGTGTAGATGTCGGAGACGGCAACCACCTGGATGTCACCTTTGTCCCGGGCGCGGGCGAGGAGATTGCGGAGCATGCCGGAGCCGTTGGCGCCGAGGCCGATCACGGCCATCCCGATGCGGTCGTTGGCGCCGAGGACGCGGGAGGAGGTGCGGACGGAGAAGGGCTTGAGCGTGGCGGCCGAGGCCGGGGCGGCGACCGCGCCCATGACAAAGAAGCGCCGGGAAGCAGGCATGTCGAGATTCTACCAAGGCTTCCCGGCGTTGTTGATGTAAGGGCGGGTTTGGGCCGGCGTGGGTGGTCTTGGGTTATGCCGGCTTGACGGCGCGGATGAACATGCTGGCGAAGACACCATCGGCTTTTTGGGCGACGGAGTCGGGGTCGGCGCAGCAGCCGGCGAGGAACGACCGGGCGTCCTCGGCGCGGTAGATGCGGATGGGTTCGAGATCCGCGCTTTCAAAACCGGCGGCGGCGAGTTTGGCGCGATACTCGTTTTCGCTGAGCGCTCCGGCGACGCAACCGGTCCAGAGCTCCATGCTCTTGCGGACCTCCGGGGACACCTCGCCGCGCGCCACAATGTCGGACACCGCGAAGCGGCCGCCCGGCTTGAGGACACGGAAGGCCTCGCGGAGAACCCGGTCCTTGTCAGCGGAAAGATTGATGACGCAGTTGGAGATGACAACGTCGACACTGGCGTCGGGCAGGGGGATGTTCTCGATCTCGCCTTTCAGGAAGGAGACGTTGGTCAAGCCGGACCGGGCCTGGTTTTCGCGGGCCAGCGCGAGCATTTCTTCGGTCATGTCGAGGCCATAGGCAAAGCCGGTAGGACCCACGCGGCGGGCCGAGAGAAGCACGTCGATGCCGCCTCCGGCGCCGAGGTCGAGGACCGTCTCGCCCGGCTTGAGTTCGGCAAGCGCGGTTGGATTGCCGCAGCCGAGCGAGGCGATCCGCGCCTTTTCAGGGAGTTCAGCCGTCTCCTCGACGCCGTAAAGGTTGCCGGTGATGGGATCAGGGCCGCAGGAGGAGCCTCCGCCGCAGCATCCGCCGGTTTCTCCGGTGAGAACGCGACGGGCAGCCTGGCCATATTTTTCCCGGACGGCGGAACGAACGGTTTGGGAATCGGACGGAAGGGTTGTTGTTTCCATATTTCTATAATACCAGAAAATATGAAATATGCAAGCTGCCAGTGAAAAAAGCTTCAAACTAAGCGTTCGCACTTTAGATTGGTACTAGATCTTCCGATCATTATATAACCGGCGTAGCCTGGAATCGATTTCTGGCACCAAAACGCTCTGGGACGACGCAAGTCGGAAAGCTAAATTGGAACCAGAAAACGTTCGGAGGAGGTTCGGAGAGGCCGCGAGGGCGGGGGCCGGACCTCAAGGAAGGAGAACCACTTTGATGACGCGACATCGACTGGCTTTGGGGGCGCTGGCCGGCTTGACGGTTCTTGCCGGGGCAGCGTCCGCCGGGGTCATAACGCCAACCAGCTACTCAATGCCCAACGGAGGCGTGGGGGCGTATGAATACTTTGACGAGACCTACAACGGGAACGGGAATCCAGGGGTGATCTACGATCCGCTCAGTGACGGGACCGGCCAGTTGACGGATGGAGTGGCGAGTTCACAGCACTGGGACGCGGCCTGCGCGGCGGCGACGCCGGCGAATCCCTGTCCGTGGGTGGCGTGGTTGCACCCGACGTCGGATTTCGCGGGAACGATCTACCCGGGGCTGACCGGCCCGGTGGTGATCACGTTTTTCTTCGACCAGGTGTACGATATCACGTCTATGGAGATTCATGTCGACGACACGGACTACACATTCGGGGCGGTGGAGGCGCCGTACAGCGCGTCGCTGTTTGATGGCATCAACACGGTTTCGGGGAATCTGACCAATCCGCCGGCGAACAATTCGCCGATCTGGATTTCGCTGCCGACCGGCGGGTTGCGCGGGGACTTCCTGACGTTGACACTGAACTTCCGGCCGAACGCTACGTCGAGTGAACCGCACTGGATTTTTCTGGACGAAGTGCGGATCGAGGGGACGCCGGTGCCGGAGCCGGCGACGGTCGGGATGACCGTGGCCGGGCTGGCGCTCGTGGCGGCGGGAATTCGCCGGAACAGACGCCCCGGTGTGTAGGAGCGGGTCGCTCACGGCCGGGGAGGTGCGGCGGTCCGGTGGCGGCCGTAAGACCAGTAGATGACGAGGCCGATGGCCAGCCAGACCACGAAGCGAAGCCAGGTTTCCAGCGGCAGGCTGGTCATCAGAAGCAGGCAGAGGAAGATCGAGACTCCGGGAAGGAAGGGCACCCATGGCACTCGGAATCCGCGCTTGCGGTGCGGCTGCGTGCGCCGCAAGACGATGACCCCGGCCGAGACGATAATGAAGGCGAACAGCGTGCCGATGTTGGAGAGGTCAGCGAAGGTGCCGATGTCCCAGACGCCAGCGGGGATGGCCACGGCGAAGCCCGCCACCCAGGTGCTGAAGTCAGGAGTTTTGAAACGAGGGTGGACACGGGAGAAGACGGAGGGGAGGAGCCGGTCGCGGGACATGGCGAACCAGATGCGGGCCTGTCCGTATTGGAAGACCAGGAGAGAGCTGATCATGCCGACGAGGGCGCCGAAGCCAACCCAGGCGCGGATCGTATCGAAACCGAGGGCTTTGAGCACGTTGGCGACCGGGGCGGCGTTGTTGAGGGTCTTCCAGTTGGCGACTCCGGTGAGCACCAGCGCCACGGCGACGTAGAGAAGAGTGCAGACGACCAGGGAGACAATGATGCCGAAGGGCAAGTCCCGCTGCGGGGAGCGGCACTCTTCGGCGGCGGTGGAGACGGAATCGAAACCGATATAGGTGAAAAAGACGATGGCCGCGCCGGTCATCAGTCCGGGGATGCCATTGGGCAGGAACGGGGTCCAGTTGGCGGTGTTGACGGCGCGCGAGGCGCCGATGACGAAGATGAGGATCGCCGCGATCTTGACGATGACCATCACGTTGTTGACGTTGGATGACTCGCGCACGCCGCGAACCAGCAGGACGGTGAGCAGCATGAGTACGAGGAAGGCGGGCAGGTTGAACCAGCTTCCGGTGAAGGCGCCGCCGGCCACGGCCGGTTCGCTGAGCTGGCGGGGGAGGGTGACGCCGAAGAGCACGTTCAACATGTCGTTGAAGTAGGCGGAGAAGCCGACCGCCACGGCCATATTGGAGACGGCGTACTCGAGGATCAGGTCCCAGCCGATGATCCAGGCGAAAATTTCGCCGAGGGTCGCGTAGGCGTACGTGTAGGCGCTGCCGGCGATCGGGATCATGGAAGCCAGCTCAGCGTAGCAGAGGGCGGCAAACGAGCAGGCGACCGCGACCAGGACGAACGAAAGGGCGATTCCGGGACCGGCGCCGGGGCGCCCAATCCGGGACAGCGAATCGGGTCCGTTCAGGAGGATGTCGAGGATGGGCGCATGGAGCAGGGACTCGAAGCTGCGCACTTCCCCGGCGGCCGCAGTGCCGGTGAGGATAAAGATCCCGGCGCCGATCACGGCGCCGACACCGAGTCCTGCGAGCGACCACGGGCCGAGAGTTTTGGCCAGACGGCGGGCCGGGTCACCGGCCTCGGCCAGGAGACGATCGATATCCTTGGTCTGGAGAAGCTGTTGGCGGAGCGTAGGCATGGAGCAAGGGCCGGGCAGAGCCGCGGCCCTAGCATCTTAGCGCTTCCGCTGGCCTTTTGCCAATTGCTTTACTTTCTTCTTGTTGGAGCCGCGGGCGACGCCGGAGGCCCGTTTTGGCTTAGGAGGAGCTTCCTTACGAGCCTTGCGTTTGGCCTGCTTGCGTTCTTGCTTGTCAGTGATGTTCTTGGTATTCATTCGTCGAGTTTGATTCCTGCGAACCTGGCGATCAGCTTCTTCATGCCGTGGCGTTGGAACAGGATGGTCAGCTTGGCTTCGTCGCCGTCTCCTTCCTTGCGCACGATGGTTCCGCGGCCGTACTTCGGGTGGTCGACCGTCGACCCCTCGGCGACCTTCTTCTTCCCCCCGGCAGGACCACTCGGGCTGGCGGTAGGCCGGCCTGCCGGTTGGCTCGGAGCGGAGCCGGCTGCCGGAGCGGGCGGGCGCGGAGTCGAGATCGGAACCACGGGCGCGGGGCGTTCGTGCGGCTGGTTGGCTGGAAGGCCCCGCTCCTTGAAGTACGCCGAGATGTTCTCTACCGAATTATAGGTCTTTCCGGGATACGGCTGCTTCGGCTTTTGCCGGACGGCGGGTTCGAAATTCCCTGGGGCCGGGGAGCGGGCGGATTTGCCGGCGCCGGAGAGGCCGCCCGTGGGCCGCGGCCGCCAGGCGGCCGTCTCGCGGACGAAGCCGCGTTCGGCGAACAGGTCGATTTCGTCCCCGGTGGCGATGCCGTGCTCCTCGAAGGAGCGGGCCAGACCCTGGAAGTCACACAGTTCGGGCGGGAGTTCGCGCACGAACCGGGAGGCGATGGCGGGTTCGAGCGGACCGCCTCCATAGCGGCGGCGCGCCTGGGCGTAGGAGACAAACAGCTGCTCGCGGGCGCGCGTGATGCCCACGTAGCAGAGCCTTCTTTCTTCCTCAATCATTCCCGGCGTGTCGATGGAGCGGTTGTGGGGGA
>Ga0073934_10003200_pt1 | contig 30993 bp, 29 predicted proteins | sample LarsenN4metaG_FD_76834 | JGI IMG/M metagenome (GOLD analysis project Ga0073934, IMG submission 76834) | Hot spring sediment bacterial and archeal communities from British Columbia, Canada, to study Microbial Dark Matter (Phase II) - Larsen... ...
CGACCGCCTTCCTCAGGGAGGTCACCGGCGACGACAAGGCCAAGAGCAAGATGACCTTCAAGCTCAAGAAGCCCGAGGACGCCGCCAACATCGCCGCCTTCCTCGCCCAGTGGCCCGCAACCAACTGACCCGCTCGGCCGGAACCGCAGGTCGCTGACCGGAACCGCGGCCTCAGCCGTCGAAGCGCGTCACCCCGCGCCGCTTCTCGCTGACTGTCTGCGGCAGGATCACGGCCTGGTGCGCGCGCTGGTCGCAGTTCGCCCGCGGGCAGATGCGGCAGTTGATCCCGATCGGGGTCGGCCGCAGCGAGGACAGGCTGAAGCCCTCGGCATAGCCGACGAGCCCCGCGTGCTCGATCGCGCAGCCCATCGCCACCGCCAGCCGGTTGTCCTGCGTCGTCCGGCTCACCGTCGGCCGGTCCACCGTGCGCGAGAACACGAAGTACTGGCTGCGGTCGGGCATCTCGACGAACTGGGGCACGATCCGCCCCGGCGTGCGGAACGAGGTATGCACGTCGAGCCGCGGGCAGGCGCCGCCGTATTCGGCCAGATGGAAGCTCGTCGCCGAGAAGCGCTTGGTGACGTTGCCGCCCTTGTCGATGCGCAGGAAGAAGAAGGGAACGCCCTGCGCCCCCTCGCGTTGCAGCGTGGTGGCGCGGTGGCAGGCCTGTTCGTAGGTCACGCCGAACCGCGTCGCCATCAGGTCGAGGTCGTATTTCGTCGCCTTCGCCTCGGCGAGGAAGGCGTCATAGGGCATCAGCACGGCGGCGGCGAAGTAGTTGGCCAGCTCCACCCGCAGGCGCACCGTGCCGCGCGCCCCGGCGATCCCCGACCGCGCCACCAGCGCGTCGATCTGCGCGCCGTGCTCGATCAGCCCGGCCATGTGGACGAGCTGGAACACCCGGTTGGGATGGTCCAGCGCCTCCGACAGCCGGATCACCCGCCGCGCCTCGTCATAGTCGCGCAAGGCCCCCGGCAAGTCCTCGACGCGGACCAGCCGCACCGCGACGCCCGCCCGCTCCGCCAGCCGCGCCTTCAGCGCGCCGTAGGTCTCGTCGCGCTCCGGCGCCGCCCCGCCCCAGAACGCCTCGGCAAGCGCCTCGAGTTCGGCGAAGTGGTTGCGCTGGCGGCGGAACACGCTGTGCACCGCCGATTCCGGCGAGACGTCCAGCCCCGGTGCCTGCGCCTCCGCCAGGCTCGACAGCCGGTCGGATGCCGCCTGGAAGGCCCGGTGCAGGGTCAGGAAGGCCTCGGCCAGCATCGGGCTGTGCACCAGCGCCGCGCGCAGCTGTGCCGCGTCCGGGCGCACGGCGTCGAACAGCGGGTCCTGCACCGCCACCCGCAGGTCGGCCAGCCGCGCCGTGCCCTCGCTGTCGGCCAGGTCGCGCCAGTCCACGCCATAGACGTCGAGGATGCGCAGCAGCACCGCGACCGAGACGCTGCGCTGGTTGTTCTCGAGCAGGTTGACATAGGCCGGGCTGACGCCCAGCGCGCGCGCCATCGCGCCCTGGGTCTCGCCGCGCTCGGCGCGCAGGCGCCGCAGATGCGGCCCGATGAAGGTCTTCTGCATGGCGGCCCCGCGCCGTGTTGTGGTCAATGCAACAGAATTACTTTTCTGTAGATTTGTAAATTCTCGCGTTTACAGCGGAACCCGCTTTTCGTTGGCGGGCGCGCCCCGGGCTGGCATGGGAAGTCCCCGACAGGCAGGCGGGAGGGCGCGATGACTGCGGCGATCAGGACCGGACTGACCCATCTCTTCATCCCCGGGCCGACCAACGTCCCGGAAAGCGTGCGCCAGGCGATGAACGTCCCGATGCAGGACATGCGCGCGCCGGATTACGGCGCCTTCGTCCTGCCGCTCTTCGCCCGGCTGAAGCGGCTCTTCCGCACCGAAACCGGCCGCGTCCTGCTCTATCCCGGCTCAGGCACCGCCGCCTGGGAGGCCGCGATCACCAACACGCTCAGCCCCGGCGACCGCGTGCTGATGAGCCGCTTCGGCCAGTTCTCCACCCTCTGGGTCCAGATGGCCGAACGGCTCGGGCTCCAGGTCGAGGTGATCGACGTGCCCTGGGGCGCCGGCGTCCCCGTCGCCGAATATGGCCGCCGCCTGCTCCAGGACCGCGCCGGCGAGATCCGGGCCGTCTTCGTCACCCACAACGAGACGGCGACCGGCGTCACCTCCGACGTCGCCGCCGTGCGCGCGGCGATGGACGCGGCGCGCCACCCCGCGCTCCTCTTCGTGGATGGCGTCTCCTCGATCGGCTCGATCGACTTCCGCATGGACGACTGGGGCGTGGACCTTGCCGTCACCGGCAGCCAGAAGGGGCTGATGCTGCCCGCCGGGCTCGGGATCCTCGCCGTCTCCGAGAAGGCGCTCGCCGCCGCGCGGACGGCGACGATGCGCCGCGCCTATTTCGAGTTCGCCGATCAGCTCGCGATGAACGAGACGGGCTACTTCCCCTACACGCCGCCGACGCAGCTCCTGCACGGGCTGGCGCGCTCGCTCGACCGCATCGAGGCCGAGGGCCTCGACAACGTCATCGCCCGCCACCACCGGCTGGCCGAGGGCGTGCGCCGCGCCGTCCATGCCTGGGGCCTGTCGCTGGTCGCCGAGGATCCCGCGCTGTGGTCCGACACCGTGACGGCGATCCGCGTTCCGGCCGGGGTGGACGCCCGCGACGTGATCCGCATCGCCTACGAAAGGTACAACTGCTCGCTCGGGACGGGCCTCGCCCGCCTCGCCGGAAAGGCCTTCCGCATCGGCCATCTCGGCGATCTCAACGAAGGCATGTGCCTGACCGCCATCGCCATCGCGGAACTGGCGCTGAACGCGGCCGGGGCGAAGGTCGCCTATGGCAGCGGCGTGGCCGCCGCCCAGGCCTGGTATGCCGATGGCGGGGCGGCGCCGGTCGCCATCGCCGCCGAATAGGCGCCCGCCCGCCCGCCGGACAGGCGCCCGCCCGCCGCCGCAACCCTTTGCCACAGACCCGGGGACCGGAATGGACATCCACGAATACCAGGCCAAGGAAATCCTCGCCCGCTTCGGCGTTCCGGTGCCGCGCGGCGGGCTCGCCTACAGCCCCGAACAGGCCGAGTTCCGCGCCCGCGAGCTCGGCGGGCAGGCCTGGGTGGTGAAGGCCCAGATCCATTCCGGCGGCCGCGGGGCGGCGGGCGGCGTCCGCCTCTGCCGCAGCGCCCACGAGGTGCGCGACTTCGCCGCCCAGCTCTTCGGCCGCCAGCTCGTCACCCGCCAGACCGGGCCGGCCGGCAAGGCCGTCTACCGCGTCTGGGTCGAGGAAGCCTCCGACATCGCCCGCGAACTCTACCTCGGCTTCGTGCTCGACCGGAAATCCGAACGCATCATGATCGTCGCCTCGGCCCATGGCGGGATGGAGATCGAGGACCTCGCCGAACGCGACCCGGCCAGCCTGCGCCGGATGACGATCGACCCCGCGACCGGCCTGATCGACTTCCAGGCGCGCGAGCTCGCCTTCTCGCTCGGCCTGTCCGGGGGCCAGGTCGCGCAGATGGTCGCCACGCTCCGCGCCTGCTACCGCGCCTTCCGCGACCTCGATGCCACGATGGTGGAAATCAACCCGCTGGCGGTGACCGGCACCGGCGACCTCGCCGCGCTCGACGCCAAGATGTCCTTCGACACCAATGCCCTGTTCCGCCAGCCGGCGATCGCCGAACTGCGCGACCGCAGCCAGGAGGACCCGCGCGAAAGCGCCGCCGCCGACCACGGCCTCGCCTATGTCGGGCTCGACGGCGACATCGGCTGCATCATCAACGGCGCCGGGCTCGCCATGGCGACGATGGACATGATCAAGCTCGCCGGCGGCGAGCCCGCCAACTTCCTCGACATCGGCGGCGGCGCCAGCCCCGAGCGCGTCGTCCGCGCCTTCCGCACCGTGCTGGCGGACGGCAACGTGCGGGTGATCCTCGTCAACATCTTCGCCGGCATCAACCGCTGCGACTGGGTCGCCGAGGGCGTCGTCCAGGCCTGCCGCGAGGTCGGCCTCGCGGTCCCCGTCGTCGTCCGCCTCGCCGGCACCAATGCCGAGGAGGGGCGCCGCATCCTCCAGTCCTCCGGCCTGCCCCTCGTCACCGCCGGCACGCTCGCCGACGCGGCCGCCAGGGCGGTCGCCGCCCGCCTCCGGCCCGCCGCCTAGGAGCCCCCGCTATGGCCGTCCTCATCACCGAATCCACCCGCATCCTGATCCAGGGCATGTCCGGCCGCATCGGCCAGTTCCACGCCGCCGACATGATCCGCCACGGCACCCGCGTCGTCGGCGGCGTCACCCCCGGCCGCGGCGGCGAGACGCTGCTCGACCGCCCGCTCTTCAACACCGTGCGTGAGGCGGTTGCCGCCACCGGCGCCGATGCCAGCCTGATCTTCGTCCCCCCGCCCTTCGCGGCGGACGCGATCATGGAGGCCGCCGACGCCGGCATCCGCACCGCCGTCTGCGTCACCGACGGCATCCCCGCCCAGGACATGATGAAGGTCAAGCGCTTCCTCCGCCGCTACCCGGCCGAGCGCAAGATGCGCCTGATCGGCCCGAACTGCGCCGGCGTCATCTCGCCCGGCATCGGCTTCATGGGCATCATGCCGCCCCACATCTACATGCCCGGCCGCGTCGGCATCGTCGGCCGTTCCGGCACCCTCGGCTACGAGGCGGCAAGCCAGATGAAGGACCTCGGCATCGGCGTCTCGACCAGCGTCGGCATCGGCGGCGACCCGATCAACGGCTCCTCCTTCCGCGACATCCTCGAACTCTTCGAGGCCGATCCCGGCACCGACGCCGTGATGCTGATCGGCGAGATCGGCGGCCCGCAGGAGGCCGAGGCCGCGGCCTTCGCGCGCGACCGCATGACCAAGCCCGTCGTCGCCTACATCGCCGGTCTCTCGGCGCCCAAGGGGCGCAAGATGGGCCATGCCGGGGCGATCATCTCGGCCTTCGGGGAATCGGCGCAGGAAAAGGTCGAGATCCTCTCCGCCGCCGGCATCACCGTCGCGCCCAACCCCTCGGCGATGGGCGAGACGATGGCACAGGTCCTGAACCTCCGGAAGGTCGCGTGAGGATCGCGCGTAGCGAGAGTAGGGAAACTCTTACTATCCTATCGGTTGCATCCTCGTAATATCGCCGCGTGGCTGACTGCCATGTATTTCCTGCGGAGGTATTCAGATGCCCTTTGACGACAACAGTCCCTTCGATTCCAAGCGCAGCGCGAAGCTCTTCGAGGCGGCCGTGCTGCGGCGGCGGCGCGATCTGGACAAGGCCCTCGGCCTGATCGCCGACAGCCGCGCGGAGTTCATGCAGAAGCTGGAAGGCGCCATCGCCGGCATCGTCGAGGCCGGCGAGGCCAAGGCGATGCTGGAAGAGCGCCTCAGGCAGATGCTGGAACGCATCGAGGCCCTGCGCGACGGCAGGATCGACCGCAAGTCCGTCGCGCAGGCGCAGTCCAAGGACAACGCGGTGCTGAACGATCCTGCCCTGATCGCGGCAATCGGACGCGCCATCGATGCCGCCGGCGGCCTGCCCCGCCCGCCGCAGGAGGCGATGGCCCAGATCATCGGCCGCAAGAATCCGGACGGCTGGCTTGAATGGAGCGGCCTTCTCGGCCCGACCGGATTCCGCGCGCCGTGGCTGCGGGACCGTGATGATGACGTCGGCACGATCAGGCAGGGCGTTGGCGACGATGCCGAGCCGATGGCACCCCCGCCGCTCGGCGTCTGCTCGTCGGCGCCCTATGTCGATGACCTGAGCAACGTGTCGCAGCAGGCCATTTCCGCCTGCTTCACCTCGATCGCCCGGTCGGGCGGTTCGGTCGTGACCTACGCCAATGCCGGTGTGGGCGCTCTCGTTCCCGGTTTCGGATCGGCGAGCGGCGTCGTCTTCGCCGATTTCAACCTTCCCCCGGGCTACACGAGCGTCACGGTCACGGCCGACTTCAGCACGGATGTCAGCGTCTCGGCCTGGGCAGCGCTCGCGGCGACATGGTCGGTCGCGGACCTGATCATGACGGCCGAGCATTCCGACGGGTCGTCGTCATCGAAGACCGACTGGGTCGCCACGCAGGTCGCGCCGGGAATCTGGGGCGGCAACCAGCGGATCATCGGATCGCGCCGGGTGATCCTGACCCGGTCGGTGCCGGCCGCCGGTGGCACCCTTCGCGTCGGTGCGGGCTCGCATTCCTACGCGAATGCCCCGACCGGATTCATGGGCATGTCGGAATCGTTCATCCGGTCCACGGTGCGTTCGATCTGCATCGCGGCCACCTGAGGGCGCCCCGGCAAGGCGAACGGAACGGCCGTCCCTTGCGCGGCCGTTCCATTGCCCCGTGACCGCACGGGCATTCCCCCGTTGCACAGCGCGCGGGCACCGCTAGAGTGGCGCCCGCGACCGTCCGTTAAGGGGTGCCCTGTGGCTTCGCTCCGCCTGACCTCCATCCTCACCGCCCTTTCCCTCTCCCTCGCCCTCGCTCCCGCCCTGCCCGCCGCCGCGGCCCCCTGTTCCAGCACCGGCGCCGGCTACGAGGCGTGGAAGCCCGTCATGGCCGCCGAGGCGCAGGCGGCGGGCGTCGGCAAGCGCGGCATCGCGGCGCTGATGGCCACGTCCTATTCGCGGGCGACGATCTCGGCCGACCGCGGGCAGAAGAGCTTCAAGTACTCGCTCGAGAAGTTCATGGCCGTGCGCGGGGCCGACGACATCGTCGCCATCGGGCGGGCGCGCAAGGCGAAGAACCCCGAATTCTACGCCAGCCTCGAACGCGCCTACGGCGTGCCGGCCGGCATCGTCATCGCCATCCACGGGATGGAGACGGGCTTCGGCAACTTCATGGGCGACACCAACGTCATCTCCGCCATCGCCACGCTGGCCTACGACTGCCGCCGCAGCGACTTCTTCACCCCGCACCTGATCGGCGCGCTCAAGCTCGTGGACCGCGGCGGGATCGATGCCGGAACGGTGGGGGCAAGGCACGGCGAGCTCGGCCATACCCAGTTCCTGCCCGGCAACGCGCTCGCCTACGGCGTGGACGGCAACGGCGACGGCCGGATCGACCTGACCAACCAGACCGACGCGCTCGCCTCGACGGCGAACTTCCTGCGCCAGAAGGGCTGGAAGCCGGGCAAGGGCTACCAGCCGGGCGAGCCGAACTTCGCCGTGCTGAAGGAATGGAACGCCGCCAGCGTCTATCAGCAGGCGCTTGCCATCATGGGCGCCCGCATCGACGGCTGACGCCGCGATAGGCCAAGGCCCGGCTTGACGCGCGCGCGGACCGCGGTCCAAGGTTGGCCCGCGACGGCAACCGCCGAGCGTGGGGTTCATGACATCCGAGACGGTCCAGCTCACGGGTGACAGCGCGGGAACGCGCCGCAGCCTGACCTGCCACCGCTTCGGACCCCCCGGCGCCGCGCCCGTCGTCTATCTCCAGGCCGGGCTCCACGCCGACGAGATGCCCGGCGTGCTGGTCCTGCTCCACCTCCTGCCGCTGCTCGCCGCCGCCCGCGTCACCGGCGAGATCCGCGTCGTCCCCTGCGCCAACCCGGTCGGCCTGTCGCAATGGGCCTTCCAGCGACCGCTCGGCCGGATCGAGGCGGAAAGCCTGCACAACTTCAACCGCGGCTGGCCCGAACTCGCCGCGCTCGCCGGGGACCGGCTCGAGGGCCGCCTCGGCCCCGACGCGGACCGCAACCGCGATGCGATCCGCGCCGCCTTCCGCGAGGCGGTGGCCGGCCTGCCCGCGACCTCGGACGCCGCGGAATGGCGCCGCGCCATCCTGTCGTGGTCCTGCGATGCCGATTACGTGCTCGACCTGCACTGCGACCACTTCGCCGTCATGCACCTCTATGCCTCGCCGGCCCGGCCCGCGGACACCTCGCTCCTCTGCCGCTCGGTCGGGGCCGAGCTGGCGCTGATCCAGGACGTCTCCGGCGGCAACGCCTTCGACGAGGCGCATACCGTCCCCTGGCTGCGCCTGCGCGAACGCTTCGGCGACCGCTTCCCCGTTCCCGCCGGCTGCTTCTCGGCAACCCTCGAATACCGCGGCCAGTTCGACGTCTCCGACGACCTCGCCGCCGCCGATGCGCGCAACCTGATGACCTTCCTCGCGGCGATCGGCGCCGTCGCGGACTGGCCCGACCGGCCCGCCTATCCCGATGCCCCGCACCTGCCGCTCGGCGGCGCCGCCGAGGTCTTCGCCCCCCAGGGCGGCGTCGTCACATGGGCCGCCGGCCCCGGCGCGAAGGTCGCCAGGGGCGCCACGATCGCCCATGTCACCGACCAGGCGACCGGCCGCCGCGCGCCGGTCGAGGCGCCGGTGGACGGCCTCCTCTTCCGCACCGAACTCTGGCGCGCCTGCCTGCGCGGGGCGAGCCTCTGCCACGTCGCCGGCGCCGAGATCGTGCGCGAGGGCCACCTTCTATCCGACTGAAGCCGACGGGAACCCGGACAGGACGCGAACAACAGGGAGACACGACGATGACAGGGACAATCAGGGCCGCGCTGGCCGGCCTGCTTCTTGGTGCGGGGCTCGGCCTTGCCGCCCCCGCCCTTGCCGACGACACGCTCGACCGCGGCGTGGGGTCGGAATGGTCCTCGCTCGACCCGCAGGTCAACTTCGACGCCGCCGCGGGCTGGATCCTGCAGGACGCCTACGAGGGGCTGGTGACCTTCGGCCCCGGCGGGGTGATCCAGCCCGGCGCCGCCGAAAGCTGGGACGTCAGCGAGGACGGCCGCACCTACACCTTCCACCTGCGCGAAGGGCTGAAATGGTCGAACGGCGACCCGCTCGTCGCCCAGGATTTCGTCAACGGCGTGCTGCGCACGCTCAACCCCGAAACCGGGTCCGAAAAGGGCTACTACTTCTACTCGACGATCAAGGTGAAGGGCGCCGAGGCGATCGCCAACGGCGAGACGACAGATACCTCCGGGCTGGGCGTCACCGCGCCCGACGACCGCACCGTGGTGGTCGAGATGGAAACCCCCGCCCCCCACATCCTCGACCTGATGGGCGCCTTCCAGATGGCGCCCCTGCACAAGCCCTCCTTCGACGCGAACGGGGCCGGCGTGTTCATCGACCCCGCGAAGGCCGTCTTCAACGGCGCCTACGTCATCCGCGAGATCGTGCCGCAGAGCCACGTCCTGCTCGAACGCAATCCCAACTACTGGGACGCGGCGAACGTGAAGATCCCCTTCGTGAAGTATCACGTCACCGAGGACGCCAACACCGAATACAAGCGCTACCAGGCCGGCGAGATCGACGTCACCTACGACATCCCGCTCGCCCTGATCGACACCGTCAAGGCCGAGATCCCCGATCAGGTCTTCATCTCGCCCTCGACCGAAGTCACCTACTACAGCTTCAACCTGACCCGTCCGCCCTTCGACAACATCGACCTGCGCCGGGCGCTGACGCTGGCCATCGACCGCGAGACGCTCGAGGGCAAGATCGTCAAGGGCGGCGCGATCCCGTCCTATTCCTTTGCCGGCGGCTTCGACCCGACCTATGCCGGCCCGGCCATCGCCGAGGCGTCGATGACCCAGGCCGAACGCGAGGCGCTGGCGAAGGAGCTCTACGCCAAGGCCGGCTACGGGCCGGACAATCCGCTGAAGATCTCGATCACCACCACCGTGTCGGAGGATTCGACCAAGCGCGCGCAGGGCGTCGCGCTGATGTGGAAGAAGGTGCTCGGCGTCGAGACCACGGTCAACGCGATGGAGCGCAAGGCCTGGCTAGACGAGTTCTACACGATGAACTGGGACGTGTTCTCGGACAACCTCGTCGGCGACTTCGCCGGGGCCGAGACCTTCCTGTCCTACATGCGCCCCTCGGCCGAACCCGGCTACCAGTGGGTCAAGCCGGAATACGACGCCGCGATGGACGTCGCGGCCGAACAGACCGACAAGGCCTCCCGCAACGAGAAGCTCGCCATCGCCGAGAAGATCCTGCTCGACGACTACATCTTCGCGCCGATGGCGATCCAGCCGCAGCGGCAGCTCGTCAAGCCGAACGTGAAGACGTGGGTGCCCTCGCCGGCAACCTACTACAACTCGCAGTTCCTGACCCTCGAATAGGGGGCACCGGCGGGGGCCGCAGGGCCCCCGCCCCGGCCAGCCCATGCTGCGCTTCATCGGAAAACGCCTGTGGGACGGAGGGCTGACGCTGGCGGCCCTGGTCGTGCTGACCTTCTTCATGATGCGCCTCGCGCCGGGCGGGCCGTTCTCGAAGAACCGCAAGATCTCGCCCGAGGTGCTGGCCAACATCCAGGCCAAGTATCACCTCGACGAACCCGTCTGGCAGCAGTTCGCGCGCTACGTCCGCGGCCTCCTCGTCGGCGATCTCGGCCCCTCGATGCGCTTCCGCGACTATTCGGTGAACGACATCATCGCCTCCGGCCTGCCCTATTCGCTGACCATCGGCTTCTGGGCGATCGCCGTCGCGGCGCTGGTCGGGGTCGCCCTCGGCATCGCCGGCGCGCTCCGGCGCAACACCGCCACCGACTACATCGCCGGCACCGTCGGGGTGATCGGGATCGCGGTGCCGATCTTCGTCATCGGCCCGCTCGCCCAGGCGGTCTTCGCGCTCCGGCTCGACTGGGTGCCGGTCGGCGGCATCGAGGGCGGCTGGCGCGCGCTCGTTCTGCCCGTGCTCGTCCTCGCGCTGCCCAACATCGCCTACATCTCGCGCCTGACGCGCACCTCGATGATCGAGACCCTGCGCGAGAACTACGTCCGCACCGCCCGCGCCAAGGGCATCGGCGAGACCCGCGTCATCCTGCGCCACACGCTGACCGGCACGCTCCTGCCGGTGATCGCCTATCTCGGCCCGGCGACGGCGGCGATCATCACCGGGTCGATCCTGATCGAGACGATCTTCGCCGTCCCCGGCATCGGGCGGCATTTCGTGGACGCCGCCCTCAACCGCGACTACCCGCTCGTCATGGGCATCACCATCCTCTACGGCGGGCTCGTCATCCTGTTCAACGTCCTGACCGACCTCCTGCGCGGCTGGCTCGATCCGCGGGTGCGCCATGAGTGACGCCTCCCTCCCCTCTGCGGCCGCCCCCGCCCGCGGGCTGAGCACCCTGCGCCTCCAGTTCGCCCGCTTCGCGCGCAACCGCCTCGCCATGGCCAGCGTCGCGGTCCTCATGCTGATCGTGCTGGCCTGCTTCCTCGGCCCCTTCCTCTTTCCCTTCACCGGCGAGGACGCCGATTTCGACTACATCCTCGCGCCCATCGACTTCACCTCGCCCCATCTCTTCGGCACCGACGACTACGGGCGCGACCTTCTGGTGCGCACCCTCGAAGGCGGCCGGGTGTCGCTGACGATCGGCTTCCTCGGCGCGCTCGTCGCGGGGGTCATCGGCGTCCTCTACGGGGCGGTCGCGGGCTATGCCGGCGGGCGGACCGACGGCCTGATGATGCGCTTCGTCGAGATCCTCTACGGCTTTCCCTACGTCATCCTCGTCATCCTGCTCAGCCTCGTCCTCGGCGGCGGCAACCTCGCCCTCTTCGCCGCCATCGTCTTCACCCTCTGGCTCACCCCGGCGGTGATCGTCCGCGCCCAGGCGCAGTCGCTGGCACGCCGCGAATTCGTCGAGGCCGCCCGCGCCGGCGGCATGACGGGCTGGCAGATCGTGCTCACCCACATCGTCCCCAACTGCGTCTCGGTGGTGATCGTCTACGGCTCGCTGCTGGTGCCCGAGGTGATCCTGTCGGAAAGCTTCCTCAGCTTCCTCGGCATCGGCATCAAGGAGCCGCAGGCCTCCTGGGGCAACCTGATCCAGGCCGGCACCGCGGCGATGGAAACCGACCTGCGCCTGCTCCTCCTGCCGGGGACGATGCTGGCCACCGTCCTCTTCTGCCTCAACTTCATCGCCGACGGGCTGCGCGATGCCTTCGACCCCAATGACCGCTGAGCCGATCCTGTCGCTGCGCGGCCTGTCGGTGGACTTCCGCCTGCCCGAGGGCACCCTGCGCGCCGTCGATGACGTCTCCTTCGACGTCCGCCCCGGCGAGGTTCTGGGCATCGTCGGCGAAAGCGGCTCGGGCAAGAGCCAGATCCTCTTCGCGCTGATGGGCCTTCTCGCCCGCAACGGCACCGCCTCCGGCGCGGCGCTGTTCCGGGGGCGCAACCTGATCGGCCTGCCGGCCGCCGAGCTCGACGCCATCCGCGGCGCCAGCCTGTCGATGATCTTCCAGGACCCGATGACCTCGCTCAACCCCTTCCAGCGCGTCGGCGACCAGCTTGCCGAGGGCCTGATCGCCCACCGCGGCATGACCCGCGCGGCGGCGCGCGAGGCGGCGGTGGCGATGCTCGACCGCGTCCGCATCCCCGATGCCGCCGCGCGCGCCCGGCGCTATCCGCACGAGTTCTCCGGCGGGATGCGCCAGCGGGTGATGATCGCGATGGCGCTCCTCGCGCGGCCGGCGCTGCTTCTGGCCGACGAACCGACGACCGCGCTCGACGTCACCATCCAGGCCCAGGTGCTCGACCTCATCGCCGAGCTCTCGCGCGAGACCGGCACCTCGGTCATCCTCGTCACCCACGACCTCGGCGTCGTGGCGCGGCTCTGCGACCGCGTCATCGTGCTCTACGGCGGCCGGGTCATGGAGGAGGGCCCCGCCGAGGCGGTGTTCGACGCCCCCCGCCACCCCTATGCGCAGGGCCTGCTCGCGGCGACGCCCCGCATGGCGGATGCGCTGACGCCGCGCCTCGGCACCATCCCCGGCACGCCGCGCTCGGGCGGCGCCATGCTGCCGGGCTGCCCCTTCGCGCCGCGCTGCGCGGTCCGCGTCGAGGCCTGCACCCTTGCCCGCCCGCCCCTTGTCGGCGACGGGCGCCGCGTCGCCTGCCATCTCGCCGGGGTGCCGGCATGAGCGCGCTGATCGAGGCGCGCGGGCTCGAGGTCGGCTATCCGGTCGCGGCCCCGACCCTGTTCGGGCGCAGCCGCATCCTGCCCGTGGTGCGCGACGTCTCGCTCAAGCTGGAGCCCGGCCGCACCCTCGGCATCGTCGGCGAATCGGGCTGCGGCAAGTCCACCCTCGGCCGCGCGCTCCTGCGCCTGATCGAACCCACCGCCGGCAAGGTCCTCTGGCTCGGGCAGGACATGGCGGCGATGGGCCGGGACGAGCTGCGCCGGCGCCGGTCCGAGATGCAGATCATCTTCCAGGATCCGGTCGCGGCACTCGACCCGCGGATGACGCTCGGCCGGATCGTGTCGCGGCCGCTGGCCACCTTCGAGCCCGGCCTCTCCCGCGCCGCCCGCCGCGACCGCGCCATCGAGGCGCTCCGCCTCGTCGGCCTCAGCGAGGACTTCGCCCTGCGCTACCCGCACGAGATCAGCGGCGGCCAGGCCCAGCGCGTCGGCATCGCCCGCGCCATCGTCGGCCGGCCCCGGCTGATCGTCTGCGACGAACCCGTCTCGGCCCTCGACGTCTCGATCCAGGCCCAGGTCGTCAACCTGCTGATGGACCTCCAGGACCGGCTCGGCCTCGCCCTGATCTTCATCTCGCACAACCTCGCCGTGGTCCGCCACATCAGCCACGATGTCATGGTCATGTGCCTCGGCCGCGTCGTCGAGACGGGCCCCCGCGACATCTTCTATGCCGGCCCCCTGCACCCCTATTCCCGCGCGCTGATGGAGGCCGTCCCCGAACCCGACCCGCGCCGCGAGAAGGGCCGCGTCGGCACCGCGCTGCCGGGCGAACTGCCCTCGGTGCTGAACCCGCCGCCCGGCTGCGTCTTCGCCACCCGCTGCCCGAAGGCGCAGGACCGCTGCCGCCGCGAGCGGCCGGAACTGCGCGACTTCGGCGGCCGCCAGGCCGCCTGCCACTTCGCGGAGACGCCATGAGGCCGCGCGCGGGCATCAAGGCGGCGGCGGCGGCCGGCGGCGCCTGCGCCGGCGCCGCCCGCGGCCGGCCCGCCCCGCACGACCGCCCCGGAGACCACGCATGACCGCCGATCCCGCCGCCCTCTGGGCCGCCCTGCCCCAGATCGCAAATGTCCGCGCCTCCGGCGACGGACGCTGGGCCTTCTGGACCTGGGCCGGCCTCACCGGGACCGAGGATGTCTGGTGCTGCCCGACCGATGCCTCCGCACCGCCGCAGCGGCTGACCGCCGGCAGCGACCACTTCCTCATCCGCGACGTGTCGCGCGACGGCGCGCGCCTCGTCCTCGCCCAGTCGCGCAACGCCAGCGAACGCGACCGGCTGATCCTGCTCGACCGCGCGCAGGGCAACCGCCTGACCGATCTCACGCCCCCGCAGGACAGCCACTACGTCTATGGCGGCGTGCTCTCGCCCGATGCCGCGACCCTCTACTTCGTGGCGAACCACGACTACGCCGCGGGCCGTGTCACCGAAGGCGGCTGGGTCTGGCGGCAGGACATCGCCAGCGGCGCGCGGACCTGCCTTGCGCGCGCGGACGCGCCCTTCGAAACGGGCGTCACCCTGTCGCCCGACGGCCGCCACCTGCTCTGGCCGCGCAACCTGCGCGCGCCCGGCGGCACCCAGCTCTGGGTGATGGACAGCGGCGGCGGCGGCCTGCGCGAGGTGCTGGCCTTCGGCGACGCGAATGCCCTGACCGGCGACTGGATCGACGACCGCCGCATCGCCTTCGTCGCCGACGACGGCAGCCGCGACGTCCTCGGCATCGTCGATGCCGCAAGCGGCGCCGTCACCATCCTCGCCGGAGAGCCCGGCCTCTGCCCCCACGATGTCGTCCCCGGCGCCGGCGGCGCCTTCGCATGCGTCGCCCATGACCGCGCCTGGACCCGCCCGGTCGTCGTCTCGCCCGACGGCGCCGTCTCGCCCCTGCCCAACCTCTCCGGCCGCCGCTCGCTCCTGCCCCATGCCGGCCTGCCCGACGGCGGCTGGCTGGCCGAGGCCTATGATGCCGACGCCCCGCACGCGCTCGTCCGCGTCCGCCCCGACGGCACCTGCCTGACCCTCGCCGCGGCCGCCCCCGAACCGGGCCGCCTCCACACCCGGCCGCAGGACGTCTCGTGGACCGCGCCGGACGGCGAGACCGTCCAGGGCTTCCTCTACCGCCCCGCCGGCACGCCCAGGGGCCTCATCGCCTATGTCCATGGCGGCCCGACCTGGCACTCCGAGGACTGGGTCAATCCGAAGGTCCAGTTCTGGGTCCAGTCGGGCTATGCCGTGCTCGATCCCAACTACCGCGGCTCCACCGGCTTCGGCCGCCGCTGGCGCGAGAAGGTCAAGGAGGACGGCTGGGGCGGCCGCGAACAGGCCGACATCCGCGCCGGCATCGAGGCGGCGCTTGCCGCCGGCGTCCCCGGCCCCGTCGCCGTCGCCGGCAATTCCTACGGCGGCTTCTCGAGCTGGTTCCAGATCACCCGCGCGCCCGATCTCGTCACCGCCGTCATCCCGATGTGCGGCATGTACCGGCTCGACATCGACTACGAGGCTACCGGAATGCCCTGGGGCCGGTCCTACAGCGAGGAGATGATGGGCGGCTCCCCGCAGGAGGTCCCCGATCGCTACGCCAATGCCTCGCCCGGCCGCTACATCGCCGATGTCCGCGGCCACATCCTCGTCGTGCACGGCCTCGCCGACACCAATGTCGGGCCCGAGAACACCCATGCCGCCATCCGCGAGATGACGGCGCTCGGCATCCCGCACGAGGTCCTGCTCTTCGCCGACGAGGGCCACGGCGTCTTCCGCCGCGCCAACGTGGAAACCTACCTGCGCGCGACAGCGGACTTCCTCGCCCGCGCCTTCCGGGCGGGGATGCGATGAGTCTCTGCGGCTTCTTCGTCGCCGGGCCGGGCGATGACGGCGATCCCGTCACCGGCTTCTACTACGAGACGGTGGATGCGGACTTCGCGCGCCCGCAGGCCTGGGGCTATACCGACCACCTGACCTACGCGCCGGGCGACACGCTCGCGCTGCACGGCGTCGCCTCGGCCGCGCGCGTGCAGGTGACGATCGCCCGCGACGGCCTCGTCCCCGAGACGGTGCTCGAGACCGCCATCCCCGGCGGCTTCGCCTTCACCCCGCCGGACTGCTCGGTCACCGGCTGCGGCTGGCCCGAGCGGCACCGCCTGACCATCCCGGCGGAATGGAAATCCGGCGTCTACACCGTCACCTTCGCCGTCCCCGGCCACGAGAGCCGGCACATGTTCGTCCTCCGCCCGGCGCGGCCGGCGGCGCGCATCCTGTTCCTGCTCGCGACCGGAACCTGGTGCGCCTACAACGACTGGGGCGGGTCGAACCACTACCAGGGCCTGACCGGCCCGCACGGGATCGAGTTCGCCGCCGAGGTCTCGCTCCTGCGCCCCTGGGCAAGCGGCTTCGTGCGCTGGCCCGAGGGCGCGCCCCGCATCCCCCATGCCTCGCCGCTCCTGTCGCGGCCGCGCTACCCGCACATGGAATTCGCCCGCGCGAACGGCATCTCGAAGAAGTATGCCTCCTCCGGCTGGGCGGCCTTCGAACGGCCCTTCGCGCTCTGGTGCGAACGCGAGGGCATCGCCCTCGACTACGCCACCCAGCACGACCTGCACCGCGATCCGGGGCTCCTCCTGCCCTACGAGCGCGTCCTCATCGCCGGCCACGACGAATACTGGACCTGGGAGATGCGCGACCACCTCGACGCCTATGTCGAAGGCGGCGGCCGGGTCGCCCGCTTCGGCGGCAACTTCTTCTGGCAGACCCGCCTCTCGGCCGACCTGCGCACCCAGACCTGCTTCAAGTACCGCGCCGAGGCCGAGGACCCCGCCATGAGAGGGGACCGCACCCGCCTGACCAGCTACTGGGACCACCCCTTCACCGGCCGCCCCGCCACCGCCTCGCTGGGCCTGACCGGGTCGATGGGCGTCTATGCCGGCTGGAGCCGCTGCGCCGCCCACGGCTCCGGCGGCTTCGCCCTCTACCGGCCGGACCACTGGTCGCTGTCGGGCACCGGCCTCGGCTACGGCGACGTTCTCGGCGCCGCCTCGAAGGTCTTCGGCTACGAGGTGGACGGGATCGACTACGAGATGCGCAAGGGCCTGCCCTTCGCCGCCCCCGGCAGCGGCCTCCGGGGCGAGCTTACCATCATCGGCCTCTCGCCGGCGACGACGCTCGCCCATTCCACCGGCCCGCATGACGAGGACCGCTTCATCGGCCGCTACGACGCCGAGGAGGTCGCCCGCATCGTCTACGGGCGGGTGGACGACGAGACGATGGGCCTCGCCAGCCGCGGCAACGGCTGCATCGCGGAATACCGCCGCGGCAGGGGCGCGGTGTTCAACGCCGGAAGCTGCGAATGGGTCGCCGGGCTGATCGCCCGCGAACGCCCGGTGGAACAGGTGACGCGCAACGTGCTGACCGGGGACTGGGGCTGACGGGCCGCCCCCCGCGCCTCAGAGGCCAAGCTCGCGCGCCAGCGCCGTCTCCAGCCGGTCGAGGTCACCCGCCCCGTTGTAGGCCTGCACCGAAGCCCGCACCAGCGCCCGCCCGCCCCAGTCGTGGCAGGGCACCTCGATCCCGTGCCGCTCCAGAAGCGCCCGCTTCAGCCGCCCCGTGTCGCAGGGCGGCAGCGGCACCGCCACCATCTGCGGCGCGCTGAAGGCCGGCGCCGAGAGGGGCGGCAGGCCTGTCCGCCGCCCCATCCGCGCCGCGAAGTCCTGTGCCAGGTCGCGGCAGCGCGCCATCACCGCCGGCCAGCCGTGCCGGGCGCGGAAGGCGATCGCGGCCGGAATCGCCAGGAAGGCCGACGGATCGCGCGTGCCCTGGAACTCCAGCGCATCGACAAAGGCCGGGTTGCCGAACGGTCCGGGCGAGGCCCCCTCCGCCGTCCAGCCGTGGCTGATCGCCGCCGGCTCCACCATCGCCTGCCGCTCCGGCCGGGCGTGAAGGAAGCCCGTCCCCTTCGGCGCCAGCAGCCACTTGTGCCCGTTGCCGGCGTAGAAGTCCGCGCCCAGCGCGTCGAGTTCCAGCGGCACCAGCCCCGGCCCGTGCGCCCCGTCGATCACGCTCAGGATGCCACGCGCCCGCGCCGCCGCGATCACACCCTCAAGCGGGAACACCAGGGCCGTGGGCGACGTGACATGGCTCAGGAACAGCACCCGCGTGCGCGCCGTGAACGCCCCCGCCACCGCCGCCGTGAAGGCCGCCGCCTCCGCCAGCGGCAGCGGCACCCGCGCCACCACCACCCGCGCCCCGGCCTTCCGCGCCACCTCCGCCCAGAGCTTCTCCATCGCCGCATATTCGTGGTCGGTGGTGACGATTTCGTCGCCGGGCGCCAGCCGCAGCGACCGCGCCACCACCGCCAGCGCCTGCGTCGCGTTCACCTGCGCCGCGATGTTGCCGGGCGCGGCCCCCACCTCCGCCGCCAGCGCCGCCATCGCCGCCCGCATCCGCCCCGTCAGGCCGCGGCCGGGGTCGAGGAAGGCGACCGGCTGACGCTCCATCCGCGTCTGCCAGCGCCGCTGGGCGGCCAGGACCGGGCGCGGACAGGCCCCGAACGAGCCGTGGTTGAGGAAGGTCACCCCGGGATCGATCAGGAAGGCCCCCGCCGGGTCGGGCCTCACAGGAACGCCTCCAGCACGGCGGCAAGGTTGTCGCCCAGTTCCGGGCACAGGTAGCCGCCTTCCTGCACGATGCAGACGGGCAGCCCCGCCGCCGCGATGTCCCGCCCGATCAGCGCGAAGCCCGGCGTCGTCACCGCCAGCCCCGCGAAGGGGTCGCCGGCGAAGGCGTCAAGCCCCAGCGCCAGCACCAGCGTGTCCGCGCCCCAGCCGGCGATCCGCTCCAGCCCCTGCCCGAGCGCGGCGCGGAACCCCTCGTCCCCGGTGCCGCGTTCGAGGCACAGGTTCAGGTTCGCACCCTCGCCGGCGCCGGCGCCGGTCTCGCCGGGATAGCCCCAGAAGAAGGGATAGAAGCGCTCGGGATGGGCATGGACGGATACCGTCAGCACGTCGCCGCGGTCGTAGAAGATGCCCTGCGTGCCGTTGCCGTGGTGCAGGTCCACGTCCAGGACCGCGACCCTGCGCCCCGCCCGGGTCAGACGCTCGGCCGCGATGGCGCTGTTGTTGAGATAGCAGAACCCTCCCGCCAGTTCGGCAAAGCAGTGATGCCCCGGCGGCCGGCACAGCGCATAGGCGTTCCGCGCGCCCGCGAGCAGAAGATCGGCGGCCCGCACCGCAGTCTGCGCGCTGGCATAGGCCGCGCCCCAGGTCGCCCCCGAGACCGGGCAGGAGGTGTCGGTCATGTGGAACCCTGCCTGCCCGACGGCCGATTTCGGATAGCCGTCGGTCCGGTTCGCCGGGTGGACGTTCGGGATCACCTCCGCCGAGGCGCCCTCGATCCGCCGCCAGCGGTCGTGGATCGTCCGCAGGAAGGTCAGGTAGCGCTCGGGATGGACCGTCCGCAGCGGCTCCATCCCGCGGTCCGGCGGCGCCTCGACCGTCAGGCCCAGCCGCCGCACGCCCGCCAGCAGCGCCCCGATCCGCGCCGGCTTCTCCGGGCAGGGCTGCGGCGCGCCCGAGGACAGGAACATCTGCGGGTCATGGGCGCGCTGGCCCTCGTCGAAGATGCAGATCATGCGTCCCTCAGCCTCTCCAGCGCCGCGCCGTCCACGATCAGGAAGTCGTAGCCGCGCGGGCGGAACCCCTCGCGCAGGTAGAACCGCCGCGCGCCCGCGTTGCCGGGATCGACGCCCAGCGTCAGATAGCGCGCGCCCCAGTCCTGCGCCCGCATCGCCGCGCCCAGAAGCGACCGGCCGAGGCCCTGCCCGCGCGCCTCGGGCACGACATAGACATCCTGCACGTAAAGCCCCGGCTCACCGCGGTGGGTCGAGAAATCGGGGAAGAAGACGATGATGCCGACCGGCGCCGCCGCCTCGGCGATCAGCGCCCGGAACAGCGGCCGCGGCCCGAATCCGTGCGCCAGAAGCTGCGCTTCGCTCGCCACCTCCGGCCCGCCGTCCTGATCGCTCAGCGCCTGCAGCATCGCGCGCAGGACGGGCACGTCCGGCGCGGCGGCGGGACGGATCACCGGCACGGGCGGCATGGCCGCACCTCTCCCCCGGACGCCTGCGCCATTCACGCCCCCGGAACCGCCTGGCCCTGCATCGCCGCCCCCGCGGCCTCGCGCACGAAGCCGGCCTCGGCTTTGCCCTTCAGCCCCAGCATCGCCCGCGCCTCCTCCGGCGTCGCCACCTCGCGCCCCAGCCCCTCGACGATGCCCCGGATCAGCCGCACCTGCTCGGCGTTGCTCTGCGCCAGCCGCCCCTTGCCGATCCACAGGTTGTCCTCCAGCCCGACGCGCACATGCCCGCCCATCGCGGCGGCCATCGTCGCCATCGGCACCTGCGCCCGGCCCGCCGCCAGGACCGAGAAGTGGTAGTCCTCCCCGAACAGCCGGTCGGCGGTGCGCCGCAGATGCGTCAGCGTGTCGGGCTCGGCCGCCATCCCGCCCAGCACGCCGAAGACGAACTGGATGAAGTAGGGCGGCGTCACCGCGCCGCGGTCCACGAAGTGCCGCAGCATCGTCAGGTGCCCGATGTCGTAGCACTCGAACTCGAACCGCGCGCCGCGCACCTCGCCCATCTCGCGCAGGATCGTCGCGATGTCGCGCGGCGTGTTCTTGAAGACCATGTCCTCGGTGCGCTCGAGGAAGGGCTTCTCCCAGGCAAAGCGCCAGTCCCTGATCCGCGCCGTCATCGGATAGAGGGCGAAGTTCATCGACCCCATGTTCAGGCTGCACATCTCGGGCGCGAAGCGCTTCGGCGCCGCCAGACGCTCCTCCAGCGTCATGATCGCCGACCCGCCGGTCGTCATGTTGACGACGGCATCCGTCGCCGCCGCGATCCGCGGCAGGAAGGCCGCCCAGTGCGCCGGGTCCGACGAGGGATGCCCGTCCTCGGGGCGCCGCGCGTGCAGGTGCAGGATCGCCGCCCCCGCCTCCGCGGCGCCGATCGCGCTGGCCGCGATGTCCGCCGGCGTGAACGGCAGATGCGGCGACATCGACGGCGTGTGGATCGATCCCGTCACCGCGCAGCTGATGATGATCTTCGACATGCCTTCCCTCTCCCGGCGCCAGTCTGTCATGCCGGCGGCGCCGCTTCCAGACGCCTTCCGCATCGCCCTTGCCCGGGCTATCAAGGCGCCGGCCCCGCCCGGAGCGACGCGCATGAAGAAGGTCCTTCTCCTCGTCCTCCTGCTCGCGGCGGGGGTCACCGCCTTCTTCGTCTGGTATCACCCGCCGATGCGGCTGATGCCCGCGCCGCTCGTCCTGCGCGGGCTCGACCGCGACAGCCTCGGCCTCGGCGCCGACCTCGCCGACGGCGCGGCGCTCGAGGTCTTCTACGCCACCAGCCGCCAGCCCGTCGGCCCCCGCGACGGGCGCATCTACACCGTCGTGCCCGACGACAGCCTGCATGTCGGGACCGCCGCGCTGCGCATCGGCGACGACAGCACCACCTTCGACCAGATCATCGACTGGTCCACCGGCGCGTCCGGCGACGACCGCCCCTTCGTCCGCCTCACCGCGATGCGCGAATGGGCCAGCGTCCCCTTCGCCGGCGGCGACCCCGCGGCCGGCTCGGACTGGTTCGCGGCGATCGACGCGGCGCTGGCGCAGGGCGGCGACCGCGACATCCTCATCTACGTCCACGGCGCCAACACGACCGTCGAGCGCGGCGTCGGCCAGGCCGCTCTGCTGCACCACTATTCCGGGCGCAACGCCGTCGTCGTCGCCTTCGTCTGGCCGACGGCCGAGAACTTCCTTCGCTACCTCCTCGACGTGCGCAACGCCTATGGCAGCGGGCCGCAGCTCGCCGCGCTGATCGCCGCGCTCGCCGAACGGACCTCGGCCGAGCGCATCCACGTCATGACCTACAGCGCCGGCGCTACCGTCGGCAGCACCGGCCTCGCCCGGCTGGCCGCCGAGGCCCCCGCCGCCGCCGCGCGGGTGGGCGAGGTCCTGCACGCCGCGCCCGACGCCGATTTCCGCACCTTCGTCCAGGACGCCGCCGCCTATGCGCCGCTCGCGGCGCGCACGACGGCGATGGTCAACCTCGGCGACAGCGCCCTGCGCATCGCCCAGGCGGTGACGCGCGGCTCGCGCGCCGGCCGCCCCGACCTGCGCGAACTCGGCGCCGCGGACGCGGACTGGCTGCTCGGCGCCGCCAGGGCGGGCACGCTCGAGGTCGTGCAGATCACGCCCGAGACGATGGACGACCTGCCCCCCGGTTCGCACACCTTCTGGTACGACGACCCCTGGGTCAGCAGCGACGTCCTGGCGACCCTGCTCGCCGGCCTTCCGGCCGACCGCCGCGGCCTTGCCGCCGCCAGCGCCGGCGCCGCCGCCGGCGAGGCCCCCTACTGGACCTTCCCGCCCGACTACCCGGATTTCATGCCGGCGCTCAGGGCGAATCTCGCCGGCGCCCTCCGCTAGGCCGGCACCACCCCGCCCGTCGCCCGCGTGATCTCGTCGGCGGCGGCGCGCACCAGCCGCCCCGTCGCCCCGTCCCGGTCGGGCCGGACCCGCTGCGAAGGGCCCGAGACCGAGACCCCGGCCACCGGCTCGCCGAAATGGTTGAAGACCGGGGCCGCGATGCAGCGCATCCCCTCGGTGCGCTCCTCGTCATCGACCGACCAGCCGCGCGCCCGGATCTGCGCCAGGTCCTCCAGCAGCGCCGCCCGCGTCGTCCGCGTCCGCGCCGTGAACCGCTCCAGCCGCTCCTCCTCAAGCAGCGCGGCGAGCCGCGCCTCCGGCAGCCAGGCCATGATCGCCTTGCCGATCCCCGAGGCATGTCCCGCCGCCCGCGTGCCGGGCCGGAAGAAGGCGCGCACCGGCTCGCTGGTCTCGACCTGGCTCAGGAACAGCACCTCCGCGCCGTCCAGCACCGCAAGGTTCGCCGTCTCGCCGGTCGCGGCCATCAGGCGCTGCATGACCGGGCGGCTCAGCTCGGCCATCCGCGTCCGGCCGAGAAAGGCGCTGCCGATCCGGAACGCCTCCGGCCCGATCTGCCACAGCTGCCCGGCCGGCTCGAACTCGACGATGCCGTGCCGGCGCAGCGTCGTCAGGATGCGGTAGCAGGTGGCCGGCGCCTGGCCGCCCGCCTGCGCCACCTCGGTCAGCGACATCCCCCCGCCCCCCGCCACGATCCGCAGCACCTCGACCGCGCGGTCGAGCGAGCGGATGACCGCCTCGCCGGTCCTGTCGTGGAAGGCCTTGGGCCGCCCGCGCGACCGGGCGGAAGGCTGCGGACCGTCGCGCATCTGACCCCTCCCCTTTGCGACCCCACCCGAATTCCCGGCGCGGCACGCACCGGATGAAAAACGGATTGCGCCGCGCAATCAGCGGCATAGCGCGAATTTCCGGCTGACGAAATACTTTTTCAAAAAAATTGTGCCCGGCCCCGCCCCGCCCTAGAGTCGGGCCGCGGGCAGGGAATCGCGCCCGAACGGAGCCGCCGATGTCCACCCAGAACCCCGTCTTCATCCCCGGGCCGACCAACATCCCCGAGGACCTCCGCCGCGCGATGGACTATCCCTCGATCGACCACCGCTCGCCGGCCTTCCGCGACATGCTCCTGCCCGCCCTCGCCGGGGTGAAGCGCGTGCTCCGCACCACCGCCGGCGAGGCGGTGATCTTCCCGGCCTCCGGCACCGGCGCCTGGGAGGCCGCCATCACCAACACCCTCTCGCCCGGCGACCGGGTGCTGGCCGCCCGCCACGGCATGTTCTCGGCGCGCTGGATCGACCTCTGCCGCCGCCACGGCCTCGACGTCGAGGTCATCGACGAAGCCTGGGGCCTGCCGGCGCCGGCCGACCGCTTCGCGGCGGCGCTCGCCGCCGATACCGGCCACCGCATCCGGGCCGTGCTCGTCACCCACAACGAGACTGCGACCGGCGTGCGCAGCGACGTCGCCGCCGTCCGCCGCGCGCTTGACGCCGCCGGCCACCCGGCGCTCCTCTTCGTCGATGGCGTCTCCTCGATCGCCTCGATGGACTTCCGCATGGACGACTGGGGCGTCGATGTCGCCATCACCGGCAGCCAGAAGGGCTTCATGCTCGCCACCGGCCTCGCCATCTGCGGCCTCAGCCCGAAGGCGCTCGCGGCGGCGGAAACGGCGGCCTGCCCGCGCGGCTTCTTCGACTTCCGCGACATGCTCAACGCCAATGCCGGCGGCGGCTTTCCCTATACCCCGCCGGTCAACCTGATCCGCGCCCTGACGCGGTCCGTCGCCCTGCTCGAGGCCGAGGGGCTCGAGGCCGTCTTCGCCCGCCACCACCGCATCGCCGAAGGCGTCCGCGCCGCCGTCCGCGCCTGGGGGCTGCGCCTCTGCGCCGCCCGTCCGGGCACCGAATCCGATACCGTCAGCGCCATCCTCACCCCGGCGGGCTTCGACGCCACCCGCATCGTCACCCATGCCGCGTCCCGCTACGGCGTCGCCTTCGGCGTCGGCCTCGGCGAGGTCGCGGGCAAGGTGTTCCGCATCGGCCATCTCGGCAGCATGACCGATGTCATGGCGCTGGCGGGCCTCGCCGCGGCCGAGATGGTGATGGCCGATCTCGGCCTGCCGGTCCGGCCCGGCTCCGGCGTCGCCGCGGCGCAGGACCACTACCGCGCCACCGCGCGCGCCGCATGAGGGGGGCCCCGATGCAGATCCCGACCTTCGACGACGTCCTCGCCGCGCATGACCGCATCCGCCCCCATGTCCACCGCACGCCGGTCCTGACCTCCTCGGTCCTCAACGCCCTCTCCGGCGCCGATCTCCGCTTCAAGTGCGAGAACTTCCAGAAGGCCGGCGCCTTCAAGGTGCGCGGCGCCTCGAACGCCGTCTTCGGCCTGCCCGCCGACCGCCTCGCCCGCGGCGTCGCCACCCATTCCTCCGGCAACCACGCCCTCAGCCTCGCCTATGCCGCCGGGCGCCGCGGCATCCCCTGCCACGTCGTCATGCCGCGCACCGCGCCCCAGGCCAAGAAGGACGCCGTCCGCGGCTATGGCGGCGTCATCACCGAATGCGAACCCTCCACCTCCTCGCGCGAGGCGGTCTTCGCCGGGGTCCAGGCCCGCACCGGGGCCGACTTCGTGCACCCCTACAACGACCCCCGCGTGATCGCCGGGCAGGCGACGTGCGCGCGCGAACTGCTCGACCAGGCCGAGGGGCTCGACGCCATCATCGCCCCGATCGGCGGCGGCGGCATGATCTCGGGCACCTGCCTCACCGTCGCCGCCACCGCGCCCGGCGTGAAGGTCTATGCCGCCGAGCCGGCCAATGCCGACGACGCCGCGCGCAGCCTGCGCGCCGGCCGCATCATCGCCGACGACGCGCCCGACACCGTCGCCGACGGGCTGAAGGTGCCGCTCAGGGACCTCACCTGGCACTTCGTGCGCAGCGGCGTCGCCGACATCCTCACCGTCACCGAGGACGAGATCGTCGCCGCGATGAAGCTGATCTGGAAGCGCATGAAGATCGTCGTCGAGCCCAGCTCCGCCGTGGCGCTGGCGGCGGTCCTGGCAAACCCCGACCTCTTCCGCGGCCGGCGCGTGGGCGTGATCCTGACCGGCGGCAACGTCGATCTCGACCGCCTGCCGTGGATGGCGGGATGACCCCGCCCGGCGGCGGGCGCGGACCGGGACGCGGCCGGGGACGCAAACGGGGACGCAAACGGGGACTCCGGTCCCGCAGGGGATACCGGCAGCGAGAGGAGACAGGGACATGACCGCACCGCTCAACCTGAACGCGCTGGAGGTCGGCTTCGACATCCCGGCAAAGCCCGGCATGGCCGAGGCCGAGGTCCAGACGCCCTGCCTGATCCTCGATCTCGACGCGCTCGAACGGAACATCCGCAAGATGGGCGACTATGCCCGCAACCACGGGATGCGCCACCGCGTCCACGGCAAGATGCACAAGTCGGTGGACGTGGCCCGGCTCCAGGAACGGCTCGGCGGCGCCGTCGGCGTCTGCTGCCAGAAGGTCAGCGAGGCCGAGGTCTTCGCCCGCGGCGGCATCCGCGACATCCTCGTCAGCAACCAGGTCCGCGACCCCGCCAAGATCGACCGCCTCGCCCGCCTGCCCCGGCTCGGCGCCCGCACCATCGTCTGCGTCGATGACCCCGCCAACGTCCCCGAACTCTCGGCCGCGGCGCAGCGGCACGGCGTGACGCTCGAATGCCTCGTCGAGATCGACTGCGGCGCCGGCCGCTGCGGCGTCTCCGCCGCCGCCGAGGTCGTCGCCCTCGCCCGCGCCATCCAGGCCGCGCCGCGGCTCCGCTTCACCGGCATCCAGGCCTATCAGGGCGCCATGCAGCACCTCGAGAGCTACGCCGACCGCAAGGCGAAGCTCGACCTCGCCATCGCCCAGGTGAAGGAGGCCGTCGCGGCCCTGAAGGCGGCCGGCATCGCCTGCGAGCTCGTCACCGGCGGCGGCACCGGCAGCTACTATTTCGAGACCGCCTCGGGCGTCTACAACGAACTCCAGTGCGGCTCCTACGCCTTCATGGATGCCGATTACGGCCGCATCCGCGACGAACACGGCAACCGCATTGACCAGGGCGAATGGGAGAACGCGCTCTTCATCCTGACCAGCGTGATGAGCCACGTCAAACCCGGCCGCGCGATCTGTGACGCCGGGCTCAAGGCGCAGTCGGTGGACAGCGGCCTGCCGGTCGTCTTCGGGCGGACGGACGTGACCTACGTCAAGTGCTCGGACGAACACGGCGTGATCGACGACCCCGAGGGCCGGCTCCGCGTCAACGACCGGCTGCGCCTCGTGCCCGGCCACTGCGACCCGACCTGCAACGTCCACGACTGGTATGTCGGGCTGCGCAACGGCCGGGTCGAGGTGGTCTGGCCCGTCTCCGCCCGCGGCAAGGCCTACTGACGTGCTGATCGTCCCCGAAGAGGTCTGCCGCCAGGTGATCGGCCGCGCCGAGGCCTTCGGCGCCGTCCGCGATGTCTTCGCCGCGATGGCGCGCGGCGAGGCGCAGAACTTCCCCGTGGTGCGCGAGGCGCTCGGCCATGCCGGCGCGCTCTACGGCTTCAAGTCGGGCTTCGACCGCTCCGGCATGGTGCTCGGGGTGAAGTCGGGCGGCTACTGGCCGGGCAACGCGGCGCGCGGCCTCACCAACCACCAGTCGGCGGTGATCCTCTTCGATCCCGACAGCGGGCGCCCGACGGCGATGGTCGGCGGCAACTACCTGACCGCGCTGCGCACCGCCGCCGCCTCCGCCGTCTCGATCGCCCATCTCGCGCGGGCGGACGCGCGCGTGCTCGGCATCGTCGGCGCGGGCTTCCAGTCCGCCTTCCAGATCCGCGCCGCGCTCGACCAGCGGCCCTTCGCGCGCATCCTCGCCTGGAACTACCACCCCGAGATGCTGCCCGGCCTCGCCGCCGCCGTCGCCGATACCGGGGTGCCGTTTGAATCCGTCCCGCTGGCAGAGCTCGGGGCCGCGGCCGACGTCATCATCACCATCACCTCGAGCTTCGCGCCCTCGCTCCTGCGCGAACATGTGCGCCCCGGCACCCACCTCGCCTGCATGGGCACCGACACCCGCGGCAAGCAGGAGGTGGAGCCCGCGCTGCTGGCGGCGGCCTCCGTCTTCACCGACGAGGTCGCCCAGGCCGTCAGCATCGGCGAAAGCCAGCACGCCGTCGCGGCGGGGCTTCTGGCCGAGGACGCGATCACGCCGCTCGGCGCGGTCGTCGCCGGCACCCATCCGGGGCGCCGGTCGGAGGACGAGATCACCCTCTACGACGGCACCGGGATCGGGCTCCAGGACCTCGCCGTCGCCTCCGCAGCGGCCCGCCTCGCCGCGGCGCGCGGGCTGGCGCAGGAGGTGGCGTGGTAGGGGGGCAATCCGACATCCGGTCTGGCGGAAATGGTACCGCCTCCCCGGCTCGAACGGGGGACCCCCAGATCCACAATCTGGTGCTCTAACCAACTGAGCTAAGGCGGCACTCGCTGGGCGATTTACGCGCCGTGCCCCGCGATTGCAAGGCCGCGCTTGCCATCCCGGCCCGCTCCGGCGTAGCCAGAGGCCGGCAGGGAGGGCGCGGCGATGGGCGGCACGGGCGACAGCGATCTCGGCGGCACGCTGAATGTCGGGCCGACCGAATTCGGCATGGTCCGCATCGAGGTGACGGCCGACAACGGCGTCTCGATCCCGCTCGACTTCGACCCCGACGAGGCCCTCGACATCGCCGAGGAGCTCCAGGCCGCCGCCGAGGCCGCCCGCGCCCGCGGCAGCCTCAGGCCCAGGCCTCGGACACGCTGAGCCCCGGATCGCGCAGCGCCTGAAGCCTGACCGCCGCGTGGCGCGCGAATCGCTGCACCATCGCCTTGCGCCGCGCGGCGGCAAGCGGCGTCTCCGGCGCCATCCGCACGATCTCGGCATCGAACCCGTCGGCGATGATCAGCCCGGTATCGGGCGGCAGAAGCTCGGTCGGGAAATCCTGGTCCACCGCCCAGAAGAAGCGGTCCGACCATTCCAGATAGAACTGCCACTTGCGGTCCGCCGCGAAATCGGCGCGCCCGGACTTGCATTCGACGATCCAGACCTCGCCCCTGCGCCCCAGCCCCATCACGTCAACCCGAAGCCCCGGCGCGGGAACCAGTTCCTCCACCGTCGCCATGCCGAGGCTCAGCAGGTGGCGGGCCACCCCGCGGGCAAGCAGTCGTCCGGGCTGAAGGCGGTCCTCGGGCATGGGCGGACTATGAACAGAAAGGGAACATCTGTAAAGCGGCGGCCCGCCGCCCCGGCCCCGTTCCTGAACGGAACCTTAACGGGATTGGCAAGCCCTTGATTCTGCTTGCGGGAAAAAGGTGTCCCAGCGTGGGACACCCCCATTGCGCCGGGCCGGGCGCGGCCCTACCTTGGATGACGGCGGGTTCTGCCCCTCTCGTGCGCGGCCCTTTTCCAGTGGCCGATAAACACTTCCGAGGGTGCTGGCTCTGCCGGGGTCCTGGCCCCGGTACCTGGCGCCCACCTGATACGTCAGGCTCTCGGAAATCCACGCCGTCACGGTTGCCGCGGTTCCCGCCGCCTCCCGCCCGCCGGCACCGGGACCGGCACGCTCACCGGCACCGCCGGCACCTGCACCGGAACCGCCGGCAGCGCGTCGCGCCGCCCGCCGCCGGACCCGGGCGCATCCTCCTCGCCCAGCCGCATCACCGCCAGCCCGAACTGGACCCCGGCAAAGACGATGCCGTTGGCGACGACCAGCATCACCAGCGCCAGCGCCCCCCTGTCAGAGGCCAGGACCAGATGGCGCAGGCGGGCGACGTCGAAGCCGATCAGCAGCGCGACGAACACCCCCGCCAGCGCGAAGCCGATCAGGACGTGGCGGATGTAGAGCCGGACGAGCTGCGGCATGGCCTGTCTCCCCTTTCCTCAACGATAGGCCTGACGGCGCCGCCGTCAGGCCGCGTCCTGCCCCCCTTCCGCCGCGCTCAGCCGGCCGCCATCGCCCAGGGGCCGTGGAACCCCTTGCCGTCGCGGTCGGTGCGCTGGAACCCGTGCGCGCCGAAGAAGTCGCGCTGCCCCTGGATCAGGTCGGCCGTGCCGCGCGCATGGGTGAGCTGCTCGAAATAGGCCAGCGCCGCCGCCAGCGCCGGCGCCGCGTGCCCGCCCAGCGCCGCCGCCGCGACCGTCCGGCGCAGGGCCGGCACGCCCTCGCGCAGGCGCCTGACGAAGGCGGGGGCGAAGATCAGCTGCCCCTCCGGCAGGCCCGCCCGCACCGCCTTCGAGATGTCGTCCAGAAGGCCCGAGCGGATGATGCAGCCCGCCCGCCAGATCTCGGCGATCCGCCCGAGGTCGAGGCTCCAGCCGTAATCCTCCGAGGCGGCGGCAAGCAGCGACAGGCCCTGCCCGTAGGCGATGATCTTGGCCGCCAGCAGCGCCGCCTCCAGATCGTGGTCGGGCGGAACCTCGCTGCGCACCGGCGGCAGGTACAGCTCCGCCCCCTTCAGGCGCACCTCCTTCATCGAGCTGAAGGACCGCGCCGCCACCGCCGCCTCGATCGTCGTCGCCGACTGGCCCAGCCGCAGCGCCTCGATCAGCGTCCAGCGCCCCGTCCCCTTCTGCTCGGCGCGGTCCTGGATGATCTCGACCATCGGGCGACCGGTCTCGGGATCGGTCGCGGCCAGCACCTTGGCGGTGATCTCGATCAGGTAGCTCTGCAAGGGTCCCTTGTCCCATTTCTCGAACAGCGCCGCCGCCTCGGCGGGCGCCTGCCCGGCGCCGTCGCGCAGCAGGCCCCAGATCTCGGCGATCATCTCCATGTCGCCGTATTCGATGCCGTTGTGGACGGTCTTGACGAAATGGCCCGCCCCGTCCGGCCCCAGATGCGCCGCGCAGGGATCGCCCCGGTATTTCGCGGCGATCGCCTCGATGATGTCGCGCACCCGCGCATAGGCATCCGCCGGCCCGCCGACCATGATCGAGGGCCCGTGCCGCGCGCCCTCCTCGCCGCCCGACACGCCCATGCCGAAGAACTTCAGGCCCTTCGCCGCCAGCGCCTTCTCGCGCCGGATCGTGTCGTGGAACTCGGCATTGCCGGCATCGATCAGCAGGTCGCCCGGATCGAGCAGCGGCACCATCTCGTCGATCACCGCATCGACCGGCGCACCCGCGTTCACCATGATGATGACGGCGCGCGGCCGCTCCAGCGCCGCGACCAGCGCGGCGGGCGTGTCGCAGCCCGTCAGCCGCCCGCGCAGCGGCCCCGCCGCTTCGAGGAATTCGCCGATCACGCGCGTCGTGCGGTTGTGGACGGCGACCGGAAAGCCCTTCTCGGCGATGTTCAGCGCCAGCGCCGAGCCCATCGTGCCAAGGCCGACAAGTCCGATCCGAGCCGCCATGCCACCCGCCCCGTCAAAGCCCGCGCGTCCCGGCGGACACTACCAGCGGCAGAGCCGGGTCCTTCGTCATTTCGTGTGGAACACAACACTCACAATGCTCCCCTGGTTGTTGAGCCCGGTGGGCATGTGTGCAGGCCGCTGGCCGGCCTGCACACATGCCCACCGGGCG
>Ga0073934_10003201_pt1 | contig 30982 bp, 38 predicted proteins | sample LarsenN4metaG_FD_76834 | JGI IMG/M metagenome (GOLD analysis project Ga0073934, IMG submission 76834) | Hot spring sediment bacterial and archeal communities from British Columbia, Canada, to study Microbial Dark Matter (Phase II) - Larsen... ...
ACTTCGCGGCCACCTCGGCGATGCGAGCGCCGAAGCGGCGCGCCGTCACCAGGTCGCCGGCCGGCACGTCCTCGGGCGGCGCGTCGGCCGGCGTGGTCGACATCAGGCCGCTGTAGCCGCCGTTGTAGTTGGGGTCGTCGCGGCCGTGCGCCTTCAGGTTGCTGGGCATCTGGCCCAGGCTCACCCACAGCATCGAGTGCTGCTGCGACAAGGTGTACAGATAGTGCAAGGTCGACAGCTTGTCGCCGCTCATCGCCGACGAGGTGGTGAAGCCGGCGGCGAGCTTGTCCTTCCAGCCCTGCGTGAACCACACCTTGCTGGACGCGTCGGCGAACTTCTTGAACTGCCACGACGGGCCGCCCATGTACGTGGGCGCGCCGAACACGACGGCCCGGGCGCGGGCCAGCCGGTCCCAGGTGTCGTCGGGCACGTGGCCGTCGGCGTCGATGGCGATCAGCGGCGCCTTCGCGCCTTCGGCCACGGCTTCGGCGACGCGCTTCGTGTGACCGTAGCCGCTGTGGTAGACGATGACGATGTCGCTCATGCGGGTCTCCCGTCGGGTCGCGGTGCCGGCCGCTCAGGCCGCGCCGCGGCGCGCGTCGAGGCTCCACGCGCCGGCGCCGAAGGCGACGAGCGCGAGCATGCCGCCGATCACCGCCGTGTTCTTCATGAACAGCAGCTGCTGCATCATCTGCTGCTCGGCCGGCATCGCCCAGTAGGCGTGGAAGATCAGGCTGGCCAGCAGGGTGAAGACGGCCAGCGCCAGCGCGGCCCAGCGCGTGAACAGGCCGAGCATGAGCGCGAGGCCGGCGCCGATCTCGACGACGATCGTGCCCACGGCCAGCAGGCCGGGTGCGGGCAGGCCCTTCGACGCGATGTAGCCGGCCGTGCCCTCGAAGCCGCCGATCTTGCCGAAGCCGGCCAGCAGGAACATGAGCGCGAGCAGCACGCGGGCTGCCAGGGTGATCGCGTTGCGCAGTGAGTCGTTCATGGGGTATCTCCAGTAGGGTGAGAGGACTTGAAGGCGGACGGTGGAAGCAAGATCAGGCGAGGTCGAACACGAGCACCTCGGCCTCGTGTCCGTCGGCGAGGGTCAGTGCGGGCTCGTCGTCGAGCTTCGCCGCGTCGCCGGCCGCAAGCGGCTGGCCGTTCACGCTGACGGACCCGCGCACCACGTGCACGTACCCGTGGCGGCCCGCCGGCAGCGCGAGCGTGGCGCGCTCCGCGCCGTCGAACAGGCCGGCGTACAGCCGCGCGTCGGCGTGAAGCGTCACCGAGCCGTCGGCGCCGTCGGGGCTGGCCACGAGGCGCAGGCGGCCGCGCTTGTCGGCGTCGGCGAACGCCTTCTGCTCGTAGCCGGGCGCGATGCCGAGGCGCGACGGCAGGATCCAGATCTGCAGGAAGTGCGTGACCTGGTCGGGCGAGTGGTTGTACTCGCTGTGCAGCACGCCGCTGCCGGCGCTCATGCGCTGCACCTCGCCGGGACGGATGGTCTCGCCGTGGCCCATGCTGTCGCGGTGCGCGAGCGCGCCCGACAGCACGTAGCTCACGATCTCCATGTCGCGGTGGCCGTGCGTGCCGAAGCCGGTGCCCGGCGCGATGCGGTCTTCGTTGATGACGCGCAGGTTGCGGTAGCCCATGTGCGCCGGGTCGTGGTAGTCGGCGAACGAGAAGCTGTGGTGGCTCTTGAGCCAGCCGTGGTCGGCGTAGCCTCTTTCGGTGGACTTGCGAAGCGTGATCATGGCGATGCCCTTGCGATGCAACGACTGTAGGAGCGCCCTGCCGCGCCATCGACCGCCTGCCCTTGATGGCATCATTCAAACGATCCGAACGATGCCCATGCCGGACCGCCGCAACGCCCTGACACCCGAGGCGCTCGCGATGATGGACACCATCGCGCGCACCGGCAGCTTCGCCGCGGCCGCGCGCGAGCTGGGCAAGGTGCCCTCGGCGCTGACCTACAGCGTGCGGCAGCTCGAGGACGCGCTGGACGTGCTGCTGTTCGACCGCAGTTCGCGCCAGGCCCAGCTCACGGCCGCCGGCGAGGAACTGCTGCGCGAGGGCCGCCGCCTGCTGCACGAGATGGACGCCGTGGCCAACCGCGTGCGGCGCGTGGCCTGCGGCTGGGAGACGCAGCTGTCGATCGCGGCCGACGGCATCGTGTCGAGGCCCACCTTGTTCGAGCTGTTCGAGGCGTTCTACGCGCTGCGCCCCGACGAGTCGCCCGACGGCCCTGGCACGCGGCTGCGCCTGCGCATCGAGGTGCTGGCCGGCACGTGGGAGGCACTCGTCAGCGGCGCGGCCGACATCGCGATCGGCGTGTCGGGCGAGTTCGCCAATCCGGGCGGCATCGAACTGCGCGAGTACGGCGTGGTGCCGTTCGTGCTGGTCGTCGCGCCGCACCATCCGCTGGCCGGCGCGCCCGAGCCGATCACCGACGACGTGCTGCTGAGCCACCGGGCGGTGGCGGTGAGCGACAGCGCGCAGCGGCTGACGCCGCTGACGGTGAACCTGCTGCCCGGCCAGGACGTGCTGACCGTGCCCACGCTCGAAGCGAAGATCGAGGCGCAGATCCGCGGCCTCGGCTGCGGCTTCCTGCCCGAGCCGATGGTGCGCTCGCTGGTCGAGGCGGGTCGACTGGTCGCCAAGCGCACGGCGCGTCCGCCCTTCAACGCCAAGCTGCACTACGCGTGGCGCAGCGAGCGCTAGGCGATGCAGGGCCTGGCGCTGCAGTGGTGGCTGCAGCAGCTCGAGAGCCCGGCCACGCGCCGCGCGCTGATCGAGCGCCACGCGGGGACCTTGATCTGAGCTACGTCGGCCGGTTCGCGCCCTCGCCCACCGGTCCGCTGCACGCGGGCTCGCTCGTGGCGGCGCTGGGTTCGTGGCTCGACGCGCGCGCGCACGGCGGCCGCTGGCTCGTGCGCATCGAGGACGTCGACACGCCGCGCTGCGTGCCGGGCGCCGAGCAGACGATCCTCGCGCAGCTCGCCGCCTGCGGCCTCGCGAGCGACGCGCCGGTGCTGCGCCAGTCCGAGCGCATCGGGCGCTACGCCGCGGCGCTCGAGGCGCTCGTCGCGCGCGGCTGGGCCTACCCTTGCGGCTGCTCGCGCAAGGACATCGAGGACGCCTGGCGCGCACGCGGCGTCGCCCGCGCGCGGCACGAGGAGCTGGTGTACCCCGGCACCTGCCGCACGGGTCTGCACGGCAAGGCCGCGCGCGCATGGCGGGTCCGGGCCACGCCGGGGCCGGGCGACGAGTCGGCGCTGGTCGTCGGCTGGCTCGACCGGCGCCTCGGCGCGCAGCAGCAGAACGTCACGCGCGACGTGGGCGACTTCGTGCTCAAGCGCGCCGACGGGCTGTTCGCGTACCAGCTCGCGGTGGTGGTGGACGACGCCGCGCAAGGCATCACCGACGTCGTGCGCGGCGAGGACCTCGCCGACAACACGCCGCGGCAGATCCATCTGCAGCGCGTGCTCGACCTGCCGACGCCGCGCTACCTGCACCTGCCGCTGGTGCTCGGCCCCGACGGCCAGAAGCTGTCGAAGCAGAACGGCGCCGTGGCGTTCGATGCGTCGCGGCCGCTCGAGGCGCTGCACGCCGCCGCGCGCGTGCTCGGGATCGACCCGCGCGGCGGCGACCTGGCGTCGTGGCTGGCCGACGCGGTGGCGCAGTGGCGCGCGCGCTGGCTGGCATGATGCCCGCCCCCACTGACGAGGACCGACGATGAACGAGACACCCAGCGGCCTGCGCTACGAGGACACCCTCGCCGGCAGCGGCGACGAAGCCCGTACCGGCCAGCGCGTGCGCGTGCACTACACCGGCTGGCTCGACGCCGGCGGCTCGAAGGACCGGCCGTTCGACTCGAGCAAGCGCCGCGGCGACCCGTTCGAGTTCGAGCTCGGCGCCGGCATGGTGATCCGCGGCTGGGACGAAGGCGTGGCCGGCATGAAGGTCGGCGGCACGCGGCTGCTGCGCATCCCGCCGCAGCTCGGCTACGGCGCGCGCGGCGCCGGCGGCGTGATCCCGCCCAACGCGACCTTGTGGTTCGAGGTGGAACTGCTCGCGGTCGACGTCTGACACGACGCGGACGCGGACGGCCCGAACTGAAGACTGAACTGATCAGTTCAGATTCATACCGTCCGGTGCATCCGGATCGGCGAAGGCTGCGTATTGGGGGATGTGTCGGGTGAACTGCAAGGTGCAGGCACCCGGCCCGAACCCGAAACCCCTTCGACCCTTTCGACCGGAGACCGCCATGAACCTGATCCGCACCACCCTCGCCCTCGCCACCTTCGCCGCCGCCGGCCTCGCGCAGGCGCAGGAAGCCACCGTGTTCCCGCAGGAGTCCGCGAGCATCAAGACCCGCGCCGCCGTGATCGCCGAAGTGCGCCAGGCCATGGCCGACGGCCGCTACATGGCCGGCACCGAAGGCCCCGACGCATGGAAGCCCGTCGCGTCGACGCGCGAGCGCGAGCAGATCCGCGCCGAAGCCGCGGCCGCGCTGCGCAAGTCGGCGATGGAGCAGTCGCGCGAGCGCCAGATCGTCGGCATGTGACGGACGCGCGGGCGGCCTCGCCGGGGCCGTCCGCCGCCGCGACGATGCCTCGCGCTACGGTGCGAGGCATCGCACCGGCTCCCCGCGCTACGGCGCGAGGCATCGCACCCATTCCTCGCGCTACGGCGCGAGGCATCGCACTCATTCCTCGCGCTACGGCGCGAGGAAGTGCTGCCGGTAGTGCAGCAGTTCGTCGATCGACTCGTGCACGTCGGCCAGCGCGGTGTGCGACTGCGCTTTCTTCACGCCGTCGAGCACGGACGGCTTCCAGCGCCGCGCCAGCTCCTTCAAGGTGCTGACGTCGAGGTTGCGGTAGTGGAACCACGCCTCGAGCGCCGGCATGTGCAGGGCGAGGAAGCGGCGGTCCTGGCAGATCGTGTTGCCGCACATCGGGCTCTTGCGCTCGCCGACGAACTGCCGCAGGAACGCCAGCACCTGCGCCTCGGCCGCGGCCTCGTCCCAGGGCGAAGCCTTCACGCGGTCGATCAGCCCGCTGCGCCCGTGCGTGCCCTTGTTCCACGCGTCCATCGCGTCGAGCACGGCATCGCTCTGGTGCACGGCGATCACCGGACCTTCGACGCGTCGCGTGACCTGCGCGTCGGTGACGACGACCGCGATCTCGATGATGCGGTCGCGCTCGGGCGACAGGCCCGTCATCTCGAGGTCGATCCAGACCAGGTTGTCGTCTGAGGGCGTCAGCGGCGAGTCGGTCATGCGGGGCTCGTGGTCGTTCGGCGAAATGTGATTCTCGCCGAGCGCGCGACCTACACTTGCGGCCGATGGACACCGCCTCCGCCTGGACCTTGCTGTTCGCCGCCGCGCTGGCGGCGTCGCTCGTGCTGAAGTACTGGCTCGCCACGCGGCAGATGCGTCACGTGGCGGCGCATCGCGAGCGCGTGCCCGACGCCTTCGCCGCCGCGGTCGGCCCCGACGCGCATCGCAAGGCGGCCGACTACACGCTCGCGCGCGGCCGCCTCGGCCTCGTCGCCACCGCGTGGGGCAGCGCGCTGCTGGTCGGCTGGACCCTGCTCGGCGGCCTCGACGCGCTCAACGTCGCGCTGCGCGACGCGGTGCAGCCGCGCTTCGGCGACATGGCGTACCAGCTCGCGCTGGTGGCCGCGTTCTCGCTCGTCGCCGGCGCGCTCGACCTGCCGTTCGAGATCTACAGCACCTTCAAGGTGGAGCAGCGCTTCGGCTTCAACCGCATGAACTGGCGGCTGTACGCCACCGACCTGCTGAAGTCGCTCGCGGTCGGCGCCGCGGTGGGCATGCCGATCGCGGCGCTGCTGCTGTGGATCATGGGCGCGGCCGGCGCGTGGTGGTGGCTGGCCGCGTGGGTCGCGTGGACTGGCGTGCAGCTGCTGCTCGTGGTGCTGTACCCGACCGTGATCGCGCCGATCTTCAACCGCTTCGAGCCGCTGGCCGACGAGGCGCTGCGCCAGCGCGTGGAGGCCTTGCTCGCGCGCTGCGGCTTCGCCGCCAAGGGGCTGTTCGTGATGGACGGCAGCCGCCGCTCGGCTCACGGCAACGCCTACTTCACCGGGCTCGGCGCGGCCAAGCGCGTGGTGTTCTTCGACACCCTGCTCGCACGCCTGTCGCCCGGCGAGGTGGAGGCGGTGCTCGCGCACGAGCTGGGGCACTTCAAGAAGCGGCACATCACGCAACGCATCGTCGCCTCCGTCGCGATCAGCGGCGCGGGCTTCGCGCTGCTCGGCTGGCTCGCCGGGCAGAGCTGGTTCTACGTCGGCCTCGGCGTGCAGCCCAACCTCGCGGCGCCCAACGACGCGCTGGCGCTGCTGCTGTTCCTGCTCGTGGTGCCGGTGTTCGGCTTCTTCGTCGCGCCGGCCGGCGCAGCGCTGTCGCGCCGCCACGAGTTCGAGGCCGATGCCTATGCCTGCGCCAACGCCGACGCGCGCGACCTCGCCAGCGCGCTGGTGAAGCTGCACGAGGACAACGCGTCCACGCTGACGCCCGACCCGCTGTACGTGCGCTTCTACTACTCGCACCCGCCGGCGGCGCAGCGTCTGGCGGCCCTCGCCACACCGGGGAACGCCGCGCGATGAATCCGCTAGCGCTGCGGCACTGCGCGCCGGTGAAGGGCCTGCCCCTCGACGCGGCCGCGGCGGCGTCCCACCTGGCCAGCCTCGCCGGCTGGAGCGTCGACGGCGTCGCGATCGCGAAGACCTTCTCGTTTGCCGACTATCACCGCACCATGGCCTTCGTGAACGCGGTGGCCTGGATCGCCCACGTCGAGGACCACCACCCCGAGCTCGCGGTCGGCTACGGCCGCTGCACGGTGCGCTGGAGCACGCACTCGGTGGGCGGGCTGTCCCTCAACGACTTCATCTGCGCGGCGAAGGTCGACGCGCTGCAGGCTTGAGCCGGCACGAGGCCCTCGACGTCGCCCTGGTGGTCGCCGGCCACGGCCGGCACTACCTGATCGAGACGCCCGAGGGCGAGCGCCTGCACGCGCACCCGCGCGGCAAGCGCAGCGAGTGCGTCGTCGGCGACCGCGTGCGCTGGCTGCCCACGTCGCCGGGCGAAGGCGTGATCGAGCACGTGGAGCCGCGCCGCAACCTGCTGATGCGGCAGGACGAGTGGCGCAGCAAGTCCTTCGCCGCCAACATCGACCTGCTGCTGGTGCTGGTGGCCGGCGAGCCGATGTTCTCGGAGTCGCAGCTCGCGCGCGCGCTGGTGGCGGCCGACAGCGCCGGCATCGAGTCGGTCGTCGGGCTCAACAAGGTCGACCTCGACGCTGCCGCCGCGGCGCGCGAGCGGCTGGCGCCGTATCGCGCGATGGGCGTCGAGGTGATCGAGCTGTCGCTGCGCACGCGGCCCGACCTCGCGCGCGAGGCCTTGTGGCCTCGCCTCGAAGGCAAGGCGACGCTCGTGCTCGGACCGAGCGGCACCGGCAAGAGCACGCTGGTGAACCTGTTCGTGCCCGACGCGCCGGCGCAGGTGGGCGAGATCTCGCGCGCGCTCAACAGCGGCCGCCACACCACCACCACCACGCAGTGGTACTGGCTCGACGCGCAGCGCACGACCGCGCTGATCGACTCGCCGGGCTTCCAGGAGTTCGGCCTGCAGCACCTCGAGGCGGCCGTGCTCGCGTCGCACATGCCCGACATCGCGCGCTTCGCCGGCGCCTGCCGCTTCTACAACTGCACGCACCGCCACGAGCCCGGCTGCGGCGTGCGCGAGGCGCTCGAGCGCGGCGAGATCGCGCCGTCGCGCTATCGCGTGTACGAGCAGATCCACGACGAGCTGAGCGCGCGGCGCCGCTGACCGGCGCGTGCCGTGGCGGGATCAGCCGACGACGTTGGCCAGGGTCAGCAGCGCCACCAGCAGCATCCACAGCACCACCGAGCGCCACACGAGGCCGACGATGCTGTCGAGGTGCGCGTTCTGCGGCGGCACGCCGGGTGTCGAGCCTTCGGCCGCGGCCGCCTCGGCGGTGGCCGTGTCGAAGGTGCGCGAGCGCTCGGAGCCCAGGCCGGGCGGCGGGTCGCCGCCGAGCCGCACGCCCACCGCGCCGGCCGCGGCCGACAGGATGATGCCCTCGTTGGCGTGGCGCCAGAGCACGGCGTCGCGCCGCCAGCCGTTGACGGCCTCCTCGAAGTTGCCGACGACGGCGAAGCCGAAGGCCGTGAGCCGCGCCGGCACGTGGTCGATCAGCCGGAACAGCCGCTGCGACAGGTCGAGCAGGCCGGGGTTCATCGGCGTGTCGACGTGACGGCTGCGGTAGGCCCAGAAGCGGCTCGCGAACTCGGCCATGCGATACAGCACGGCCCCGGCCGGCCCGAGGCCCAGCGTGGACAGCACGACGAACCAGAAGAACACGCCGAACACGTGGCGGTGCGCCGCGAGCAGCGAGTGCTCGATGACGTGGCGCAGCAGTTCGCTGCGCGGCAGGTCGCTCGCGTCGAGGTGGCGCCACTGCGCGAGACGCCGGCGGGCCTCGTCCTCGTCGCCGCGCTCCAGCGCTTCGCGGATGTCGGTGAAGTGGTGGCTGAACTGGCGGAAGCCGAGCGTCAGGTACAGCACGGCGACGTTCCACGCGAGCGCGGCCAGCAAGCTGAGCTGCGCGATCGCGAGATACACGGCGGCGGCGGCGGCGGCCGGCAGCGCGACGGTGACGATCCACACGATCCACGCATGGTGCTCGCGGCCCGCGTCGAAGTTGCGGCCCGTCCAGCGCACCCAGCCGATGAGGGTGTCGTGCACCGCGTTCTGGGGCGGCAGCGGCTTGACCTGCTCGATCAGCAGCGCGAAGAGCACCGCGAAGAAGCTCATGCGTCCGATGATAGCGGCGCCTCCGCGCACCTCGGCGGCACGCGGCACGCGGCACGCCGGCGCGACGCGCGATGCGCGATCAGGCCGACAGGAAGCGGTACAGGTTGCGCAGCATCGCCGCGGTCGCGCCCCAGATGAAGTACTGGCGCGGCCGGCCCTCGGCGTCGAGGCCGTCCCACGGCATCGACAGGAAGTGGCGCGTGACGCCCTCGGCCTCGAAGCGGTGACGGCGGTGATGGCGCGGGTCCATCAGGTACGCCAGCGGCACCTCGAATGCCTCGGCGACCTCGAACGGGTCGAGCGCGAGGCTGAAGCGCGGCTCGACGAGCGCGACCACGGGCGTGACGCGGAAGGCCGTGACCGTGGTGTAGACGGGCAGCGCGCCGACGATCTCGACGTGTTCGGGCGCGAGGCCGACCTCTTCCTGCGCCTCGCGCAGCGCGGCGGCCACCACGTCGGCGTCGTGCTCCTCCTGGCGGCCGCCCGGAAAGCTGATCTGGCCGGCGTGATCCTTCAGGTGCTCGGTGCGGCGGGTCAGCAGCACGCGCAGGCCGTCGGCGCGGTCGACGATCGGCACGAGCACCGACGCCGAAGCCGGCTCGCGGCCCGCGAACAGGCCGCCGTCGCCGGGAAATTCGATCTGCCATGCAGGCGGAGCAGCAAAGCGCCGCCGCAGCGCGTCGGCCGTGAGCCGATCGGGCGCGACCGGCGGCAGATGCGCGTCGGTGCCGACGACCGGCACCGCCTTCGGATCGACGATGCGCCGGACGGGCGCCGGCGCGGGGCCGGCCGTCGTCAGGCGAGCTTCTCCTTGATGCGCGCCGACTTGCCGCTGCGCTCGCGCAGGAAGTACAGCTTCGCGCGGCGCACGTCGCCGCGGCGCTTGACTTCGATGCCGGCGATCAGCGGGCTGTAGAGCTGGAAGGTGCGCTCGACGCCTTCGCCGCTGGAGACCTTGCGCACGATGAAGCTCGAGTTGAGCCCGCGGTTGCGCTTGGCGATGACCACGCCTTCGTAGGCCTGCACGCGCTTGCGGGTGCCTTCGACGACGTTGACGTTGACGATCACCGTGTCGCCGGGCGCGAACGCGGGGATGTCCTTGGCGAGACGAGCGATCTCTTCCTGCTCGAGGGTGCGGATCAGGTCCACGGGGGTTCTCCAGTCGATCGTGCCGGCGGCGTGGCGGGAGGTCGCGACGGGGTCGCGGGTGACCCCGGCAGAGGATCGGAAAAGCCCGCGATTATAGGCGCAAGCGCGTTCGCGCCCGCCCTGCCCCGCAGCGACGGTTCAGGAGCCGGACAGCGACGCCAGGAAGCGCTCGTCGGCCGCGCTCAGCCGGCCGGCCGCGCGCGCCGCGTCGATCAGGTCGGGCCGGCGGCGCGCGGTGACCTCCAGCGAGCGCTCGCGCCGCCAGCGTGCGATCTCGGCGTGGTGGCCCGACAGCAGCACCGGCGGCACCGCCAGCGGCCCGTCGGGGGTGGCCAGCACCTCCGGCCGGCTGTAGTGCGGCCCTTCCAGCAGGCCCGACTCGAAGCTCTCGTCCTCGTGCGAGGCCGCGTCGTGCAGGACGCCCGGCTGCAGCCGCGCCACCGCGTCGAGCAGCGCGAGCGCAGGGATCTCGCCGCCGGACAGCACGAAGTCGCCGAGGCTGAGCTCCAGGTCGACATGGCGGTCGATGAACCGCTGGTCGATGCCCTCGTAGCGCCCGCACAGCAGCACGGCGCCACGGCCCGCGGCCAGCTCGCGCACCAGCGCCTGGTCGAGCCGCCGGCCGGCCGGCGAAAACGAGACCAGCGGTGCCGGCGGCGACTCGAACCGGTCGGTGCGGATCGCCGCGAGCGCGCGCTCGAGCGGCTCGGCCAGCATCACCATGCCGGGACCGCCGCCGTAGGGGCGATCGTCCACGCGGCGGTACGGGTCGTCGGCGAAGTCGCGCAGCGGCCACAGGCGCACGTCGACCTGCTTCGACTCGAACGCGCGCCGCGTGACGCCGAGCGCGAGGTGCGGCGCGAACAGCTCCGGGAACAGGGTGACGACGTCGAATCGCATCGGATCAGAAGTCCAGGCCCCAGTCGACCGTGACGCGCCGCGCGGACAAATCGACCGAGTCGACGTACGCCGCGACGAACGGGATCAGGCGCTCCTCGGCCTCGCGTCGTGCCGCGGGCGGCTGCACGCGCAGCACGCAGTGCGGGCCGGTGTCGACGAGCCCGGCCACCGTGCCGAGCGCGACACCGTCGCGGTTGACGACCTCCAGGCCGATCAGGTCGACCCAGTAGTACTCGTCGGCATCGGGCGTCGGGAAGCTCGCGCGCGACACGAACACGCGCGCGCCGCGCAGCGCTTCCGCGGCCGTGCGGTCCGCGACGTCCTGCGCCGCGGCGACCACGAACTCGCCGTGCTCGCGCGCCTGCGTGATGCGCAGCAGCGGCGGCAGCGCCGCAGGCGCCGGCCACGGCGCGGCGGGATCGTCGGGCGGCTGCAGGAACCAGCGCTTCGACGAGAACAGCGCCTGCGGGTCGGTCGAGAAAGGCTGGACCTTGAACCAGCCCTTGACGCCCCAGGCGCCGGCGACGCGGCCGACCTCGACCGCGTCGGCGGGCCAGACCGGATCGGCGCCGCCGCTCACGGCCTCGCCCGCCGGCAGCGGCCTCAGGCCGCGGCCTGGGCCTGCTTCAGCAGGCGCGCGACCGTGGGGGACACCTGCGCGCCGTGGCCCGTCCAGTAGGCCACGCGGTCGTTCTGCACGCGCAGCTGCTGCTCGCCGCCGGCGGCCACCGGGTTGTAGAAGCCCACGCGCTCGATGAAGCGGCCGTCGCGACGGTTGCGCGAGTCGGCCACGACGATGTTGAAGAAGGGGCGCTTCTTGGCGCCGCCACGAGCCAGTCGGATCACGACCATGAAGATTCCTCGATTCGGATTCGAAGCATCCGCCGGGCCAAGGAGACACGCGAGGCCGGTCGGACCGGGGGCCGGTGCCGTAGATACGCCGCACTCTCGCCCGATGCCGCGGCATCGTGGACGTGAGGGTGCGACCGTCACCGAAACGGCGAATTATAAACTTCGCGCCCATGCCGATCATCATCCGCCCGGGCAACGACGCCGACGTGCCCGCCTTCGCCGCCGTCTATCGCTGGCACGTCGAGCACGGCACCGGCACCTTCGAACTCGAGGCGCCGGACGACGCCGAAGTGGCGCGCCGCCGCGCCGACGTGGTCGGCAAGGGCCTGCCCTGGCTGGCCGCCGAGCTCGACGGGAACGTGGTCGGCTACGCCTACGCCAACCACTTCCGGCCGCGCCGCGCCTACCGCTTCTGTCTCGAGGACTCGATCTACCTCGCGCCCGACGCGCAGGGCCGCGGCATCGGCCGGCTGCTGCTGGCCGAGCTGATCGCGCAGTGCGAGGCCCTCGGCGCGCGCCAGATGCTCGCGGTGATCGGCGACTCGCAGAACCTTGGCTCCATCGGCGTGCACCGCGCGTGCGGCTTCGAGCACACCGGCGTGCTGACGTCCGCCGGCTGGAAGTTCGGCCGCTGGCTCGACGTCGTGCTGATGCAGCGGGCGCTCGGCGCGGGCGCCGCGACGCCTCCGGCCGAATGAGCGCGCCGTACCGCTCGAAGACGCTGGCCGTCTGGATCGCCGTGATCGGCGGCGCGTTCGGCCTGCATCGCTTCTACCTGCACGGCTGGCGCGATCCCTGGGCCTGGCTCCACCCGTGGCCGGCGCTGGCCGGGCTGGCGGGCGTGCAGCGCATGCGCGAGCTCGGCCAGGACGACCGCCTCGCATGGGTGCTGATCCCGGCGCTCGGCCTCGTGCTCGCGATCGCGATGCTGCACGCCATCGTCTACGGCCTCACGCCCGACGAGAAGTGGCACGCGCGCTTCAACGCCGGCCAGCCGATGCGTCCGGCCGGCTGGGCTGCGGTGATCGGCGTCGTCGTCGCGCTGCTGCTCGGCGCGGGCGTGCTGATGGGCACGATCGCGTTCTCGGGCCAGAAGTACTTCGAGTGGCGCGCCGAGGCCGCGCGCGCGGCGGCCCCGGCGGAGGCCGATCAGAGCAGCAGCCGGCTCAGGCCGTAGGCCGCCGCGGCCATCAGCGCGGAAGCGGGGATCGTGAAGATCCACGCCCACACGATGTTGCCGGCCACGCCCCAGCGCACGGCCGACGCGCGCCGCACGGAGCCCACGCCGACGATGGCGCCGGTGATCGTGTGCGTGGTCGACACCGGGATGCCGAGCCCGGTGGCGAGGAACAAGGTGATCGCCCCGCCCGTCTCGGCGCAGAAGCCGCCCACCGGCTTGAGCTTGGTGATGCGCTGGCCCATCGTCTTGACGATGCGCCAGCCGCCGAACATCGTGCCCAGCGCGATCGCGACGTAGCAGCTGACCACCACCCACATCGGCGGCGCCTTGTCGGCCACGCTCACCGCGCCCGCCGCGATGAGCAGCATCCAGATGATGCCGATGGTCTTCTGCGCGTCGTTGCCGCCGTGCCCGAGGCTGTACAGCCCGGCCGAGACGAGCTGCAGCCGCCGGAACCAGTTGTCCACGCGCAGCGGCGACGAGCGGCGGAACAGCCACGCCACGACCACCATCAGCAGCGAGCCGAGCAGGAAGCCGAGCGCCGGCGACACGAAGATGAACGCCACCGTCTTGGCGATGCCGGCGTAGGCCAGCGCGTCGGGCCCGGCCTTGGCGATCACCGCACCGGCGATGCCGCCGATCAGCGCGTGCGACGAGCTCGAGGGGATGCCGTACCACCACGTGATCACGTTCCAGGCGATCGCGCCGATCAGCGCGCCGAACACCACGTAGTGGTCGACGATGCCGGGGTCGACGATGCCCTTGCCCACCGTCGCGGCCACCTTGAGCTGGAACACGAAGATGGCGACGAAGTTGAAGAACGCGGCGAACAGCACCGCCTGCTGCGGCTTGAGCACGCCGGTCGACACGACGGTGGCGATCGAGTTCGCCGCGTCGTGGAAGCCGTTCATGAAGTCGAAGGCGAGCGCCAGCGCCACCAGCAGCACCAGCACCCACAGCGCGATCTGCAGCGAAGCCATCGGGCGCGCGCGGCCTCAGGCGTTCTCGAGGACGATGCCCTCGATCAGGTTCGCGACGTCCTCGCAGCGGTCGGAGATGGACTCCAGCAGTTCGTAGATCGTCTTGAGCTTGATGAGCTCGCGCACGTCGTCCTGCTCGCGGAACAGCTTGCTCATCGCCGCGCGCATCACGCGGTCGGCGTCGGACTCGAGCTTGTCGATCTCCTCGCAGGTCTTGATCGCCGCCTCGCCGACCTCGTGCACGTTGAGCCGCGGGATCAGCGACACCGCGTGCTGCACGCGTTCGCAGCACTTCGTGCTCAGGTCGGCCAGCCGCTGCACCTCCTCGGTCATGGCGCGCACGTCGTACAGCGACATGGTCTCGGTCGCGTCCTGCACGAGGTCGAGCACGTCGTCCATCGCGTTGATCAGCGAGTGGATCTGCTCGCGGTCGATCGGCGTGATGAAGGTCTTGTGCAACAGGCGGTTGACCTCGGCGGTGATCTTGTCGGCCGCGCGCTCGGCGGCATCGACCTCGCCGGCATAGCGCTCGCGCAGCGCCGGATCGGCGTAGTTCTGCACCATCAGCATGAACGCGCGCGAGCCTTCGGTGATGCGCGCCGCGTGCTCGTCGAACAGCGCGAAGAAGTTGCCTTCGCGCGGCAGCAGCTTGCCGAACAGCATGTGGGGGCTCCTCGGGAGTTCTTCGGGTCCGTGCGGCGCTCGGGCACCGCGGCCGGCGTGCAACGCGCGCAGTGTAGCGGTCAGCCCGCGAGCCCCCAGTCGGCCACCGGGTCGAAGAACTCGCGCGGTCCGCGGAACGACGCCAGGCGCTTGAGCAGCAGCTCGAAGTCGGCCGAGCGGGCCGCGGGATTGAAGTACTCGGTGTCGATGGCCAGCACCGGCGCGCCGTCGTAGCGCTCGAACAGCTCGGCGTAGCCCTGGGCCAGGCGCGCGAGCCACGATTCGGCGATGCGCTGCTCCATCGCGATGCCGCGCTGGCGGATGCGGCCCTGCAGGGTCGGTGCCGACGCCTGCAGCCAGATCACGAGGTCGGGCTCGACCACGCGCTGCGCCACCTGCGCGTGGATCTGCGCGTACAGCCGGTACTCGTCGTCGGCCAGGGTGAGCCGTGCGAACAGGTCGTCCTTGGCGAACAGGAAGTCGCTCACCACCGCCGGCTCGAACACGCCGGGCTGCTCCAGGTCGCGCAGCTGGTCGACGCGCTGCAGCAGGAACACGAGCTGCGTCGGCAGCGCGTGCCGCGCGCCTTCGGCGTAGAAGCGCGCGAGGAACGGGTTGTCTTCCGGCCGCTCCAGCAGCAACCGCGCACCCAGGTGCGTGGCCAGGCGGCGTGCCAAAGTGCTCTTGCCCACGCCGATCGGGCCTTCGATGACGATGTGGCGGAAGCGTTCGAGCATGGCGGCGTGCAGGTGACCCCGGCCGATCACGCCGGCCGCGGCGGCGCCTCGGGCAGCCGCTCGACGTGCTGCGCGCGCACGGCCGCAAGCAGCCCGGCCAGGGCGCCGCGACCGGGCACCACGAGCGACGGCGCGAGCTCGGCCAGCGGCACCAGCACGAACGCGCGCTCGTGCATCCGCGGATGCGGCAGCACGAGCCCGGGGCTGCGCAGCTCGAGATCGTCGAACAGCAACAAGTCCAGGTCGAGCGTGCGCGGGGCGTTGCGGTACGGCCGCTCGCGGCCGTGCGCGCGCTCGATGTCGTGCAGCCCGGCCAGCAGTGCGTGCGGCGCGAGCGTGGTGTCGATCGCGGCCACCGCGTTGAGGTAGTCGGGGCCATCTGCGTCGTGCGGCGCGCTGCGGTACAGCGCCGAGCGTGCCGCCACGGTCGTGCCCGGCAGCGCCGCCAGCGCGCCGAACGCCGCGCTCAGCGTGGCGCGTGCGTCGCCGAGATTGGCCCCCAGTCCGACGTAGGCGCGATGCATGGTGGACGCGGTCGCGGCGCCTCGACGGCGCGACCGATCAGCTCCCGCCCTGCGAGCCGGTGCCGCCGCCGCCTTCTTGACCCGATGGCGCGGCGCCCTGCCCGTCGCCGCGGCCCGCGGGCTTGCGCCGGCGGCGCCGCCGCTTCTTCGCAGGGGCCGTGGCATCGTCGGCCGTGCCCGTCACCGCGGCCGGCAGCGCGGCCGGCACTGCGCCACGCGATGCGGCCGGCGCAGCACCCGCCGCCGGCACCCGCCGCGCGCGCTGCTCCTCGCGCACGGCGGCCAGCATGTCCTGGCGCTCGGGCTCGTCGGCCAGCGAGAAGTCCTCCCACCAGTCGGCGAGCTCGACGTCGACCTCGCCGGCGTCGGCGCGCAGCCGCAGGAAGTCGAAGCCGGCGCGAAAGCGCGGCTGCTCGATCAGCGAGAACGGGCCGTTGCCGCTGCGGCGCTCGAAGCGCGGCTGCATCATCCAGATCTCGCGCATGTCGGCGGCGAGCTTGCCGCGGCCGGAGATGTCGCCGATGCGCGCGTCGAACACCGCGTCGATCGCCTGCTGCAGCGCCGGCACCGGCGGCACGCCCGAGCGGCGCTGCGCGGTCCAGCGATCGAGCACGTCGTGCCACAGCATGCACGCGAGCAGGAAGCTCGGCGCCACCGAGCGGCCCTCGTGGACGCGCCGGTCGGTGTCGGCCAGCGCGAGCTGCACGAACTTCTCGCGCCCGTCGTGACGGTGCGCCTCGTCGAGCACGACGTCGAGGATCGGGAACACGCCGCGGTGCAGCCCCTGCTTGCGCAGTTCTTCCAGGCTGGCCAGCGAGTGCCCGGTCTGCAGCAGCTTGATCATCTCGTCGAACACGCGCGAGGCCGGCACGTCGGCGATGAGCGAGGCCATGCGCGCGATCGGCGCGCGCGTCTTCGGCTCGATCTCGAAGCCCAGCTTGGCCGCGAAGCGCACCACGCGGATGATGCGCACCGGGTCTTCGCGGTAGCGCGTCTCGGGGTCGCCGATCATGCGCAGCAGTCGCGCCCGCGCGTCCTGCAGGCCGCCGTGGTAGTCGACCACGATCTCGCGCTGCGGGTCGTAGTACAGCGCGTTGACGGTGAAGTCGCGCCGCGCGGCGTCCTCGACCTGCGGGCCCCACACGTTGTCGCGCAGCACGCGGCCGCTGGCGTCGACGGCGTGGCTCTTGCCGGCGAGTTCCTCCTTCGAGGTCTTCTCGTTGCCTTCGACCTGCTCGGCCGCCGCGTGGTCGACGTAGGCGCGGAAGGTCGAGACCTCGATCACCTCGTGCTCGCGGCCGCGCCCGAAGATCACGTGGACCAGCCGGAAGCGCCGGCCGATGATGAAGGCACGGCGGAACAGGCCCTTCACCTGCTCGGGCGTGGCGTTGGTGGCGACGTCGAAGTCCTTCGGCCGCAGCCCCAGCAGCAGGTCGCGCACGGCGCCGCCCACGATGTAGGCCTCGAAGCCGGCGTCGGCCAACGTGCGCACCACGCGCACCGCGCGCTCGTCGACCAGCGACGGGTCGATGCGATGCTCTTCCTTCGGCACCTCCACGCGCACGCCGAGCGCCGGCTTCGGGGGTTCGGCCGGCGCGGACTTCGGCGGCTTGCGCAGCAGCCTGTCGATCAGCTTCTTGATCATTCGAACAACCGCAGGATCGGCCAGCCGCGCTCGCGCGCGATGGCCTCGAGGGACGGCGACGGGTTCGTCGCCACCGGATGGGTGGCCTGCTCCAGCAGCGGCAGGTCGTTGGGGGAGTCGCTGTACACCGTCACGCGCGCGAAACGCCCGCGCGCGTGACCGAGCCCGCCGAGCCAGTCGTCCACGCGGCGTATCTTGCCTTCGCGGAACGACGGCACGCCGCGCACGCGGCCGGTGGGCCGGCCGGCCGCGTCGCGCTCGAGCTGCACCGCGATCAGGTGCTCGACGCCGAACGCGCGCGCGATCGGCTCGGTGACGAACTCGTTGGTCGCGGTGACGATCGCCACCAGGTCGCCGGCTTGCTGGTGTTCGCGCACGAGCGAGATCGCCCGCGCGTGCAGGCCGGGGCGCAGCACCTCGGCCATGAAGCGCTCGCGCATCGCCTCGGCGTCGGGGCGGTCGCGCCAGGACGAGGTGGCGAAGTCGATGTACGCGTCGAGATCGAGACAGCCGTCGAGGTAGTCGCGGTAGAAGGCGTCGTTGCGGCGGCGGAACTCGTCGCCGTCGGCCCAGCCGACGCGGACCATGAACTCGCCGAACGCGTGGTCGGAGTCGAACGGGATCAGGGTGCCGTCGAGGTCGAACAGGGTGAGGTTCATCGCGTCGCGGTCTCCCCCGCGTCCTCGGCCAGCATGCGCTTGAGCAGCGGCACGGTCAGCGCGCGCTGCTCGGCGAGCGCGAAGCCGTCGAGCCGGTCGAGCAGCGCCATCAGGTGCTTCAGGTCGCGCCGGAAGCGCGTGAGCAGGTAGTCCAGCACGTCGTCGGACAGCACCACGCCGCGCCGGTCGGCCTCGCGGCGCAGCACCGCGCGCGCCGGTTCCTCGGGCAGCGGCTCGATCGCGAACACGTGCCCCCAGCCGAGGCGCGTGCGCAGGTCGTCGCGCAGCGGCAGGTCCACCGGCGGCAGGCGGCCGGCCGCCGCGACGGCGATGCCGGCCGACTGCGCGTGCACGAACAGCGCGAACGCGGCGTGCTGCCGGGCGGCGTCGAAGCGGTCGCAGTCGTCGAGCACGACCAGGTCCCAGGGCTCGTCGGCCGGCCATGGTGCGGGCGCGGCGGGATCGAACCAGCCGACCTGACGGCCTTCGCGCTGCCACGCGTCGGCGAGCGCGCGCAGCAGGTGCGTCTTGCCGGCGCCCGACGGCCCCCACACGTACACCGGCGCGGCACCCGGCTGCAGCGCGCGCAGGTGCGCCAGCGCGGCGGCGTTGGCGCCGGGGAGGAAGGCGTCGAAGGTCGGCGCGGACGCCGGCGTGATGGCCAGCGGGATCTGCTTCATCCGAGGTACAGCCGGCTCGCGAGGTACGCGCTGCGCAGCCGCCCCAGGCCCACCGTCACCAGCGCGGCGAGCGGCAGCGCGATCAGCACGCCGACGAAGCCGAAGAGGTGCCCGAACGCGAGCAGCGCGAAGATCACCGCCAGCGGCGACAGGCCGATGCGCTCGCCCACCAGCCGCGGCGTCAGGTAGAAGCTCTCGACCACCTGCCCCAGGCCGTAGATCGCCGCCACGGCGAGCACGCCGTACCAGCTCGCGAACTGCAGGATGCCCGCCACCAGCGCGAGCAGCAGGCCGAGGCCGAAGCCGAGGTAGGGGATGAAGATCGCGAGGCCGGTGAACACGCCCACCGGCAGCGCGAGGTCGAAGCCCGCGATCGCGAGCGCCACGCTGTAGTACACGGCCAGCACCAGCATCACCGAGAGCTGGCCGCGCAGGTACTGGCCGAGCACACCGTCGCACTCCTCGACGAACGACTCGAACGGCGGCCGCAGGCGCGCCGGCACGAGCTGCTGCACGCGCTCGACCAGCATCGGCCAGTCCATCAGCAGGAAGAACAGCACCATCGGCACGAGGATCGCGTTGCCGAGGATCGCGAGCACGAAGCTGCCGCCGATGCGCGCCGAGCTGAGCGCCGCGGCCAGCCACTCCTCGAGGTTGGCGTCGAGGTACTTCACCACGAAGGCCTTGATGCTGGCCGTGTCGAGCGAGACCTGGAGGCCGAACTGCGCGAGCCAGGGCACCACCGTGCGATTGAGCTTGTCGGCCAGCAGCGGGATCTGCTCGCGCAGCAGCGGGACCTCCTTGCTGAGGATCGGCACCACCAGCAGCAGCAGCGCCAGCAAGGCGAGGATCACCGCCACCTCGATCACCAGCACCGCCAGCACGCGCGGCACGCGGCGCGCGGCCAGGCGCTCGACCGCCGGGTGCAGCGCGTAGGCCAGCACGGCGCCCACGATGAACGGCGTGAGCACCGGCGCGAGCAGCCACAGCACGAGCGCCGCGGCCACGGCGATCGAGAGCCACGTGAGCATTCGGCGTTGGGCGGGAGTGAGGTTCATCGAAGCGGCGCGCCGCGAACGGGCCGGCGCGGGGCCGGCGGGCCCGGCTCGACCGGCCGGGCCGGGGACGTCGGAGCGCGGCGGATTCTACGGAACGGGTTCAGTGCAGCCGCGGCCGGCCGGCCGTGCGCAGCTCGCGCAGGCGATCGGCGAGCGCCGCGTGATCGTCGGCCGCCGGGCGGTGTTCCAGATAGGCGGCGAGGTCGTCGCAGGCCGCGCGATAGTCGCCCAGTTCGGCGTGCGTGAGGCCGCGGTCGCGCCGCTCCTCCCAGGCCTGCGGCAGCAGCACCACGAGCCGGTTCATCACCGCGAGCAGCCGCGGCCAGTCCTCGGCCGTGCGATGGATCTCCTTCAGGTTGCGCAGCATGCGCGCCACCACGTCGCGCGGCGGCGCGGCCTGCAGGAACAGGCCGAGCGGCACCTCGAAGTCGCCGGTGAGGCCCTGGCTGCGCCGGTACGGCTGCAGACGCTCGTCGAGTTCCTCGCGCGACAGCGAGTGACCCGAGAACGGGTCGATCACCACCTCGCCCTTGGGCATGCGCAGCTTGACCAGGAAGTGTCCGGGGAACGACACGCCGCGCGCCGTGAGGCCGACCTGCGTGGCCAGCTCGATGTACAGGACCGCCAGGGTGATCGGAATGCCGCGGCGCGTCTCGAGCACGCGGTGCAGGTAGCTGTTGTCCTGGTCGTAGTAGTCGTTGACGTTGCCGGCGAATCCCAGCTCCTGGAAGAAGTACCGGTTGAGGAAGCGCAGCCGCTGCACCGGCACCGCATCGCCGGGGATGCGGCGCTTCAGGCGCTGCGCGAGCTCGTCGATCGAGTCGAGCACGCCCTGCGCGTCGAGCGCGGGGTACTCGTCCTGCGCGATCGAGACCGCGGCCTCGGTGAGCGAGAACGACGCGTCGTCGGCGACCAGCGACGCGAAGTACTCCAGCGGCGTGGGGGCGGCGATCCGCAGCGGGCCCGGCATGCAGGAAGTTTAGTCGCGCGCCGCGACGGCGGCCGACGCGCGGGCGCGCCGCGACGCTCAGCCGCGGCGGACGAACTGGTGCACGCGCAGGCCCGATGCGTACAGCGCCGCGAAGTACACGAGCGCCGACCCGGCCAGCACGCCGGCCAGGAGCGCGATGCGCAGGCCCGGCTGCGCGCGCAGCCCGACCCAGTCGACCCCGTGCGCGGCCCACGCGAGGCCCGCGCCGAGCAGGGCCGTCGCGCCCGCCACCCGCGCCGCGAACGCGCCCCAGCCCGGCGCGGCACGGTAGACGCCGCGCCGGCGCAGGCCCACGAACAGCCAGCCCGCGTTGACCAGCGCGCCGAGGCCGATCGACAGCGCCAGCCCGGCGTGCCCGAGGAACGGCACGAACGCCGCGTTCATCGCCTGCGTGAGCACGAGCACGACGATGGCGATGCGCACCGGCGTGCGGATGTCCTGGCGCGCGTAGAAGCCCGGCGCGAGGATCTTCACGCCGATCAGGCCCATCAGCCCCACGCCGTAGCCCATCAGCGCGAGCACGGTCATCTGCACGTCGCGCGGGCTGAACGCGCCGTAGTGGTACAGCACCGCCACCAGCGGCTGCGGGAAGACCACCAGCGCCACCGCGCACGGCAGCGCCAGCAGCAGCACGAGGCGCAGGCCCCAGTCGAGCAGCGCCGAGTAGCGCTCGGTGTCGTCGGCCGCCTGCGCCGCCGACAGCTGCGGCAGCAGCACCACGCCGAGCGCGACGCCCAGCAGCGCGGTCGGGAACTCCATGAGCCGGTCGGCGTAGGTCAGCCACGACACCGCCCCGACGCCGACGTGCGACGCGATCTGCGTGTTGATGAGCAGCGACAGCTGCGCGACCGACACGCCCAGCAGCGCCGGCGCCATCTGCCGCAGCACCCGGCCGACACCCGGATGGCGCCACGCCGCCGCGAGCCGCGACGGCAGCAGCCCGATGCGCGGCAGCAGGCCCACGCGCGCCAGCGCCGGCACCTGCACCGCCAGCTGCAGCACGCCGCCGGCCATGACGCCGACCGCCAGCGCGTAGACCGGCTCGATGCCCGAGCGGCCGAACGACGGCGCCAGCCACCATGCCGCGGCGATCACGGCGAGGTTCAGCAGCACCGGCGTGGCCGCCGGCACGGCGAAGCGCTTCCAGGTGTTCAGGATGCCCGCGGCCAGCGCGACCATCGACATGCAGCCGATGTACGGGAACATCCAGCGCGTCATCAGCACCGCGTCGTCGAAGCGCTGCAGGCCCGCGGCCATCAGCCACACGATCACCGGCGCCGCGGCCACGCCGATCACGCAGGTCACGATCAGCGCCCAGGCCAGCACGGTGGCGACGGCGTCGACCAGCGCATGCGTGGCCGCGTCGCCCTCGCGCTCGCGCGTCTCGGCGAGGAGGGGCACGAACGCCTGCGAGAACGCGCCCTCGGCGAAGAGCCGCCGCAGCAGGTTCGGGATGCGGAAGGCGACGTTGAAGGCGTCGGTCAGCGCGCTGGCGCCGAAGGTCGCGGCCACCAGCAGCTCGCGCGCCAGACCGGTGACCCTCGACGCGAGCGTGAGCAGCGAAACGGTCGAGGCGGCGCGCAGCAGGTTCATCGAGGCGGCGCGGATTATAGGGAGCGGCCGCTCACCGGCCCGGGCAGACGGCGTCGGGCACCGGCCCGGTGCTATACTTTGCGGCTTTCCTCCCCGGCACACCCTTACTCCATGGCCACCTCGTCCAAAGCCAAGAAGAAGACCGTCCGCATCGCGTCGGGCCGCAAGCGCGCGCGCCAGGACGTGAAGCTCAACGCGCACAACACCTCGCTGCGCTCGAAGTTCCGCACGGTCGTCAAGAACGTGCAGAAGGCCGTCGCCGCCGGCGACAAGTCCAAGGCCACCGAACTCTTCAAGACCGCCCAGAGCGTGATCGACTCGGTCGCCGACAAGGGCATCTTCCACAAGAACAAGGCCGCCCGACACAAGAGCCGGCTGGCCGCCAAGGTCAAGGCGCTCGCCACCGCCGCCTGATCGGACTCGCCGGGGAACGAACGAGGGCCTGCAATCGCAGGCCCTCGTCGTTTCGGCGGTCGCTGCGGCCCGTTGCCGGTCTGCAGCGGCAGCCGCACCCGCACCCACATCCGCACCGGCATCCACACCTGCACCAAAGGGCAGGTCCGATCGTCGGCCGCTTGACTACAGTTCAGCGCCCATGAAGGTGCTGCTGGTCGACGACCACCCCCTGTTCGCGGTCGGATTCGCGCACGCGCTCACGCTCGCGAGCCCGGACGTCGAGGTGCGCACCACCGTCACGCTCGACGAGGGCCTGGCCCAAGCCGACGGCTGGCCCGCGCTCGACATCGTGTTGATCGACTACCGGCTCGGCCACGGCGACGGGCTGGCCGGCCTGCGGCAGTTCGGGGCGCGCTTCCCGCTGGTGGCGCGCGTGCTGATCTCGGGCGACGAGGATCCCGCCCTCGCCGCCCGCGCCCGTGCCGCGGGGGCCAGCGGCTTCCTCGGCAAGTCGCTGGCGCTGGACGCCGTGGTCGACGCGCTGCAGCGCATCCTGCGCGGCGAGGCGGTCTTCCCGCAGGACACGGCGGCCCGCGCCGGCGCGGCGGCGGACGCTTGGCCCACGGCGCGCCAGATGGAGGTGCTGGCGCTGATCGCCCGCGGCTACCAGAACAAGCTCATCGCCGACGAACTCGGCATCGCCGAGCGCACCGTCAAGCTCCACGTGACGGCGCTGTTCGATGCGTTCGACGCGCGCAATCGCACCCACCTGCTGGTCCGGGTGCGCGAGAAGGGCCTGCTCTAGATGGCGCGCGACGGCTGGCTCGCCTCGGCCGACGTGCCCGCCGCCGTCGAGACCGACCAGCTCGAGCGGCTGGTCCGCAGCACGCCGGCGGCGTGGCTGCTCAGCAGTCTGGGCGCCCTGATCTGCTACATGCAGTTCGCCGACGGCCCGGCCGGCCACGCGCTCACCGGGTGGTTCGTCGCCTTCCTTGCGGTCGGCGCGCTGCGCCTGGCCAGCTCGCTGCTGCGCACGCCCGAGGGCACGCCGATGTCGGCGACCTGGGTGCTGTGGTGGCGCGCGAGCACGGTGGTGCATGCCGGCCTGTGGGGCGTGCTGCCGCTGGTGCTGCGCGAGCCCGGGCCGGCCGAGGCCGAGTCGGTGCTGCACATGACGCTGGCCGCCGTCGCGATGGGCGGCTCGGTGCGGCTGCCCGGCATGCCGCGGCTGCTGAAGCTGCACGTGGTGCTGCTGCTCGCGCCGCTGGTCCTGCGCGACCTGGTGATCGGCCCCCATCACTGGCTGCTGGCGTTCATGGTGTTCCTGATCGGCGTCTACTCGCTCATCAGCGGCCGCAACCAGACGCGCGCCCTGGTCGAGATCCACGACCAGCGGCAGCGCACGCCGAGCTGATCGAAGCGCTGCGGCGCGAGAACGAGCGCAGCGAGTCGGCACGCCGCGCGGCCGAGCAGGCGATCGCGGCACGGGCGCGCTTCTTCGCGGCCGCCAACCACGACCTGCGCCAGCCGCTCAACGCGATGGGGCTGCTCGCGCAGACCTTGCACACGCGCCCGCAGCAGGTCGACGTCCAGGAGCTGTCGTCGCACCTCGTGGAGTGCGTGGACGGCATGACCGAGGTGGTCGACGAGCTGCTCGACATCTCGCGGCTGGACGCCGGCAGCCTCGCGCTGCAGCGCGGCGCCTTCGCGCTCGACGAGCTGGTGCGCGAACTCGCCCGCACCTACGCGCCGCTGGCGCAGAGCAAGCAGCTGCCGATCCACGTCGACGTGCCGCGCCTGCACGTGCACTGTGACCGCACCTTGCTCGCGCGCGTGATCTCGAACCTGCTGTCCAACGCGATCCGCTACACCGAACGCGGCGCGGTGCGCGTGGTCGCGCGCACGCTCGCACGGGCCGACGGCGACCGCGTCGAGCTGGCCGTCGAGGACACCGGCATCGGCATCGCCGAGGCCGAGCTGCCGCGCATCTTCGAGGAGTTCTACCAAGTCGGGAATCCGGCGCGCGATCGCCGTCTCGGCCTGGGGCTCGGGCTGGCCACCGTGAAGCGGCTGAGCGACCTGCTCGACCTGCAGGTCACCGTCCAGTCGCATCCCGGATCGGGCAGCCGCTTCAGCCTGCTGTTGCCGCCGTGCGACGGCCGCGACGACGGCACGGCGTCCGCGCCCCCGTCGCCTGCGGCATCGGACGCCGACCCGCTCGCGCACCGCCGCGTGCTCGTGATCGAGGACGACGCCGACTCGCGCCACGCGCTGCTCGGCCTGCTGCGCTCCTGGGGCTGCGACGCGCGCGGCGTGATCGACGGCCCCACGGCGCTGGCCTGCGTGGCCGAAGGATTCCGGCCCGACGCGCTGCTGGTCGACCTGCGCCTGGCCGGCGGCGCGAGCGGCGTCGACGCGATCGAGGCGGTGCGCGCCGCGTTGTCACGCCCGCTGCCTGCGTTGATCGTCACCGGCGACGTCGGCAGCGAACGCGCGCGTGCCGCGCAGGCGCGCGGCTTCACGGTGCTGCCCAAGCCGGTGAAGGCGATGCCGCTGCGCGCCTTCCTCGGCGGCGCGTTCGCCGACGCGTGAGTCGTTCACGCGCACTGCCCCAAGGTGCTATTCATCGGCAGCGCCTCGCTGCCTAGCATGACCCTCGTCCGTTCAACCCGACGGGCGGCCGAGCGAACGCCGCCCGCCTCGACGAGAGGGAGTCATGCTCGAGAAGTTTCGATCGGCCGCGCCCGTGGCGGCCTTGGCAGCGCTCGCCCTGGCGGCGCTCACCCTGACGGCGTGCGGCGGTGGCAGCAGCGGTGGCAGTGACGGCGCCGGTGGCGACCCCGGCGGCAACAGCCCGACCGACGCGAGGCTCGAGGTCGTGCTCGCCGGCGACGCCGGCGCGGCAGGCGGCCGCGTGGTCTCGCAGCCATCGGGCATCGACTGCGGCAGCGCGTGCAGCGCCACGTTCAACCTCGGCACCAGCGTGACGCTCGACGCGACGCCGGCCAGCGGCCGGGTGTTCGCCGGCTGGAGCGGCGACTGCAGCGGCAGCGCCGCGACCTGCAGCGTGTCGATGGACCGCGCCCGATCGGTCACCGCGCGCTTCGACCCGGCGCCGCCGGCCGCCGGCTGGGACGATCTCGCGCAGCTCTCCGCCGCCGGTGCCGACGAGCCGCGCATCGTGATCGACGCAGCCGGCCGCGCCACGGCGATCTGGCGCCAGCTCGACACCGGCGCCTCCCGTCGCAGCGTGTGGACCAGCCACCGCCCGGCGGGCGGCCGCTGGTCGCCGCCGGCCCTGCTGGAGAACAGCGACCACGACGTCGGCGACGCCGCGCTGGCGGTCGATCCGGCCAGCGGCCGCACGATGGCGATCTGGTGGGAGCTGGCCGGCAGCAGCGCCGAGGTCCATGCACGCGCGGGCGACGGCGACGGCCGCTGGAGCGCGTCGGCGCGCATCGGCGCGCAAGGCCGCAACGCCGCGCGCCTGCACGTCGGCCTCGACGCGGCCGGCAACGCGGTGGCGGTGTGGAACCAGACCGACACCACCTCCCGCAACAGCATCTGGGCCAACCGCTACAGCGCGTCGGGCGGCTGGGGCAGCGCGCTGCGCGTGGCCGACGACGGCGCGCAGGACCTCGACCCGTCGCTCGCGGTGTCGGCCGACGGCTCGGCCGTGGTCGTGTGGAGCCGCCTGGGCAGCGGCATCTGGGCCAGCCGCGCCGCCGCCGGCGGTGCGTGGGGCACGCCGGTGCGGCTGGCGGCGGGGCTGATCAACGTCGACGTCGGCGCGCCGCGCGTCGCGGCCGACGCGAACGGCAACGCGGTCGCGGTGTGGGCGCAGTCCACGACCAGCGGCGGCCGCTTCGCCACGCACCTGGTCTCCCGGCGGCTGTCGGGCGGCGCGTGGTCGGCCTCGACGGTGCCGCTGTACGCGCCGGTGCCCGGCGACGTGCTCAGCGAGGCACGCCTGGCCGTCGACGGTCGGGGCCGCTTCGCCGCCGCCTGGGGCCGGGTCGACGGCAGCGTGCACGCGGCATGGACCGACGCTTCAGCCGCCTGGGGCACGCCGGCCACCGTGCGCGCCGCCGGCAGCGAGCTGCGCAGCCTGCCCGACATCGGCCTCGACTCGCACGGCGACGCCTTCGCCACCTGGTCGGCGCGCAACGCCGCCACGGGCACCGAAGAGGTGTGGATCGCCCGCTTCACCGGCAGCGGCGGCTGGACGGCGCCGTCGCTGCATCAGCCTGCCGGCGAGATCGGCGGACTGCCTCGAGTGGCGGTCAACGCGCGCGGCGACGCGGCTCTCGTCTGGATCCGCAACAGCGGCGACGGCTCGCGCATCGCCGCCCGCAGCTTCACCTCCGGCCGCTGAACGCGCGCGCCGGCCCTATCCCAACCTCCATTCAACCCAGGAGTCTTCATGCACGCACCGTCCCGCCGTCTCGCCCTCGCCGCCGCGCTCGCGTCCGCCCTCGCCGCCGCGGGCTGCGCGTCGATCGCCGTCACCGACGAGGCGATCGTCGATCGCACGGCGTTCGCGCTGGGCCTCGCCAAGGGCGACTTCACCATCAGCAACCGCACCGACGAAGGCACCACCACGCGCTACAGCGTGCGCACGAAGACGGGCCAGGAGTTCAACTGCTACGTCGGCGGTTCGATCAGCGTGATGGGTCGCACGGTGTCCGAGGCGCTGTGCACGCGCAAGGGCGAGCCGATGCGCAACCCGCTGCTGCGCTGAGGCGCGCATGCAGCCGCACGACATCGCGGCCGCGTCGGTCGCGTTCCTGGCCGTGCTGGTCACGGCGCTGTCGCTGAACGTGTCGCGGCTGCGGCTGCGCCATCGCGTCAGCTTCGGCGACGGCGGCCACAAGGACCTGCTGGTGGCATTGCGCGCGCACGGCAACGCGCTCGAGCAGTCGATGCTGTTCGCAGCGCTGGCCATCGCCTACGCGTGGCTCGCCGGCGTGCACGCCGGGCTGCTGGCCGGTTGCGCGTACGCGTTCGGCGCGGCGCGCGTGGTGCACGCCGCGGCGATCTTCGCGCGTCGGCTCGCGCTGCGGCAGGCGGCGCACGTGGTCAGCACGGCGGTGCATCTGGTGCTCGCGGCGGCGATCGCCCGGGCGATCGCGGCGACGGCGTAGCGCGCCGGCTCGGCCGCGGCGCGCTCAGGCGCCCGGCAGCAGGCAGCCCTCGGCGACCGGCAGGTCGTTGTCGCGGGCGAAGTTCATCACGAAGTCCCACGCCATCGGCTCGACGTCGCGCAGCGCCTCGTCGACGATCACGTACTTCACGCCGCCGATCACGCGCGGCACGCAGTACGGCGAGTAGCCGATGAACGAGCCGATGCCGCCGTGCACCCCGTCGGGCCGGAAGCACGACATGGCGCCGGCCAGGCGCTCGGCCCAGTCGCTCGGTCGGAAGGTGCGCCCATCGCGGGTGATGCCCTGGATGAAGAACTGGCGCGGCGGGGTCTTGGTCATGGCGGAAAGGCCGCCGGCGGGCCCGCCGGCGCGGGCGCCATTGTGCCTGCTGCACTGCAGCAGTCCGGCCCCCGCCACTTAGAATGACCGTGCATTGCTGCGCCTGAACCGCGCGCCCACGCCGCTCTCGACTGGAGTCCCGATGACCGCGACCGCCGCGCCCTCGCCCGAGCCCCACGTGATGAAGACCTACGGCCGCCTGCCGATCGCGCTGTCGCACGGCCGCGGCTGCCGCGTGTGGGACACCGAGGGCCGCGAGTACCTCGACGCGCTGGCCGGCATCGCCGTCAACACGCTGGGCCACGCGCACCCGAAGCTCGTGCCGGCGCTGCAGGAGCAGATCGGCACGCTGATCCACACGTCGAACTACTACCAGTCGCCGCTGCAGGAGCGGCTGGCGGCGAAGCTGGCCGACATCTCCGGCCTCGCCAACGCGTTCTTCTGCAACTCGGGGCTCGAAGCCAACGAGGCCGCGCTCAAGATCGCGCGCAAGTACGGCCACGACCGCGGCATCGAGCGGCCCGAGATCGTGGTCTACGAGAAGGCCTTCCACGGCCGCTCGATCGCCACCTTGTCGGCCACCGGCAACGCCAAGGTGCAGGCCGGCTTCGAGCCGCTGGTCGAGGGCTTCGTGCGCGTGCCGCTGAACGACGTGGACGCGGTGCGCGAGGTCGCGCGCACGCGGCCGAACGTGGTGGCCGTGTTCCTGGAGGTGATCCAGGGCGAAGGCGGCATCAACCCGGCGCGCGCCGAGTACCTGCGCGAGCTGCGCGCGCTGTGCGACGAGCGCGGCTGGCTGCTGATGCTCGACGAGGTGCAGTGCGGCATCGGCCGCACCGGCCGCTGGTTCGCGCACCAGTGGGCCGGCATCCGCCCCGACGTGATGCCGCTGGCCAAGGGCCTGGGCTCGGGCGTGCCGGTCGGCGCGGTGGTGTGCGGGCCGAAGGCGGCGGACGTGCTCGGCCCGGGCAACCACGGGACCACCTTCGGCGGCAACCCGCTGGCCATGCGCGCGGGCATCGAGACGCTGCGCATCATGGAAGAGGACGGCCTGCTCGAGAACGCGGCGAGCGTCGGCGGCGCGATCCGCTCCGGGCTCGAGCGCGAGCTGGCCGGCGTGCCGGGCGTGATCGAGATCCGCGGCCAGGGCCTGATGCTCGGCATCGAGCTCGCGCGGCCCTGTGCCGAGCTGCTGAACCGCGCGCTGAAGGCCGGGCTGCTGATCAGCGTGACCGCCGAGCGCGTGGTGCGCCTGCTGCCGCCGCTGATCATGACCCGCGCCGAGGCCGACGAGGTGGTGGCGCGGCTCGCGCCGCTGATCGAGGCGTTCCTCGCCGAGCAGCCTGCATGAAGCCGGGCATGAGCCTGATCCGCCACTACCTGCAGTTCAAGGACCTGCGGGCGGAGGAATACGCCTACCTGTTCGAGCGCGCACGCATCATCAAGACGCGCTTCAAGAACTACGAGAAGTACCAGCCGCTGGTCGACCGCACCCTGGCGATGATCTTCGAGAAGGCCAGCACCCGCACGCGCGTGAGCTTCGAGGCCGGCATGTACCAGATGGGCGGCTCGGTGGTGCACCTCACGTCGGGCGACAGCCAGCTCGGCCGCGCCGAGCCGGTCGAGGACACCGCGCGCGTGATCAGCCGCATGGTCGACCTCGTGATGATCCGCACCTACGAGCAGAGCAAGATCGAGCGCTTCGCGGCGCACTCGCGGGTGCCGGTGATCAACGGGCTCACCAACGAGTTCCATCCGTGCCAGATCCTGGCCGACGTCTTCACCTTCATCGAGCACCGCGGCAGCATCCAGGGCAAGGTGGTCGCGTGGGTGGGCGACGGCAACAACATGGCCAACACCTGGCTGCAGGCCGCCGAGATCCTCGGCTTCACGGTGCACGTCAGCACGCCCAGCGGCTACGAGGTCGACGCCGGCGTGGCCGGGCTGTCGCGCACCGACGCGTTCAAGGTGTTCCGCAACCCGATGGACGCGTGCCGCGGCGCCGACCTCGTGACCACCGACGTCTGGACCAGCATGGGCTTCGAGTCCGAGAACGAGACGCGCCGCCGCGCCTTCGCCGAGTGGTGCGTCGACGCCGAGATGATGGCCGTCGCCAGGCCCGACGCGCTGTTCATGCACTGCCTGCCCGCGCACCGCGGCGAGGAGGTGGCCGCCGAGGTCATCGACGGCCCGCAGTCGGTGGTCTGGGACGAGGCCGAGAACCGCATGCACGTGCAGAAGGCGCTGATGGAGTACCTGCTGCTCGGGCGCATCGGCTGAACCTGCGCGATCGGCTGTCTTGAAGATCGCGCTCATCACCGACATCCACGCCAACCGCGAGGCCTTCGAGGCCTGCCTCGCCGACGCCTGGGCGGCCGAGGCCGACCGCTTCGCGCTGCTGGGCGACTTCGTCGGCTACGGCGCCGACCCCGGCTGGGTGGTCGACACCGTGCAGGCGCTGGTCGCGCAAGGCGCGATCGCGGTGCGCGGCAACCACGACGAGGCGGCCGCGCACGGTCCGCACCCCGCCATGACCGAGGCCGCCGGCACCGTCGCGCGCTGGACGCACGACCACCTGAGCCCGGCGCAGCGCAGCTTCCTCGCGGGCCTGCCCGACAGCGTGCGCGACGAGACGCGCCTGTTC
>Ga0073934_10003202_pt1 | contig 30959 bp, 24 predicted proteins | sample LarsenN4metaG_FD_76834 | JGI IMG/M metagenome (GOLD analysis project Ga0073934, IMG submission 76834) | Hot spring sediment bacterial and archeal communities from British Columbia, Canada, to study Microbial Dark Matter (Phase II) - Larsen... ...
ATGGGAACACGCTCGACGTAACGCTCAGCCTGAACGGCATTCCGGTCGCCACGGCGGAGCTCAAGAACCCGATGACCGGCCAGACCTGGCGGGACGCCGTCCGCCAGTACCAGCACGACCGCGATCCGGCGGACCTGATCTTCCAGTTCAGGAAGCGGGCGCTCGTCCATTTCGCCGTGGACCCGGACGAGGTCTACATGGCGACGCGCCTGGCGGGCCGCAACACACACTTCCTGCCCTTCAACAAGGGGTGCGCTGGCGGCGCGGGCAATCCGGAGAATCCGGGCGGCTGGAGGACCGCCTACCTGTGGGAGGAGGTCCTCGAGCGCCACAGCTTCCTCGACATCCTGGCCCGGTTCATTCACCTGCACATCGAGGAAAGGAATCTCGGCGGCAAGCAGGTGAAGCGCGAGACGATGATTTTCCCCCGCTACCACCAGCTCGACTGCGTGCGGAAGCTCATCGCCGATGCGCGGACGAACGGCGCGGGCGCCAATTATCTGGTCCAGCACTCCGCCGGCAGCGGCAAGAGCAATTCCATCGCCTGGGTGGCTCACCGGCTGGCGAGCCTCTACGACGAGAAGGACAACAAGGTCTTCGATTCGATCATCATCGTGACCGACCGCGTGGTGCTCGACCAGCAGCTCCAGAACACGGTCTACCAATTCGAGCACAAGCAGGGGGTGGTGCAGAAGATCGACGTGGACTCCACCCAGCTCGCCCAGGCTCTCGCGACCGGCGTGCCCATCGTCATCACGACCCTCCAGAAGTTTCCTTTCGTGACGGAGAAGGTCGGCGACCTCCCCAAGCGCCGCTACGCCGTCATCATCGACGAGGCCCACAGTTCGCAGGGAGGCGAGACGGCGACGGAACTCAAGGGTGTGCTCGGCGGCGCGGCGATCAAGGAGGAGGCCCGCCGGAAAGCGGAAGAAGAAGAGCTGCCCGACTACGAGGAAGAGATTCTCCGCACGATGGTCAAGCGCGGCCGGCAACCCAACATCAGTTTCTTCGCCTTCACGGCCACTCCGAAGTACAAGACCCTCGAAGTGTTCGGGCGACCCGGCGTCGACGGGAAACCCCAACCGTTTCACCTGTACACCATGCGGCAAGCCATCGAGGAAGGATTCATCCTCGACGTGCTCCAGAACTACACGACCTACAAGACCTACTACCGGCTCATCAAGTCCATCGAGGACGATCCCCAGGTGGACAAGCGGAAGGCCGCGCGCGCCCTGGCCCGGTTCATGAGCCTGCACCCGCACAACATCGCCCAGAAGACCGAGGTGATGGTGGAGCACTTCCGCCTCTTCACCATGCACAAGATCGGCGGCAAGGCCAAGGCCATGGTGGTGACGTCGAGCCGTCTCCACGCCGTCCGCTACAAGCAGGCCTTCGACAAGTACATCGCGGAGAAAGGCTACAGGGGCATCAAGACGCTTGTGGCCTTCTCCGGGACGGTGATTGACCCCGACGCGCCCGGCGTCGAGTACACCGAGGTCGGAATGAACCGGGGTATCCGGGAGAAGGAGCTACCGGAGCGATTCGCAGGCGAGGAGTACCAGGTTCTGCTTGTCGCGGAGAAGTACCAGACGGGGTTCGATCAGCCGCTGCTTCACACCATGTACGTGGACAAGCGCCTTGCGGGCATCCAGGCCGTTCAGACCCTGTCCCGCCTGAACCGGACCCATCCGGGAAAGGAAGACACCTTCGTCCTGGACTTCGTCAACGAGCCGGAGGAGATCCTCGCGGCGTTCCAGCCCTACTACGAGCGGACCCTCATCGGCGAACGGGCCGAAGCGAGACAGCTCTACGAGCTGCAGGCGAAGCTCGGCGCCCAGCAGGTCTACCACACGGCCGAGGTCGAGGAGTTCTGCCGAGTCTTCTACAAGCCCACGACAAACCAGACGCCCGCCGATCACGCCCGGATGAACGCGTGCATCGACCCGGCGGTCACCCGCTACCACCAGCTCGACGAGGAAACCCGCGAGACGTTCCGAAAAGACCTGGTCGCTTACCGCAACCTGTACGCCTTCATGTCGCAGGTCATTCCGTTCCAAGATTCCGACCTGGAGAAGCTGTACTCGTACATCCGGTTTCTTTTGACCAAGCTGCCGCGTGGCGACCAGGGGCCGGCCTACCGTTTCGACGACGAGGTCGCGCTCAAGTACTACCGGCTGCAGAAGATCAGCGACGGGTCCATCCAGCTCGAAGCCGGCAAGGGCGGCGAGGTAGCTGGTCCGACGGCGGTCGGGACGGGGATCGCGCGTGGCGAGCGGATCGAACTCTCCAAACTGATCGACATCCTCAACGAGCGTTTCGGCACCGACTTCAAACCCGCCGATCAGCTGTTCCTGGACTCGATCCGCGAAGATGCCGTCGCCGATGAGGGCATCCGCCAGGCTGCCATGGCTAACACCATGGAGAATTTCGGGTATGTCTTCCTGAAGGCGCTGGAAGGGCTCTTCATCGACCGGATGGAGCAAAACGAGGACATCACGGCCCGGTTCATCAACGATAAGGACTTTCAGGACGTGGTCGGCAAGCATCTGCTGAGAACGGTGTACGAGCAGATCCGCTCCGAGAGGCCCAGCCCCCAGCCGTTTCGGCGGGTTACACCGCAAGAGAGAGACAAGTTCCGCACCTGCGTGCCGCTCCTCACGCTCAAGGCCGCTGCCGGTGCCTTCGGCGACGTGCAGGCCGTCGAGCCTGACGGCTGGGTCGAGCCGAACACCAAGCAGCGGTTGTGCCCGGGCATGTTCGTCGCGCAGGTCGTCGGCCGCTCCATGGAGCCCGGGATTCCCGACGGCGCCTGGTGCCTTTTCAGAAGTCCGGTCGAGGGCACCCGTCAGGGACGTGTGGTTCTGGTCCAGCACCGCGACATCGACGACCCTGAGACCGGCGGCAGCTACACGGTCAAGCGGTATGAGAGCCGGAAGGAAAGCGACGGCACCGGCGGGTGGCGGCACACGGAGATTCGGCTCCTGCCAGAAAACCCGGACTTCGCTCCGATCATTCTGAGGGACGTGCGCGACGACGAGTTCCACGTCATCGCGGAGGTAGTTGAGGTGCTTACGATCTCATGATGCCTTCCACTCAACGCCGAAAACGAGTGTCGAAAGAACGCCGGCCGAAGAGCTCGGTGGAAGTCCTGGTCAGCGGCGGCATCGACTCGGCCGCCCTGCTGGCTTTCTACCTACGAGAGCGGCTCGATGTCCGACCCCTGTTTGTGGATTTCGGTCAGCCCGCCGCAAAGCAAGAGTTACGCTCGGCGAGGGCCGTCTGCAAGCAGTACGGCGTCCGCCTCTCGATCATGACCGTGCGGTCTTGGGCGGCTTTCTCGGTCGGGGAGATCCCCGGGCGAAACGCCTTCCTGCTGTTCGCAGCGATGCTCGTGCGCAACATGAGGCCTGGAGTCATTGCCATTGGCATCCACGAAGGACCTCCGTACTACGATTGCACCGAAGGCTTCCTCACGAGTATTCAGGCGGTCATCGACGGGTACGCGGCAGGCCGAATCAAGATCGCCGCTCCGTTCCTGAAGTGGGGTAAGCACGTCATCTGGGAGTTCTGCAAGAAGGCTCGAGTACCTATCGACATGACATACAGTTGTGAAAAGGGCGGTGCGCGTCCCTGCGGCACGTGCCTCTCCTGCAAGGATCGGAAGGCGCTCGATGCTATGTAGGATGTCGAAACTGACTCACCCTTCCTCCGGTGTTTCTTTGGAGACACCGCTGCTAGTCCCTTCCTTCTCCAGCAAGGCGTTCGGATTCGGGTACGGCGGAAAGCCAGAGGTCTATCGGGTCCTCGATGTGGCCCAGGAGTATATCACGAGGACCTGCCTGGTGAGCGCCTACGACATCTACTACGGGTACGTTCCTCGGCCGCAGGATCTTACGATCACGGTAGACCTCATGTTCGTCGACAGCGGTGGCTATGAAGTCTCCGACGACCATGACTTGTCGGCAGTTGAGAAGCCAGTCCATCAACCAGAGGAGTGGAATGCCGCCAAACTCCAGGCGATATGGGACAGTTGGCCACCTAGCCTTCCAGCAGTGCTCGTCAGCTATGACCACTCAAACCACAGGAGGTCGGTACCCGAGCAACTGCGGAATGCCAAACAAGCCGCGCGGGCCAAACCCGAACACATACACTCGTTCCTCTTGAAACCGCAGGCACAGGACGAGCGCAGTTTGGAGCCTGCGCTGCGGGCACTCGAGGTGCAGCTCGGAGAACTCGCGGGGTTTCAACTCCTGGGGGTGACGGAGAAGGAGCTGGGGAGTTCGCCCCTGGAACGAATGGTCCGTATTGCCAGCCTTCGACGAGCGCTTGACGATGCCTCACTACGCATCCCAATTCACGTGTTCGGCGCGCTCGATCCCCTCTCGGTTTGTCTCTATTTCGTTGCCGGGGCAGAGGTGTTCGACGGCCTCACATGGTCCCGGTACGCATACAACTCGGGGCAGTGCGTGTACCTGCACAACAACGCAATCGCAACGTACGGGCTGGAGGTCAACGACGACGAGGCACGCGTGCGAACCATCAAGGACAACCTGCGTTATCTGGGCCAATTGGAAAGGTCCCTGCGTCGCTTGGCGGAAACGCGTGATTGGGCCCATCTGAATGACAACCGCGACCTTGTGCGGGCGGCCACAGAGCGAATGCAGCGTCAGCTGGGGAGGAACGAGTAATGGGAGGTTCGGGTGGCGGCTACTTCAAGGGCAGTGGGGACCCGAGCGAGCTCGCGCGACGGCTGCGTGACACGGAGGCGCAGACTCGAGATGAGGGCTACGAGACGGGTGTGAACCAGCAGCTCGGGGAATTCCTCAAGGACTTCAACGCGCGTGATGCGGCGGGCACGAGAGAGATCCTGGATGACGTCAAGAACGCGTTGGGTGACGAGATCGGCGGGACCGTTGACCTTGTCTACGGCGGGTCAGTTTCCCGCCACACCTACCTGGAAGGTCTGAGCGACACGGACGCGCTGGTGATCATCGAGCCGGACGAGGTCGGGAGGAAATCACCGGAACGGTTGAAGGACCGCTTCGCACAGCGGCTGCGTGAGCTGTACGGCGAGCAAAACGTGAAGGTCGGCGACTTGGCTGTCACCGTGACCGCCCGTGGGAAGGAGGTCCAGCTACTTCCAGCCATGCGAGACGGCGACGGCTTTCGGATTGCCGCACCCGACGGACGGTCTTGGTCGAGGATCAATCCGCGTGCATTCGCCGAGAAACTGACGCAGGCAAACAAGGCGCAGGATGGCAAGCTCATCCCTACGATCAAGATCACGAAGGCCGTCATCGCGGCGCTTCCGAAGCAGCAGCAGCTGACCGGCTACCATGTGGAGTCCCTGGCAATCGAAGCCTTCAAGAACTACGAGGGCCCGCGGACGTACAAGGCCATGGTCGCTCATTTCTTCGACCGAGCCGCGGAGCTGGTGAAGTCGCCAATATTGGACCGAAGCGGACAATCGGTGTACGTCGATGAATACCTCGGTGCGGCGAACAGCCAGGAGCGGCGGGTCGTTTCCCAGGCCCTCCAGCGGGTGCGGCGGAAACTGCAGAACGCAGATGCGTCCAAGAGTGTGGAAGCCTGGAGCGAATTGGTAAGAGGGGAATAGGGTGCAAGGACCAGGCGACGTGAGCGTGTGTGCCGGACGTGAGGAGCGCATAGCTGCGAACTCTGGCGGCAACCGGGCCGCAGCCTTACTCGACGTGTACCTCGCCGCGAAGGAGGCAGTAGTGGCCCGGGGCTTCGCCTGGGAGATTGATTGGCAAGCGGAGAGACGTCTCGACCGGATTGGTGAGTCCGAATTCCTGCGTGAGTCCGCATGGACGGTGTTGTCCGCGGGATTTCGGGAAGCAGTCGTCAGGCGACTCTTCGGTCCTGTCTGCGAGGCGTTCCTCGGCATGCATTCCGCGACTGCGATCCAAGCCAATCGAGCGCGCTGTAGGCGGAACGCCCTCAAGGTGTTCAACAACCCGCGGAAGGTGAACGCCATTCTCGACATCGCATCCATCATTGACGACATGGGGTTCGAGCGTGTACGTCGCCAAATCGAGCAGGAAGAAGTGCGTTTTCTCCAGACGTTGCCGTACATCGGACCGATCACGGCATTCCATCTCGCCAAGAACCTCGGCCTGCCCGTCGTAAAGCCCGATCGGCACCTTCAACGCATTGCTGCTGCGGCCGGATTCAGTTCGCCCCTGGAGTTGTGCCAGCTAATATCCAACCACCTGGGTGAACCAGTTCAGGTGGTTGATGTGGTGCTGTGGAGGTACGCGACGCTCTTCTCGGACTATGTGATGGTGTTCAGCGCCTCGCGGGACCGTTCTTGCGCAATGGGGAGGATCCCATGACACGGGATCGGCCTCTCGCTGGGAAACGGCTTCATGTTGCCGGTAGCATCGGGCCCAGAACGGCCCGGGGGCTGGCCGCTTATGCCCACGAACTCGTGCGGAAGATTGTGCGAGGAGTTCTTCAAGAAGGGGGAGGTATCGTCGTTGGCGCAGGCAAGGAGCCCTCAGTTGAAGGAGGCCCGGCACAGGTCTTTGACTGGACCGTCTTGGAGGTAGTCGCCGAAGCTATCCGGTCTGGAAGCTGCCCGGAAGCGATGGGCGCACACTGCCCGCTCGTTGTTGTCTTGTCTGAAAAGGGAGAGACGGAAATCCCCGATTCTAGGAAGGGCCTTTGGTCGGAGCTACTTGGTAGCGGTCGGGTCGAGGTGAAGAGAATCATGCCTGGAGCGCGCTCCGCAACCATGATTCGCGAGCAGCAGGCCGGATACGGGGATGTGCTGGTCATCATGGGCGGCGGAACAGGCGTGGAACACCTCGCGGAGGAATACAAGAAGTCCTGCAAGGCGGTCATCCCCCTTGATCTGCCGTTGGGAGCCAGCAGAGAAGATGGGACAGGCGGCGCAGAGCGGCTCGCCCGAGAGTCCAGGACAAATCCTCTGGGCTTCATTCGCCTCCGGGAAGGTGAGGCGGGAACAGAAGGGGCAAAGTTGGCGAAGATCGCCACGAATCATGGGAAGGCTCCCACCGACGCTGTGGCGGCGGGCATCATCGAGATAATCATGACCCTCGCGCCACCAACGGCCTTCTACGTCCGCGTACTGAATCCTAAACACGAGGCATACGAGCGGGTGGAGCGATTCTTCCGAGACGTGGTTGATCCGTTGATCGAGGAACGCGGGCTAGCGCGAGTCGATCTCGGGAAGGATCGCGTGGAGTCGGGATTCCTCAACGTGGAAGTCTTCAAGCGATTGCATCAGGCGACCATCGCAATCGTTGACGTAACAGGCGAACGGCCGAACTGCTTCATTGAGCTCGGGTATGCTCTTGCGCGGCAAATCCGCGTTCTCTGCACGGCGGAACAAGGCACGAATCTACCGTTCGACCAAAGCGCCATCCCGTGCCACTTCTGGAAGGACGGTGAGCCAGACGACGACCGCAAGGATAAACTTCGGACGTTCTGGTCGCAGTACATCGACCGAGCGCCTTTGGTGCCATGGCCATGATGTCGAACGCTGAGATCTACATTTCCGTTGACGTTGAAGCTTCGGGCCCCTTCCCGCCTACCTTTAGCATGCTCAGCATCGGTGCATGTGTGGTGGGAGTTCCCAACGCGTCCTTCTATGCCGAGTTGAAGCCCATCAGCGACCAGGTCGTCGCCGAAGCGATCAAGGTTGTCGGAAAACCGCTTGAGCATTTCACCAAGAACGGGCGCGAGCCGAAGGTTGTGATGGCCAAGTTCGAGGAATGGGTCAAGTCGATCTCCCGCGGACAGACGCCGGTGTTCGTGGGTTTCAATGCGGCATTCGACTGGGCGTTCGTAAACTGGTACTTCCACACATACCTCGGGAGAACCCCGTTTGGCATTGCCCCTCTGGATATCAAGGCGTACTTCATGGGATTGAAGGGCGTCGCGTGGGAGGACACGCGGTCAAGCCGGATTCCGGAGATGTTCAAAGGGCCTGCGGCACAGACGCACAACGCACTTGATGACGCCAGGTCCCAAGCGCAGATGTTCGAGAGCATGCTGCGGTATGCCCAGGGGCGTCAGCAGGAGGACAGGTAAGGGTGAGGAGATCTCACAGCTCCACCAACGTAGCGAAGGCTGATCTTTGCGCCGCCTTGTCCTCTATCTGCGCGATGAGCCGCAGTGCCCGCTCGGTGATCGCTGGCCGGCGGACCATGTCGGGCAGGGACAGGACGTGCTCCTGGATCTCGGGCGCGAGGCGGAGCAGGCCCATGACCTGGGTCACCGGGGCGCGCGTGATGCCCTCCCGGCGGGCGATGGCGGCCTGGTTGGAGGCCTCGCCGGACTGGAGGAGGGCCTGCCATTCGAGGGCTTTGCGGAGAAGCTCGACCACCCGGGGCGTTCTGGGCTCCTTGGGCGGCTTGGGCTTGCCCCGGGGCGGCGGGACGGCGGACACGACCCGGTCGGCCGGCACCCGGCGCGTCAGCGTGCCGATGTTGCCGTTTTCGAAGGCCCCCTTGGGCCCGAGGGCGATCTCGACCGTTTGTTCGCGGTAGGCGGCCACAGGCGCGCCGTCCAGGCCCTCCAGGGCGACGTGGACGATGCGGAACCAGACCTCGGGCTCCGCGACGCTGGGGCGGCCGTTAGTAGACCGACACATACGGGGAGCCAAACCTCTCAATTAGTTAGCAAGGGTACACACTCGAGCCGCCTTAGCCGTGCCCGATTTTGTGCCCCATCTGCCTCAGAACGGGCCCCATTTAGGGCCTTCACTGCCTCGCGCTGTGCCGCCTGCCCGATGTCCCGTAGCGCCTCGCCATCCTGACGGCGGACGACGGGCTCCACCCCATGGTCGCGGCCGCGACGGGGAAGGGAACCTGAGCCCCCCAACACGCCAGTGCATTCGGTGTGACGGCGGCACATATAACCCGCGTCACATCCCTCTGTCCCGGTCTTCCACGCCTCACTTCCGTCTCCGGTGGGCACGATCCTTGTAGCCAAGCGTAGATTCCCTGATTTTCAGTTCCGTTGGAAAGCGGATTTTCACAGGGTCGGTGGTCATCTCATCGCTCTCGATTCTCTGTATGAGGAGATCGGCGCCCTTATAGCCGATCGAATACGCCGGTTGGGCCACAGCAGTCAAGTTCGGCTTAAAGACCTCGGAAAGCGGCAAGTCGTCAAAGGTGGCCAGGGCAAGGTCGTGAGGGCAGCTCAAGCCGAGTTCAGAGAGGGCCAGGAGAACACCGATGGCCATCAAGCTATTGGAGGTAAACAGTGCGGTTGGCCGATCTCCCATGATCAGCAGTTCACGACCTTTACGATATCCACTCTCCGTGTGAAAATCGCCCTCCCTGATCCACTCCGGCTTTATGGGTATGCCGGCTTCGGTGAGTGCAGCTTTGTACCCTTGCAAGCGTTCTTGCGCCGTCTGGATCGCCATCGGTCCCGTGATGATTCCGATTTTCTTATGACCCAGTGCCAGCAGGTGTCGAACGCAATCGTGCGCCGCCGCGGCGTTATCAACCGACACGGAATCGACCCTGATTCCTGGAGGAACCCTGTCCAGGCAAACAATCGGAGTCCGCGCCTTGATGGTTTCCTGAATGTGCAAAGGTCGTCTGGCGCTCGGCGCCACCACCAGGAGGATCCCGTCCACCCGTCTTGACCTGAGTACCGCCAGCACCTGCTTTTCACGCTCGACCCGATCGTCGGTATTGAATGTGAGGAGCAAGTAGTTGCGCTCGATTGCAGCATCTTCGGCTCCCCGCACCATCTGCGAGAAGAAAGGGTTGGTGATATCGGAAATGACCATGCCCAGCATTTTGGTGCGGCGGAGCTTCAGGCTGCGCGCCACATGATTCGGGTGGTATCCCAGCTTTCGGATCGCGCTCTCAACTCGCTCCCGCCGATCGACGCTTACCCGCACGCTGCCGGTCACGACGTTGGAGACTGTTCCTATCGATACTCCTGCCTCTCGGGCAACTTCCTTAATGGTGGCCACGAATGATGACTTTTCCGGCGGGCTTCCCTCACCGCCGAGAGTTCTGGAACGTTACAAAAACGAAAGCATTCTACACCATCTCCGTCGCCGGCAACGCAAATCCACGCTGACCCCGTAACCAAGGATGACATTCGGCCGCTTTGGCAGAGTTCTCCTACGGCCCCGGCGGAGGCGCCGGGAAGCCGGCGAGCGGCTCTGTGTCGCTTCCTCGACCCTTCCATTCCGCCTCGAACTGCTGCAATTTCTTCAAAACCGCCTGCTGGCGCGCGGCGTCATCTTTTCGATGGGATTTGTTATAAGCCGCCAGCAGCATGTGCTGCACCATCAGGCTGTCGGGCGCGAGCCTGGCGGCGGTCTCAAGCTCCTCCACGGCCTCTCGAGCGCGGCCCATCTTCAGCAGAATCCGCCCCCGGACGAAGTGGCTGACAGACGCCTGCGGAGCAAGTCTCACGGCTTCTTCGGCGAGCGACAACGCTGCCGCATGGTTGCCGAATTGCTGCGACTCGATAGTTGCGATTTGAAGGCGCGACATCGCATCGTGCGGGGAATTCCGAAGTTCTGCGCGGAAAGCATCACACGCTTCACGGAAGTAGGTGTGTGCGGCAAGGAAATTCCCGTAGGCGTATTGCACGCCGGGCGTGGCCGAGTACTTGGCGATCACCTCGCGGAATTCCGTCTTCGTGCGAGCGACGGGTTGGCGGTAGGATCGCGCGACGAGCCGGCCAACCTCCATGACGGCGGCCCGCATTCCGCTGGGCTCCTCGCCGGGGAGCACGGCGACGCGCATTGCGGCCAGACCATAAGCTTCCGCCAGTTGGTCACTTTCGGGAACCTGGCGTGCCAGGATTAGCAGGCGCTTCAGCGCGGTATCGAAGTCCCCGCGCAGAATCATGACCGAGGCGCTGTGGTAGTAGAGAAGATGCTCAAGGGTCTTGTCGGCGATCGGGAAAGCGCGCGCCTTTTCAAGGTCGGTAACGGCCCGATTGTATTCTCCCATGCGGAACTTGCAAAGGCCCAACAACACCCAGCCGTCCCCCCGCTTCGGTTCGAGCTTCACGAGGTTTTCGAAGGCTTCCTGCGCCTGGGAATACTCGCCCCGATCAGCCAGGAGAATGCCCAGGTTTTTCCAACCCGCGGACCACCGGGGTTGCTGTTGGAGAGCCATGCGGGAAAACTCGACAGCCTTCTGATCCTCACCCGCCCTGATTGCCGCTTCAGCCGCCTTGACGAGCGACTCGACTGCGATGTCAGTCCGGCTTTGGGTTTGTGCATTGAGCCGGTTCAACAGAACCAAATACAGGGCTGCGGAGGTAAAAACGAGCGCTCGCGCAGCGAACCTCGTTCCGGACATGCATTCTCGACTGCTCATCGCATTCCTGCGGTATCACCCGCCTGGGATACATAAGCGGTTAGTACCGTCGGGGCGAGTGCCGCGTGGAAGTTTCTCCAAAGATTTTGCTTGACAAACACGTCAAGCGCAAGCATTCTGTCGTACGCTTTTGGAACGTTTCAATCCTGGCGCACTTGACTGATCACTGGACTTGCCCCAGGGCCCGGCTTGAGATCTGGACGTGGGCTTCGCCACTGGGACGAAAGATTTCCTCCTTGCATTGCGTGTCGGCCTTCGGTGAGTTGGGCGATGCATCTCTCGAAAAGGAGAAATTGTATGCCGAACCCTATGAGGACAATCCTGCTGGTGATTCTCGCGGGGTTCTTGGGAACCTGCGCATTGATGGGACAAACGACTATTAGCAGTACCATCCTCGGTACTGTGACGGATGTGCAGAAAGCAATTGTGCCGGGTGCCGAAGTCACGCTGAAGAACATCGACACCGGAATCGAGCGCAAGGTCACGACGGGCGGTGCGGGGGAGTATGTCTTTCCTAACCTCATTGCCGGCAGCTACCAGGTCGAGGTTATGAAAGAGGGGTTCAAGAAATCGATCTCGGCTGTCACCCCCCTCGGGAACGGTACGACTCTGCGCATTGATCTGATGCTCGAAGTGGGCGCAGTGACACAGGAGGTGACGGTCACTGCCGCCGCTCCCCTTCTTCAAACCGACCAGGCGGATGTTAACCAGGTGCTTCAGAACCGGATCGTCGGCGATGTTCCAGTGGAGGGGCGGAACTTTCTGAACTATGCCGTCCTGTCGCCGCTGTTCAATAGCGGCACCGGTGATACCACGCGGGCGGATTGGGGACTGGCAAGCGCCACCATGCCGGGGGCCAAGGTCCTGAACCTGGGCGGAACCGAGTACGGCGTGGGCTACTACATCGACGGCATCAACAGCAACGACAACTGGGTGGAGGGTCCGACCACCAGCATCAACATGGAGTCGGTTCAGGAGGTCAAAACGGAGATCGTTAACTTCTCGGCCGAGTACGGGCGCGATGTTGGTCAGCTCAGCCTGACAACCAAGTCCGGAACCAATGCGCTGCACGGGAGCGTGTACGACTACCGCCAGGTGAACGGGCTCAATGCCCGCGATCCCTACACGCTATTCGAAGACCCGGAGCGCGGCCGCGACAGCTGGCACCAAGATCAGTATGGCTTCAGCGTCGGCGGTCCGATTTACATTCCCAAGGTCTACAACGGCAAGAACAAGGCATTTTTCTTCAGCAGCTTTGAACGGCTTCGCCGCCGCGGTGTAGACACCATCCTGGCGCTCGTGCCCACCGCGCGCGAGCGAGAAGGTGACTTCGGTGAGCTGCTGGAGAGATTCCCGGGCGATCCCTCGATGGTGATTTACGACCCTTACAGCTTCGACCCGGACACCGAAGAGCGGACTCCTTACGCGAACAACCTCATCACGAACGTGCATCCTAGAGCGGCCGAGTATGTTTCGCACTTTCCATTGCCGAACTTTACCTCCCCAGTCGCTGCCATTGACGCGCCCAATTGGAAGGGCACACAAACCACCGGCATCAACAGCGACAACTTCGCCGCGCGTGTGGATTACTGGCTCTTGCAAAAGGACCGGATCTTCTTCAAGTACACCTATGACAGCGGGAGCAAACTGGTGCGGGGCGGCTTGATCCCCGAACTGACCCTGGGCAGCGGCCCGCCTCACCGGTCCAACGCCATCAACGTCAACTGGGTCCGCAGTTTCACCCCGACAATCACCAACGAGCTGGCATTCAACTACTTCCGTGGCCACAACATGTCGGAGGACCCGGCGGTGATCCGGAATTTCATGACCGTCGATTGGTTCCGCAACCTCGTTCAGAATGTCTCGCTGCCGGGTGGGGGGCTGACGGATTTCGACAAAAAGCAACTGGAGGTCGAGGACGACGGCGTCTACGCCCTGGCTGTTGGCTGGCCTTACGACAGCCTGAGTCTGGGACCGTGGGAGTACTGGTACCAGGTAATCCCCCAGCTCCAGATTTCCGACAAGGCCGTCCTGGTGCGAGGGAAGCACACTTTCAAGACGGGTTTCCATTATTTCCGCCGCGATGAGCGGGACAACGACATCATCCGCGCAATGGGAATCTGGGGTGGTTATACCGGGCGCGGGCCGTTCTTCCCGGATGGTTCAGGGTGGAACACCCTGGCCGAATTCATGACTGGGGCCGTCGCCTACCAGCTCCAGAGAACTGACATTAGGGGCGGCGACTTCAGCCTGTGGTTCCGGAGCCCGGAATGGGCGGGATTCTTCAATGACACTTGGCAAGCAACTCCCAAACTGACTCTCAACTTGGGAGTGCGGTACGAACTCGCGCCGCAAGCCTACAGCGTCAACGATTATTGGGGTGTGCTGGACAAGAACTTTCCGGGTTACCGGCTGCATATGCCGGGACTCTCGCCCGGAAGCCAGAACCCCCCTTACCCCGCCGATAAGAACAACTTCGCTCCGCGCTTGGGCTTCGCCTATCGGCTGACCGACAACTGGGTGATGCGAGGAGGGTACGGCGTCTTCTACGAAACGGGACGATACAAATTCCTCGACCAGATGTTCTTCAATGCGCCGGGATATGGTGGAACTGAGTACGATTCTTTTACTTACGCGGCCCTCAACGGCCTGAACGAGAACGAGGTTTACTTCACGCTGGATAACGCCTTCCCGCCTGCCATCGAGGTTCAGAAAGGCGACTGGCCGTTCCCGCTGGGTGAAAAGGGCGGCTACCTCTGGCCGTGGCAGGACACGGGAACGATCGATGAGAACACGCCTATTGCGCCCTACTTCCAGCGCTGGAGCTTGGATGTCCAGCGCCAGCTCGGGCCGAATATGATGGTCTCCTTGGGCTACGTGGGGTCGAAAGGCACCAAGCTCACGATTGCCGATGACTTGAACCTTCCTCCGGAAGGAGTGTACCTGTCCGGCGAGGACTTTCACTACGCACGTCCCAACTCCCAAGATCCGGAATTTGTAGATCGGTTCGGAACCATCAATGCCATCCATCACGGGGGCAACAACGCTTACCATGCTCTCGCCGTGAAGTTTGAGAAACAGTTTTCGAGCGGCCTGAGCCTCCTGGCCCATTACACCTGGTCGAAAATGACGGACGCGTTCTTTAACACCAACGGTTATGATAACCACGCATGGAACGGAATTGGCGGACAATGGCATCGAAACTGGGCGCATGGCCTGTCCGATGCCGATCATCCGCACCGTTTCGTGGCAGCGCTCACCTACGAACTGCCCATTGGGAAAAACCTAAAGGGCTTGGCCAAGACGTTGGCGGCGGGTTGGCAAGTGAATACCATCGCGGTGTTCGAGTCGGGCGTGCCGGCAACCGTTTTTAACGGCGACACCTCGTCGTTCGACTACATGGGCGATGTCCCGGTTCGCGTGTGCGACGGAAACATCTCCGGGGGCAGCTTCTTCCAGTACTTTGACACGCGTTGCTTTGTGAATCCCCCCGACGACGACGGCGACGGCGTAGCCGACTTCCGGGGTAATGCCGGGCGGAACATCCTCCGCATGCCTGGGATCAACAACTGGGATCTCTCGGTCTTCAAGAAATTCGCGATCGGTGAAAGCAGAAGCTTGGATTTCCGTTGGGAAATGTTTAACGCGTTCAATCACCCTCAGTGGTCGAGCGTAGACACGTGGAATGACACGGGAACCAACCCATTGAGCACCTTTGGAAGAATCAGTGGAGGACGGCCAGCCCGGCGAATTCAGTTCGCGCTCAAGTTCGTGTTCTGATCGGTTGTCGGTTCGGTTCCCAAGCCCGGGACTGGCCTTGCAGCCCGGGTTTCATTTCACACGACATGCCAGCCGCTGCTTGAGCCGCCTGGCAACGAGGCGGTGCTCCGCCCAGTGAAAACGGCGCTCCCAAAGGTCTCCGTCATCCTGTTGCCAAGGAGTTTGCGTGATCCCCACGACCATCCTGATTTCGCTTCCACTCTTCTCCCTTTTGGGCGCCACCCCTTTTGGTCAAATCACGACGCTATCGCGCGACGTCCTTCTGGTCAAGATCCGCGGCGGCTGGGGCGGGAAAGCCTACGGAGTCTCGTTCGGCGGACCGACGGAATTCCAACATCAAGGAGAGGTCACCGAAGGCCCACTCGAGCTTGAGCCCGAAGGGCTGAAGGAACTGCCCGGCCAGGACGACATGTACGTGAACATGACGCTGCTCAGGGCTGTCGCAACCCACGGACTCGAAGCCTCGGCCGGCGACTTCGCGAAGGAGTTTGCCCACGGAGGCTTCCTGCTCTGGCACGCCAATGACCAGGGCCGGCAGAATCTCTTGGCGGGAATTCCGCCGGAGAAGTCGGGTCATCCGTTTTGCAATCCGCTCGCCGACCACATTGACTTCCAGATCGAGGCCGATTTCGTTGGGTTGATCTCGCCGGGATTGCCCCGGGCGGCGCAGAGAATGTGCGACCGGGCAAGGCGCCTGATGAACTACGGGGACGGGGTTTACGGGGGCGTGTTCGTCAGCGCCATGTATGCGGCAGCTTTCGTCCAGGACGATATCCGGGCTGTCGTCGAATCGGGTCTGGCGGCTCTGCCGACCGACAGTGGCTATGCACGAATCATTCGTGATGTTCTTTGCTGGCATGACCGGTACCCCGACAACTGGAAAGCCACCTGGCGCGAAATCGAGGTTAAGTGGAACAAAGACTCTTGCCCGTGGGGCGCCAAAGGCAAGTTCAACATCCAGGCGCGACTGAACGGTGCCTACATCGCCCTCGGCTTGCTTTACGGGAACGGAGACTTCAACCAGACCATTGAGATGTCGACTCGCGCCGGGCAGGACAGCGACTGCAATCCTTCGAGCGCGGCGGGGATACTCGGGGTCATGCTGGGCTACAAGGGCATCCCCGCGAAGTGGACCGCGCCACTCCCGGCAATCGCTGATGCGAAGTTCTCCTACACGGACTACTCGTTCAATTCGATTGTTAAGAGCACTGTCGAGCGCGCGAAGCGGGTGGTGAACCAGGAGGGCGGGAGCGTGGACGAGAAGGGTCTGCTGATTCCCATGCAAGCGCCCATGCCGGCGAAATTCGAACAGTTCGCGCCCGGCAAAGTCGTGGAGCGGATTGCCACCTCGGATTCCCGGTGGCGGTGGCAGGGCCGTTGGGAACGGCATGCCGACAAGTGGCGGCGAGAGATGCGATCCAAGGTGGCCGGCGCCGAAGCCAGCGTCACATTCGAGGGCACGGGCGCGAGGCTGGTGGGTAGTCTCGACGATGATCGCGGCACCGCCGAACTCCTCCTCGACGGCAAATCGATGGGCAAGATCGACGGCTACAACGACGACGGCTATCGCGGCGGCGAGGGTTTGTGGGGCAAGTTCGACCTGGCACCCGGCCCGCATACCGTCCGCGTGGTCGTCGATGGCCGACCGTATCCAAGCTCCAAGGATATCTGGGTTTACTTGGAAGACCTCATCGTCTATCGCAGATAAGGGTGTTTCTGCAACACAGTTGCGGTGGATGCCCCCGCGTGGCCGTTGCATCTCCTGCCCGGATGCCGGTCGGCCGTTGAGTCACCCGTAGCCTCAACTAGCGGTGACGTTCGAGACCATATGCAGAGGCCTGACCTGTAGGTGTAGCGTCACGGCGCCAGCCTCCATGCAAACGGGGCGGTCCTCGAGTCGCGGCCAAGAAGTACTGGTTGGTCAAAAGCCGCTCTATCTTCGACGGTTGGGTGACAACAGAGAGTTCGAAACGTGTGAACGAAGGGGAGCCAACTTTTCAATCAGTTAGCGCGGCTCTCCTGATTGCCTGCTTACAACCGTGGGGAGTTTTGTAGGAGGGCCACTCGAAAATCGGCCCCATCGAGCGCCCTTATCGCCTCTAGCTGCGCGGCCTGCTCGATGTGGCCGTACCCGATCCTGCCTCAGAATGGCGTGGAGAGTTCCTACTTCAAGGTTGACGGTCTTGGCCGAAATGCCTTCGGCCAGCTAGTGCCGGCCACTGTCAAGCTGCAGGGCGTGAACAGTCTGCCAGGCGAGCCCGATCTGCCTCCTCTGCCACGCGCCTCCGGTGCACCCCCAACCACCCCAACGATCGCATGTTGCTCCGGTGCGCCGTGATGATCCGCTGGAGCGGATCCGGCTTTAGGCGCCATCCTTCCGCAAACGAGAACTTAAGTCGGGAACGCGCGCAAGCGGCGGGCCATGGAGATCGGCCACCGTCTCCCGAGGCGATACGACCGCCGGAGGCAGCAAAAAGGGAACTCCAAGCCATCCCCAAGATGTCGCCATCACATGCTCACGATGCAGCGACACGCGGTCTCTCAGCCAAAGCGGACTAAGTGAATCCGCAAAATCGGCGAGAGCCGTCCGTGGTCACTAAAAACCGGCCATCGATCGTCACTTGAAAACCGGCCAACGGAGGGGACCTCCGGGATATTGACTCTGGCGTGAGGGTTTGTACCCTCGGTCGGCATGGCCAATGCCTTGCGTGACGATAAAGGACCGAGTCTTAGCTTTGGGTCGTCTGGGCTGGTCGCTGCGGCGGATCGAACAATTCACGGTGTCCGGCGAGGGGCGGCGAGTACCTATCTGAAAGCGGCCGGGGTGAGCATCCGAGCGCCGAGCAGGAGGGCCGGCTGCGGCCCGGCGACACGGTCGTCGAGTACACCGCCAGCAGCACGAGGACGTCGCTGGCCCTGCTTTGCGCCGCCAGCGCCTATCGCCTGCGGATTGGCAGCCCCGATGCATTCAGCCGGGAGAAGGTGGATCACATGGCGGAGCTCGACGCGGAGTTGACTCTCGTCCCAAGCGAGGGAGGCAGAAGCACCAGGAAGCTGATCCTGCACATGATCGACGCCGCCCGCCGCTTGAGCCTGGAGCCCCGCACCTACTTTACGAACCAGCCCCGCAACCGGGACGGCATCGCGGGCTACGCGCCGCTCGCCGAAGAGATCTGGAGCCAGACCGGAGGAGAAGTTGACGCCTTCGTTCACTCGGTGGGCGTGGCAGCTTCCTTGCGCAGCGTCGCCACCATCCTGAGCCGCCACAAGCCGGCCATCCGCATCATGGCCGTCGAGCCCACCCAATTGTCGATACTGCTTGGGGGGCCGCCCCGAACCGCACAAAATCGGGGGAGTCGGAATTGGCTTCATTCCTCCGCTCTGGGACCCGGCGCTGGGAGACGAAATCCTTCCGGTCAAGACCGACGACGCCAAGGACATGGCTCGCCGTCTCGCGCGCGAGGAAGCCCTCTTCGCCGGGACGTCCTCCGGAGCCAACGTCCTCGCCGCGATCCAGGTGGTCGCGAGGCTGGGAGCGGGGGGAAACTCGGAACTCTCATGGCTGACTCCGGATTGAAATACCTGAGCACCAACGTGTACAGGAGCGTCTAGCCACGGCGCGGTACACATCGCGGTTCTGACGAATTTTCAAGTAGCGGCGGCATCCTGCCGGCGGTGATGCGTGCGCTACGCCTGGAATAAAGGCACGACCCTTCGTGCCGCCCGCTTGACTACCTCGTCTTGCCGGCGTAGACGAGTAATTTCTCTGCAGGGTTTTTTCAGGGGGCAGGACACACAATTCGAGGGCGACGGCGCGCGTGGCTTGAACACTTTAGAGGCAGGTGCGCGCGCCGAGCCTCACCGCCACGGCGAGGGAACCTCGAGTGGAGAATGGATGACTCTGCGAACGATTCTGCCGACCGTGTTTGTCATTTTCGGGTGGACCTCGACGCTTCCGCCGGCTCGGCGAGCCGCGCCTGAAAGGTTGCGTCCGGCGATTCGCACCGCCGCTGGCGCTTCTGGGCGCCCCGGATGATGGAGAAACTCCAGGCTGAACTCGACCGCGTCTTGGCCTACTTGCGCTGGCCGGCGCGCTGGCGGCATCGGTTGCGCACCACCAACCTGGCCGAGGGCTTCTTCCGCCATCTGCGCCGCTACCTCGGCCGCTTCCCTGGCTGCGTCGACCCGGCGCAGAGTGAGCACATCCTTGGCTGCTTTATCCTGGCTTGTGAACAGGCTCACGCCTGAGGAGTTCACCGTGATCCGGAGCACCCTCAACCCAACTTTCAACAGAATCGCTGGACAGTGCCCACGCGCGGCCTCAACTGTTAACATGCCAAGCTTCGACGCGTAATAATACATAATAGGGCAGAAGACCATCATGGTAGCGGCGATGACGGTGAACAGCGGTCTCATATCACCTCCCGACCTGCGACCATACTTAACCGCCCAATAGATAATTGGCGCAGCCCCAGCAAGCAGAAGCGAACCGGCAAGCCATGGCGCCAGCAACGCGTGCAAAGGGAATTTCAGGTGGATATGGAAGAACCCGTAATACACAACAGAGCCAGCAAGCGCGAGGCCGAGCAGGAATTGCAGAAACCAGACCCCAAAATTTGGCAAGTCTCGCACGTTTGCCTCCTTCCCCGCACCCCTAGTGGCGCGGGACTAGACCTTCGTACAACCCAACGAATGAGGGAATCGTGACTCGCCGTGTGTACTCGTAACCGGCGGTTAGCGAAATGCCGCTCCCTAGAAACGCGGTGCCCGCTCCGTAGATAGCAGCGCCACAGGCGAGTCCGCCCGACCCAAAACAACCCGCGCCGATGAGACCAATTCCAGTCCCGATTAGGGTCGTACCCGTCACGAGGAAGCCACCACTCACGACGAGGTTTTGCAGCGGCGTCGTCAAGGCATTCAACCCGACTACCAGCGTCTCCAATTCGTTGCCAGCCTTCCGACGATTGACTCTGGGAACGGTCCCACCGAACGGCCCTGGCCCTGCAGCGACTAGGTTGAAGGAATAGAGGGAGTACACAGGACTTAGCGTGTAAACGGGTATGTCGGACCCGGGTATGTAGCCTACTATGTTCAGGTTGATGCCACTCGGAACCCAGCCAGTTAGGGTAGCCCCAGACGAGAAGATAGGTTCCACATTGGTCATTCCTGCCCGGATTGCCTGGGCAAGTACGCCGCAGTTGATTGGCACACCGTCCAGACGGCACCCGGTGACCATGAAGCTCGCGCCCCTGGCCTCCATCATCCCCACCCGCTGGATGATTTCCTCAATCCTCTCCTGCCTCTCCTCAGGGTCTCGCTGCTGCAGCCCCAGCGGGTCGATGAAGTTCGTGGGATTGTTGAGCACATAGGCGTAGCGGTTGAGGGACTGGGGATTCGAGATATCGCCCGCCAGCCGGTCGGGTGAGAGCCAGCGATGGAGGCACGCGTTGTTCATGCGAAAGAGCGTCGGGTCGTTCGCCGTCTCCGCGTCGCGCCGGTCCATGGTGGTCCAGACGCATTGTACCCGGACCGAATCTCGAGAGCGATGGTTCATTCGGACCAAAGCCGCAGACCTCAAGGACGGAGGTCCGCGCTACTCGCTGTCCTTGACCGTTGTCCTCGTCCACCACACGTGCCCGAAAGGGTAGTAGGTCGTCTTCTGGATCGTGTCGCCCAAGCGGTGGGTCACGAACGCCATCGAGCCGAGGTAGTTCGTGTGCAGGAAGTACCTCTTCTGGTCCTGATAATTGATGAACCCTTATCTCAGACCTGAAAAGCAAGGTCTGCGCCAGCCGCGCCTTTCCGATCACCAGAGCCGGAGAGTCCCTGAAGTGCGAGAGTTTGCGCAACCCGCTTTTCTTCAGACAACCCGATAAACCACTGCGACGACTATGGCGAATAGGAATCCGAACATGAGCGTGAGCAAGAGGATCAAAAACCTATCTAGTCGGCCTTCCGGGTAAAGGCGTTTGTACTCCTGCAAGATCCGGTGCTACTTTGCATAGTGGCCCCACAGGTAAGAGATCTGCTCACTTTCGGGCAGCTTTTGGTTCACCATGCCGAGCATCGCGCATGTCACGTATCGACCGAGGACCGCGGACGTCACAGCGGCGGCGAGAAAACCGGCCACAAGAATGGGAATCTCGATCATTCACACGCCTGCGTTGCAATGAAGCGGGCAGCCACGGTCAGGGTTCTTCTGACCGTGGGCTTTTGGGGCCTCCTTACCCACGATATTGCTTCGGCAACCGGACGTAATCAATCCGAATCGGACAAGCGCGCACGGTGGCCGGGTCGAGCGAAAAATTGTTGTAGCTTGACCATCGCCAATTATCCGGGCGCTTCACGAGTCCTTTCCGCATCCCTTTTTCTACAGGAATCGGGACAGGACCCGGGCAGGACACAGCTCCTCCACGCCGCCGGGCAAGGCGGGTCCACGACCCCGGTTTTCCCCGATCCCCTCTTGACAATCTACGGGCAACCATCATAGCCTAGCTGCTCTGGTCGGGGGGGCACCCTATCGCCGCGAGCACAGTGGGCGGCGCGGCGGAGTGAGAGATTCAAGAGTCGAGGGAACTGAGCCAACATCTTGTTGAAAGCAAAGGAAAAACCCGAAAGAGAACCGGGCGGTCCAACGAGGACCGGCGGTGAACGACGGATCTAACAAAATGTCCACTTTTCACCTGCTCAACTTCGGTTGCCGGGCGAGCCAGGCGGATGGCGCGGCGCTGAAGCGCCAACTGCTGGATGCCGGCCTGGCGGAGGCGCCCCGCGCAGACCAAAGTCAGATCGCCGTCCTCAACACCTGTACGGTCACCTCCACTGCCGATGCGGAAGTCCGGCAGATCATCCGCCGTATCCACCGCTCGAATCCTCAGTGCCGGATCCTCGTGACCGGCTGCTACGCCCAGCGCGCTCCGCAAGAGATCGCCAAGCTCCCCGGGGTTGCGTGGGTCGTAGGGAATTCGCACAAGCACGTGATTGCGGAAGTGCTTGCGGGGGAGAAGGAGTTAGGAGTCAGAAGTCAGGAGTCCGAAGGCGGAATCCAGAATTCAGAATTCAGAATCCTGAACTCCGAATGCCAAGGCGCAAGCCCCGAGTCTCAAGTCGTGTCCCCCGAATCCCGAGTCCCAAGCCCCGAACCCCGAGCCACGGTTCTGGTGGGTAAGATCACCGAGGAGTTCCACTTTGCCCCCGTGTTTCCGGACGACTCGACGCGTCCCACGCTCAAGGTGCAGGACGGCTGCGATGCGCGCTGCTCGTTCTGCATCATCCCGGAGGTGCGGGGGCCGAGCCGCAGCCTGGCGCCGGAGAAGGTCGTCGCGCAGGTGCGCGAACTGGAGCGGAAGGGCTATAAGGAGGTCATCCTCTCCGGAATCAATCTGGGGAGTTACGGAAAGGATCTCGAGCGGCGCATCACGTTCCTGGGACTGTTGGGACGCGTCCTGGAGGAAAGTTCGATTCCCCGCCTCCGCATCAGTTCAATTGAACCCATGGATGTCAGCCGGGAGCTGATCGGCCTGGTGGCGCGCGAGCCGCGCCTGGCGCAACACTTCCACGTGCCGTTACAGAGCGGCTGCGACCGCATCCTGCGGGCCATGAATCGGCGCTATTGGGCGAGCCATTATGCGGAACGCATCCTCGCTATCCGCGACCAGATTCCCGGCTGCGGCATCGGTGCGGACGTGATGGTGGGCTTTCCCGGCGAGACGGAGGAGGATCATCAAACCAGCCTGCGGTTTATCGAATCTCTTCCCTTCACTTACTTGCACGTCTTCCCCTATTCGGCGCGGCCAGGCACGCCGGCGGCGGCACGCACGGATCAGGTGAACGGGCGGATCCTTCACACGCGTGGGCAGGAAATCCGCGCCGCGATGGCGAAAAAGCGCCAGGCTTTCCTGGAAGCGCAGATCGGCCGAACTCTCTCCGCGGTGACTCTCGAAGAGGAGGAGGCTGGGGCGCGGGTGGCGCTCACCACCAACTATCTGAAACTTCTTCTGCCGGAATCGGACGTTGCCCCCAACACCCTGCTGGATGTCCAGGTCGGCCGTCTTCACGATGGATTGCTTTATGGTTATGCGGCAGCGCCGTAGAGGCCGCTCACTCTGCCGACTGGCGGCGGTGGACAGAACCCGCTGAATCCGTCAGAATGGGGTGGCCTGGAAAGGCTCCGCGACCCTCGCGCATGGCAAGCCGAGAGATAACAGCCCGCCCACCGGTTCCGGTTGCCGAATACGTGCAGGGCACGTTTGTGCCCCTCTCACGGCTGGCGCATGACTGGGAGATGCATTCGGCGGTGACGTTGACGCCGGCGGAGGACCGCAGCATGGTGCGCGAGCCGGCCGCCGCCGTGCCCCAGGCCATCGCCAAGCGCATTGGCAAGTTGCGCGTGCTGGTGGTTCCCTACGTGGCCTGCTCGCCCTCGGGCGATCTCGTCGCCTGGACGAAACCGGAAGGGGAGACCCATACGGCCGTCTGGATCGAGACGGAGGAGCGCGTTGATCTCCTTCTCCCCTGCCGCGAGCTCGACGCGCACGACACCGGGTTCGAATTCCTGGCCAGCGTGGCCGAACTGCTGCGGCCGCGGCTGCGCGACGATGAGCTTGATCTCTACACCCGGCTGCTGGAGGAAGAACTGCAGCTCGGTGTCCCGGGTGAAATCGACGAAGAGGCGCTCGCCGCCAAGCAGCCGCTCGTCTCCGGCCGTCCTCGCCGGTTCGGGCATGAGCGCCTCGGAACCTACCGCGATATCTCATTTGTTTCGACCGCCGCGGAATACATGCACGGCCTCTGGCACGACGTCCAAATCCGCATCGGCCCCGAACATCTGCCGCTGCGCCACCTCCGCAAGCGCATGAAACTCCTCGCCGAACTCTTTCCCCCCAACGAGGGCTACAAGGTCTTCGCCAAGGAACTCGAGACCCTGGAACCAGCAGAGTAACAAGCTCCCCCGCCCGAGCCAAAACAAGGTCAGACGCTGGCATGCTTGATTCCATCCCTCAATCGCCAAATCACTTAATGGGTTAGTTCACTTCAAATGTGGACGGCAAGAACCGGGCAGGGAGCTTGCTGGATCACACGGTGGGTGGTGGAACCGAAAAGGGCGAGATCGAGAGCGTTGCGGCCGCGCACGCCGAGGATGACGAGGTCGGCGGCACTTTCGAGCGCATAACGGACGATCTCCTGGTAGGGTCGGCCGACCCGCAGGCGCGGCTTGATCGTGCACCACTGGTGGGCGTCCGGCGGAATGGATTTCTCGAGTCGTTGTACGACATCGGCGCTGACGGCGGAGAGATCCCATGAGGGAGGGATGTCTTCGAGGGCGTGGAGAAGCGTCAGCTCGGCTTCATATTCCTGCGCCAGGGACAGTGCGAAGCCCAGCGCGTGGTCCGCGTGCGGGGAGAAGTCTGTGGCGAGCACGATTTTGCGGAGGTGGACGGGCTCCGTGCGGTCCGCGGGCGCCACGAAATCGTGCGCGGGTTTGCGGACCACGAGCACGGGGCAGCGGGCCTTGCGCAGGACCTTCTCCGTCACCGAGCCGAGCAGGAGGTGATCGAACCCGTGCCGGCCATGCGTGCCCATCACGATCAGATCCACCTGGTGCGAGGCGGCGAAAGCCAGAATCGAATCCGTGACCTGCCCCTCACAGACCGCCGTTTCGATGGGGAAGCCGTTGTGCGTCCGGGTCTTTACGAAGTCCTGCAGTTGCTGCACGGCGTGGGCGCGCAGGTCCTGATGCAGGTCCCGAGCCATGTCCGGGTAAACGTAGGAGGGGTACGCCGAGAACATGGGCGTCAGCACATGCTCCACCCATAGCTTCGCCTGGTAGTGACGGGCGAGCGACTGGGCGTAGTCATACGCGCGGAGTGAGAACTCTGAGAAATCCAGCGGACAGAGAATGCTTTGGAATCTCACCATGCTCGCTCAATTGCGCAAGGCGGCCGTGGAAGTTGTTTCCTCTTCCAGATGAAAGATGGTTCGAACAAGACCGATATCCTCGGGCCGATCCGATCGCGCCGCCTGTTTCAATTCCGTGCATGGCGTGTGCAGGATCTTGTTGATCAGCCCCTGGGTGACGGCATCGAGCGCCTGCTCCTGCTCCGGGGTCATCGCGCCAAAGCGGCAGCGCAAGCGCGCCATTTCGTTCTGCCGTATTTCTTCCGCGCGTTGACGCAACGAGACGATCGTCGGCTGCACCTTCAGCGTTTCGTGCCACTCACGAAACTGCGCCAGTTCCGCGGCGAGGATCGCCTCCGCGCTTTCCAAAGCCTCCCGGCGCTGCTGCAGGCTCTGGCCGGCGATTTCCTTCAGGTCATCAACATTCGCCACCGTGCAACCGGGAATCTCGCCCACCGCCGGGTCGATGTCCCGCGGCACGGCGATATCGACCAGCAGAAGCGGACGCCCGCGGCGTGCGGCCATCACCGGCTCCATGTCTTCCCGATGAATGATAGCATGCGGGCAACCGGTCGAGCTGATCACGATGTCGGCGCGCTCCATCGCCTTCCAGAGCTCGGGGAAGCGAATGGCGCTTCCGCGGAGTTCCTCGGCGAGCTGCACAGCGTGGTCGTAACTGTGATGGCTGACCAGGACCGTCGCCGCCCCTTTCGAAACCAGATGCCGGGCCGCCAGTTCCCCCATTTGGCCCGCGCCGATAATCATCACGGTCTTCCCGTCGAGGCCGCCGAAGACCCGCTCGGCGAGTTCCACCGCCGCGGAGCTGACCGAGACCGGAGCTTCGGCCACGCGCGTCTCCGTGCGCACACGCTTGGCCACATTGAATACGCGGGCAAAGAGGGCGTCCAGTGCACCGGCGGTCGCGCCGGCTTCCTTGGCCACCGCGTAGGCCTTCTTCACCTGACCCAGAACCTGCGGTTCGCCAATCACCATCGAGTCGAGACCGGAGGCGACGCGGAACAGATGCCGCACGGCGTCATAGTCCCGGTGGACATACATATACGGCGCAAACTCGTCGTAACTAACTCCGGAAAAAGAACTGAAGAACTTCCTGACAGCGTCCATCCCGTCTGCATCAGCCCGAATCTTGAAAACGAATTCCACGCGATTGCAGGTGGAAATGATCACGGCTTCCTCGACCGCCGAGTGACCCGTCAACCAATGGAGTGCCTCGGGTATTCGAGATTCCGCGACCGCGAACCGCTCGCGCATTTCCACGGGTGCAGTTTTGTGGCTGATCCCGATGAGTAGAAGGTCCATTCGCTCCAGCCTCGGCTCTTCAGAAAGCCTGATTGAGTCTCCCTGCCGTGTTGTCCGATATGCCGGCAGCATCCGACTCAGGCACCAAAAGGCGGCAACTCCGATGCCAACTTACTGATAGGCAAGGCACGGGTTTGGCGCACTGATTCCCCCCTTAGGGCTCAACAGGATAGGTAAATTGTGCCTTTTGGCGACAGAATGTCGGGTGGGCAATCAGCATTGGCGGGTTGAGTCATTTCCCGCAAAAGCGTCCGCAATTTCACGCAAATGGTTTGATTACAATCAACTACGAATGATGGAGGAATGCTATCTTACGCACCAGCCTAGGCGCAGAGGAAATCAACATCCAGCCGCTGCTGGTAATTGGAATGCTGAAAACGCACGGCGGGAGGCTTTTGGGACATTGGTACGATTCCTCCCACGGGAGGTTTTGGATGTCGCTTGTTCGTATAGCGTTCTTGACCATGCTTGCTCTTCTCATCGGCTTTTCCGTGGGTATGACCAAACAGGAGTTCACCAAGAAGGAAGGCAGGCCCTGTACCTTCTGCCATCCGGCGGGAAAGTTCAAGGAATTGACAGAAGCCGGCAAGTATTACAAGGCGCATAACTACTCTCTTGAAGGATACAAGGCCGGCCAGAAGTGAGGCCACTCGGGGTGGGCAGCTCAAAGCCTGTCGCCGATTGGCCGCAGCCTCATTGTTGAATTGAAGCAGGGCAATCGAGGCAGCTATCATTCCCTGACGTTGGTCAATTTCGATTCCTCGCTCACCGTGGCGAAACGGAGGGGAGTGCGCGGGGAGGGAGGACGTTCCGAGCGTGTCGGCAGAAGGCGAGACAAGAAATGGCGGCGCTTACCGCTGGCTTCTCTGGAAGCTCCGGGGGCCGATCATCACACACTACATCCGCCCCCTGGTCTATCTCAGCCGGAACTTGATCAGCCGGATCGGCGTCGTGGTGACGTCCACTTCCGCGCTGACGATAATTGTCACCTTCGCATTCAGTTCGCCAACGAATCCCTACATTGGTATCCTGCATTACCTCGTACTCCCCGCCGTTTTTGTGGTGGGACTTGTCCTGATTCCCCTCGGCATGCTGCGCGAGTACCGCCGGGAGCGTCGGTTGGGTTTGCTGCCCGCCAGTTATCCCAAGATCGATTTCTCCCAGCGCGAGCTGCGCCGCACGGCGTTGTTTGTGGCGGCGATGACAGCGGTCAACGTCCCCATCTTCGCCATTGCGAGCTATCGGGGCGTCGTCCACATGGAGACAACGCAATTTTGCGGTCAAACCTGCCACACGGTCATGGAGCCGGAGTTCACCGCCTATCAGCGCTCGCCGCACGCGCGCGTCGCTTGCGTGGACTGCCACATTGGCCCGGGGGCGCCGTGGTTCGTACGCTCCAAACTTTCGGGAAGCTACCAGGTGGTCGCGGTGACGTTCAATCTCTATCCCCGGCCCATTCCCACCCCGGTGCACAACCTTCGTCCCGCGCGCGAGACCTGCGAACAATGTCACTGGCCCGAAAAATTCTCCGGCGACAAATTCTTCGTCAAGACCAAATACGGTGACGACGAAAACAACACGACGGCGAAGACTGTCCTGTTATTGCACATCGGGGGCAAGAGCGCCAACAATTCGCTCATCGGGATCCACGGACGCCACTTGGGCGTTACAACCTATGTTGCCACCGACGACAAGCGACAGGTCATACCTTGGGTGGATTACAGGAATCCCGACGGAAGCGTCACCGAATTTCTGACCACGGAAAACCCGCCTCCGGCGGCGGATCTGGCCAAAGGCGAACGGCGGGTCATGGACTGCATGGATTGTCACAACCGGCCGACGCACACCTTTGATTTGCCGGAGGACGCGGTCAATCGGGCCATGGCGGCCGATCGCATCAGCCCATCCCTGCCTTTCGCGCACAAGGTCTCGGTCGAACTGCTCCGGCGCAATTATGCCAGCCGGCTGGCGGCGCAGACGGCGATTCCGGAAGCTCTGCGGGAGTACTATCGGAAAAACTATTTCGCCGTGTACAACCGCGAGCGGGCGCAAATCGAACGGGCCGCCGAGGCGCTGCTCGAGATCTACAACGGGAACGTCTTCCCCCAAATGAACGTGACATGGGGGACTTACCCGAACAACTTGGGCCATTCCGATTACCCCGGCTGCTTCCGTTGCCACGACGGCAACCACCAGTCGAAAGACGGCCGGGTGATCACCCAGGACTGCAATGCCTGCCACAATCTTCTGGCCATAGATGATCCCGATCCGCAGATCCTGCGCGAGCTGGCCGGAGGCGGCTAGAGACGCCGACATTTGACGGATGTGGGTTCTCGCAGAGCCGTAAGCCTGCAGGACCTGCTTTGATAATTACAGTCCTCCGGGGGAGTCAAAGATGAAATTGTCCAGAATCCGAGCGGCCGGCGCAGTGATGGGTACGGTAGTGGCGACGCTGTCCCCAGCCAAGCCCGATTACAGCAAGTAGGAAAGCAAGAAGTGCGTGGGGTGCTGCGAAGGGGGCAATCCGAAGAAGTTGAATGCGATCGGTCAGTACTAGAAAGACCATTCGCTCGAAGGCTATGAGACCAAGGAAAAGAGGAAGCCCGCCTCCGCCACCGGGAGTCGAAAGTGGGGGAAGGACGTTCCCCCGCATCCTCACTCTTGCGGGACATTAGAGGTTTAGGTTAACTTTACGGCGCCGCGGAATCGGCAGTCTAAAGGCGCGACCCACCGCGGCGTAGAGGTCAGATGACGGAGAATTCAGACCGCCCAGGGTCCGAGCAGGTTCAGACCGGCCGGCGGTGGGTGAGTGTGCTGCTCGGCAGCGGTGTCGTGGCGTCCGTCGCCTCCTTTCTATACCCGGCCATCCGGTACATGATCCCGCCGGAAGTCGCCGAATCGACCAGCCGGTCGGTGGTCGCCGCTAAGGTCAACGAACTCAAGCGGAACTCCGGAAAGATTTTCAAGTTCGGTTCCAAACCGGCCCTCCTGGTCCATACGGCGGACGACGAGTGGAAAGCCTTTACCGCCGTCTGCACGCACCTGAACTGCACGGTGCAGTTCCGTGAGGACTTGCATCAGATCTGGTGTGCCTGTCACAACGGCACTTTTGATTTGCAGGGTCGCAATGTGGGTGGCCCTCCGCCCCGTCCGCTCGACACGTTGGAAGTTCACATCCAAGGTGAAGATGTGATCGTCAGGCGCGGCAGCTAAGCATGAGAGCTGTGTTCCGACCCCTATTGCGTTGGTTGGACGAGCGTTTCGGCGCAGGCAGCATCGAAGAATTCCTGCGCCACAAGACCGTTCCCCTCCACCGCCACACCATCTGGTACTACTTCGGCGGTATGACCCTGTTCCTTTTCGTCATTCAGGTGCTAACCGGCATCCTCCTCCTTCTCTACTATCGGCCGACGCCCGACGACGCCTACGAGAGCGTGCAATACATCGTGACGCAGGTGCGCTTCGGCTGGCTGATCCGTTCGATTCACAGTTGGTCAGCCAATCTGATGATCTTCACGGCCTTCGTGCACATGTTCAGCGTCTATTTCCTGAAAGCTTACCGGAAACCCCGCGAGCTCACGTGGGTGACGGGCATGCTCCTGCTCTTCCTTTTGATGGGGTTCGGGTTTAGCGGCTACCTGCTGCCCTGGAATACGTTGGCGTTCTTCGCCACGAAAGTTGGAACGGAGATGGCGGGCGCGGTGCCGATCCTTGGCAAGTGGCTCTTGATGTTCCTGCGCGGGGGCGAGGAAGTGACCGGCGCCACCCTCACGCGCTTTTTCGGATTTCATGTGGCGGTCTTGCCGGGGCTCACCACGGTGCTGCTGGCGCTTCACTTGCTCCTGGTGCAGCACCTGGGAATGAGCGTGCCGCCGAGTGTGGAGCGAGCGATTGCCGAAGGCCGCGCCGCACCTCGTTCCATCCCCTTTTTCCCCAACTTTCTGCTGCGCGACATCATTGGCTGGTATGCGGCCCTGGGCGTGCTGGGCGCGCTGGCCGCGATCTTCCCATGGGAACTGGGTGCGAAGGCCGATCCTTTTGCTCCAGCCCCGGCCGGCATCCGCCCGGAATGGTACTTCCTCTTCATGTTTCAAGCGCTCAAGATGCTTCCGGCAAAGATCCTGTTTCTGGAAGGTGAGCTGGTCGGCTTGGCGGCCTTCGGCTTGGCCGCCGCCGTTTGGGTGATCGTCCCCTTTCTCGACTATCGCGCCGGCTTCGGACGCCTCTCGCGGTTCTTCACGGGCCTCGGCGTCTTCGCCATGGGCTTCATGGCCGCCATGTCCCTGCTGGCCCTGAAATAGAAATGAGCAGACTCTCCATCATTATCGCCGTCACGGTCCTTGGGCCGACCGTTGCGCGGGCTCAGGGGCCCAAGGATACCTGCATCGCCTGTCACGCCGAACTGGAAGGCAAGCAATCCGAGCCGGTCACGAAGTACGAGTCGGATATTCACCGTCAGGCCGGACTGAGTTGCGTGGATTGTCATGGCGGCGACCGCAACGACGAGTCAATGGATTCCATGAGCACGGCGAAAGGCTTTCGCGGGGTGACGAAAAAGACGCAAGTACCCGAATTATGCGCGAGCTGTCACTCCGACATCGCATACATGCA
>Ga0073934_10003203_pt1 | contig 30956 bp, 23 predicted proteins | sample LarsenN4metaG_FD_76834 | JGI IMG/M metagenome (GOLD analysis project Ga0073934, IMG submission 76834) | Hot spring sediment bacterial and archeal communities from British Columbia, Canada, to study Microbial Dark Matter (Phase II) - Larsen... ...
ATCTTTGCGACGCGCCGAAAAGCCGAGTCCATTCTCAAGAAATATCGCCTGGAAAATTTGCGGGAGTGGACATGGGCTTTGCTTTATGACCAGAGCGAAGTCAAAACACGCTTTCAAATCTTTTTAGACAAGCTCGAGGGACTCGAAGACAACCTCCGGCGCGATCTTGCGAGTGAAATATTGCACTTCACCGATCCCGAACGATACTGGCTGTGGACGCGCTGGATGTGGGATCCGAAAACCAAAACCGGCGCGCTGCCGCTCGTCACCATGGAGTCGCACGACATGAGCGGCGAAACCGCCGGCGAGATTTACATGAAGGTTGGTGAAGCGGTGGCGTTTGTGCATCAAGTCGGCGAAGCCGCAGGCTTTCAAACGATCAGCAAAACCATTTTCGGCACCGATGTTTTTCTGAGCTGCGTTTATGTCGTCTATGTTTACACGGTGCTGCGCATGCGCATGACGCAGGAGTTCAATAAGGTCATGCCAGGGTTGCCGGAGTTTTCGAGGAGATTGTTGGGGGTGTATCAGAAACATGGGGTGAATGGCCAATTTACAATTGAAAATTGACAATTGACAATTTTCAATTGCTAATGAGCAATTGTTAATTTTAAAATTGTTACGGAGCAAACGCGATGGGTTCTAATCGGACAGTTGACAAAGAACGGATTATAGAAAAAGAACACGTCATCCAAGAAGGCATGGACATTTCCGGCCATTGGAACCGCATGTTCGAGCAGCGGGTGATTTGGGATTACACGCCGGAGCTGCTCGAAAAAGTCACGGCGCTGGACAATGCCGAATCGTTTGGCTGGTGCTATCAATGCGCGCAGTGCGTTCCGGTGTGTCCGGTGGATATCGTCGGCAGCTATGGCCCGGCCAAGCTTTTCCGCCAAGTGCAAACTGGCATGGATTTGTTCGAAAGCCCGGAACTGTGGAAATGCACAACGTGCATGAACTGCCTGCGCGTTTGTCCGAAAGAAGTGAACCTCATCAAAGTCATGCCCGCGGTGCGCGAGCAGGCCGTGCTCGACGGCCACACGCCGAAAGAATTGCAAACCATGTTTCAAAACTGCGCGGAGTACGGCAATCCCATCGGCGAGTCTCCTAAAAAGCGCGCGGATTGGACGAAGACCGCGGGTGTGCCGGTGCCGATCATGGCGCAGATCAAAAAGCCGGTGGACGTGCTGTGGTTTGTGAGCGATTATCCGAGTTATCACAAGCGCGGCATCGATGCCTCCAAAGCGTTGGCGCGCATGCTCAATGCCCTCGGTGTCGATTTCGGCATTCTTGGCGCCGAAGAAAAATGCGATGGTGACTCGCAGCGGCTGGCGGGCGAGCCCGGTTTGTTTGAAGAATTGGCGATGCACAATATCAAAATGTTCAAGAAATATAAATTTAATAAAATTGTAGTGACCGATCCTCACGCGCTCAACGCCTTTCGCAAGGAATATCCCAAGCTCGGCGGCCAGTTTGAAGTCGAGCATTACACCACCTTTCTCGCCTCCAAGCTTGATCAACTTCAGCCGATGCTCAAAAAAGAAATCAAGCACAAAGTCACGTTTCACGATCCGTGTTATCTTGGCCGCCACAACGGCGAGTTCGAGTCTCCGCGCAAGCTGCTGCGCGCGATTCCCGGACTCAATTTCACTGAAATGTGGCGCTGCAAAGAGAACGGCTACTGCTGCGGCGGCGGTGGCGGCGGCATGTGGCTCGATGGCTTCATGGCCGATCACGTGACCGAGCGCCTCTCCGAACGCCGTGTGCGCGAAGCCGTCGAAACCGGCGCCGAAGTGCTCGCGATTTGTTGTCCGTATGAAGTTTCGCGTTTTGAAGACGCGGTGAAATCCACCGGCAACGAAGGGAAATTGGTGGTGCGGGATATTGTGGAGTTGTTGGAGGAGGCGATGGGGGAATGAAGCCGGCCACTCTTTATTGGTTAAGCATTTGAATTCAATGAAATTCGCTTGAAAGTCTAAAAAGTGTAAGGTGGTTTCGTATATAGTAATAGAGAGGCCAGTATGAAGGGCGGCGTTTCAGCAAAGCTGCTGGAAGAGTTTGATCATCCCAAATTTGTAAACAGGCTGAAGGCCGGAAACGAAGCAGCCTATCGGGAGTTGGTCGATGGTATCCTGCCGTGGGCCAAGGGTTTTATTAAGAAGAAATATCGCCTTTCCGAAGAAGACGCCCGAGACGTGACACAGGATTTCTTCCAGCGTATCCTTGAAAAGATCGATCAGTACGACGCAAACGAAGGACGATTTTTGTCTTGGGCCTTTCAAATACTGAGAAATCTTGCCGTGGATTGGCTGCGCCGATACAAAAGGCTCGAGGTTGTAGCTGTTGATCCTCTGCAAATAGACGAAATGGAGCCATCGCTCGATGACGATCCGGCTACGAAACCAAAAGATGATCTCTCGCCGCTTGAAAAATTGCCCATAGAAGTTCGGATGGCTTTTTTAAAATTGAACGAGCGCTACCAACGATTTTTGGGGCTGATGCTTTTAGGAACCCCCGACGAAGCCATCAGGAAGGTATTGGAAATTCCCAACGAAGGCGCTTTATGGACGCTGCGGTCGCGCGCGTTGGCTAAGCTGAAAGAAGAATTTGAGAGAATCAAATCAACAAAGGGAGGTCAATAATGTACGAGCAAGAAAACGATTTGGCTGCCTTTGAAGAGTATTTGTTCTCGTTCATGAATGACGCCACCGAGAGCACGCCGCTGACAAATGACGAAGTCGTTGCCATTCTGCAAAACTATGGCCCACCGGAGGAAGTTTCTCGGGAGGAGAAAGAGCATATTGTCAAGCTCATGAAGGAAACCAACATGCGGCGCATGGAGCTTGCAAGGAAAATGCGAAATCCCCACCTGCTCCGCTCACTCGGTGAGCTGCTCCAATTATTTTGCGAGTGGAAACATTTTCCATCGGCTCGATTGGCTCGTTTGCTGAATTTGACGGAAAAACAGCTTGAAGCGCTTCACCAAGATAGAGTGTCTCCTGTAGAATTAGGGAAGGAACGGATTCTGAAATTTGCCGCGCTTGCCGGCACTTCCATCCAAGATTTGGTGGCTATACTTGACAAAACCGTTGCACTGCTGAAACCGAAGCCCACCGCAAAATTTGTTGATGGGCAAGTTCGAGTCTATTATAGAGAGGCAATGGCGCCGGAGCCGCTAAAGGTTATGGAAAATGTCCCGACCGTGCCGAAATCAACTTTGGATAAACCCGAGGAAATTACCGAGCAAGAGAAAAACTGGGAAGCGCTTCGTCATGAATTATTGCACGAAGGAGCGACGAACAAAATTCCGGTTTAGCCGCAACGTTATTGTCTTTTTGAATGATGCTTGCTATGAGATTACTGAAAACTTTGCAGGAGCCTGAATGAACATCATCGTCCCCATCAAACACGTCCCCGATCTCGTGGAGGAATTGGAGATCAACGAAGACGGCACCGATTTAAATCGCGACGCAGTCAAATACAAAATCAACGAATTTGATGATCACGCGCTCGAAGAAGCGTTGCAATTGAAAGCCGAAGCGGGTGGCACTGTTACGGTGCTCGCGCTCGACGGCGATGAAACCGATAAGATGCTCTACACCGCGATTGCTAAAGGCGCGGATAAAGGCGTCAAAATCACCGGCGATTTTAGCGGCCGCGTGGCTTCGCATGTGGCAGCGAAAGCGATGGCCAATGCCATCGGCAGCATGCCTTATGATTTGATACTCACCGGCGTGCAAGCGGTTGATGATCGCGACGGCCAAATGGGCGTGCTGCTGGCCAATTATCTCGGCGTGCCTCATGTGAGCGTCGTCACCGGCGTGAAAGCGGAGGGCAAAAAAGTCGTTGTCAATAAAGAATATTCCGGCGGCATGATGGCTGAGTTCGAAGTCGATCTGCCCGCGGTGTTGGGCATTCAAGCCGCACGCGAAACGCCGCGTTACGTTGCCGTGAGCCGCGTGCGCCAAGTCACAAAAGAAGCGTCGCTCGAAGAAGTCGAGGCCGGCGATGTCGCAATTGAGGTTGGTTCCAATGTCCGCCGCATGATGAAGCCGGAAAAAGGCACCCGCGCCGAAATGATCGAAGGCAATCCCGAAGAAATCGCGGATAAGATTATTGCGCTGATGAAAGAGAAGGGCTTGAAGAAGTGACTTTCGTAGTAGCGCCTTCAGGCGCTTTCACGTGCTTTTGTAGTAGCGCCTTCAGGCGCTTTCACGTACTTACATTCTGTGACCCCAAAAGGTCTACTACATAATAGGAACCACACATGAGCCAAGACATCTTCGTTGTTGCAGAACATTTGAAAGGCAAGCTTGCCGACGTGACGTTTGAAATGCTCGGCAAAGGCAGGGAGCTTGCGAATGCCAAAGGCGGAAATCTCGTCGCCGTGCTATTGGGCAATGGCGTGAAAAATCTTGCCGGTGAAATGGGTCTCGCGAACCAAGTGATTTCCGTTGAACATGCGCAATTGGAAAATTTTAATCCCGAAACTTACAGCACAGCATTGGCGGAAGTCGTGAAAGCCAAAGCGCCCGCGGTGACACTCGTGGCGAATTCGTCGATGGGAATGGATTTGGCCGCCGCGCTCTCCATCATAGCCAGTTTGCCGCTCGTGGCTTATGCGCTCGATGTGAAAGTGGAGGATGGTTCACTCATCGCGACCAGCCAACTCTACGGCGGCAAGCTCAATGTTGAATCGCAATTCGGCGCGAGCGGAGTTATCGTAAGTTTGCTGGCTGGCTCATCTCCCGCCGACAAGGGCCGCGCGGCTGGCTCGCCTGCAGTTGAAGATTTTCCGCCACCAGCGGCGCTCGCTGCGCCAAAAGTGCGTTTCAAAAAATTGGTTGAACCTGAAGGCGGTGATGTCGATATCACCACCAAAGAAATTCTCGTCAGCGTCGGTCGCGGCATTCAGAACGTTGACAACATTCCGCAGATGCAGGAATTGGCCGACGCCCTCGGCGCCGCGCTTTCGTGCTCGCGTCCGATTGTCGACAGCAAGTGGCTGCCGAAGACGCGGCAGGTCGGCAAATCCGGTGTCAAAGTCAAACCGAAGTTCTATCTCGCCCTCGGCATCAGCGGCGCGCCGGAGCACATCGAAGGCATGAAAGACGCGGAGCTCATCGTCGCGATCAATTCCGATCCCAACGCGCCGATTTTCGATTACGCGCATTACGGTGTCGTCGGCGATCTATTCGACATTGTGCCGGTATTGACGGAGAAAGCCAAAAGCTGAGGCCATCAGCAAAAATTCCAATCATTCTCCGATTTTTCAATCCAAACAAAAGCAAAAAAGCCGATCCGGTGATCACCGGATCGGCTTTTTTTTCAAGCCAAGATTACATCAGACGTGCACGGGTTGAGCACGTTCCCGATCGTGCTGCAACGGCTTAGTTGAAGTTATATCTGAAACCAAACTGAATTTGGAAAACATCACTCCTGAAATTAGTCGGTTCGTAGGTTTTGGAAATCAACTGATTGCCGATGTTTCTCAGTCTGTAGAGAGCTCTTCCCTGCGTATCCGCGGGACGAGCAATCAAAGGCGTTGTTGTAACTAGGCGCTGGCCGACGCCCCAATCCTTGTCTAGAAAATTGCTAACATTCAGAAAATCAACCCGGAATTGCAAAGAATTGCGGGTGTTGGAAATATTGGTAAATACCTCCTGCACAATGCTCAGGTCGGCCCTGAAAACCATCGGCAGCCTGATGCCGTTGCGTTCGGCATATTTGCCGCGGTTGGCGCTGAGATACTTGTCTTGCTTGATAAAGGCCTCCCAGGCGGCAGCTTGTTCTGCGGCGGTGAACGTTCTGCCGGATGAAGTGAATTGCTCAAAATTCATTTCGGAAACATCGCGATGAATATAAATCAGGTCATTGCTGGTGCCGCCATCGCCGTTCAGGTCGCCACTAAATGCGTAGCTGGCATTACCAAGGGAAAAACCTTCCCAGAATAAGGACACGGTCGTGCCGCCGAAGTTGAAGTATTCCTTGCGGTAGGAGAGCGCCGCAAGAACTCTATGCCCTGGAGAAGTGTTGGAGAATCCTAAAGCCGGATTGTTCGGATCACCAAATATAGCATTGCCAAAGTACGAGCCAGAAGCAATAGAGCCTGGATCAACGGTATTCTTGGCTTCGCCATAGCTGTAGGCGACTTTGGCAAACAAGCCTTTGCTGAAAGGTTTTTCCAACGAAGCCGCCAGGTTCCAGGAGTTGCCCTCATTTTGGTTTTTCAGAACGGTGGCATTCGCGACATTGGAGTTGATTCTGTTGCTCGTCCATCGTGGGCGGTCATCAACGCCAGTGAAGCGTGTTTGAGCCGCCGGCAGGTTGGCATTGATGTAGTAGATGCCGTTGACATCGCGGTTGTAGAGAAACTCGGCAGTCCCAATCAATCCGAAAGGCAATCTCTGATCAACAGCAATATTGCTACGCCACAACTGGGGAAACTTAAAATCCGGATCGGTCAAGGCCAATTCATAGCTCGATGCCGGGGCGCCGGTGACATTGGTCGGTTTGTAATGATCGGGGTCGGGGTGGAACGGCCTTGCTCTTGTGCTAGTCAATTGTTCAAAACCGGTGAGCACACCAGTGTTGCCAATCTGGTTCGAAATCCAGACGTAAGCCGGACGGCCGGTGAATACACCCGTGCCGCCGCGAACCTGGGTGCTGCGGTCGCCGGTGACATCCCAATTGAAACCAATCCGTGGTGACCACAGAATATTGGCATCCGGGAGCTTATCCGTCTTATATTTGACCGTACTGCCGTCTTCCTCCCGGAATGAAAGCTGGTCTGCCAGCGCGTTGTCATAGCCGGTATCACCAAAGAATGGCGCATCAACTCTCAACCCGACCGTCAACCGCAAATCCTTGTTGACCTGCCACTCGTCCTGGGCATAAACACCTGTGTAGAATACTTCCAGCGGCTGTATCGGCTTTACCTGCCCCGGGATATTTGACCAACGAACCTGGAACTTATTCAGAGTAACAGGAGAGGTTGTTCTGTTTGGATTTGCAATATAGTCTCTGGCGTCTCTGTAGAAATCGGCCAGAGAATTATAGACGTAAACACTTTGCGAGCCGGGGAAGAACACGTTTTCAGATTCGTACCGTTCCGCGCTCACGCCGAACGTCAGATTGTGCTTGACTCCATAGATCGTGAAGTTATTCTGAACCTGGAAACTGCTGTAGCGCAGCTCGTTGTTCGGTGTGAATGGCTCAAAACCAAAAGAAGTATAAACGGAACCACCTTCAAGGACATCGACGAAGGGGAAGAAGGTACCCCGCGAGTCACGGCTTTCGTCGTGGTGGGAATAACCCACGATGAGATTGTTGGCCATATTGCTGCCAAACGTGGTGTTCCACTCACCCACCAGCGAGCGAATATTTTCCAGAATGATGTAATTCGAATTTTGGAAATTCAAGCCAGTGGTATTGCTTCTTCTGGTCCCAAAACCCAGCGAAGGAGAGTTCGATAACAACACATCGGTATCCGAATCCAAATGGTTGTAACGCAGGCTCAACTTGTTGCGGTTGTTCAGATTAAAATCCAGTTTCGCGATGAATTTCTTGGAGGGTGTTGCATGATCATAGCCCTGATAGTCCCCAGTTTCGTATCCAAGACTATCTTTCAAAAAACTCCTGAGCCGATTCAGGTCGGAAGCCAAGACTCTGGTTACACTACCTGCCACGGTCTCACCTCCGGTATTGGCTCTGAAAGTTGTTCCCGGTTCGGTCAGTTCGTCGCCTTCATAGCTGGCAAAGAAAAACAGTTTGTTCTTAATGATTGGACCACCCAGGCGGGCACCGATTTGGTTGTATTTAAACGTGCCGGGATTGAATTTCAAAGCTTTCGCCTCGGTGCCAACCAAGTCTTCGTTGCGGGTTTGAGTATAGACGGAACCCGAGAACTGATTGGTACCGCTTTTGGTTACGGTGTTGACGCCGGCGCCGACGAAATTACCTTGACGCACATCGTAAGGAGCGATGTTGACCTGCAACTGTTCGATCGCGTCCAGAGAAATGGGCGCAACACCGGTTCTGTCGCCGGGCTTGCCGGCCAAGCCAAAGGAGTTGTTGAAATAAGAACCATCAACGGTGATGTTATTCAGGCGATTATCCTGGCCGGCAAAGGAAAAACCAAAACCGGAAGGATTGAACTGAGGCGTCAAGCGGGCAAAGTCTTCAATTCTTCTGGAAATGGTCGGAAGCGAGGCAATGGCTTCTCGACTAACTGAAGTTGCCGCGCCGGTTCGGGAGGCGCTCAAGATCGGGTCCCGTTCCGCTACGGTAGAGACTTCGCCTAACTCAATCGCTTCTTCGGGCAGCACGAAATCGATCTTCAAATCCTGCCCCAGCGTCAGATACACGTTTTCCTGTTTTTGCGTTTTATAGCCGATATAACTGGCGGTGACCTCATAAGGCCCGCCAACACGCATACCCGGGATGTTGAAACGCCCATCGCCGCGCGAAATCACTCCGAAAATCGTACCGCTCGGGGTGTGTACGGCCACGACATTGGCGCCAACCAAGGTCAGGCCCTTATTGTCCACCACGGTTCCGTTCAGCGAGGCCGTGGTAACGCCTTGGGCAAACGCCAACGCTGGCAGCAACAGGCAGCAAAACAACAGCCGGTACAACTTCGATACCTTTTGCATAATTTCCTCTCTCCATTGGTTAAGTTGGGGTTAATTTTCTCGAAAACTATCAAAGCGATGTTTGAGACCAAAACCTGTCGAGGTGTTGTGTTTTTTGCGCATTCACTCCTTTCATTTTCACATAAAAAAAGCGTCACCACCCCGCTCCGTGGACGCTTTTAAATTTTGGCATGCATTTCTTCTGCGTGCAAGCTTATTCATGACGTTGTCTATTCGTTCTTTGCTGAACATCCTGTGCCCAAGAAATATCTTGCCTGTAATATTAAGCAATTCTAACCAAATTGGCAAGAAAAATTTTGCCGCCGCCCAATGAATTTACAATCCAAAAATTAACTCCGGATGAGATAAAAAATGAAGAAGCGGTTATCAGAAACAGATTGAATAAAAACACGCGCGCTTATTGATTCTTGCCGTTCTAATGCTTATATTGTGAAAAATGTTAGCCGGTTTACCAGTTAGCCAGTTAGCCGTTTTGCGTTTAACTGGTCAACAGGCAAACGGGCCAACAGGCAAACTTATTTTTTAGAGAAGCTCTTTTATGTCCGAACGCAACACAGAAACGAGTCGCCCGGGGTTGGAAAAAGTGTACAATCCCAAAGAGGTGGAAGACAAATTATACCAATTCTGGTTGGCGAAAAATTATTTTCACGCCGAAATCAATCCGGCCCGGCAGCCGTACACCATCGTCATTCCGCCGCCGAACGTGACGGCGCAATTGCACATGGGGCACGCTTACGACAACACCCTGCAAGATATTCTCATCCGTTTTCATAAAATGCGCGGCTGCGAAGCCGAGTGGATGCCCGGCACCGACCACGCCGGCATTGCCACGCAAAATGTCATGGAAAAATATTTGGCGAAACATGAGAAGAAGACCCGTCACGATCTTGGCCGCGAAGAATTCGTCCGCCGTGTGTGGCAATGGAAAGAGAAATACGGTGCGATCATTATCGATCAATTGAAGAAGATGGGCTTCGCCTGCGATTGGGAGCGCACGCGCTTCACGATGGACGAAGGCCTCTCCCAAGCCGTGTCCGAAGTGTTCGTGCGTCTTTATAATAAAGGATTGATCTATCGCGGCAAATACATCATCAACTGGTGCCCGCGCTGCATGACCGCGCTTTCTGACGAAGAAACCGAGCACAAGGAGACTTCCGGCCATTTGTGGCACATCAAATATCCGCTTTATCGCAGCAAAAAATTTATCACCGTGGCCACGACGCGACCGGAGACGATGCTCGGCGACGTGGCGGTGGCCGTGCATCCGGAAGACAAGCGCTACAAAAAACTCATCGGCAAAACCGCCTGGCTGCCGATTCTGCATCGTAAAATTCAAATCATCGCCGACGAAGCGGTCGACCCGAAATTCGGCACCGGCGCGGTGAAAGTGACGCCGGCGCACGACCCCAACGATTTCCTGATGGGCGAGCGCCATCAGCTCGAGCCGATTCTTGTGATGAACGAAGATGCGACGATGAACGCTAACGCCGGCCCGTATGAAGGCCTCGATCGTTTGGAAGCTCGCCAGCGCGTGGTGGAACAATTGGAACGCGAAGATTTGATTGAGAAAATCGAAGAACACACGCGCCCGGTGGGCCATTGCTATCGCTGCGGCACCACCGTCGAGCCCTATCTTTCCACGCAATGGTTCGTGAAAATGAAACCGCTGGCCGAGCCGGCGCTGGAAGCGGTGCGCGACGGGCGAATTAAAATTCGCCCCACGCGCTGGGTCAGAGTGTACGAGCATTGGATGGAAAACATTCGCGATTGGTGCATCTCCCGGCAACTCTGGTGGGGCCATCGCATTCCGATCTATTATTGCGAAAAAGATCATAAGACCGCCTCAACCACGCCGCCGGAAAAGTGTATGACTTGTGGTAGCGCCAATCTTCGGCAAGACCCCGACGTGCTGGACACCTGGTTCAGCTCATGGCTCTGGCCGTTCTCAACCTTCGGTTGGCCGCAAGATACGCCCGACTTGAAATATTTTTATCCCGGCAGCACGCTGGTGAGCGGCCACGAAATTATTTTCTTCTGGGTGGCGCGCATGGTGATGTCCGGCCTCGAGTTCATGGGCGACATCCCGTTTCGCAATATTTATCTGCACGGCATCGTGCGCGACGCGGTGGGCCGCAAAATGAGCAAATCGCTCGGCAACGGCATCGATCCATTGGACATGATCGCAAAATACTCCGCCGACGCCGTGCGCCTCTCGCTGCTCATGCTCAGCTCCGAAGGCGCGGACATCAATCTTTCGGAAAAGGATTTCGAGATTGGCCGCAACTTCACGAATAAAATTTGGAATGCGTACCGCTTTCTCACGATCAATTTGGATGAGGCCATCGTGCAAGCCGCCAATCTCGAGACCATCAACGCGGCGCGCCAACAAAATCGTCTCGAATTGGCCGATCGCTGGATTCTCTCGCGCTACAACCAAGCCGTGCAGCGCCTCACCGCTGCGCTGGACGAGTTTCATTTTCACGAAGCTATCGACGCGGTGTACGGCTTTTTTTGGAAGGAATATTGCGATTGGTATTTGGAGATCATCAAGCCCCGATTGAACGGCGACGACCCCGACGCCAAAAAGACGGCGCTGGTGATTGCAACGTTTGTCATGAAGAACACGATGAAATTGCTGCATCCGTTTGCGCCGTTCATCAGCGAAGCGATCTGGCGCGGCGAAGGTGCGGAAAGCAGCGCGGCACTTGGTCGTCACGAATCAGAGAGTATCATGATCTCGACTTGGCCGGAACCGCTCGTGGGTTTTGATGACGATCGGGCTGAAGCCCAATTTACATTGCTGCAGGAAGTGATCGGCGCCATTCGCAATATGCGCGGCGAGATGAACATTCCGGTAGGCAAAACCGCCGAGGTTCTCATTGCCGGCGGCGACGGACAGGATCCGGCGATCATCACGCAGCACGAGAGTTATTTTGAGCAACTGGCACGGACGCACGCCGTCAAGTACGCTCGCCATCTCGCGCGCCCGAAACAGGCCGCCTCCGCCGTGGTGAAAGATTTTGAAATTTATCTCCCGCTCTCCGATTTGATCGACGTCAACGTGGAGCGCAACCGCCTCGAAAAAGAACGCCAGCGTTTGGAGAAATTGCTGGAAGATCTCAACCGGCGTTTGTACAGCCAGGATTTTGTCACCAAAGCTCCGCAGCAAGTGGTGGAACGCGAGCGCCAGAAAAAGACCGACTTCGAGACGAGCCTGAAAAAGATCGTGGCGAATATGGAGCAGTTGGCGGCGTGAGAAGTTTGTCGTCGCGCCTTTAGGCGTTCGGCGATTGTGATGAACGGAGGGAGGAAACTTAAATGCGGATCGATGCTGTTGATTATTTTGATGCAGCAAAAGAAAGATTGAATGAAGCCAATCTGCTTTATGAAAACGAACGCTATTTATTGGCGAAACGATTTGCGCTATACTTCCAATGATCGCCTGCGGCGTCATTTGAAGAAAGATAAGCTGGATAGAGGCGTCCGTGGGGATTTTTTGAAAGAAAATTGCCGTATCGCTATCGAAGCGGCAAAGCTTATTCTTAAAATTGGAGCGGCAAAATGGAAAACATTATGATTCGTGTTCATAAAGCGTTAAAGGGGCAAAAAATACGATGGCCAGTAGTCGTAAAAATGGCGCGAGAAAAAAGGCCGTGAACAAATAGCAAATGACCTTATAACGAAAAAAGAGCAAAAAAAATGAAAACCAAACACCTTTTCCCAATCGCGCTGACGATTGTGATTCTCAACGCCATCGCCGCCGCCCAAAGCCCGCAAGTCCGCGTCACGGTTTACAATAACAATCTCGCTCTGGTTCATGAGACCAGACAGATGGACTTGCCGAAACCGGCCGGCCTTTGTTCGTATCGTGACGTCGCGGCTTACATCGACCCGACTTCGGTGCATTTCAAATCGGTTTCCAATTCTGAAGCCGTACGGGTGTTGGAGCAGAATTTTGAGTACGATCTCGTCAGCGCCGACAAAATTTTGCAGCGTTATCTCGATCAAAACGTGCGGCTGATGAGCAAGCAGGGCAACCCAATCGAAGGCAAATTGTTGAGTGTTGGCGGCAACGTGGTTTTGCAAGCAGCGGACAACTCCATTCGCATTTTGAACAACAGCGAAATCGTTTCCACCGAGTTGCCGAAACTGCCCGAAGGTTTGATTACGCGCCCGACGCTGGTTTGGCAGGTGCAAAACAACGGCCCGGCCAAGCAGATGGTCGAAGTCTCTTATTTGACCAACGGCATGAATTGGCATGCCGAGTATGTCGGCGTGTTGGACGCCAACGATCAAAACATGGATTTGGCCGCCTGGGTTTCAATCGAAAACAATTGCGGCGCGTCGTATCAAGACGCCAAAATTTTGCTCATTGCCGGTGATATTCATCGCGCTGAGCCGCCGGCGCGAATCATGCGCAAGGCCATGCAGATGGAAGCGTTGGCGGTCGCGCCGGATTTCGAGGAGAAAGAATTTTTCGAGTATCATCTTTACACGCTCACGCGCGCTTCCACACTGAAAGATCGCCAGCAAAAACAAATCGAGCTTTTCCCCGCAGCCAGAACGCCGGTCACTAAAGAGTATGCCTACGACGGCGCGCGAAATCAGAAGAAAGTCAATGTGACCATCACGTTCAAAAATAAAAAGGAAGCTGGCCTCGGCATACCGTTGCCCGCCGGAAAAGTTCGTCTCTACAAACCCGAAGGTGAGGCGCAAGTTCTCGTTGGTGAAGATGCCATCGACCACACGGCGCGCGACGAAGAAGTGCGGCTAAATGTCGGCGATGCGTTCGACATCGTCGGCGAGCGCCAACAGATGAGCTATCGCCAGGTCGGCGACCGCGCCAGCGAGGAGAAAGTGAAAATTACGCTGCGCAATCACAAAGACGCGGCCATCACCGTCATCGTCGTCGAGCACCTCGGCGGCGACTGGCGAATTACCGAATCGACCTTGCAGCACAAAAAGAAAGACGCCAACACCGCCGAGTGGCGGATGCCTGTTGCCGCGCGCGGCGAGGCGAATTTGGAGTATACGGTTTTTCGGACGTGGTGACTTTCTGTTTTAAATTTTGGGTTTATGAACTATCTGCGTCGTTATAAAGGACTCTTAAAAGCGCAAAGCCTGCTGCACATTTGGCGATCAAGAGAATTGTCCGAATTTGCTGGATTCTATTCGGATCATGGACGGCTTGCCAAACGTCTCTTGCAGACACGAAAGCCGTGCTCGTGTTCGGGCTGTGGTAACCCACGCCGTTATTTCGGTGAAAAAACCATGCAAGAGCGCCGCGCTGAAACGCTTGACGATTTTTGATTTGCCAAAGGCTGAAACAATGAAAGCGATTCGAGAATTTCGTGAGAGCCAAAAGCGGAAGACGGCACGAAGGGGCGTTCGAAGAAAGCCAACACGGTGACTTGATGGCTCAAACCAAACCGAAAGCCCGATTGGCGGGTGTTTCCTTTGCAGTGAGCAACACCGGGCCGTTGATTTCTGCGTTTCAATCCGACAGTTTTTCACTGTTGAGTAAAATTTTTGCTGAGATTCACATCCCGATGTCATGTGTCGTCGAGGTGGAAAAACACGGTTGGGCAGAAAAAATGCAAATGGCGTCACCCCAACTGGTTGTTATGAAATTGACAGCCAACGAAACAAAACGCGCCATGATCATTGCTGAGCAAATTGCTCAAGATCCCAACTCCGGTGATCCGATTGCGACTAACCATTTGGGCGAGGCAGAAGCCATTGTGTTGGCGCTCCGTTCCGAATATCAGGATGACCTTATCTTGCTGGATGAGTTAGCTGCACAAGCTGTCGCCCAAAAAATGGGCCTGGAGATTTCCGGATTTCCTGGTGTGCTGTTGTTGGCAGTACATAACCGACTCATTTCGCCGGAAGGATTGAAAGAGCGACTCGAGACTTGCCGCCAAAAGGGAACTCATTACGCAACGATATTTATTCAAAAAGTTTACGCAATGGCAAAACAGAATGGAGGCTACTCATGAAACGCAAATCAGTGCATGAACCTAAGGCCAAGCTTATGAGCGCGGAGGACGCATGGGATGACGCCCATCGGATCGCCAAAGTCTTGCGGCAGAATTTGCTTAAAGCTGAACCGGCCGTGAGGTTGCAAATCCCTTTGTCAATTTTTATTTCGGCGTTGGACACCCTGAAGCAAGACGAGCTGAAGCTTTTGCGCCGGCAAGTGGAAGAGCGTTTAGCGGCCTGAATCACCAGAATTGAATGAATCAACCCGCCCCACAAGATGTGACCCAAACACCGCTCCGCCGCCTGCGCGGTCTCGGAGCGCAGCGCTCGGCGGAGCTGGAAAAAATCGGCTTGAAAACCGTTGCTGATTTGCTTTATTACTTGCCGCGGCGTTATCTCGATCGCACGACGATCGTGCGCTGCCGCGATCTGCGCGAAAATTTGGAAGCGACCGTCGTCGGCAAAATTTCCAGCACGCGCTTGACGCAATTTGGCCGGCGGCCGCGCTTCGAGCTGGTGCTTGCCGACGGCACGGGATTTTTGCGCTGCGTGTTCTTTAATAAAGCGAATATTTGGCCGAAAATTTTCAGCAAGGGCGAGAACGTCGCATTTCACGGCAAAATCACCTTCTACGACGGCTACACGATGGTGCATCCGGATTTTGACAAGCTCGGCGAAGAAGGTGAAGCCCGGTTCTTGCACACCGGCACGATCATTCCGCTCTATCGCTCATCGGAAGCGCTCGGCAAAGTCGGACTCGACAGCCGCGGCTTTCGCCGGGTTTTGCGGGTTGCCGTCGATGATTGCGCGCCAAAACTTCGCGATCCGCTGCCGGAAGGGTTGCGCGTTCGCTATCGTCTCATAGATTTGCCGGAAGCCATCGCTCACGCGCATTTTCCGGAAAATGAAGACATGCTCAAACGCGCGACGGCGCGTTTGAAATTTGACGAATTGTTCTTTCTCGAGCTTTTTCTCGCGTTTCGCAAAGCCGCGCAGGAAACCGAAGAGAAGGGCATCGAATTTACCGCCGTGGGTGAGCGCACGTGGCAGTTGGTGGAGAAATTGCCGTTCAAGCTTACCGAGGCGCAGCGCCGCGTGCTGCGGGAAATTCGTGCCGATATGAAATTGCCGAAACCGATGCACCGCTTGCTGCAGGGCGACGTCGGCTCCGGCAAAACCGTGGTGGCGCTGATTACGATGCTCATGGCGGTTGAAAACGGTTATCAAGCCGCGCTTATGGCGCCGACGGAAATTCTCGCGGAGCAGCATTTTCTTACCAGCCGGAAATTTTTGGAAGATCTTGGCATCAAGGTCGTGCTGCTGATCGGCAAACAAAAAAAGAGCGAGCGCGAAAAGATTCTCGAGGACATTGTTTCGGGCCGCGCCAGTGTGGTCATCGGCACGCACGCCATCATCGAGGGCAATGTCACGTTCAACAAACTCGGCCTCGTCGTCATCGACGAGCAGCATCGTTTCGGCGTGATGCAGCGCGCGGCGTTGCGGGAAAAAGGCTGGCGGCCGGATGTGTTGGTGATGACGGCGACGCCGATTCCCCGCACGCTGTCGATGACGCTGTACGGCGATCTCGACGTTTCGATCATCGACGAAATGCCGGCGGGACGGCAGCCGGTCACAACCGCGTGGCGATCCGGCAGCGCCCGGCGGCAGATTTATGATTTCGTCCGCAAAGAAGTGAGCAACGGTTCGCAGGCGTACATCGTCTTTCCACTTGTCGAAGAAACCGAGAAAAGCGATCTCGCTGCGGCGACGGAAAGCTATGAACGCTTGCGGGAGTCGATTTTTCGCGGCATTCCGATGGCGCTGTTGCACGGCCGCATGAAAATCGCCGACAAAGAAGCCGTGATGTCGGCTTTCAAATCCGGCGAGACCAAAATTCTCGTCGCCACGACCGTCATCGAAGTCGGCGTCGATGTGCCCAATGCCACGATCATGGTGATCGAACATGCCGAGCGCTTCGGTTTGACGCAATTGCATCAACTGCGCGGCCGCGTCGGTCGCGGCGAGAAAAAATCATATTGCATTCTTATCGCCGATCCGGCGCAAAAAGAAAACGGCGACGACTTTGGCGCCGATACGCGCAAGCGACTGGAAACGATGGTGGAAACAAGCGATGGTTTTCGCATTTCCGAAGTCGATCTCGAGCTGCGCGGCCCCGGCGAATTTTTCGGCACGCGGCAGCACGGTTTGCCGGAACTGCAAGTTGCCGACATCGTGAAAGACGCCAAGATTCTTTTTGCCGCGCGTGATGAGGCGTTTGCGTTGATTCGACAAGACCCTCTTTTGAAGAAAGTAGACAATGCCGCTATTCGCGAGCATTTGCTGAAACAATATAAAGATCGGTTGGAGTTTGTGCATATTGGGTAGCTGATCGCTTGTTGCTGGTTTCTGGGCGCTGGTCTCGCAGCAACCAGCAACGAGCAACAAGCAACTAGAAAGGAAGTAATATGGAAAATCTCACCCCCGAACAAAAACAGCAAGCGTTGTTCATGCAGCTTGTGATCATGTTTCAACAAGCGGCGTGGGCGCATTTGGGCAAAGTGCCCAATCCGGTGACCGAGAAAATCGAGCGCGATCTCGAACAGGCGCGGATGTCGATTGACATGCTCGACATGATCAAAGCGCGCACCCAGGGCAATCGCAGCGACGATGAGAGCAACCTGCTCGATCATGCGCTGCGCGAGCTGAAGCTGAATTATGTGGACGAGCTGGATAAAGAACAAAAGGAAAAAGCCGCGCCACAACAAACCTCGTAAAGAAATTCGTGAACAATTTTAAATTGAAAATTTTCAATTTAAAATTTTAAATTCTATTATAGGAGAAATCCACCCCATGTCGCACCGCAAAGTGAACGCCATCATCGCCGGCGTGATTTTTCTCGTCAGCTTTTTGACTTACTTGAGCACGATCGCCGTCACCACTTCGTTCTGGGATTGCGGCGAGTTCATCGCCTGTTCCTACATTCTCGGCGTGCCGCATCCTCCCGGCGCGCCGCTGTACATTCTCATCGGGCGGATTTTTTCGATGCTGCCGACCGCCGCTGACATCGGCTTTCGCGTCAATTTGATGTCGCCGATTGTCAGCGGCATCACCGCGATGTTGACGTATTTGATCATCGTGCGGCTGTTGATGATTTGGAAAGGGCAACCGCAAACCTGGACGCTTTCGGATCGAATCTCGATTTACGCCTCCGGCATCATCGGCGCGCTGGCTTTCGCTTTTTCAGACAGCCAGTGGTTCAATTCCGTCGAAGCCGAAGTCTATGCCGGCTCGATGTTTTTTACCGCCATCGTCATCTGGCTCATCTTGAAATGGATGGATCATGCGGATTCGCCCCAAGCCGATCGTTATCTTTTGATCATCTTTTATCTCATGGGACTCGCTCTCGGCGTGCATCTGTTGAACCTTTTGACCCTGCCGCCGATTGCGATGATCGTGTACGCCCGCCTGCACCAAACTTCTGCCAAAGATAAAGACGGATTCAATGAATTCATTATGATGTCGCTTGCCGCGGGCGCCGCCTTCGCCATTGTCATGTTGATCAACAGCGGCATTACGATCGGCTCGCTCAATATCGGCTTGGTGAAAGGTATTCCGAGCATCTTGTCGAATTTCGGCATCGAGACGCTGATTTTTCTCGTGCTGCTTCTCGCCGGCTTGATGGTTTGGTCGATCCAGGGCAAAAAACGCATTGCCGCGCTGATGTTTTCTTCTCTTTTCCTGCTCGTGTTGGGATACTCGACTTACACCACGCTTTACATTCGCTCCGGTTTGAATCCCGCGATTGACGAAAATAATCCGGACAATCCCGCGCGGCTGGTGAAATATCTCAATCGCGAGCAATACGGCGACTGGTCGATCACCGCGCGCCGCGCGCCGCTGTGGAAATATCAAATCGAGAAAATGTACATTCGCTATTTCAACTGGCAATTTGTCGGCAAGGGCCAATCGCTCGATCAGGAAGGCCGCATCGTTGAGACCTACACGTTGCGAGGCTTGTGGGGTCTGCCGTTCCTCGTCGGTTTGCTCGGCATGTTGTATCATTTCCAACGCGATTGGCGCCGCGCCTATCCGCTTTTCGTTTTGTTCATCATGACCGGTTTGGCGATCATCGTTTATCTGAATCAGGAAGACCCGCAGCCGCGCGAACGTGATTACGCCTACACCGGCTCGTTTTTCGCCTTTGCGATTTGGATCGGCATCGGCGTGACCGCGCTCGTCGATATGGTCAAAGAAACGACGGCGTCGAAAGCAAACAAAATCAGCCGCGGCGAACGTTCGGTGTCGGCGGGCGTTGCGTTGGCGCTTTCCGCGCTCGTCTTCGTCGCGGTGCCGGCCAACATGTTCAAATTCAATTATCACGAGCACAACCGGCAGGGCAATTACGTCGCCTACGATTACTCGTACAACATTCTCCAAACCTGCGAGCCGAACGGCATCATCTTCACCAACGGCGACAACGATACCTTTCCGCTGTGGTTTCTGCAATACGTTTACAACATTCGCCGCGATGTGCGCGTCGTTAATTTGAGCTTGCTCAACACCGACTGGTATATCAAACAACTGCGTGACGAAGAGCCGCGCGTGCCCATCAATCTCAGCGATGCGCAAATCGATGGGTTGCAGGCCATGGCCTGGCAAAAGCAAACGGTAACGATTGGTGTTCCCAAAGCGACGTACGATCAATTTTATCATGATCTTTTTCGGCTCGACAGCACCATCGTGCGCGAAGAAAATCCGGCGATTCGCCTCGAAGTGGCGCCGACGCTGTATGGCCAGGGCATTCGCGTGCAGGATTTGATGGTTTTGAAAATTCTCGAAGACAACAAATTCCGCCGGCCGGTTTATTTTGCCGTCACGGTGTCGCCGGACAACAAGCTGAATCTTGACAACTACATGCGCATGGACGGCCTGGCGTTTAAAATTCTGCCGGTGAAAATCAACAACCGCCGCCTCGTTGATCCGCAGCTCATGTGGACCAATATCAATGAGAAGTTTCAATATCGCAATCTGAACAATCCGGACGTTTATTATGACGACAACACCAAGAGTCTGTTGGGAAATTATCGTTCCGCGTTTTTGACGCTGGCGCAATATTACTTGACGAATTACGAGAAATATAAAGACCAAAGCTTGCAAGCGTATATTCCGGAAACCCGCGCCTGGACCTGGCAAAATGATAAAGAGCGCGCCATGCAGGTTCTCGATCGCATGAGTGAAGTCATACCGGAATCGGTTATTCCGACCGGCAATTTCCAATTGAATTTGGCGATTGGGCAAATGTATGAGCAGCTCGGAAAACCGGAGGAACTGGATAAACGCCTGCGCGCGCTTGGGCAAGACCAAGCGCTGAGCCTGACGCCGGCGATGCAGCTTCAGCTCGCCGATTATGTCGAAAATTATTTTAATCGGCCGGCGATAGCGGAATCCCTCGTGCAGGCGCTTGTCAAAGATGATCCGAATTTCGGCGAAGGCGTGATTTGGTTGAGCGGTTATTATGGCCGGCAGGAACAATATGCGCGCGGCGTTGACTTGCTGCAGCAATGGGTGACACGCAAGCCCGACGACCAGCAGGCCAAGTCTAAATTGGAACAGCTCAAGATGCTGGCGCAAGCCGACTCTCTTACGAAAACGATGCGCCCCGGCGCTGCAACCGATACCACGAGCCGGAAATAGCGACTCAATGCTTGATCCTCGATCCTTGATGCTCGATCCATTGGCTGACAACCCCGACGGGCGTAGCCAGCAACCAGCAACCCCGACGGGCGTAGCCAGTTGGCCTCTCGTTTCCATCATCATTCCGCATTGGCGCGGGCAAAAGATTTTGCAGCGCTCGTTGTCGAGTCTGCAGCGGATCAGTTATCGCCCGGTGGAAATTTTGCTCATTGACAACGGCTGTGACGACGGCAGCATTGCGGAGGCGCAGCATAAATTTCCCGGCGTCCGCGTCATTGTCGCCGAGAGGAATCTCGGTTTTGCCGGCGGCTGCAATTTGGGTTTGCATCTCGCCGCCGGCAAATACGCGCTGCTGTTTAACGATGACGCTGAAGCCACGCCGGATTTTCTCGAGCCGCTCGTGGAAATAATGGAAAACGATCCGCAAGTTGCCGCCTGCCAGCCGAAAATCCGCTCGCTGGAATTTCCGGAAAAATTTGATTATGCCGGCGCCAACGGCGGCTTTCTCGATGTCTTCGGTTTTCCATTTTGCCGCGGCCGGATTTTCATGACGCTCGAAGATGATTGCGGCCAGTACGACAAGCAGTGCGATCTGTTTTGGGCCTCCGGCGCCTGTTGTGTTTTGCGCCTGTCGGCGTTGCAGCAAGTCGGGTTGTTGGACGTCAATTTTTTTGCGCACATGGAAGAAATCGATCTCGACTGGCGTCTGCATCTCGCCGGATATCGCGTCGCCTCGGCGCCGGATTCGGTGGTGCGCCATCACGCCGGCTCGACACTGCATCCCGACAAGCCCTACAAAATTTATCTCAATCATCGCAACAGCCTGATCATGATGATGAAGAATTATTCGGTGCGCACTCTATGGTGGGTTTTGCCGGGAAGAGTGCTGCTTGACACCGTGGCGTTTTGGTATCGAGTTTTTCATGGGGATTTTCACCGCGCCCTGGCGATTGTCCGCGCCGGTTTGCACGTTGTTCGACATTGGCGCAGCATCCGCTCGCGCCGGCGGGAGAGCCAAAAGCATCGCCGCCTCAGCGATCGCGACCTCATGCAGCGCATCTATCGCCGCAGCATCGTGTGGGATTATTTTATCGCCGGCCGGAAATTTTTTTCCATGCTGCCGCCTTTTTCATCTTCCCAAACCAAGCAACGTACCCGCCGACCGGCCTTTGCAAAAAATGAGTAAAAGCGAACCGGCGTTGTCGCCGGAAAAACCGGTGCCTGCCCTGCCAATGGCTTTGGGCAGGCCAGGGATGGCGTTTGAACAGACTTCCTGTCCTTTGTGTGGCGCTGAGCGCTTCGATTTATATTGTGAAGCGCCGGACCGCTTGCAGCCGAAAACCGGCCTGTTATATAAAATTCAGCGCTGCCGGCACTGCGGCATGATTTATTTGAATCCCCGTCCGGCCGAAAAAGAGAGCGGCCAATTTTATGAACACGCTGATTATTTGCCGTTCACCAGCTTGGCCGCAAACCGTTCTTTGACCGCTCGTCTTTATGGAGTTCTGCGACGCGCCAATTTACGCTGGAAACGCCGCGTGATTAATGATTTTTGGCAACGTACAAAAGACAGCGAACGAGAAACAAACAATCATTTGCCCCCCGAGGGGCGTAGCTTTGCCCCTTGCCCCTTGCTCGACGTGGGTTGCGGCACCGGCGAATTTCTGGTTGAAATGAAAAACGCTGGCTGGCAAGTGGAAGGTTTGGAACGCGACGAACGCGTTGCCGCCTGGGCGCGTGAACAGCATCAAATTCCTGTTGCGGCCGGCCATGTTGAGCAATTGGCCGCCTCGACGCAACAGTATCATATCATCACGCTGTGGCACGTGCTCGAACATCTTTACGATCCCGGCCGGGCGCTGGCCATTCTTGCCGAGCGCTTGCGCGACGAGGGATGGCTGCTCATCGCCGTCCCCAACATTGCCGGCCTTGACGCGCGTGTTTATAAATCAAATTGGGTGGCGCTCGATGCGCCGCGACACCTAAATCATTTCTCCCTCGAAACCCTCAGTCGCCTCGGCAGCAAACATGGCTTGACGTTGCGCTGGTGGCGGCAATTGCCGCTGGATGCTTTTTTCAATGCACTGATGAGCGAGAAACTTGCCGCAGAAAGGAATCGCCGAAAATGGTATTTGTGGCCGCTGCGAATGTTGCGCGCTTTCGGCGTGGCCTGTGCTTCATATCTCGGCGGCAGCCACACGCCTTTCTCGTATGCCTCTTATGGCGCAAGCTTGGTTTGTTTTTTTGAGAAGAGCAAGAGTAAGCGAAGTTAAACCGAAAAAATGCGGAAGTATCTAACTGCCGTGATCAGCTTGATGTGGGGACTGATCATCGCCTGCCAACGCGAAACACCCCGCAGCGGCAATGAGAAAGAAATCATCGTCATCGCCGATTCGCTGGATTACGCATTTTTACAGGGCGAATTAAGCCGAACGTTCGAGCGGGAAATTCCCACGCCCTGGCCGGAAAAAATTTTTGAGTTGAAGCCTATTCCGGCCGGTAAGATGGAAAACTATTTTAATCATCCCCAGCTTTTGCTCATCGGCATTCTCGATAGCGCCTCCCCGGCGGCCAGCCGGATCAAATCCATGTTGGCGCCCGACGTTGCAGAGCGCATCAGAACCGGACAAAATTATGTTCTCCAAAAAGATGATCCGTGGGCCGAAGATCAGCGCCTCCTCGTGCTTTGCGCTGCCCAGCGCGACACTCTAAAACAACGTATCATCTCCCATCGCGACGAGCTTTTTGCCTTGTTCGATCAGTTTGTGACGGAGCGGATGCAAAAGGAGATGTACAGCCAATTTGAACGAAAAGAGTTGACGAAAACCTTGCTGGAAAAATATGGCTGGACGCTGCGCATTCAACATGATTATCATCTGTACAAGGAATTTCCACAGGAAAACTTCGTGATGCTGCGGCGTTCGTGGCCCGAGCGGTGGCTGTTTGTGAGCTGGGAAAAATTAAATAACTCTAAACAAATAAGCCGCGATGAAATCATGGCGTGGCGCAATCAAATCGGTCGGCGATTTTATGAAAATGACAAAATTGTTGACAATGAACTGGCATTTCACCAAGTTGATTTTGCCGGATTTCGCGCGCTGGAAGTGCAGGGACTCTGGGAAAACGAGAATAAAGTCGCCGGCGGGCCGTTCAAAGCCTGGGCTTTTTATGACGAATCGACGCAGCGAGTTTTTCTCATCGATATTGCCGTGTTCGCCCCTGGCAAAGAAAAAGTGAAATTCCTGCGCCAGCTCGAAATCATGGCGCGGACGTTTGAAACACGCTGACGCAATGGACGGATGCGGATGATTACAAACACTGCGTTTTAGCACAGACTGCCAGTCTCTTTCATCGGTGCATGAGTAAAATGATACGACCTCATTGGAATCCTGAGATTGCCATGTCAGAAGAAAAGAAGATAAACGAAACTTTTGGCGCTGAAAAATGGGTTGGTGATTTTGAGGAAGTTGCGAATCGTCTGTTGCGCAAATTAGATAAGATAGATAAATCCGTTGACGAAACCATGCAGCAATTATTAGCCAAAATGCAAGCCATGCTGGAGATGGGAGAAATATATCGACAAGCCAGTCAACGTTTGCCGGAAGGCTGGACGCGGGGATTATCACGAGAACAAGCCCGTGAGGTGCTTACACAAAAATATAATGAAGAACTTTTGGCCAAATTGCAAGGCCATCTTAATAAATCAACAGAGGATTGGGAAAAGTTGCGATTGCCATACCTCGAGCTCATCCAATGGTCAAACTTGCCTGATGCAGAGAAAGAAAAATGGCTTGAGCTCTATAATAAACCAACGTCAGGTATCAACATAACTGAGGGAGACGATTATGCCCGCCAAACGCCCGAACACCCGCAAGAACACCAACAGTAAGAAAAAAGTGAGCCCCGGTCTGAATCTCATCCTGAAACGACTGGACAAATTTGACCAACGTTTCGACGCGCTCGATCGCAGAATCGACGCGCTTGATCGAAGAATCGACGCGGTTGATCGAAAGGTTGATGCCCTTCGGCAGGAAACCGTCGCCGAGTTCAAAGCCGTCCGCGGCGAAATGGCACAAGGCTTTGATTCGCTGCACCAGGAGTTCAAAGCGGAATTACAAAAAGAGTTTGAAAAACATGGTGCTGGAATCCACCAGCATATTTCGCGAGTGGAAAGTGAATTGAAGGCCGAAAACGCAAAACTGCGTCGTGAGCACAGTCAACTACTCACCGGCATGGATGTGATGGTGAAAAATTATGAACAATTCGGACGCGATAGCGCGATTATCGATGCGGAGCATCAGGATTTGAAAAGAGATGTTGACACCTTGAAGAAACGCGACATGGAAAAAGCCGCCGCTATTGAGAAAATCGAAAAAGACTTGGACAAGTTGAAAGCCGCCTAAAATTCAATGCCCCAAATTCTCGCCAAGTTTTTCGACTTCGCCGGAGCCGGCACGAATTTCCGCCGCGAGATCATCGCCGGTTTGACCACCTTTGCGACGATGTCGTACATCATCTTTGTCAATCCGGCCATTCTCTCCGCTGCCGACATGGACTTCGGCGCGGTGATGGTCGCCACATGCGTCTCCTCGGCTATCGGCACGCTGCTCATGGCGCTGCTGGCGAATTATCCGATTGCGTTGGCGCCCGGCATGGGCATCAACGCCTATTTTGCTTTTTCAGTTTGCCAGGGGCTTGGCATTCCCTGGCAAACCGCGCTGGCCGGCGTGTTTTTCTCCGGCGTGCTTTTTATCGTGTTGTCGCTTTTCCGCTTTCGCGAAAAAATCATTGCCGCGATACCGGATGCTTTGAAGAACGCCATCGCCATCGGCATCGGTTTGTTGATTGCGTTTGTCGGATTGAAGGAGGGAGGCATCATCGCCAGCCATCCGGCAACGTTCGTGCGGCTGGCGTCGTTGCGCGAACCGATTGCCCTGCTCACGCTCTTCGGACTTTTGTTGACCGCGATTTTATTGGCCCGGCGCGTGGTCGGCGCGCTTTTGCTCGGCATCGTGGCAACCACTCTTCTCGCGCTCTTGCTCGGCTTGGTGAAATTTCAAGGGCTCGTGAGTCCTCCGCCTTCGATGGCGCCGACTTTTCTAAAAATGGATCTGATGAGCGCGCTCGATTTGGGATTTGTCACCATCATTCTTGTTTTCTTTTTTGTCGATTTGTTCGACACCGTCGGCACGTTGGTCGGTGTCGGCGAGCAAGCCGGATTTTTGAAAAACGGACAACTGCCGCGCGGCGGCCGCGCGCTCATGGCCGACGCGCTGGCAACGGCGGCCGGCGCCGCTTGTGGAACCTCCACCGTCGTGAGTTACATTGAAAGCGCTTCGGGCGTGGCAGAAGGCGGCCGCACCGGCTTTGCGAATCTCGTGACGGCGGCGCTGTTCATCATCGCCCTGTTTCTTTCGCCGCTGGCGCAAATGATCGGCGGCGGCATCAAAGCCGGCAGCGAGGTTTATCATCCGATCACCGCCCCGGCTTTGATCATCGTCGGCAGCATGATGGCGCAAAATGTTCTGCGCATCGACTGGAAAGATTTTACCGAAGCCATTCCGGCGTTTTTGACGCTCATCGGCATGCCGCTCACCTTCAGCATTGCCGACGGCATGGCGCTTGGCTTTATCTCCTATCCGATCGTCAAGCTCGCCGCCGGCCGCGGTCGAGAAGTTAGCTTGGCGGTTTATGTCTTAATGGCGGTGTTTCTATTGCGTTATCTTTTTCTGATTGAAATGTAAGGGAGAATACTATGCCAGGCAAACGTAAGAACACCCCGACGGGCTACGCCCGTAGGGCGCAGCCCGCAAACAAACCAATAGCAAGAAAAAAACGACCCTTGGCCTGAATCTCGTCCTGAAGCGACTGGACAAATTTGATCAACGCTTCGATACGCTTGATCGAAGAATCGACATGGTTGATCAAAAAGCTGATAAACGCTTCGACGTGCTTGACCGTAGAATAGACGCGGTTGATCGAAAGGTTGATGCCGTCCGGCAGGAAATCTCCGTGGAGTTCAAAGCCGTCCGTGGCGAAATGGCGCAAGGCTTTGCCCGGATGGAGCAGCAAATATCTGCGGAAAATCACGCGGTGCGCGCTGACTTGGTGAAGCATTATTCGCAGCTCGATAGAAAAATTGATGCGCAAGCCGAGCACTATCAGCAAAGTCATAATCAATTGCTCACCAGCATGGGTTCTGCAGCACGAAGCTATGAAGAATATTGGAGAGATAAAAAGCTCAGTGATAACATGCTGCGCGAGTTGAGAGAAGACGTCGAAGAGCTAAAGAAACGCGACATGGAAAAAGCCGCCGCCATCGAAAAAATCGAAAAACAAATTAAAGCCGCATAAAACAATATGCCACCACGCCTCGGCGTCATCGGCACGTTTATCCGTGACACCATCGTCACCCTCGACGGCAAAACCGTAGAGAGCATCGGCGGTTTGTATCACACGATGGCCTATCTCGCGCATTTGGTCGAGGCCAGCACCGAGATCCAGCCGCTCTGTCATGTCGGCGATGATTTTTATGACGCCCTTCGGGAGAGGCTGGCGCGCTTCAATAAAAAAATTCTTTTTAATACTTTGCATCGCATGCAACGAACCAACACCCAGGTCAAATTAATCTATCGCGCGCCGGAAACGCGTGACGAAGTGACCAGCCCAACGATGCCGCCGATTACTGTCGAGGAGATCGCGGCGTTAGCGGGATGTGAGGCGGTTTTGGTGAATTTGATCAGCGGGGACGATATTACTTTGGAGGCGCTAAGAATTTTACGTAAATTAAATCCTTCGCCGCTAATTTATCTTGACTTGCATTCCCTCGCGCTCGGCATTGACGAAGCCGGCAGGCGATATTATCGCGGCATTGCCGACGGGCCGGAGTGGGTGGCTGCCTGCGATATTCTGCAAATGAACGAACGCGAGGCCGCAACGTTGGCTGGAGTCGTGGATAATCAGGTGACTCATGATGATCTGAAAAAATTAGGCCGGCGTCTGGTTGCGGAAGAATTAATGGCCTGTCACATTACCCTCGGCAGCGCCGGTTCTTTGCTTTTTTATCGTAATAAAGAAAACGAAGTTTGTGACGAGCACTGCCACCCGCTGCAGGTTTCGCCGGTGATCGACGTCATCGGCTGCGGCGACGCTTTCGGGGCGGCGTTTGTCGCGCAGTTCATGCGAACCAAAAATTTTTCCGCGGCGACCCATTTTGCCAACAAGGTCGCCGGCTTGAATTGTACGTTTATGGGTTCATTAACTTCGGAAATTTTTCAGCAGGTGGTAAAACCGCAACTCGAAGAGTCATACGCCGGATAAATCGGAATCGAAAAAGAAAAAGCGCACGCAAAGACGCAGAGACGCAAAGATTGCGCAAAGAGTTTTCTCTGCGATCCTTTGCGGCTTGGGGTGAAAGTTTTTAAAGTTTTTTGTTGCAGTTACCTTTTCGTTGCGAAATTTAAAAAGATGCTTCGTGATTATGCAATTGTTGCGTAAAAGAGTTTTGATTACCGGCGCGAACGGCTTGCTTGGGCAGCAGCTCGTTAAAGTCTTTCGCGACGAGTATGAAGTTCATGGCCTCGGCCTGCAAGCCGAACCGCGTTGGGCTGCGCCCGTAGGGCGTGAGGGAATTTTTCATTATCATCAGGGCGACATCACCGAGCGCCAGCCGTTGCGGACGCTCGTGCAAGAGCTGGTGCCAAAATTCATCATCAACGCCGCCGCCTTCACCGACGTTGACGGCAGCGAAACGCAGCGCGAGCTTTGTTGGAAAGCCAACGTCACCGGCGTGGAAAATTTGGTGTATGCCGCGCAAAAAGTCGACAGCCGCCTCATTCACGTGAGCACCGACTACGTTTTTGACGGCAAGAACGGCCCGTATCGTGAAGAAGATCTGCCCAATCCGTTGGGATTTTACGCGCGCTCAAAGCTCGCCGGTGAAAATGCCTTGATCAACAGTAAAGCCAATTACGCGATTGCGCGCACGATGGTGTTGTATGGCGCTGGACATGAAATTCGCCCGAATTTTGTCACATGGCTGATTGACCAGTTGCGCCACGGCAAATCCGTCCGCATCGTCGACGATCAATTCGGCAATCCGACTTTGGCGAGCGAATTGGCGACAGCCTTGAGGATTTTGGCGGAGTCCGACCCTGCACCGCGTGGCGCGGCGTCTGCGACAAAGCGGGGCATCTATCATATCAGCGGCAGCGAAGTGATTGACCGCTATCATTTCGCCGTCAAAATTGCCGAGGTCTTCGATCTCGATCCCGGTCTCATTCAGCCGATCAAAACCAGTGATTTCAAACAAGCTTCGCCGCGGCCGCTGCGCTCGGGATTCGATATTTCCAAAGCCGTCCGCGAGCTTGGCATAACCATGTCAGACGTTGTTGGCGGCTTACGGAAATTCAAAGTCGAGCTGGCCGCCAGGTGATTTCGAAATTATTTTTTCGAAAGGACGATCGTGACCATGAATAAACAACCCGACCGTTCGAAAACATCTCAAGCAGACTCAGCCGCTCACGTTGCTGTTGCCCGCATCGAGGAGGCCCTCAGGAATCATGCGACTGTCTTGAATTTGCCCGGGCAAGGCTTGACGAAATTTCCGGAGGCCATCGGCCAGTTGACGTTACTTCAGGAACTTTTTCTCTATGACAATCAACTGGCTGAGTTACCGGCGTCGATTGGCCGGTTGAGGCATCTTCGGGAATTGATTCTCTATAACAACCAACTGACAGCGTTGCCGGAGTCTATCGGCCAGTTGACCCGACTTGAAAGCCTGCGGCTCGGTAACAACCGCCTGACGGTTTTGCCGGAGTCTATCGGCCAACTGAAGCAGCTTCGCAATCTGGATCTCTCGAGCAATCACCTCACGGCGCTGCCGGAGGCCATTGACCAGTTGACTCGGCTTTCGCAATTGATCCTCGCCGGCAACCAGCTTGCAGCATTGCCGGAAATCATTGGCCGGTTGACTTGGCTTGAGCAGTTGATTCTCTCTGGCAATCAACTGATCGTGTTGCCGGAATCCATCGGCCAGTTGACAGAACTTTGGAGATTAGATCTTTCTGCCAACCAACTGGCGACGCTGCCAAAATCCATCTGCGCGTTGACAGAGCTTGGGAGGTTGGATCTTTCTGTCAACCAACTGACCGCGTTGCCGGAGTCCATTGGTCAGTTGACACGACTTGAGAGCCTGAGAGTCGCAAATAACAAACTCGCCGCCTTGCCGGAATCCATCGGCCAGTTGACGCAGCTTCAGGAATTGGATCTCTCTAACAATCAACTGGCCGCGTTGCCGGAGTCATTGCGGGAGCTCAAATCGGTTGAGCAGCTTTTTTTGCACGGCAATGAAGCGCTCGGCTTGCCAGCCGAAGTGTTGGGGCCAACCCTGGCTGATGTCGTTAGCAAAAAAGTCCAGCCGGCCAAACCCAGCGACATTCTCAACTATTATTTTCGTGTGCGCGGCGGCAAGCGGCCGTTGAATGAAGCCAAGCTCATTCTCATTGGGCGCGGGGCCGTGGGCAAGACCTCACTGGTCAACCGGCTGCTTTATAATCGCTTCAGCAAAGACGAAAAGAAAACGGAGGGCATCAATATCACCGAATGGAAACTTCGGCTCACTGGCAATGAAGACGTGCGGTTGAACATTTGGGATTTTGGCGGCCAGGAGATTATGCATGCCACTCATCAATTCTTCCTGACCCAGCGTACCCTCTATCTGCTGGTGCTTAATGGCCGCGAAGGCGGGGAAGATGTTGATGCGGAATATTGGCTCAAGCTCATTGAAAGCTTTGGCGCTGACTCGCCGGTTATCGTGGTGCTGAACAAAATCAAAGAGCATCCTTTCGATCTCAACCGCCGCGGCTTGCAGCAAAAATATCCGGCCATTCGCGATTTCATCAAAAGCGATTGCGAAGATGCCACCGGCATTAAAGAGCTTCACAAAGCCATTGCGCGGGAAACCGACCGCCTGGAGCATCTGCGCGACGCCTTTCCGGCAAGCTGGTTCAGCATCAAAGAGCAGCTCGCGGGCATGAAGAAGAATTACTTGAGTTTTGACGAATACCGCGCATTTTGCAGCCGGCATGGTGAACCCGACCATTTGGCGCAGGAAGCCCTCGCCGGCTATTTGCACAACCTCGGCATCGTGCTGAATTACAAGGATGACCCGCGTTTGCAGGATACACACGTGCTCAACCCGCACTGGGTCACCAACGGCATTTACAAAGTTCTCAATGCCGATAAATTGGAAAAACAAAAGGGCGAAATGCGGTTGCGAGATCTCGCCGGCATTCTCAGCGAGGCGGAGTATCCCAGCCAGATGCGCCGTTTCATTTTTGATCTGATGAAGAAGTTCGAGCTTTGCTTCAGCTTTCCGGAAGACGATACGCATTATCTGCTCCCGGACTTGCTCGACAAGGAAGAGCCAAAGCAAACCGAAGCGTTCGATCCTGCCACCTGCCTGAATTTTCAGTACCACTACCAAGTGCTGCCCGAAGGTTTGCTGCCGCGCTTCATCGTCCGCACCCATGTGCTGAGTGAGGGCTTGTCGCGCTGGCGCACCGGCGTGATCTTGAAGTTTGAAGACTGCCGGGCGCTGGTGAAAGCCGACGTGCAGGACAAAAA